>Ga0302325_10015678_pt1 | contig 16108 bp, 14 predicted proteins | sample Palsa_T0_2_FD_201948 | JGI IMG/M metagenome (GOLD analysis project Ga0302325, IMG submission 201948) | Peat permafrost microbial communities from Stordalen Mire near Abisko, Sweden - Palsa_T0_2 | ecosystem: Environmental > Terrestrial > Soil > Palsa > Peat permafrost | place: Sweden: Abisko... | reverse complement strand
CTGGGATGGCCTGAAGTACCCGCGCATGACCTCACCGGGCCGCCAGCCCTACTGGATGCTCGGGAAGGGCCTCTTCTACAAGGCATCCGATCTGCTCGAGCTTGGATCGTTCAATCCGTGGGTGACCATCGAGGATCCCGAGGTCGGGCTTCGGCTCTGGGCCAACGGAAAGCGGTTGGGACTGATCGCGGCGCCGCTGATCGAAGAGGTTCCGACGACCATCCGCGCGGGTGTCACGCAGAGAAAACGCTGGGTCTGCGGGTTCCTCCAGGCATCGGCGGCGCCGCTGGTGCTGATGGGATTGACGGCCGGCGAGCGTGCCCGGGCGCGAATGAACCTCTGGCCCTTCCTCTTCCTCGCCGTGAACCCGGTCGGGATCCCGATCGGGATCTGGGCGTTCGTCGTCTTCGTGGACGGAACGAGCCCTCTCCCGCTCTGGGTCGGGATCCTCTGCATCGTCAATATCGCGGCGCTCGTCACGAGCTTGACGATCACGTACGTGTCGACCTGGAAGCGCACGGGATACGTGCTCGATCGGCGCGCCGACCGCATCCGCTACATGCTCCGCGTGAACCCGCTCCTGCTCATCGTCTACTGGCTGATCTGGATCGTCCCCATCGCGATCGGAATCCAGATGTTCGTCCGCGATAGAGGCCTCGTGTGGGAGCGCACCGAGAAGATCGACGCGAACCACCGGCTCGTCCGAGGGCTCGTCGCCGACGGACGAACGGTCGAGCAATTCGCAGACCTCGATCTCGGCGCGGAGTCGGAACTGGAGCAGATCGCGCCCGTGGGGCGTCGGGTTGCCGCGCGCGAATCGGTGGGCCCGGGTCGGGCGTCGGACAGCTCCTGACCTCCGACTCGACGTCGGAGGGGGCGCATCAGGCTCGTCTCGGCTCGAGCGAACCTGCCGCCCAGAGAGCGGCCGGGCGCCTACCCACGCCGAGCGTCTGGTAGCCAAGCGCGCCGGCCTCGCGCTGAACCCGATCGGGTCTGAGCGGAGCGAAGAGCTCGATGTTCTGCCCCTGGAGGAGCTGGGCATCACCCAGGTTTCCGGCCATGTACCGGTATCCGACCGTCTGGCGATCGATGTTCGTGCCGTCGATCGCCTGGCTGCCGCCGAGGACGACGTTGGCGGTGTACGTCGAGGTGGTGTCTCTCCAGTTGGGCGTGTGCCGCGGGAAGATGACGTTGCCGTGGTAGTTCACCGATGCGTTCGTCGTTCCGTCGAACTCGCAGCCACCGCTGATCGCGGGAGACACGGTCCGCAGGTTGCCGATGCCGGTGTTGCCGACGCCGTCGACGTTGATCGACTTGTTGACGTGGACGGCCCGCCCACCGCAGCCGACGAGCAGATTCCCATCGATGAGAACCCGCTTGGTGTAGTGATGGATGGTCAGCAGCGAATCGATCGAGACCGCGTTTCCGTCGGTGACGTACGCGTAGCCGGCCACACTGTCGGGAACGAGATTCTGGACGTTGTAGATGTAGTTGCCGACAACGCGATTGGCGTAGCGGCCGTCCCAGGTGGCGCCGCGTGTCAGATCGCGGGAGGCGAAGATGCTGATCCCGCTCGTCCCCGACGGGGAGTAGTGCGACGTGTTGTGGATCGTGTTGAAGCTGATGTCCAGCATATCGTGCGAGCCAAAGCCCCAGCGGTCGTTCACGTCGAAGCAGTTGATACCGCCGCCCGGGAAGTCGTGCACGGTGTTCTGCCAGACGACGATGTGGTGGGCGTTCCCGTACACGCTGACCCCTGACCCGTTCCGGTTCGGCGACGTCTGCCTGCCGGAGATCTCGAAGCCGTAGATGCCCACGTAGGAGCTGCCGTTCACCGCGACGACGTCGCCGTCAGCTGCGAAGCACCGCGGCAGCACGGTGTCGTTCAGGCTCATGATTCCGAGCCACGCCGTGGGGCTGCCGGCAAACTCGTGCAGATACACGCTGTCGTAGGTGCCCGGCCCGACGAGGATGAGATCGCCGGGCTCGGCGGTGGATACGGCGCGCTGGATCTGCCGGTAGGGCGCGGCCGGTGTCCCCGGATGGGAGTCGTTCCCGCTGGCCGAGACGTACAACGTCCGCTGTCCGCAGACCACCATCGACCGGAAGAGCGCGCGCAGGTCGACCCCCTGGACGGGCGCGCCGAGCCGCGCCTGCTGCGCGCGCCGGGCAGCGGTTGCCCCCGTGACGCGGCCGAGCATGCCAAGCCCGGCCATGGCCACCGCGCCCCGCAGCACCTCGCTCCGGGTGATCCCGGGAGCGCTCACCTGCGCGCTTTTCCTGCCAGGGCACCGGCGGAGCGCTGCCTGAGCCGGTTGCCGCCAAGCCGTGCTCCGGGGTACCGACGCCCCGCGCGCGGAAGCGACCGCTCGCACCCGAACGGCGCGAGCCCGCGAGCGTCGATCGGAAGCTCGTCATGTGCTCCGCCTCGGGCAACGCACATGGACGACATATCGGCGAGGTGCGACCTCGGCTTGAGCGTCCGCCGGAGGATTTTCGGGGCCTCGGCGGCCGACGGGTTCCCCCAACCGGTCGCCCCTGCACGTGCCAGGAGCGCGTCGACGGCGGTCTTCCGGCGACGTCGAGTCGGGAGCAGGACGACGATGCGAGCGCCCCGATCTTGTGGGCCGCCCGCTGGGGAGCGCCGAACCGCACCGCCGAGCGCCCCGCCCCGACTCACCCGAAGAGGGCTCCGATGCGCGCCGGCCTTGCCGCGTCGGGCGGCCGAAAGGCGTGCCTGCCGGGCCAGTGATCGTCGATCGTGATCGTCGATGGGGAGATTGATCATGGAGGCACCCTCATCAGGCAGGCGGCCGGGTGCCGGGAACGGTGGACGCCGCGTTCTACCGTATCCCGACGGCTTGGCGATCTCCGTGGATTGTTCGGCAACCGAACTGGGACGATGATCATAATTGACGCGGAGCCGGGCTCGGCTTTCCCGGTCTCGATGCTCGGTGATCCCGGTTCCCCGTCGCCTTGACCGCCCGCGTGTCCCCTGAGCGCCTTCGGCCGCTGACCGGTTCCCGACCGGGCTCGGGCGAGCCGTGGAGGAGGGACGGCACCGACCCCTCTGGCGGTGCGCGAGGGAGCCCGAAGGAGCTCATGCGGCCTGTCAGCGCGGAACCAGACCGGCTCGAGACCTGCCGAGCCGATCCCGTCGGCGAGGACGGCCGCTGTCTCGGCGACGATCGCAGGCAGGGACGCGGGGCGCCGACCGGGCACGCCGCGAGCGCGCCGCGAGCTTGATCGCGCGCCGACTGTCCGACTGTTCCCCGGGCAACGGCTGGCGTGACGGAGGCGATGACGGTCGTTACGACCGTCTACACGGCTCCAGCCCGGGGGCAGGGGTGGTGGCGGTCGGCGCGAGGAGCCGAGTGGGGGGCAGCGCCTAGGATTGGCGGCATGTCGAACAGCCGCCTTGTCTACTCGAGCAGCGACGGCGATCGACGGCGCGTCGTTGGCGATGGGGCGGTCGCCGGGTCGCGCGGCCCGCGGTTGCCGAACGACGGGATCGTGCGGGTGTTTCGGGAGAAGGGCGGGCGGCGCGGGAAGATCGTGACGGTTGTGCGTGGGATGGCGGCTGCGGACTTGGCTCCCGTCGCGAGTGATCTCAAGCGCCTTTGCGGGTCGGGAGGCGCAGTCAAGCACGGGGCGCTCGAGATTCAGGGCGATCACCGCGTGAAGATCGCTGCCCGCCTCGAGTCGCTCGGCTATGTCGTGAAGCTCGCCGGCGGCTGAGAACGCTCGCAAGCCGGGCGCTCCCCGGCCACGTCCGCCGTTGGCGCCCGACTGACCCCCCCGGGGCGGTGCGGCGAGGTGAACCGGCTGCTTCGGGGCTGAACCGGCGAGGGGGTTTGCCCGTCCGGCGGGCCCGCGCCGAGCCGCCGCGGGGACGTGCCCGTGCCCGGCAGAAGGCCGTTCTTCCGAGCTTCTCTGGAGCCGTGTTCGAGCTGTGAGGGGCGAGCGCGCGGGCTTTCGCTGAACGGCTCGGTACCGGGTCAGCGATGGTGGTCGATGAGGAGGCGTCCCATGCTCTGGGCTCTTTGTGCTGCTATCAGGTCGCCTTCTGCGGCTTGGACGATCGCGCCCTTCATGAGGATGTGCCAGGAGAGGGCGAACCCGGTCGTGTCGCGGAGGCCTGCTTCTTCGGCGAGGGTTGCGATGACCGAGCGGAGCCGCTCGAAGGCAGCGGTGCACGCCTGGCCTACAGGGTGCTGGCGGTCGCCGATCTCGAGCAGGACGTTGACGAACGAGCAGCCTTCGTAGTCGTCGCTCGCGAACCATTCGCCGAAGAGATCGAAGATGGCGAGGAGCTGGTCCTCCGCGCTCGTTCCCCGCTCCCGCGCTTCTGCGATGACCCACCCCTGCACCCAGAGCCGTTCGCGTTCCTCGAGGAACGCGAACACGAGCTGCTCCTTGGAGCGGAAGTGATGGTAGAACGTCGCCTTCGAGACCCCGGCCGTTTCGATCAGCTCGTTGACTCCAACCGCGCCGAGACCTCGGTGGGAAAACAGATCGTAGGCGGTGTCGAGAATGCGCTGCCGGGCTGCCGGCACCGGCGGTGCGCCGCTTTCGGTGCTCGCCATGATGGCACCTTATAGCGTTGACAGACCGGTCTGTCGATGGTAGAAGGAATGACTGGCTACCGTCGCGTCCGTGTGCGGGCGCGCCGGTGGGTTTGCTCGCTTCGGCCAAGACGTGCGCGGAAGCGATTCGTGTTCGGATGCCCTAACCCACGTGGCTTCCACGGCAAGACCAGTCCGGAGCCATCTGAACCTCCAGGGGAAGGGGAGTCCTACATGACGGATCTATTCACGCTCGAAGAGCTCGACGTCGACGGCGCGATCCAGGAGACCGCGTCGAAGGTTGACTCGCACAGCCGCGGCATGTTCCTGCGCAACGCCGGGCTCGGAATCGGGGCGCTCGCCGGCGCCGGCGTGCTCACGGGCGCGCTGCCCTCGCTCGCCTCGGCAGCGACGTCGGCCACCGCGGCGAGTGACGTCGCGATCCTCAACTTCGCGCTGACGCTCGAGTACCTCGAGTCGTCGTTCTACGCCGAAGCCGTGATGAAGGGAGCGCTCTCGGGTGAGACCAAGACGTTCGCGACGGTCGTCGCCGGCCACGAGGCGGCGCATGTCGCTGCGCTGAAGGCGGCGCTCGGCAAAAGCGCAGTTGCGGAACCGAAGTTCGACTTCAAGGGCACGACGGGCGACCAGGCGATGTTCGAGGCGACGTCGGAGGTGCTCGAGTACACCGGCGTTCACGCCTACCTCGGCCAGGTCGGGAACATCAAGTCGAAGGACATACTCGCGGCCGCGGGTTCGATCCTCCCGGTCGAGGCGTGGCACGCCTCCTGGATCGCCGATCTCCGCCGCCACGGCGCCAAGCCCTACCCCGCACCGACCGCTTTCGCGAGCGGCCTGACGATGGCCCAGGTGCTGGCGGCCGTCAAGGGCACCGGCTTCATCGTCGCCTAGAGCCCCTCGATCTATCCCACTCTGAAAGGAAGGATCCAATGTCCGAGCTTCACGGCGGTTTGCCGCTGAGCAAGATCGACAAAGATGGTGCGGTCGCCGAGGCGGCCGCCAAGGTCGCAACCGACACCCGCTCGGGGTTTCTGCGCAAGGCGGGAATCGGCGGGGTCGCGGTCATCGGAGGCACCGCGTTCCTCGGCGCACTCCCCGCGTTGGCAGATGCAGCAGCCATCCCGGCGAGCGACATCGCGATCCTGAACTTCGCGTTGACGCTCGAGTATCTCGAATCGGCGTTCTACGCCGAGGCCGTCGCCGGCGGCGCGCTGAGCGATCCCGACACCGTGCGGTTCGCGAGCGTCGTATCCCAGCACGAGGCCGACCACGTCGCGTTCCTGAAGAGCGTGCTCGGGTCCAAGGCGGTCGCCACCCCGACGTTCGACTTCCAGGGCACGACAGCCGACGAGGGGATGTTCCAGGCGACCGCAGACGCGCTCGAGAACACCGGCGTGCACGCCTACCTCGGCCAGGTGCCGAACATCAAGACCCCGGCGGTGCTTCTCGGCGCCGGGAGGATCCTGCCGATCGAGGCGCGCCACGCAGCCTGGATCCGCGACATCCGCTTCGCCGGCGGCACAACGGTCGAACAGACACCCGCCCCCGGAGCCTTCGAGGACGGATTCACGATGGCCGCCATCCTCGCGACCGTCAAGGCAACCGGGTTCATCACCCCCGCCTGACCAACCCCGCCTGACCAACCCCGCCTGACCAACCCCGGCCAAGGGCGGTGCGCGCGCCTCCGCGCGCACCGCCCGACAGGGCACCGGGGGGGTGCGGCCGTCTGATCTCGCTGCGCGCCCAGGCCGCGGCCGCAGCGGTTCCGACGCGGGAGCGTGGCCGGTTGACCGAGGCGCGCCCGGCCGTCCAGAAATCGGCGTGCCGAGCGGCTGGTCGTACGGCCCGAACGCATCCGAGGGAGCGAGCTACTGGTGTCGTTGTGACGATGGTCGCTGTCCTCGGCGCCACTGCCCGTCGACGCGCTCGGGATCGCAGCGGGAGCTCAACCGGCCGGACTGAGGGGCGCTCCTACCTTGCCGCGAGTGCGGTGCTCGACTCCAGCGCGCGCTGCAGCGTCCGGCCGACGCTCGAGCCGTGGCTTCGTGCTCGGGATCGAGCGCGATCCGGGTTCTTCGTGGTCGCGAGGATCTGCGGTCACCATGTCCTCCCGATCGAAGTCGACCACCCGGCCTCGCGATCGCGCTCCTGACGGCGGCGCAGCGGGCGGCGCCTAGGCCTGGTGCGGCTGGACGAGTCCTGCGTTGTAGGCTGCGATGACGGCCTGGACGCGGTCGCGGACGCCGAGCTTGCGCAGCACGCTCGAGACGTGCGTCTTGACGGTGGTCTCGCTCAGGAAGAGATGCTGCGCGAGCTCGGCGTTGGAGAGACCGCTCGCGACGAGCTCGAGAATCTCGCGTTCGCGTTCGGTCAGGCTCGCGATGATCGCCGGGTCGGCGTGAGCGCCGGGGTCGGTGTCCGCGAACCGGTCGAGCAGGCGCCGGGTAACTGTCGGGCCGAGGAGCGCGTTTCCGTCAGCGATCAGCCGGATCGCGTCGATCAGGTCGCTCGGTCGGACGTCTTTGAGGAGGAAGCCGCTGGCTCCTGCGCGGATCGCGGCATAGACGTACTCGTCGAGGTCGAAGGTCGTGAGCACGAGGATGCGTGCGCCGTTGCCGGCGGCGACGATCTGCCGGGTCGCCTCGATCCCGTCGAGTCGCGGCATCCGGATGTCCATGAGGATCACGTCCGGTTCGAGCCGCCGCGCGAGCGCGACCGCAACCTGACCGTCCTCTGCTTCGCCACTGACGGTGATGTCGGCGCGCGTCTCGAGGATCAGGCGGAAGCCGCTGCGGACGAGCGCCTGGTCGTCGACGATCAGGACGCGGATGCTTATTGCGGGCGGTCCGTCAGTGGCAGTCTTGCCGTCACGAGATAGCCGCCCGAGGCTGACGATTTCGCCTCGATGCTGCCGCCGAGCATCGCGGCGCGTTGACGCATGCCGGTGAGGCCGTGACCGGCGAGCTGGCCGTTCTGGGCCCCGCGACCGTCGTCTCGGATCTCGAGCTGCAGGTCGTCGCCGTAGCGGACGCTGACCCGGGCATGCGCGGCTTCTGCGTGCTTGATCGTGTTGGTGAGGGCTTCCTGGATGATCCGGTATGCCGAGAGGTCAACGGTCGTCGGGACTCGGCGCTCCACGCCTTCGATCTGGAGGTCGACCTGGAGGCCGGTGGCGCGCACCTGGCTGATCAGTCCATCGAGGCGTTCGAGGCTGGGCTGGGGCTCGTAGTCGGCATCGTCCTGGAGGATCCCGAGTACACGGCGAAGGTCGCTGAGCGCCGCGCGCGCCGCCGTATCGATCGCGTGGATCGGGGCCTCGGCGCGTGCGGGATCGACCCGGAAGACCTCTTCGGCGGCCCCTGCCTGCACGACGATGACGCTGAGGGCGTGCGCGACGACGTCGTGCAGTTCACGCGCGATCCGTGCCTGCTCCTCGGCGACGACACGGCGCGCCTCGGAGTCGCGCTCCCGCTCGAGCCGCGCCGCCTTCTCTTCGATCTCGCGCACGTAGGCGCGTCGGGAGCCGAGGCTGTCTCCGAACAGCCATGCCGCCACGAGGAACACGACCCGGGCGGCCGAGTCGCCGAACTCCGGGTAGTTCCCCGCGACGGCGATCGCGAGCGTGATGGCGAGGATCGCGGTGAGGCCGACCGCCCAGGTCGACCGTCGCGCCGGGGCCGCCGCGAGCGTGTAGAGCGCGATCGCGAGCTGAAACGGCAGCAGCCAGACGCCGAGGACGATCATCGCGACGGCGATCGCGGTCACGATCGCGAGCGCGGCGACAGGTCGCTGCCGACGGAAAAGCAGCGGGACGGTCTCCGCGCCCGCGAGGACGGCGCCGAGCGCCGCGTGCTCATGCCGGGTTGCGACCCCGACCGTCGGCAGCAGCACGAGGACGAACAGTCCGAGGTCGCTGAGCCAGGGTCGCTGGCGAAGCCAGCTCCAGATCATGCGTGGCTCACCCTAGCCGCCTGCAGTGCCGCTGGCACTCGGGTGGCTAGACGTCGCGGCGGACGAGCAGCACCGCGGCGATCGCGACGGCCAGCGCGCAGTAGCCGACGAAGAGCGCGAGGCCCGGTCCCGGCGCGAGGCTGTGGGCGCCGTGGGTGAGCGAGAAGATGGAGCGTCCCGCGGCATCGGGGAGGTACGGCGAGACCGCGTTGTTCCAGCTCGTGGGGAGGATGTCCAGGAGCGGCGGAATCACGAAGAAGATGGCGACGAAGACGACGATCCCGCCGGCGGTGTTGCGCACGATCGAGCCGACCGCCAGTGCGAAGACGCCGAGCAGCATCAGATAGACCGCTCCGCCCACGACCGCGCGAGCCACACCCGGGTGGGAGAACGAGATCTGGAGGATGTCGTGGCGAGACAGGATTGCCTGGCTCGCGAAGAACGCGATCAGGACCGATGGCAGCATCAACACGAACGAGACGGCCGCGTAGACAGCGAGCTTCGCCCAGAGCACCGGCAATCGTTTGGGAACCGCGGTCATGCTCGCGCGGATCATTCCGGTCGAGTACTCACCCGTGATCACCAGCACGCCGAGGACGCCGATCGCGAGCTGCGAGAGGTTGACGCCGGCGAGCGCGATGTCGAGGGGATGCCGGTCGGCGCGATCGTGCGCGCTCATGCCGCCCCAATGCGAAGAGGTCACGGCGGCGAAGAGCGCCGACAGAGCAATCGCCAGTACGGTCGCGACGAGCAGCGACCAACGCGTCGAGCGCAGCGACACGAGCTTCGTCCATTCCGAGCGCAGCACGTGCGCCTGGGTCACCCGCCCCTGCACCGTGAGCCGCCGAAGCGCCACCGATTCGACGGCGCTGCTCACGCGGCCTTCGCTTCTGCCAGCTCGCCCGTCCTGAACTCGACCTCGTCGCGCGTCATGTCCATGAACGCCTGCTCGAGCGACACCTGCTGCGGGGTCAGCTCGTGCAGCACGAGATGGTGCTGCGCGGCCGCTTCGCCGATCTGCGCTGCACTCAACCCCTGGATCTCGAGCAGGCCAGGCTCGAGCGAGACGACAGTGACGTCTGGTCCCGCCAGGTGGCCGCGGAGCTCCTCGGCCTGCGGCGAGCGCACCCGGACGACGTTCCCGGAGGCCTGCCGGACGAGCTCCTCGACGCTCGCGTCCGCGATCAGCCTGCCGCGACCGATCACGATCAGGTGATCCGCGGTCAACGCCATCTCGCTCATCAGATGCGACGAGACAAACACCGCGCGCCCCTCCGCCGCGAGCTCCTTCAGCAGATTCCGGATCCAGTGAATCCCCTCCGGGTCGAGCCCATTCACGGGCTCGTCCAGCATCACCGTGTGCGGATCACCCAAGAGCGCCGAGGCGATACCGAGACGCTGGCCCATCCCGAGAGAGAACTGGCCGGCGCGCTTCCGGGCGACCTCACGCAGGCCAACGAGGTCGATCATCTCATCGACCCGGGATCGAGGAAGCCCATGCGTCTCGGCCAACGCGAGCAGATGGTTATAGGCCGAGCGCCCCGTGTGCACCGACCGCGCCTCGAGCAGAGCACCCACCTCGTGGAGCGGCGCCGCGTGGTCGCGGTAGTGCTTCCCGTTCACCCGCACGTCCCCCGACGTCGGCGCGTCCAGCCCCAGAATCAGCCGCATCGTGGTCGACTTCCCGGACCCGTTCGGGCCCAGGAACCCCGTCACGATCCCCGGCCTCACCGAGAAGGTCAGCCCGTCAACCGCACGCTTCTCGCCATAGTCCTTCGTCAGCGCCTGCGCCTCGATCATCCCCACCACCGTAGCCACCCGCGCCTCACCCAAAGGAACGAAATGCGCATCATCCAAAAGGACCAGGCGCGAGCGGCGGATCGACGCCGAGGAAACCGTCGCCACACCGGGGCGGTCGGGGCCGAACGCCGGTGGCGTCGTTCGGCTCCCGCATGACCGACGAGCGCCTCGGTCGCGTGCCGTTCCCATGCCTTGTCCCGGGCCGGGTAACGGTCGCCGAGTCGCAGGGACCGGTCTCGAGCGACCGGGCTCCTCCCCGACGGCGACGCGATCGGGTGTGCGGGCCAGGTACGCACGTTGCGAGCGTCACTCGGGTAGCCTGGCGGCCGCGTGAGCACCCTGGTCGTCGGTCCCGTGGTGGTCGTCGTGGCCGCCTACACCGACCTCGCCATCTGCCCTCGCCCGCCGGCGGGGGACGAGGTCGACGTCGCGATCGAGGCAGATGAACGGATCCCGTGCGAACGCCCCGCAGCGCGGGCGGACGGGTCGTGCGCGTCGTGAGCATCCTGATCACCGCCGACGAGCTCGCCGAGCAGCTCGCGTCGGGCGCGCCCCCTGTCATCCTCGACGTTCGCTGGCGGCTCGACCGCCCGGACGGCCGGCCCGCGTACCTCGAGGGTCACATCCCGGGTGCCGTGTACGTCGATCTCGAGCGCGAGCTCGCCCGTAGCGGCCGGCCCGAGGAGGGCCGTCACCCGCTGCCGCCGGTCGCTCGTCTGCAAGCCGCGGCTCGTTCGTGGGGCATCGGCCAGGGGGACGAGGTCGTGGTGTACGACGACCTGCAGAATCTCTCCTCCTCGCGGGCCTGGTGGCTGCTGCGCCACGCGGGTATCGCCGAGGTGCGGCTGCTCGACGGTTCACTGCAGGCGTGGGTCGCGTCGGGACGGGCGCTCGAATCCGGCACCGTGCAGCCGAAGGCGGGGAACGTGACGCTCTCCTACGGCCACCTTCCGACGATCGACATCGACGGCGCGGCCGCGTTTCCCGGGCACGGCACGCTGCTCGACGCCCGCGCGGGCGAACGCTACCGCGGCGAGATCGAGCCGGTCGATCCGCGTGCCGGCCATATCCCCGGTGCCGTCAGCGCCCCGACCGCCGAGAATGTCGACGACGAGGGGCGATTCCTGCCTCCCGAGGGGCTCCGTCAGCGATTCCGCGGGCTCGGCATCTCCGCCGGCGGCCAGGTCGCCGTGTACTGCGGGTCGGGCGTCACCGCGACACACGAGATCGTGGCACTCACGCTCGCCGGGTACCGGCCGGCGCTGTACCCAGGCTCCTGGAGCGAGTGGTCGAATCATCCCGAACGTCCGGTCGCGACGGTGGAAGCGCCCGCGGGCCTCGAACGCGGCTCTGGCGCGACGGACGCGTAGAGGCGCCCAGAGGCGACGGTTCAGCCGCGAATGCAGGAGCAGGAGGATCCCACGTCGACCCTCGGGGTCGTCGGGCACGGCCAGGGTTTCGGCTCGTCGAGCGCACGGACCGCGACCGCACGGCAGCGTCGCCTGCGCGCTCGCCGCGGATGGGATCCACCGTCTCGTTCGATCGCTCTCGAATGAGCTGCTCTCGCCTCGGAGTCGCGGACGCTCATGGGGAGGGCGTGCGCGTCGACGACGGCGACTCGGCGCGCGACCAGCACGCAGCCGACCCTCATCCCGGACGGCCGCCCGCCCGACGTCGTCGTCTACCCGGAATCGACGAGCCAGGTCGCGAGCGTGCTCGAATACGCAGATCGCAAGCCCGTTCCCGTCGTACCGTTTGGCGCCGGCACGAGCCTCGAAGGACACATCATCCCGACGAAACGGCGGCATCACGCTCGACCTCGGCAGGATGAACCGGACGCTCGACCTTCCCCGTTGAGATGACGGTGGCGGCGCCGGCCCGGCTCCAGCTCGAAGCCGCCACGGGCCCGCACGGACTCGGGTTTCCCGCGTCGCTGCCGCAGCCGACGGTCCAGCCCTGCCCGAGCGTACGTGGGTGCTCTTGACCGAGTCGCCGGAGGGCGGCCGGGGAATCGCCGGTCACGCGAACACCAATGCGGGATTCGCCGCGCTGGCGCGAGCCGCGCCCGAAGCGCGATGAGCGCCGCAGGAGTGAGCGAGACCGCCCGCCCGATTCGCCGTCTGACCCTCTACCGGTGCCCGGCGTCCGTCCGTGTCGCCGGCGCGCCTACGAACGTGCGACGGGGTCCCACGGCGACGTTCTCGGGGCTCCACCCGCGCACGTCGAGCGTCCGCTCTGCCTAGCCGATGGCGATGGGCGCGGGCACTTTCTCCGGGGCCCAGCCGATCGCTGGCGCCACGTCGCGAGCGATCGTCTCGAGCATGGCGGTGTTGTAGTCGACGCCGAGCTGACTGGGAACGGTGAGGAGGATCGTGTCGGCCGCCCGAACGGCGGCGTCGCCGGCGAGCTCCTCCGCGATCCGGTCGGGCTCGCCGGTGTAGCTGCGGCCGAAGCGACTGATCGCGCCGTCGAGCCAGCCGACCTGGTCCTCGTTCGCATCGGCGCCGAAGAGGCGCCGGTCGAGGTCGGAAGTGATCGGGATGACGCTGCGGCTGACCGAGACGCGTGGCTCCCGGATGTGGCCGGCCTTCGTCCAGGCCTCGCGGAAGAGCGCGATCTGCTCGGCCTGGAGCTGGTCGAACGGCACCTCCGTGTCCTCGAGCAGGAGGGTGGAGCTCATGAGGTTCATTCCCTGCTCGGCCGTCCAGACGGCCGTCTCGCGTGAGCCGGAGCCCCACCAGATCCGGTCGGCGAGGCCGGGTGACTGTGGCTGGACGCCGAGCATCGCGCTCCCGGGCCGGCCCCCCGCGTCGGCGGGGACGACCCCCGCGCCCGAGATTGCTGCGCGGAAGCGCGCCGTCTTCTCTCGGGCGTCGTCCCCGTCGACGGAATAGCCGAACGCCTCGGCGCCGCGCCAGGCCGGCTCGGGTGAGCCGCGGCTGACACCAAGCTGGAGCCGTCCGCCCGTGAGCAGGTCGGTCGCTGCGGCCGTCTCGGCCATGTAGAGCGCGCTCTCGTAGCGCATGTCGATCACGCCCGTGCCGATCTCGATCCGGCGGGTCTTGACGCCGATCGCCGCGAGCAGCGGGAAGGGCGAGGAGAGCTGGCGCGCGAAGTGGTGAACGCGAACGAACGCCGCGTCGATTCCGATCTCCTCGGCGGCGATCGCGAGCTCGAGCGTCTGGCCCAGCGCGTCGCCGCCGGTGTGGGTGAGCCCGCCGCCGGGATGCCAGGCGCCGAACGAGAGAAAGCCGATCTTCTTGGCCTGCGCCATGCCAAGCTGAAACGTTGTCGGCGGCGCACGCATTCCGGCTGAGGAGATCCCCTCGCTGTTCATTGGCCTCCGCGCGCGGCCGCGGGCCGCAAGGAAGCTCCTCGCCACGTGCGGGCGACCTACCCGTACCCACCGACGAACATGTCGAGGGAGCCGAGGGCTTCTACGGCACCCCGCGACGCACCCGCGTGCGCGATTACAGCCGCGACGGCGTGCGCCGATCGATCGAGGAGAGCTGCGAGCGGCTCGGCCTCGACCGCGTCGACATCGCGCTCATCCACGACCCTGACGACTATCGGGAAGCAGCGATCGAAGAGGCGTACCCCGCGCTCGAGGAGCTTCGAGGCGAGGGCGTCGTCCGAGCCATCGGCGCGGGCATGAACCAGCCGGCAATGCTCGAGCGCTTCGTCACCGAGAGCGACATGGACCGCGTCCTCAGGACAGGCTGCTTCTCGCTGATCGAGGAGTCTGGAGCCGCGAGCCTCTTCCCGGCCTGCCGTGAGCGGGGCCTCGCGGTCCTCGCCGCCGGGGTGCACGAGAGCGGGATCCTCGCGAATCCCGACCCGGGGAGCCGCTTCCGTTACGGGTCGCCGCCGATCGGGGCCATTGCTCGCGTCGATCGGATAGCCAGCGTGTGCGCCCCTTACGACGCCCCCCTGCCAGCGGCCGCCCTTCACCATGTCCTCGCTCACTCAGACGTGACGGCCATCGTCATCGGAGCCCGGTCCGCAACAGACGCGCGCCTGAACGCCGAGTACCCGCATGAGCATGTGCCACGCGAGCTCTTTGACGACCTCGCGGAGAGCGGTCTCACGGCACCCACCATCGCCTGAACGGTCGATCTGCTCGCACGGGGCGCGTGGCAGCCGGTCGCGCCGGTGAACTCCGGGCTCGGGACCCCCGGCTTCTCGTAGCGGCGTGCGGCTCGATGTCGATGCGGCGCCGGGCCGTGGCGTCTGCTGGTTGGCATCCCAGACCGAGCTTCGGCGAAACGTTCCTTCGGCCTCATGCCGACGGGTACGCGAAGCGAGAGGATGAGCGGTTCGGTGTTGGCCGACTCGAGCTCAGCTCTGATGTCGATTCGGTCGCAGAATGGCGCGTGGGGCATACTGCGCCGACTCTCAAGCGCCGAGGTGCGACCATGGATGAGCAAACAGCCGTCGGCGCAGGTGGCCCCGAAGCAGCGCGGGAACGGGCGCGTGCCGACTCGAGAGCGGGAGAGCTCGTCACCGAGACGTTGGACTACGACGGTGGTCGACGGGTCACGGTGTACGTCCCGCGGGATGCGCCCGACGCAGTCGTGTTCGCCGGTGACGGTCAGCTGATCTCGCAATGGGGCGGAGCCCTCGAGGCGGCTGACCTACCGTCCACGATGATCGTCGGTGTACACCGGACGGCCGATGAGACGCTGCGGCTCCAGGAATACTCACCGGCCTTTGACCCGGAACGATTCGCAGCACACGAGGCGTTCTTCGTCGAGGACGTCCGCCGATGGGTGCGGTTGCGTTTCGGAGTCGCGCTGCCCACCGAACGCACCGCGGTGTTCGGTGTTTCGGCGGGTGCAGAGCTCGCGCTCGCCATCGGGCTTCGACACCCGAACATCTACGGTGCGGTCTTCTGCGCCTCGCCGGGCGCGGGTTACCGACCGCCTGACGCGATGCCCAGCCCGCTTCCGCGCGCGTACCTTGTGGCCGGCACGCTGGAGCCCTTCTTCCATGAGAATGCGACCCGCTGGGCGCAGGCCCTGCGGGATGAAGGTGCGGACGTCGTGATGACCGACCGGGTCGGATCGCACGGCGACCCGTTCTGGCGAGAGGAGTTCCCGCTGATGGTGGCGTGGGCGTTTGGACGATGACGCATGACGGTGTTTGGTCGGCGTCGCGTCTTGCTGTGCCACGAATCGGCTGCCAGGAGATGATGTGATGCGGAAGGTCGTCGTCTACGAGTTGTTGTCGCTCGACGGCGTGGCAGAGCAGCCGGACGCATTCGTCACTGTCGTCGACGACGTGATGCGGGAGAACCTCGGCCGCGTCGTCGCCACTCAGGACTCCGTCCTCCTCGGGCGCCGGACGTACGATGACTGGGCCGTCTTCTGGCCGACCAGTGACATCGAGCCATTCGCCGGGTTCATCAACGGCGTCGAGAAGTTCGTCGTGACCTCGACGAGGCCCGGCCATGCCTGGACGAACACCACGGTCATCGATGGTGGTCTTACCGACTTCGTCGCCGATCTGAAGCGCGCGTCCGGCGGTGATATCGGGGTGCACGGGAGCATCGCCCTGGCCCAATCACTGTTCGAGTGGGGCCTGGTGGACGAACTGCGGCTCGTAATCGCCCCCGCCGTACACACGCACGGCCGCAAGCTCTTCGACGGGGGGTTGGCCAGGCGGCTGACGCTGACGCGCCAGGTCGCGTCTCCGTCCGGCTATCTCCTACTCGACTACGGGGTCGGGAACTGAGTCAGCGCGTGGCCGGAAGAACTCGCGTGGCCGGAGGA
>Ga0302325_10015677_pt1 | contig 16108 bp, 17 predicted proteins | sample Palsa_T0_2_FD_201948 | JGI IMG/M metagenome (GOLD analysis project Ga0302325, IMG submission 201948) | Peat permafrost microbial communities from Stordalen Mire near Abisko, Sweden - Palsa_T0_2 | ecosystem: Environmental > Terrestrial > Soil > Palsa > Peat permafrost | place: Sweden: Abisko... | reverse complement strand
CGTCTAGTAGACGTTAGATGTCCGCCAAGTAGAGGAAGGAAGTTCTGACGATGGCGCTGTATGTGGCTTTGTGTTACTACGACCGAGACCGGTACTGGGACGAGCCTCCCGAGACCGAGTTCTCTCCCGAGTACACGGAGTTCGCCCGGCGGGCCACCGAAGCGGGGGTGATGCGCGGCGGTGAGGCGCTTCACCCGGTGACCATGTCGACCACCATCACCGTTTCGGGCGGCAGGGGCGGCGACGTGATGTTGACAGACGGTCCGTACGCGGAGGCAAAAGAAGTCCTGGCCGGCTACTTCGTGCTGGAGACGGCCGATCTTGACGAGGCGGTCGCCTGGGCGGTCCAGATCCCGGCCGCTTGGAGGGGCAAGATCGAGCTCCGCCCGATCGCGCCGCACCACGCCTAGGCGTCCGGCCGTGGACGCCAGCGCCGCCCTGGTCAAGGTGCTCAGGGAGGAAGGCCCGAGAGTGCTCGCCGCGCTGGTGCGCCAGCTCGGCGACTTGCCGGTGGCCGAGGACGCCCTCTCCGAGGCCAGTATCGCCGCCTTGGGCGCCTGGCCCGCTTCGGGGATCCCGGACAACCCCCGGGCTTGGCTGACCGTGGTGGCCCGCCGCAAGGCGCTCGATCTCCTGAGACGGGAGTCGGCCAGAACCGACAAGGAGACGGCGGCGTTTCGATGGGGAACGGAGCGCGCAAAAGACGAGATAGAGGAGGTGATCGACGCGATGGAGACCGAAAGCGAGCTGCGAGACGACATGCTGCGCCTGATCTTCACCTGCTGCCATCCCGCGCTCAGCCGCGAGGCCCAGGTGGCCTTGGCCTTGCGCACGCTGGCCCGCCTCGAAGTGGACGCCATCGCCCGAGCCTTCTTGGTGCCCGAGCCCACCATGGCCAAGCGCCTGGTGCGGGCCAGGTCCAAGATCGCCACCGCACACATCCCTTATGTCATTCCCTCCGACGCTCAGCTCCCCGAACGTCTGGCCGCGGTGCTGGCCGTGGTGTACCTCATCGCCACCGAGGCCCACGCCCCGACCGGCGGGAACGCGGTGGCCCGGGTGGATCTGGAGGCCGAGGCCGTCCGCCTGGCCCGCTTGTTGGTGGAGTTGATGCCCGACGAGCCCGAGGCGCTGTCCTTGCTGGCTCTGTTGTTGTTCACCTCAGCTCGCACTCCGGCGCGAAGCGACGTCCAGGGCCACGTCGTGACCCTCGCCGACCAGGACCGCGGTCGATGGAACCGGCACGCGATTGCGGAGGGATCGCGGTGGTTGTCTAGGGCTGTCATCTTGTCGGGCGGTCCGGCTGGGCTCTACCAACTTCAGGCTCACTTGGCCGCGGCCCACTCCACCGCTACGAGCTGGTCCGAGACCGACTGGGACAGGATCATCGGGCTGTACGACCTACTCGGGTCGGCCGGAGCCAACCCGGTCGTGGCGCTCAACCGGGCCGTTGCGGTGACTGAGCGCGACGGGCCCGAGCACGGGCTGGCCGCACTGGAGGCCATCGTCGGGCTGGAACTTTCCCATCTCTGGCACGCCGCTCTGGCCGACAATCTCCGACGGCTTGGCCGGACCGCAGAGGCTGCCGGAGAGCTGGAAACCGCCGCCTCGCTGGCGCCCACCGAGGGCGAACGACGTCTGCTTCTGTCCCGTCTCCTCGACGTGAGGCCGGAGCCCACCTGACAGATTCCGGGGCCGCAGGTGTCCTCTACTGGTCTCGCCGTTCGTCCTCTCACCAAACGCAGATCCCGGTCTCGGAGATCACATTAGAGAGGAGAAGCAGATGACTGGCAGCAACGCCGAGCAGACGATCTCGCAGGAGAAGTACGTGTCCGTGGCCACCTTCCGCAAGACCGGGGTGGCGGTCGCGACGGCGACCTGGATCGTCCCGCTCGACGACGGCCGGGTCGGCCTCTTGACCTCCTCGGCCTCCGGCAAGGCCAAGCGACTACGGAACAACCCGAGCGTGACACTGCAGCCGAGCGACGTCCGAGGCCGGGTCAAAGCCGGCACCACGCCGGTGACCGGCACCGTTGAGCTGGTGACCTCCGGTCCGGACTTCGAGGCGGTCACGTCCAAGGTGAAGGGCAAGTACGGCCTGATGGTGCCAATCACCCGGCTGCTGGACAGTGTGCGACACCTGGGCAAGGGCCCCTTTCCCTTTGCGGACACCGGCGTGGTGATCACGCTCCAGGGCTGATTTCCGCGGCGACCGTCGTGGCATCAGTGGTCGGACCTGGCACGGCTCGCGGGTCGGGGAGTCGCGGGCGGGGTTGCCCAGCCCGTCCCGGGTCGCGGCCAGCGCCGCCAGGATCTTCTCGATCGCCACGCGTCAAAAGGGTGTCGGCCGCTGGTGTACCGACCGGCCTTGATTTGCAGCGTGTGACGCCCCGGTTTGATAGGCGCCTCGATCGTGTCGTGCATGTCGATCGTCCCGACATCGGTGTTGTCGAGCAGGACGTGGAACTTGCTACGTCGAAGCTCGATGACGATGCCTTTTTCTCTGACAAGGTGCAGGGTTGCCGCCACGTTTCTATGTCCTTTCCTGCCCCGAGTCCCCCTTGCTTTAAGCCCGTTTGGTCGAAGTGTCGGCCTGCGGCCATAGCAGTCCGACCCGTACTGACGAAGGCCCCCTATTCGCGTTTCAGCTTGAGGCCGATCGCGGGCACGAAAAGCGACGCGACGTATTGAGGCCAGAGGATCGCTCCGTTGCAGCGAAAGCGGACGTTCGTGCCGTCCGCGGCGTCGAAGGACACCGTGTGACTTGAGTACCGGCGGGCTCTGACTTGGAGCGTGTGTGAACCGGGCTCTACTGGAAGTTCGACGGTCTGGTTCCGGTCGATCGAGCCGGCTGGGCTACCGTCGAGAACGATTTGAAACGGTTCGCGGCGAAGCTCCGCGATGCGGACGGTCTTTCGTTCCAGTATGACGGTGGGTGACATTTTGTCCTCCGTGTTCTCGTTGGCTTATAGGGTCTAAATCGCGGCGCGGGCGCTAAGCGCGTTTTCCGGTGATGAGTCGTTCGCGGTCGAACATCGCCGCGACAACCCGCCAGGCGAGCAGGTCGATTGCCAGCAGGACGGCGGCGAGGCCGATCGCAAGGCCGCTCGACACGGTGATGACGTTCAGGGAGATCAGCGCCAGGACCGCCAACAGCGGCAGGCTGCCGAGCATGCTCAACTGTTGGGCGACGCGCACATCGGTGGAGCGGGCGGAGACCGCGATTCCGATCCAGATCCCCCAGCCTGCGAGCAATGGGGTGAACAGCAACTGGACTAGCACGTGCGTGCCCGACCAGATCGCGGAGGCGATCGCAGGACGGGCAAAAAGCGTTGCGGCCGCAAGGAAGATGCCAAAGACCACGTAGGCGATGATGAGAGTCGGCACGAAAGCGGCCAGCGCCTTGCCGACGAGGAACTCCTCTCGTCGGATCGGGGTGATCAGGACAGGCTCCAGCGTGCCCTGCTCGCGCTCTCCGACGACCGAGTAGGCGGACAGAGTGGAGGGCAGGAACGCCGGGATCACCAGCATGTACAGCATCGACAGCCCGACGTGCAGGTTGAGGTTGGTGCTGTCCACGTGCGCATACGCATTGAACACCTGAATCAACGGCAGGATGATGAAGAGCAGTGGCAGTACCGTCATCGTGCCGACCACGAAGCGGTTGCGGCGATAGTCCCGCAGCTCCTTGATAAAGATCGCTCTGACGCGCGTCCAGCTGAAGCTCACCTTCGCCTCGCCTCCACGTCCTCGTCGATCAGCTCGAGGTAGACGTCCTCCAGCGAGTGACGGGACTCGGCGATCGACAGAATCTCCGCACCAGCACCGACCAATGCTCGCGCCACCTGCGGGGCGGCGATCTCAGGGTCAGTCACGGCGAGTGTGTAGCCGGATGGCGTTTGCCGCCATCCTTCGACTCCGGGCAAACCGCGAAGCACCGCGTTTGGTTCCTCCAGCGGCATGCGAATCCGCACGTCCAACGATCGGCTGAATAGTTGGTCGCGTAGCTCGTCGGGCCGGCCGATCAGTCGCAAGGTCGTGTTCAGGATCGCCACCCGATGGCACAGCCGTTCGGCCTCCTCCAGCCGGTGGGTGGTGAGGAAGATGGTCACGCCCCGCTCCCGGAGCGAGGCAATGAGTCCGTGGACTTCGCGGCTCGCCACGGGGTCGAGGCCAGAGGTCGGCTCGTCGAGAAACAATACGGAGGGGTCGTTGAGCAGCGCTCGCGCCAGCGCGACGCGCTGACGCAGACCCTTTGATAGCGATCCGCACTGATCATTCGCACGGTCCTCAAGGTTGACTGCACGCAGGGCCCGTTCGATTCGCCAGCGTACGTTGTTCAGCTCGTAGAGCCCGGCGAAGCACTCCAGGTTCTCGAGTACCGTTAGACGTAGGTACAACCCTGGGGACTCAGGCATGATCGAGATCCGCGACCGGATGGCCGGTCCGTTCTCGGGGCACAGCTCGATACCGGCCACCGTCGCGGACCCCGAGGTGGGCTCCAGCAGCGTGCCGAGCGTCCGCACGGTCGTGGTCTTCCCGGCCCCGTTGGGTCCGAGGAAGCCGAACACCTCGCCGTAGCCGACCTCGAATGACACGTCATCGAACGCGACGCGCTCGCCGAACCGCTTGGTCAAGTGCTCGACCACCAGCGCGGACTCGCCCTTCGGGCTCTCGAGGGCCAAGCCATCGGTGATCGGTTCAGCACGACTGGTCGCTTGATTTGCCGGCTTCGAGGTCATCGGGGTCTCGTCGGGCTGCCGGACCGCGACGGCGCTTCAGAATAAGTGGGCACCCCATGACGTCTTGATCGGCCGGGTGCCCGGTGGAACATCGTCGCGCCATCGCCCACCAAGGACCGTCTCTCCTCGCGAACGCTCGGCACCAGCTCTGAAGAGCACATAGCTCCACGATAACACGAATCCTGAACAATCGTGCTAATCTCTTGACATGCGTTCAGACTCTGGAGAAACGCGCAAACCGCGTACGTTCACCGAGGCCGCCCGACGAGCTCAGATCATCGAAGCGGCGATCGACACCATCGCCGAAGTTGGCTTCGGAAGGGCCTCCCTGGCCCGCATCGGCGAGAGGGTTGGGATCAGCAAGGGCCTCATCGGCTACCACTTCGCGGGCAAGGACGACCTGATCGAGCAGGTAGTGCTTGAGGTACTCGAGCAAGGGAAGGCCTATATGCGGCCGCGCATCGTCGAGGCCATGTCAACCGGCTCCGAGTTCTTACGCGCCTACATCGAGTCCAACCTCGCCTTCATGCGGGAGCAACGCAACTCCATGGTGGCCATCGTCGAGATCGAACGCAGCGGTCTCACCGCTGACGGCCAGGAGCGGTTCCACGGTCACGCACATGCAATCGACGAAGCCGTGCAGACCCTCCGACAACACCTGGCGCACTACCAGGCCGTTGGTGACCTACGTCCCGACTTCGATTCCAACGTCATGGCAGTCGCCATTCGCGCAGCCACCGACGCAGTACTACACAGATACGCCCGTGACCCCGACCTCGACGTCGACAAGTACGCCCATGAGATCGTGACCGTCTTCGACCTGGCGACCCGCGCCCACGACGCCCGTGACTAGCCGAGTGGGACGGTGCCGGGGGCTGGCCCCATTCTCGGCCGGGACGTGTTGACCGGTCCGCCTGGGATGCAGAGCATTCTGGGCGCTGGCAGCACCCAGTGGACCCAATGGGATGGAGACGCGCGTCAGTTCGCCGTCCAGGGACGAAGTTTCTCGGGATTGAGTACCCACATGTGCTTAGTCCGGTCGCCAGCGATGTCGAAGGCCAGGACCGCCGCGGTCACGCCGTCTCGTTGAGCTCGACCGCTGGGCGACCAGCGAGAAGCGGCCGCCGAGAAGTTCGCCGGTCTGGCCGACAATGCCCACGGTCGGGGAGCGACGTGGCTCGAGCGTCACTCACCGCTCCCGACCTGCGCACCCGTCGGACCGCCTGTGGAACCTCACCGTGCCAATGCTCGGCTGAGTCCGCACCCACAGCGACATTCGACCCGCGGGCGAGGGTCGCCACCCCGGCCGGCCACTGAACCGGACTCCCATTGGCGCAAGTTTCAGCGGCCCGCTCGGGGTGCGGTCGTGGCGTCTGCGCGGAAGATCGGCCAGCCGATCTCGGTCTCCCACTCGTCAGGGTTCGGGGTGTCGTAGAGGTCGTGCACGTAGTACTCCCGTAGTGGACCTTCGACGCTGATCTCGTGGGTAGTGGCGTAGGAGCCGAGCGCCCCGTACGTGATGTCGACGTCGGCCAAGGACCCCTGGTGCACCGCGATGGCCAGCTCGGCGGCGGGCACCACCAATGGCACGACCCGACCGATCGGGTGCACGGTATCCCCGACGGGGATGAACACCGTCGCTTGGCCCCGGTCGTGCTGGTAGAGATCGCCAGCGAACAGCCCGCCCGCCGGGCCAGTCGTGGGCAGGTTTTGGGCGCCGACGATGGCGTGCAGTTCCCCAAGGGCGCCCTGCCACCACGCCAGGACATCGGCTCGGTCAACAACCTCTTGGATGCCCACGGCGGGAACCGCCGGCACGCTGCGATGGCCGACCGACCGCTCGGTCTCCGGACGTTGCAGAAGCCTTCGCAGCGACTCGACCGCTCCCTGAGTGCGGGCGAGCTGCGTCTCCAGTCGATCGAGGTGCTCGGCGATCAGGGCGTTGCGCGTCGCCGCATCGGACGCGGCTAGCACAGCCTTGACGTCGGTGACCGGCATTTCCAGGTCCCTGAGTCGCCGGATGACCTGCGCGGTGGGGACCTGCTCGGGGGAGTAGTACCGGTAGCCGGTGTGGCGGTCCACCTCGGCCGGTTTCAGTAGCCCCACCTCGTGGTAGTGGTGCAGCGTCTTTACGCTCAGGTGCGTCATCTTCGAGAAGTCGCCGATGGTGAGCGCCTCGGTCATGTGACCATTCTGGACCCTCTCCCAACCGGAAGGTCAACCCACGCGAAGCCTCTTGACCCTCCCCCAGCCGGAGCCCGCACCCTGGTGGCACGGGCCTCATGGGCCCAGCAACCAGAAAAGGAGTAGCACCATGACCGACACCCCCACTCCCGCTCCGACCCTCACCGGTGTGCTCGCCCGGCACGTCACTGCGGTGAACGCCTTCGACGAGCAAGGCATCGTCGCCACTTTTGCCGATGATGCCTTGGTCAACGACGCCCACCGCGAGTTCTGGGGGGCAGACGCCATCCGACGGTGGGTGGCCAAGGAGATGGTCGGCGACAAGGTCACCGTGGAGGTCACCCAGGTTCTGGACCACTACGGAGAGACCATCGTCCGTGGCCGCTATGACGGCGAGTTCGACAAGACCAACCTGCCCCCCGGTGAACTGATCTTGACCAACTACTTCACTGTCCGCGACGACAAGATCGTCACCATGATCGTCATCCGCAACACCCCTGCCGACTACTGAGTCCGGAGGCCGCTCAGCGGGACATTCGTCCCTTGTCATCTTTCGCTCCGTCTCGAAGGTCAAGCGACAACGCATATGCCACGCGGGGCTCTGCATGGTCCCGTGGCCCCACATTCGTCGGTCGATTCGCAGTGGAGACCTTCGGCTCAGAACCCCAAGGTCTCACGAGGTCCTGTGCGCTTATTGGGTCCGCCGCTATCGGAGGTGAGTCCAGGCCACAACGGGACCATCGTTTTTAAGCCGGACTCACCGTCGGATCGCTTCCCTGTCGACCGATTCGGCAGATCTTTGAGAATTTGCCGGAGTTCGGCAATCGGAACGGCGCTGTTGGTCGTATCTAGACCGCCACGAAGCAGCCGCTGGCATCGGGCAACCGCCTACCTACCGGAAGGAATCCTCCTGTGAGAAAAGCGCGTCACAAAATCGGTCTCAGGCGACGGTCGGCGCCGTCCCGACCCACAACTTCGTCGTCGGTCGCAGTCGTCCTAGCGACGGCAGTGACGGGGGTGGGAGCGTTCGCCGCCCCCGATGGAACTGCTGCTGCTCCCGGGCTATACGTTGGCGACTGGTTCGGGAGCAGCGGCCGATGAACGCCACGCTCACTGTCTCGCGCCGCCGATCGGTCGACTGGCCCGCCGCGCTTCGCATCGCGTTCGGCCTCGTATGGGCCATCGACGCCAGCTTGAAATGGCTTCCCGGCTTCCGGAGCAGTTTCGCTGCCATGCTCGATGGCGCGGCCCAAGGTCAGCCCAGCTGGCTGCACCCCTGGTTCCAGTTGTGGACGGGCATGTCCCACAGCGAGGCCACCCTCCTTGCCTACGGCACCGCCGCCACCGAGACCGCCATCGCCATCGCTGTGCTCGCCGGCTTCGCCCGCAAGACGGCCTACCTAGGCGGCGCCGCCTACAGCTTGGTCATCTGGGCGGCGGCCGAAGGCTTCGGCGGCCCGTACCAAGCTGGTGCGACCGACATCGGCACCGCCATCATCTACACCTTCGTCTTCTTAGGACTCTTGATACTCGCCGCCCAGAGCGGACCCGACGAATACTGCGTAGACCGCTACCTCGAGCGGCGCCTCTCCTGGTGGGTTCGGATCGCCGAAGTCCGCCCAGCAAGCCGGAGCCTCCCTGTTGTGCCCACAGTCTCGGCGCCAGACCCCGACCGCCAGCACTCTGAAGATCGAGCAGCAATGGGCAGCCGTCATCGGTGATCGGCGTATACGAGATCGCAGAGTGACCAGCCGGACGGCATCTTCGGCACCCCTGGGTCAGGACGCCACCTGTTCGGCGCTCAGGATGTCGCATCTGGAGGGCTCGCCCTTAAGACCTACCGATGGGCAGTTCATATACATCGAATGCCGTTGAACTTTTTGAAACCTCAGCAGTACTCATCAAGAACCCACGACCCTTACACGAGATAACGAGCACCCACATGGTCCACAAGCTGTTATTGATCGCCGCCGTGACGGCCATGCCACTGGGCGTCATCGCCGCCACAGGGGACAGCGTCAGCGCCGCAACTCCAGGCAAGGTGAACGCCACCAACGACACGGTCATCTGCCAACGGGTGACCGCTTCGGTGACGTTCAGTCCGACGGTCACCTCGCGCCAACCGGCCGGTACCACGATCGCGACTATCGAGGCGAAGCTGACCGGTTGTACGAGCAATGCCGTCGGGTTGACCGTTACCAGTGGAACCGTGTCCGGCAGTGTCTCCGACACCCATGGTGTCGAGGACGGCTGCACCAGCCTGGCTGGCCCCCTCGGTGACCCCTCTTTGATACCGGTTATAGGAACCCTGATTACCAAGTGGAAGACGTCACCCATGCTGTCCTCGGGCAACAGCGTCACCACCATCCAAGATGTCGAGGGATCGGTGGCCGGTGACGGTCTTGTGAAATTCGACATCCCCGGCACCGGTGGCACCGGTAGCAGTGGCACGGGTTCGTTCTCGGGCACCGATGGCGGGGCGAGCACCGTCTTCTCCGTCCTGACCCAGAGTTCAGCTACGTCGATCCTGTCCGCCTGCAATTCCACGGGCCTGACCTCCGTGACCATCGATCACGCGAGGAAGGGTCCCAATACGAATCCTCTAGCCGCATTTTTCGGCTAGCGATCGAGCGACCGCCAAAGGATCAGACCAGTCGAACCGGGGGTGGACGGCCCACCAAAACTTGACAAAGTCCAGAATCAGATCGATACTGGAATCGTGGTTGAGGGAGAGTTGGCGGATTCCGCGGAGATACTCCGGCGGCACGGTGTGCAGGTGACGGCCCAGCGCCTGGCCGTCATGAAGGCGGTGGCGGCACGGCCGCATGGCACGGCGGACGAGATCGAGGAGTTCGTCCGGACCGACATCGGTGCCGTCTCGCGCCAAGCGGTTTACGACGCGCTCGGCGTCCTGACCGACAAGGGGCTGATCCGTCGGATCCAGCCGGCCCGCTCGCCCGCTCGTTACGAGGACCGGGTCGATGACAACCACCACCACCTCGTCTGTCGCAGCTGTGGCGTCACCGTCGATGTCCCCTGCGCGGTGGGGTACAGGCCCTGTCTGGAGGCGGCCGATGACAACGGTTTCCTGATCGACGAAGCCGAGGTCGTCTATTGGGGCACTTGCCCCGGATGTCAGACGGGGGCGGGGCAGAGATCTGAACTGTCACCCTATAAATAGGAGAGGATTCACCATGAACAACGACGACAGTGGCGCAACCGCTACCTCCTCCGAAGAGGTAACGCCCGCAGCACGATGCCCGGTGATGAGCCATCCCCAGGCCGCGAGCGGTTCGACGGCAAACCAGCATTGGTGGCCGGAACAGCTGAACCTGCGGCCACTCGCCAAGAATTCACCGTTGATCGACCCCATGGGTGAGGGGTTCGACTACGCGGCCGAGTTCGCCACACTTGATCTCGAGGCGGTGAAGGCCGACGTCGTCGAGGTGATGACGACCTCGCGAGAGTGGTGGCCGGCGGACTATGGCCACTACGGGCCCCTGTTCATTCGTATGGCGTGGCACAGCGCCGGTACTTACCGTGTTCACGACGGCCGAGGCGGTGCCGGCTCGGGCACGCAGCGCTTCGCGCCGCTCAACAGCTGGCCCGACAACGGAAATCTCGATAAGGCGCGCCGTCTGCTCTGGCCGGTCAAGCAGAAGTACGGCCGGAAGATCTCGTGGGCCGACCTGATGATCCTGGCCGGGAACTGCGCATTGGAGTCGATGGGTTTCAAGACGTTCGGGTTCGGCGGCGGGCGCGAGGACGTCTGGGAACCCGAGGAGGACGTCTACTGGGGCCCGGAGGACGCCTGGCTAGGCGACGAGCGCTACAGCGGCGATCGGGAACTCGCCGAGCCTCTCGGCGCGGTGCAGATGGGCTTGATCTACGTTAACCCGGAGGGCCCGAATGGCAATCCTGATCCGGTTGCCGCGGCCCGGGACATCCGAGAGACGTTCGCTCGGATGGCCATGAACGACGAGGAGACGGTCGCGCTCATTGCCGGTGGGCACACCTTCGGCAAGACCCATGGCGCCGCCGACGGCTCGCGTTATGTCGGGCGCGAGCCCGAGGGGGCTTCGATCGAACAGCAGGGTTTGGGCTGGAAAAACACCTTCGGCAGCGGGAAAGGCGACGACACCATCACCAGCGGGTTGGAGGTGATCTGGACCACCTACCCGACGAAGTGGGACAACGGCTTCTTCGACAACCTGTTCGGCTACGAGTGGGAGCTCACCAAAAGCCCGGCCGGCGCCCACCAGTGGCGTCCCATCGACCTCACGGCGGACGACACCGTGCCCGACGCGCACGATCCGTTGAAGCGCCACGCTCCGATGATGCTCACCACGGACCTCTCTCTTCGGTTCGACCCGGCCTACGAGCCGATCTCGCGGCGCTTCCACGAGCGCCCAGACGAGTTCGCCGACGCCTTCGCCAGGGCCTGGTACAAGCTCACTCATCGCGACATGGGGCCCATCTCCCGCTACCTCGGTCCTGAGGTCCCTGCCGAGCAGCTCATCTGGCAGGACCCTCTTCCCGCTGTCGATCACCCCTTGGTCGACGCCGACGACATCGAGGCCCTGAAGAGCAGGATCCTCACTTCCGGACTGTCGATCTCCGAACTCGTCGCCACGGCGTGGGCGTCGGCTTCGACCTTCCGCGACAGCGACAAGCGCGGCGGGGCCAACGGGGCTCGCATCCGCCTCGCTCCACAGAAAGACTGGGAGGTCAACAATCCAGCCGAGCTGGCCACAGTGGTGGACACCCTGGAGAAGATCCAGGTCGACTTCAATGGCTCCCAGACCAGCGGGAAGAAAGTGTCGCTCGCCGATCTGATCGTCCTGGGCGGATGTGCTGCCATCGAGCAAGCTGCCCGGAACGCCGGTCACAACGTTCAGGTTCCGTTCTCGCCGGGACGCACGGACGCATCAGCAGAGCAGACCGACGTCGACGCCTTTGCCGTGCTCGAGCCGACCGCCGATGGTTTCCGAAACTATTGCCGATCTGGCGACAAGCGCCGGCCAGAGGAGCTACTCATCGACCGGTCGAGCCTGCTGGGGCTGACGGCCCCCGAGATGACAGTGCTCGTGGCCGGTCTGCGTGTCCTGGGTGCCAACACCGCCCACGCCGATCACGGTGTCTTCACTGCCCGACCAGGGACGCTGACCAACGACTTCCTCGTCAACCTGCTCGACATGGACACCGAGTGGCGCGCGTCCTCGAGCGAGCACATATACGAAGGTCGCGACCGCGAAGCCGGAAAGGTCAGATGGACCGGGACCGCGGTCGATCTCATCTTTGGCTCGCATTCCCAGCTCCGATCCATCGCCGAGGTCTACGCCAGCGACGACGCGCAGCCGAAGTTCGTACGGGACTTCGTCGCCGCGTGGGACAAGGTCATGAACCTGGACCGTTTCGAGCTGCCCTGACTTCGTCGCATCAGATGATCGAGTCAGGCCGGGTCGTGGGATTTCTTGAGCGCGGGTATTACCGTGTCGGTTAGCAGGTGGACACTCTTCCATCCTTCATCGATGGGCATGCCACCGCACAGTGGGTATAGCGACACGAAGGCACCGCGGCCTCGGGCCTTGAGCTCGGCGACGAGTTGATCAGGGGTGAGGATGAGGTAGCGGCCTGAGGCTCGCACTTCGTCGAGGGTGCGTACTCCGGGCAGGTGCATGATCGAGCGCGCGTCAGAGGTCGCCCACTGCCCGTAGTGGACCGCTTCCCACACGAAGTGCTGCCCTAGTTCGGCCCACGCCTGGTCGGGGTCCTCGTGGAGGAAGACCATGGCCAGGTTCTCGGGGGACGCCATCTGCACGCGCGGTTCTATGCCCTCGGCCTGGCACAGGTCTTCGTAGTAGCGCTGCAACTCGGGCAGATAAGCCGGGATGTTGAGTGGAAGCCGGAAGCGCACCGCCCGGCGAGCTGTGGCCTTGACGCCGCCTCCCACCGACAACATCGGGTGTGGCCTGGTCAGTGGAACCGGCGTCACCCGGATGGTCGTGCCTCGGTAGTCGAACGGCTCGCCGGACCAGGCGGCGAGCATCGTTTCGAGGAGCTCATCCATCAGCCGGCCGCGTTGCGAGAAATCGACGCCCATGGCCGCGTATTCGACTGGCCTGTATCCCAGCCCGAGGGTCACGACCAACCGTCCGCCGCTCAACTGGTCCACGACTGCGATGTCCTCGGCTAACCGGATGGGATTCCACAGCGGCCCGAGGGCACACATGACATTCACGAAGATGTTGGACGTGGCCGCCAACATGCAGCCGCCCTCCAGAATCGGGTTACAGCTCCAACCGAAATCTGTGACGTGGTGCTCGTCCAGCGTCACCACCGCCACACCCCTGGTGTCCCCCCACTTGGCCATCTCCAACGCGGCTTGCAGCACCTTCGACTGCTCGACGGGGTCGGGTTCTGGCCGGGCGAAGGTAAACCGGAGGATGCTGGTGGCCATACTGTCAACTCCCTTCGGACACTTGCTGCCAGTGGTCGCGCTGGGCCCGGAGCCAACCCGACTCCCAGAAACTGCGATCGCCCCCGGTATCGAGCAGGCGCTGGTGGGCTTCGGCCATCAGGGCGGCGGCCGCCAGGTGGGTCGTCGACGCCGGGTTGCGGTCGTGGCGCAATACCGCCTCGCCCAGGTGGATGGCAGCAGCCGGCTGGCCTTCACCGACGAGCTCCCGTCCCCTCTGGACGACGGCGTCGGCGCCGCTCAGGGCGACCAGCTCGGCGAAGGCTTCGTCGGCGACGGTGGGGTACAACTCGGTCGTTGAGCGCAGCTTGAACCATCCGATGTAGGTCTCCCAGATCGTACGGACGGCCCAGGAGACCTTGCCGTAGCCCTGGCCTACTCGCAAGTGGGCGGGCAAGACGATCTCCCGCATCAAGCGGTCGGGATCCTTCCCTTCGTTGATACCGGCCACGGTCTCGGTGTGCACGAAGTCCACCGCATCGTGGAGGCGGGTCAGGCTGGCATGGATCAGGGCCTCGCCGACGATCGGCTCGTGGCGGCCGGTGACCAGCACCGCCGGGCGAAGGTCGCGAAGGGTGAGCACCGAGTGGAGGTAGGGCTCTACCCATCGGTACCGGTCACCTCGCAATGTGTTGAAGTTGGGAAAGTGTGGGAACAGCGGCCCGAGCATGTTGCTGATCAATGCCGTGCGCTGCTTCGGGAGCCAGACGATGGTGCTGTCGATCGTCTCCCCCCCAGGGACCGAGATGCACTCGATGGGGAGCTCACCCACCTTCAGGGAGAGTCGCTCACTGAACGTGATGTCCGGCACGGGCTTGTCCTGGCGAGACGCGACACCGGGGTTCTCCTTGGCGATCCGGATGGCATCGGACCCCGTCATGTCGAACCACACTCCCGCGGTGCGAATCCGGAACCGGGCGATCCTCTCGTCGTCGCTCTGGCAGACCAGATTGTTGGCCTGGGCCACGTAGCGGGTCGTGGGTTCACGGAACAGTGCGACTCCCCCGACGTGGTCGACGTGCGCCTGGGTGGTGATGATGTACGGCGTCGGACCGGGGCAGACGGCGTCGAAGACGCGCTTGTGGTGAGGCGCTTCGTAACCCAGGCCGCAGTTGACGATGATGCGCCCCGCCGCACCAGCGAGCAACAGGTAGCTGGCCGTCGTGCCCCCCGAACGGAAGATGAGGTCGGTGAGAGGTTTGGCCGGGTCGTCGTATCGGGGGACGAGGAGTTCTTTGCCAGGCCGCTCGTCGATGAGGCGGTCGACCTCGTCCTCGACGGTCATCGGACCTCCTGCCGTACAGGAAAGCGGTCGAAGTAAAAGCCGAAGTCAGCCCGGACGTCAGCCGCGGACACCCCGAAGTCGCGCTGGAGGTCGTAGACGACCTGGCCGTCGCGTCCGCGCGAATGGCTGCTCAGATACGAGGCGATCTGGGTACGCGCCGCAGCCGTCATGGGCAGATCGGCAATCTCGTAGATGCGTTCGATGGTAGCCATGTCGTCGGCGGCGACCTCGTGGAAGAACACGTCGCAGGTTCGGTCGACCGGCAGAAGGGAGCGGTCGCGCACCGACGTCTCCAGGAGTCGCCGTATCCGTTGGCGCCAGTAGTCGATATAGAAATCGGGCCGTGGGGTGCGGTAGCTGAGGCGAGCCGCGTAGGTCATCATGGTGGCCGCGGACTGAACGACCGACACCGGGTCCCGATGGGTCATCACGATCGTGGCGTCCGGGAATGTCGTCATCAATGGTCCTAGCTGTTCCAGGTGTTGGGGCGACTTGAGGACCCAACGTTCGCGGGGTTGGCGCCACTGCAGGATTTTGAGGTTGCTCAGCAGCCACTGGTAGTGCGGAGTCTGGTCGTGGGCGAGGTAGTAATCGCGCCACCGCGGACAGCGGGCCACCCACTCGAGCTGATAGCTCGAAAAGTCGGAGGTCTCGAGCTCGAGCTCTTCGTGGATGTGGTCGGGCGCCATAGGGTGCATCGATACCATGTGGGGGAGTGTCGCCTGCATGGCCTGCCACGACTGCTGGCATCGATGCCATCGGGGGTCGACGCCGGCCGGGCTGGGCCCCTCCCGTTCGTCGGGCACCGGCTCGTAGCTTTCCCACAACGGTAGCGACCGCAGCCGTTGGTCGGCCGCCAGCAGGTTCACGAGATGCGTCGTGCCCGAGCGGGGCAAGCCGACCACGATGATCGGCCGGCGGATCTCTGCATCGTGGATATCCGGTTGGCGGGCCAGCAGATCAAGGACCCTGAGCCGGTTGCCGGCATAGCGGGTGCAGTCCCCGAACATGGTCAGGCGCCCAAGTCCGGTGCGTTGTTCGTCGCCGTCCATCTCCTCCAACCACAGGGACAACCGTTCGGTGAAGTCGTCCGGCCCGAAGTCGTCGAGCCCGGTCCTAGCCGCTGCTTCGGCCAGCACCGCGTCGACGGTCAGTTCTACCGTCTGATTCTCGCCGTAGGAGACGGCGGCTTCCTGGGCCGAGGTGAGGCGGGGATGGGCCAAGTCGTCGATGCGGATCTGTCCGGGCACGGCTCAGCCCTGGATGGAGAACCCGCCGTCGACGGGCAGGGTCTGGCCGGTAACAAAGCGGGCGGCGGGACTGGCCAAGAACAACACGACCGGCGCGACATCAGCGGGGGTACCAAAACGTCGCATCGGCGTGCGCCGGAGGATGGGGGCCGTCAGCTCATCAAAGGGC
>Ga0302325_10015676_pt1 | contig 16108 bp, 21 predicted proteins | sample Palsa_T0_2_FD_201948 | JGI IMG/M metagenome (GOLD analysis project Ga0302325, IMG submission 201948) | Peat permafrost microbial communities from Stordalen Mire near Abisko, Sweden - Palsa_T0_2 | ecosystem: Environmental > Terrestrial > Soil > Palsa > Peat permafrost | place: Sweden: Abisko... | reverse complement strand
ACCCTTGGCGTATCGATAGCGGCAAGAGGGCTAGTAAAATGATCAGAAGCAAGATGATGCTCAGGTAGGTGATTGATTTTCAAGGGCGGGAGTAGTTCAGTGGCAGAACGTCAGCTTCCCATAAAGCATCATCTGCAAATTCTCAATAAATCCAAGAAAAAACGCCAAATGGCTTGTAAATAATGGGATTCCACGTCCTCCCTCTTTCGGCGTACTTGTCCCGTCTGCCGCCAAATTTCCCACTTTTTATCAATTCTCGGGTGAGTGGACACCAAAATTGGACACCAGATTCAGGGGAAAGAATCTACCTTCTCATTCTTAAATTTCCGGTGAGAATTGCCTACCATATTTTCGCCTTATATCCGCCTACGATGCTTTCATGTTCCCAACTCCCTCAGGCCGCAAGACCTTCGTCGTGCAGTGCAAGCAGTGCCGCCACGACGTTCCATCCGGTGTCAGGGCATTTCCGTTCCAATCCATCTCCGTCGAGTGCCCCCTTTGCGTCGAAATACGCCGGTACCTGCCCTCCGAGGTCTTCTTCGGTCGGCCTGACGGCCTCATCTCCCGGCACCAGCGGACAGGAAGCCGGTAGTGGCTCGGAGGCAGAACGCCGACCTCTCGCGAGCTACCGAAAAAATAGATTGGGGCTTGTCACCAAAAAATCACTCCAGACGGCACCATATATAAGAATCCTGCCGGTCTGTCCGAGGCGTTCCGACTCGCCAAACCGGTCTCTATTGCAGAAAGCTGTACAGGTTCTCCTGCCAATTGCTTGCATGGACTTCTTCTCTATGTCCAAGTACGGCAGCAGCTTGAATCAGATTGGGCGGACCTTATTGGATAGCTTGATTGCGAAGATGGAGAGAACGTAGAGCCAGACCCAGACTGACGTGAAAAAGTCAGCATAGAAAAACGGACTATCCAGATTCCTGAAGGAAACGATCCCCGTCAGCGTCAAGCAGTGTGAGCCCCTCCCGCAATTTGCCAGTCCTTCGCTGCAATATCGTCCCAAGTTAAGGAGTGTTGCCACGGTTTGGAGTTACCACACTGACACATCAACAAGTCTCCATCTACAAACATTCGGATGACTGGCTCCCAGTTTTCCCGTCGAACGCAATGCCCTTGGTTTAAAGCAGTAACAACCGTCTCAAGCTGTGCCATCAACAACCTTTCCCATGCAGGGTTTTCCTTTAATCAAGATGCCTGATTAGAGGTATTCCATGTGACTGGGGCCGGAGTATGCGCAAAATGGCACACAACTTCATTGCGAGTTAGACGGCATATTTGCAACCGATCTAATACGGCACGATGTCCATCCTATCAATGCCATTTGCGCCTTGGCAAAAGGGAAACCACGATAGCATACGTTCACCTCCAATTGAAGCATTGGTTAAGCATCAGACGCAGAAGGGGCCAATAAAGCGTATGATCCGCTTACGTCTTCGAATGTGCCATGAGTGCAACCAAGAAGCCAAGATGTGATCGAGAATTCTTGTTCTTTCGCTCATAGATACAACCCTGACGGCTCCTGTGACTCTATCTCTTAGAGTGCAGGCAAATCGTCATATCAGGCCGTAGACAGGCTGAACTCGCGAGTGGCGAGCAGATTCACGTGTGTCGATCATAAACTTGCAACCTGTCCTTTTAGTTGCCCGGGAAAGCAAAATAGCGACACACGCAAGCTATAACACGACAACTGTCACGCGAAAGGTAGCATGATGAGAGACGGTACTTTGGATTTTAGCCACCCGAACAGTTTCGATGGCAAGATGGATTCTGTTTGTGCTGTGTGCTTTAGGATAGTCTTGACCCACAGTTGCCACTCTGATATCGCTTTAGCAGAACAGAGTCATATTTGTAACGAGGTTATCCAACGAATTATTCTTGAGGCATGGGACAGAAGCGGGCAGGCTCTTACCGATCCAGACGAGCCTGACGCAATTTCTGTCACACTGCACTAGCGAAGTCAAGAACTTGCCAGTCATTTGCTCCGATGTCTTCTTTGCTGAGTTGATAAGGACGCGGGTGAAGACCGCCGCGCTGATACATCAGATCATCGTGCTGAAGAAATATGCGTGTAATCTTATCCCACTGGCTGCGTCGAACGCTTCCTCCAGCGGCCAAGGAATTAACTGCTTTTTCAAAATGCGCCATCTAATTTTCTCCCTCACACTGCGCAGCAGTGTCACAAAGCTGGAGCGCTTGGTTCAGGTATTCCATGAAATCAGCCCCTGCAGATGTATAGAAACGACCATGACGGAACCCGGATGTTGTTTTGTGCGGTGAGACGCAGACTGGCAAGTCATGTCCAGCTAGGTATAATGCAGAGCCCCACAGTTACCTATCAACAACTGCTAGATTGCACGGATAAACTGATCTCGTCAGATGGTAAGTTGTTTGCCCAGAGGTCAGGCTAGGCAGTGGTGGTCGCTGCTACTCTGGGCTACGCTTCTCCCAGTTCTCGTATGTGGTCGCTGCCGACGAGCATGGCAGACACCCTTTGTATCAAATGTGTCATACTTCCCGCGCCCACGCTTTCGCTGAGGGTCCCTTTAGGGACGAAAACCCCGGCATCCGTCAGAAGCAATATCGGTAATTTGGGGTCGGACCTGCTCAGGTGGTCGCTGTATGCCGCAGTGCATTCCGGATGACTATGCAACGCCACGATAATCAGATCGAAACTTCCTTCGTGATCGAGTCGCTCGGCGGCGACGTAAGTGGCGCGGGTTTCCACCTCGTAGCCGACACTTTCTAACATCTGCACTCTGGATTGCCGTCTTAAATCGTCATGATCTATTAGGAGTATTTTCTGGGCAGTGTTCTGCTCGATGGCCGATGTCAAATCCAGATTCGTGATGCTTGTATCCATAGACGCGGATTTTATCTAGCCCAGAACTTGAGCAAGGGAAGCCGTTGATTAATGAACAACGACCACCACATGATGGTGGTGGTGACGCCGGTGATGACGACGATGATGATAAGGCTCAGCAAGAGCACTTGCGGTAAAGAGCATGATCATCGCGAGTAGCAATGTCTTTTTCATATGTGTCTACCTCTGTCGGCGTTTCCTACAAACATTCGATGACCGGTAATCCGGCAGAACGAAGTCGAAGCACACCGACGTTATCCACCGTAATGATGCGGTTCATCTGAGTCTGAGCAATATGGGCCGCTTGTAGCGAATCGGTATTGGGCATTTCATATGGTCTTTGCAACCCGTCGCCAATCAACGTCCAAACGCTTCACAGTGTACCGCCGCTCCAGTGAGCTATGCCGTAGAGGACGCCACGACCGAATACGAGGCTGTGATGAATGACACCAAGACCGGCGCGTGACGTCCCGAGGGTATAGTCGTAGCAGTTCCCAGACCCTCGCCTAACGGCGAGGTATTCGACTTTATGGAATGGTGTAGCGACTTCAATCCTCCGCTGACGACCGAGGAGCAAGAAGTCGCTGATGTCGAAGGATGGATTCTGGGAGTAGCCTGAAGGCAGAGCCGGAGCGGTTCACGATTGATGTCGCAGGCCACGGAAGGACAGAGGTACCTACCAAGCGAGATATTCAAGGGCAGACTGTCGTAGTTTCTTCCAAGCCTGTGTACTCGGTGAGGCTCTGAATGGGGAGACAGCGTGTGAACCCTACCAGCTTCGATCTGACACATCCGTGCCCAGCCTGTGGCTACCGGATACCACCCAACGAACTCCTGCGTATCAACGGGGTAAACATCCGGTGCCCGAAGAGCCAAGCGGAGACACCATACAGCACCCGCGAGTCGCAGATGACTTCGTGAAAACTGGGGAAAGCGCGTGGCCCAGATAGATACCCGACTCACCTGAAAGGTCCATTTCATTTAAGTGAGCCGTCCGTCAAGATGGTCACAACTAACTCTGCCAACAAGAATTCTGGAAACTGCATGGTTCCGTATGCACCGATGTTGCAAACGCGGTACTATGCTCGCGGTATCAGGGCCTTCCGAGTCCACATTGATGAGCACAGATTTATGACCGCAGACGAATGGGTGCACGACAAAGGAATAGTGGAGACGGACCCCATTACAGTAATCCGTGCGGCACGCGAGATCAGCGAAGGCCAATATCAGTTTTTGGTCGCACGCTGCGAGACTATAGGCTTCTTGCCGCGCCTGTTATTTCCTTTTTGGGGATGGGTTACGAGTAGGCTGTTTCAAAAGCATTGACCAAGCCTGTGCGGTCTATGAGCCGGAGACGTTTTGCAGCACTAGGAAGCCTTAGATGACCTACAGGAGCTTATTCCGTCTGACTATTCTGGCTGCACTCGGAGGAGGGTCAAGAAGTCTGGGTTTGGAGCTATTTTCAGGCAATCGATCTCTAAGCAACGCATCGAGCAGTGATTTGTTTACGTGGATGCGGCCTTTGTATTCGATATATCCGAGCTTGCGAAATCGATTCATGAAGTAGCTGACTCTGGAGCGGGTTGTGCCAATCATCTCCGCGAGAGTCTCCTGAGTAATTTTTGGGATCATTTGCTCTGGCATTCCGGGCTTGTCGAAATCAGCCATAAGCAGTAGTGTACGAGCCAATCGTCTCTCACTGGAATTGAATAGGTGGTCTATCAGATCAGCTTGAGTCCGCATCGCTCTTGTCAGCATGAAGCTTAGAAACAAATCAGAGAAATTGCTCTCATTGCGGAGAGCACGCAGCATTTCCTGCCGGTCAATCCTCATGGTTACGCAGGGTGTACTCGCGCAAGCCGTAGCTGCACGAATCTCGTTCGCTCCGACCAGTGACTCTTCGCCCACAAAATCCCCGGGAGCCAAAAGTGTCACCGTGGCTTCCTTCCCTTCCTTAGAGACGACAGTGAGTTTGGCACGACCCGCCTTGATATAGAAAACCGAGTCAGCCGGACTGCCCTGCGTGTAGAAAACTTGCTTGGGTTTAAAAAGAACGATTCTTCGCCCGAAGCCGGGCATTGAGAGGAAAGGTGCTGGATTGAAATCGATATGTGTTATGAGGTCCTTTTGGGGGTCACTCCCTCGATTTAAAACCGGTGAAGATGAATTGCTAGACCATGGCCAACAAAGGATTACTTCATTACAACCCGCATACATATTCGCATGCCCCAAGAGCACGGTGACAATATTAACTTTAATTAGCCGGACTCTTCTTGTCACCGGACAACTCTATCGTACGATTAGCCACGCTGTTAGTAACGACTGCATTAACGATTGGCACCACTGCCGACTCCGCTGTGAGGATAGGTCACACCACTGGCTGCTATCGTTTCTGCGACCGAGAGACTTGCATCGAAGGCATCCAGCTTGAGTCAAGAGCGCCGTCTGCGTTCGGCTGAGCGAAATGATGCATCTTCTCGACGAGCCTGTTCCGTAGAGTTTCTTAAAGCATTCAGGCTGAGAGGTTCAACTTGCCCAAATTGCCGGTAACTGTCAGGACGATCGTAAGGTTCAGAGCGAAGCACAACAACGAAAGAGAAGATCAGAGAGGAGACCGGAGCGAGGAGCAGAGACGTGATAGTGACTCTTACGGATGCCGAGTTCGCCCGCGCTTGGGTAGCGGCCGAGTTTCAGCATCAGACGGTCGGCCAATGGATCAGTGGTCTGGTGAACGATTCGCTTTCGCCTTGATTGCGCCCCCGCAAATTTGTGACGCTTCCCGGCTACCTGAGGTCGTTATTCTTTTGCCTGCAAAAGTGAACAAATTTTAAGAGGGCGAGCTACAGATATTGGAAACATCTCAAAGGGACGAACGGATTTCTCCCCACCGATGCACGGAGGAACCGCCGAACTTCGTCATCATCGACCACTGTTCTACCGAGATGCGCGGCAATGGCTTTCAACTCCTCAGGCTGGAAGTCCCAACTCCATTCGATTCGCATGGTGCTATATCAGAGCACAAAACATCCCCCGGGCCATGGGATAGCCGGGGGTTCCAAACGAAGTACAAACAAAGAGCAGCGCGATTCGCTTCAGAACGCAAAAATCCCCGGCCACTGACTTTGAAGTGGTGACCGGGGTGTCAAGGTGTAGATACATATTAGAGTACAAGAAAACCTCGCCCATCAGCGCATGATGTCCGGGTAATATAAACCCAAAGGAGAACTTATGGGACTATCAGAGGCGTTGGCAGCACTGGGCGCAGAGATCGTGAAGCTGAAACAGGTTCGCTCATTGCTGGCTGACGGCACCGCAGCCAAGCGCAGGCCGGGAAGGCCGAGGGCTGTCGCAACATTGGAAAAACCTGCCAAGCTAGAGAAACCTTCCAAAAGGAAGAAGCGCAACCTGACTCCAGAGGGTCGAGCGAGGATTTCGGCAGCGGTTAAGGCAAGATGGGCGAGGTAGAAGAAAGCTGACAAATGAGATTCCACTTGATAGGACGATTGACTCCCACCTACCCACCCAGAGAGAACGAAGGCGTCGATCATGACCTAGGCCACTGCAATTCACGCGAAGATGCGGAGTGGGTCAGGCGTGAGAGGTTTGCAGCCGGTGGGTGGGCAAGCATAGAAATTATTGATTCAGAGACATCCCACGAGGACACAAAACACCCCGGCTGTTAAGCCGGGGTCAGAGTTTACCTGTGGGAAGTCTACACACAGATTGCACCACCATTGGTTCCCGATACCTTAAACCAATTCCTTGCGGACACTACAAAGTAGCTTTTCACAAAATGGATTTTGACAACGAGCCTCGTAATGGAGTTCGGGAATTCCATTCGGATAGTTCTCCGCTACTAAATCTACTTCTCTGGGATGACCACACTCCGGGCAACTCGCATAAAGCTTATCCATAGTCACTGTCCTCCTCACTTCAAGCGCAGGCTACCCCAAACCCCCGTAATTGCACAACTCGTAGGCACAAAAATCCCCCGGCCATGAGAGGAGCCGGGGGTTAAAACGATCATGTCTTGAGGATACCGAATTTCATGCTGAGGCACAAAAATACCCCTCGGTCAGGAGCCGAGGGGTCGGAAAGGTTGTGTTGCGCAATCAGAGTAGCGCAACTCTTGCTATCCAGAACACAAAAATACCCGTGCCATGAGAGAGCCGGGGGTTATAAACGAGGTACGAACAAAGAGCAGCGCGATTCGTCACAGAACACAAAAATGCCCCCGTACAAAGACGTGATTACCGGGGGCGCTCAGAAGTACAGATCAACCTTACAGCGATTCCGTAGCCGGGGCATCGGTCCTAAGTTGGGCGGCGTTATTCTACTGAAGTTGTATACCCTATGCGGACTTTCCAGCAACGCCGCCACGGGGCTAGAAATGCACCCCTGTCGCGTCAAGGGAGTCGAGCAGACAGGGGTATCATGAATAGTCAACCGATGACGGAGGAAATGTGATGCCTGAATCCAAGCGACTCCGTGTTTTCGTGGTGGATGACGAGCCCATAATCAGCTTCACCCTCGCTACGATTCTGGAAAGCGCTGGCTACACGGCGCGGTCATTTACTGATCCATTGGACGCGCTTAGAGCGGCTGAGACGAATTGCCCCCATTACTTGATCACGGATGTAATGATGCCCGCAATCAGTGGTATTGACCTTGGGATTCAGTTCAAGGCCATCTATCCCACCGTGAAAGTCCTGCTATTTTCCGGAGCGCCAGTAGCGGGCAAGCTGTGGGAAAACGCGAACGAAAAGGGTCACGAATTCGAACTGGTCGCGAAGCCGATTCACCCTGAAGCACTATTGGCAGCTGTAAAAGCTCTAGGCGAATAGCATGTGAGGGCGATACGGAAGACGGCCCGATAAGCAGCGATAGCCGAGTGGTTCCACACGCGCAATACGGACCCTTTCAACGATGAGGACTCCTACGCATACGCTCCCAACTACAACATCACTCCGGACAGCTTCCAGCCCGTTGTCAGGCTAAATAGGGATACGGGAGAGCGGGAGTTAACCCGGATGAAATGGGGTTTGGTTCCCTATTGGATACTGTTGGCGAATTCGATGTTCATCAAGCTCCGGCCTCCAGAAGGTGTCGCGAGGCCGGTTCGGGACGGAAACTTCGGACGCGAATACACCTGAAAGCGTCGGAAGCCGAATGCCTCGTCGCAACACCGTTCTAAAGCAAGCCGCTGAGACCATGGCATCGCGAAGTGCTACACAATCGCCCCTTTCGACAATCCGATTCCGGGACGTTCCCACGGATGTTATTGAACGGTTAGGGTGAAACTGGCCGTCTCGGCTGTGCCGCCGCTGCTCGCGGTCACCGTGATCGTATCCGTACCTTGCGGAGTGTTTGTGCTCATCTTACCTTTACCGCCACAACTCAGCATTGACGTCGCTGCCATTCCCAGAGCGATTCCGCAGACCAAACTAAAGGCTCGGAAGCCGGGATTACCCTTGAATTTGCGTCGCCCCCAGATCAGGTATGGGAGCCCAATGAGCAGGAAGGCGAGCAGCTTTTCCCTAGCCTGGCCCGGACGGCTACCCGAGGTAGCCGGTGTTGTGACCGAAGCGGTACTTACATCCGTAGCAATGGTCAGCGTTGACGTGACTGCGGTGTTTGTTCCATCGGGCGCCACGGTTGCCGGGGAGAATGTACATGTCGAGTATGCAGGCAAACCGGAACAGTTAAGCGATATTTGAGACTTGAAGCCTCCGACCGGAGTGACCGCAAACACGGCCTGCCCAGACTGTCCCTGCGTAATCGTCAGCGTACTTGGAGCAACGCTCAAGCTATATCCGGGGGCGATCACTGTCTGAGTAAACGCACTCGATGTCGAACCGATATAAATCGCGTCGCCGCTGTATGCGGCTGTGATCATGTGGGTGCCAGACGCCAGACTGGCGGTGTTATACGTTGCTGTTCCGGAGCCGTCTAGAGCTCCGGGTCCTAGGACGGTTGATCCGTCACTGAATGTCACCGTTCCTGTCGGCGCCGCCGTGCCGGTGGCAGGTGTCACCTTTGCTGTGAAAGTGATGTCCACACCAAGGTTTGCGGTTGCTGCCGAGGAAACCACTGTCGTGTTCGTCGCAATCGCAGTAACGATGACCGCTACGGGATTCGATGTCGATGGTGCGAAGTTGGTGTCGCCCGAATACTGTGCGCTGATCGAGTCAGAGCCGGCAGGAAGCGGGACCGCAAGCGTCGCCACACCAGAGGCGTTCAGTGTCTCAGTTCCCAGAGTGCTGCTTCCTAGAAGGAAAGTCACAGTGCCGGTCGGCGCTGTGGTATTTCCCGTAGGCCCGGTTATGGTTGCGGTGAACGTAATGGGCTGTGTCGGAATTGCCACGGTGGCCGATGCTTGGAGCGCAGTTGCAGTGGTTGCTGGTACAACCTGAACGGTCGCTTCTGGTGAGGTCTTCGCCGGCTCAGTGTTCCCCACGTTATCGGTTGCAATGCTGTAGAACCCATAGGTGTGCCCGACCTGGCCGGTGAAAGAAGCAGATGTGGTGACGGTGCCAGTAAGCCAGGGAGTAAAGGTGCTTCCATTATCGGAAGCATAGATCGTGTAGACTCCCACGCCGGAACCCGTATCCGTGCCAGACCAGGAAACCGGGAAGGCGACAGTCCTCTCATTCGAGGGCAATGCAAGCACATGGCTGACAGGTGCTGAATTATCGATAGTGTTTGACCACGTTGGCGTTGGAATAGGAGTCAACGCGTCGAAGACCACCGTCGCCTGATTCGTAATCGCCGTGTCGGTAGTAACCCCGGCCTTTGCCATAGCGGTAAAGAAAACGCTTCCCGTGGCACCTGGAGGTAAGAAGCCTGCCGTCGGGTCAGTCGGCGGCAAGTTTGTTGCAGGATCAAGCGACTGGAACGTGTAGGAAAGTATGCCCGTATTCCTGTCGATGTGTGTCTGAATTGAAACCAGAAGATTGTTCGCGGGTCGCAAATCAACGGTTATAAAAAAATCCCCCGGAATCGAAGGAGGAATAATGAGTTGACTTCCAAACGATATTGGGCCTACCACAAAGGTGCTGAGATCTACATGGACGATGTCGATCGGGTCGATGATCACGACCTTTGCTGCGGGTGCACTTGCGGTAATCTCGTTACCGTATTGGACAGCGTAGCGGAGTGGTGTTGCGCCCGAGATATACTGTTGCGATCCAAACCCTTGAGAGCCGGCTTTATCATTGGGGTCGCCAGGAGTAATAACACTGCCGTTGAAGTCGGTCGGGACGCAGACCGATAGTGATTGCGAGCATGGCGGTTGAGGAGGCATGCACGGTGAACTAGAAGTCCCATAGGTACCGACGAGAAGGTTCCATTGGCTTGAGGTGACTGCGGTTATTATGCTTTTGATGAAATTCGCGGTCGCATTCTGTGCTCCCACGACTGCCGCGTTAAATACTGAATAGTCAAGATTTACTGATCCAGAAATGGGGTTTTTCCCAGCGTTGTCCTTAGCCCAGAATTCATGACAATACACCGACGGGTCATATGTGTTGCAGTCCCCTGTCGGGTTCTCCGGCTCGGTGAGGGAAAAGGCGTATAAGGTCAACTTCAATTCTGTCGGCGGTTGAACAGACGTATTCAGTAAAGCCGCGTCAAGCACACCTTGCGCGGTGGAATCGAGGCCGACATTTTTAGATTGATAATTTTGATCTGCATAGTTGGAGTGGGCATAAAGGTCCTGAACCGAATGTAGAGCTTGGCCTAGCTCATCCAGTGCTTCCCCCAATCGGGAACAATCTCCTGCCTTTAGAATAGCGACAATATCATCACGTTTTTTCAAGACCTCTGCACGGGAATTGAGAAATACCTGTTGATCAGGTGTCATGCCCGCCACAGTTATGGGGACATTCGGATCGTGATCAAAGTGGTCGGTCGCTTTATAGACACCTGGAATCGGGTCCAGCACGAAGAAGGCTCCATTGTAAAGGAAGTAAACCTCTCCTGTATCGACCTTGACGTTTGCATCTGCCACGCGTGCCAGTGCCGACGGGGAAAATCCAAGCCCCGAGGCACCAAGGAAGGTAATTTGATAGTGACCAATAGTGCATAAGTTTGGAAGAAGTTTCATCAGCGGTGGGGAACATGGGTAAAAAGCTTTCGCCGCAGGCGTGCAGAGCGACAGCACCATGCTGAGGATCCATAAGGCAATTTGTATTTTACGACGGCTTACCATCTCACGCTCCTAAGGCCCCTTAGAACCTGATCGGTTAGCGAATCCGGTGCCTCTCTTGCGGTTGTTGGCCTTACCACGCTGCTATCTGAAAGGCTTGATGTGCGTAGGATGCGTCTGTGGGCGCAGCCAAATTGACCAAAAGCGTAAGCGTTGTACCCGCAGGAATAGCGGACGAAAACTGATAGAACACTATTGAAGTTGTTCCAATCTGAAAGAGGCTGCCAGCAATCTGACCGTCCGGAACGGAATAGGTCAAGAAAGAGGGGAAGGATAGGTTCGCCGTGACCCCTGACGGAGAGTCCACACTCCCGCTGTTGCCTACCAGCAGAAAGTATTGTTGAGGCTGCCCTGCACGTAGCTTGCTGAAGCCGACTATATCCACCCAGACTTTCGGAGCGCCGCCCTGAACGACCGAAAAGGCGTCAGAGGTCGTGAGAGAAGTTCCATCGGGCTCATTCAGAACAAGGTTGCAACTACCGGGTTGCGCCCCTGTAAGGTTAAAGGTGACCTGGACGGCTCCGGGGCCAATCGCTGCAAGAGAAGTGCCAACAATTGTTGTTCCACCACAGATCAAGTCCACCGAAGTGGGCATAGCTCCCGGATAGAATAGGGTGACGGTCACGTTGCCCGCATTGCCTCCCTGCGTAGGTGAGGCAATGACCTGAGTGATGGGGGTCAGCAGGAAGCCGTGCATGTCACCAAGATAAGTGCCGTTTCCTACAATTTGCCCCGAGTCATTGATACCAACAGCCGTCTGCAACTCCCATCCTGAAATGTTGCCTACTAGGGAATTTAGGTCTGACATGCTGCCGTTCGTGTACAGAAATGCGTGGCGATTTGGCGTAATCGCCGTGTTCGGGTTCTGGTCGGAATCGCCAACAACTTGGTTCACTTTGTTTAGTGCTCTAGCTGCGCTGTTTGTGCCACCTAGAGTACCGAGATCAGTAAAGACACCATTCGTCCACAAGAAGGCATGACTGGCGTTGTCGCTGAGTCCCGCTTCGCCTGCGACTTGGCCATTATCGTTGATGCCGTAGCCGGAGGCTGGATAAACCTGGCTCAGGTTTGTGTATCCAGAACTCGCCCAGATCATTAGAATATTGTATGCACGCCGGTGCAAAACTAGGCCACAGTGCGCCGCGTGAGCGGGGCGCTGCGGCGGAGTAAAAGTGGTCCACCGCCGGAACTTGGTTTCGTGAGCATTTGCCATTCAGGCATGGCTCGTGGAACACCGGAGGGATGTTCGAGGTGGAGATTTACGGACGTGTACGGCGAGCGGTTCGAGTAGAAGGCAAGAGTCAGCGGGCGGTGGCTAGGGAGTTTGGGCTTTCGCGAGAGACGGTACGGAAGATGCTGCAGTACGCGGTGCCCCCAGGCTACCAGCGACAGCAACCGATCAAGCGGCCCAAGCTTGGGCCGTGGCTGGGCGTCATCGACGCCATTCTGAGCGACGACAAGCAGAGACCGGTCAAGCAGCGGCACACGGCGAAGCGGATATTTGAGCGGCTAAAAGAAGAGCACGGATTCACGGGTGGCTGCACGATCGTGAAGGACTACGTGCGCACAGCGACATTGCATGGTCGGGAGATGTTCATGCCGCTGACACATGCGCCGGGGGAGGCGCAGGTGGATTTCGGCGAAGCGCTGGTTGTGATTGCGGGAGTGGAGCAAAAGGCGCACTACCTGGCGATGGATCTGCCGCACTCTGACGATTGCCTCGTCGTAGCGTTTCCGGCCGAGACCACGGAAGCGTTCCTGGAAGGCCATGTGCGGGCCTTCGCGTATTTCGGCGGCGTGCCCACACGGATTCTCTATGACAACACCAGGATCGCTGTGGCGAAGATACTGGGCGGCGATCAGCGGCAACGAACGCGGTCCTTCTCTGAACTGCAGAGTTACTATCTGTTTGCCGATAAGTTCGGCCGTCCAGCCAAGGGTAACGACAAGGGCAAGGTGGAAGGGCTGGTCGGTTATGCGCGGCGGAACTTCATGGTGCCGATTCCACGCGCGAACAGTTGGGAGGAGCTGAACGCGCACTTGGAGGAACGGTGCCGGAAGCGGCGCGAGCGTCGGCTGCGGGGGCACACAGAGACTATAGGCGAGCGTTTCGAGCGCGATCGTGCAGCGATGCTGCCGTTGCCTGCGGCCCCGTACGAAGCCTGCGAGAAGATCTCGTCGCGGGTCAGCTCGCTGTCGCTGGTTCGTTATCGTGGCAACGACTATTCGGTACCAACTGAGTACGGACACCGCCAGGTATGGGTGAAGGGCTACGTGCACGAAGTGATGATCGCCTGCGCCAGCGAAGTCATCGCTCGACATCAGCGCAGCTATGAACGAGAGACGGTCGTCTTCGATCCACTGCACTACCTGGCGTTGCTCGAACAGAAGACGCGAGCTCTGGATCAAGCCGCTCCGCTTGCCGGCTGGCAGTTGCCGGAGTGCTTCGCGCAACTTCGGCGTCTGCTCGAAGCCAGGCTCAAGAAGCACGGCAGCCGCGAGTATGTGCAGGTGCTGCGCCTGATGGAGACCTTCGCCCTTGCGGAAGTAACTCACGCTATCGAAGAGGCGTTGAAGTTGGGCACGATCAGCTTCGATGCGGTGCGCCATCTGTTGTTGTGCCGCATCGAACGAAGACCGCCGCGGCTGGATATGGAGAACTATCCGCACCTGCCACTGGCTCAGGTGCGTACCACACAGGCTGCGGATTACATGACTCTACTCGTGGAGGCATGCGCATGAGCGGCGTCGAAGTCTCTGTGACGAACACTGCTGCTCATACAGCCGACACGCCGCAGTTGCTGCTGGAGCATCACCTGAAGGAACTGCGGCTGCCCACCATCCTGCGCGAGTACGACAAGGTGGCACGACAGTGTGCAGTCGAACAGCTGGACTATCAACGTTACCTGTTGCGCATGACCGAACTGGAGTTGCTGGACCGCGAGCGCCGAGCCACGGAACGTCGCATCCGGCAGGCGAAGTTCCCCGTCGTCAAGACCATGGACAGCTTCGACTTCCTGGGTATCCCGTCGCTGAACAAAACCCTGGTTCTGGAACTGGCGCGATGCGAGTTCCTCGCTCGTCGCGAGAACGTCCTGCTGTTGGGCAACAGCGGCACTGGGAAAACGCACATCGCCCTGGCTCTGGGCCTGGCCGCATGCCAGCGAGGGCATCGCGTGCGCTTCACCACCACTGCCGCGTTGGTCAGCGAGTTGATCGAAGCCCGCGACGAGAAGAAGCTGCTTCGATTCCAAAAGCAGATCGCCAGCTACGAGTTGCTCATCGTCGACGAACTGGGCTTCGTGCCCCTGTCCAAGACTGGCGCCGAGTTGCTCTTCGAGATGCTCAGTCAGCGCTATGAGCGCGGCTCGACCATGATCACCTCGAACCTGCCCTTCCAGGAATGGACCGAGGTGCTCGGCTCCGAACGCCTCACCGGTGCTCTACTCGACCGGCTCACCCATCATGTCCACATCCTGGAAATGAACGGAGACAGCTACCGTCTCAAGCAGAGCCGCCGCAAACGAACCCCATCCGCAGAGCGCTGAACTCTCCCCTCCAAACGCGCCTCGGGGTAGAAGAGCCCCTTTCGCTACGCTCCAGAGGCTCTTCTACCCCGCATACCTCACAACAACTACACCGCTATCTACTGGCCTACTTTTACTCCGCCTCACTGGCCTAGTTTTGCTCCGCCCTTGACAGGTCGGCTGGGAAAGACTTGGACTGAATTCTGGAAGAGCATCACGAAGGTGGATCCCGTGGGCATGCGCGCCTCAAGAGAAGTTGGAGGCGGAAGCGAGTTGAGCTCACGCAGGCCAAGATCCCAGTCATCCAGTCTTTCCGCCAATTGGGCCACTGCCAGGCCTGAAATCTGTACGAGACGCTGGACTGCACGCTGGAACTCCAAGTTGCGGTCCTGCTCAATCAATCGCAGCGTCAGCCACACCTGCCAGGCAGCGAGGCACACAACTCCGGCAAGGAACATAGATAAACCACGTCGCGCGGAGAAAACTCGTAGAATCCCTGACAGCACGAGAGAAGTATAGGCCCGTCCGTGTCAGGTAAGATTCAGGGTTGTGTCATAGTTCGGTCAGAGCGAGTGCGGGAAATCGGAGTACGAGAGGCTCTCAATCGATTTATTGATGACAGCTAGGGCGATATCGCAAGCGGGGAGGTATGCTGCGTCTTCGGTACCGGTGGGTGGCGCAGATAGCCGTCTAGGATATCCCGCGTGTCGCCGCGAGTGACTGTCACGCGGGGACACCGACTGCGGGCAAAGCACCGCGGCGGAAACCTGCCTCTAATGTCTCATTCTTCGGTCTTCGGTTTCGCTGAAACGAGTGGAGTCTTTAAGTGGCCATGCTTCTAAACTCCGTAACCAGGCGCTTTGGGTGCGCGTTGAGCGGCAAACCCAAAGCCTATGTTTCTTCTGGCTTGACCTCTTCTTTTTTGTGTTTTCGAGGGTTCGATCAGGGTGTTGAAGGATGTTTTGGAGTGCCTTTGTGCGCTTTCTGAGCCACCAGTGCGTTTAAGAATCAATGAGTTGCGGTGACGATCTTAATTGACAGGGTAGAGGTCAAGAGTTCGAGTCTCCTCGTGCCTACCATAATTTTCAATGGTTTAGCAGTCATAGACTTATAGAACCCGATCCACAATCCGATCCACAACTTCATTGAATCATCTCCGAGGGAATGCCGAGTGCCTCAAGGAACTGACCTTGCGCCGCGTGTGTTTCATCGCCGTCTTCCTGCGCGTAGAGATCCAGCGTCGTCTGAATGCGGGAATGACGCAGGATGCCCTGCACGGCCTTTGGCTCGACATTCGCCTTGTTGACCAGCCAGTTTGACAGGCCATGCCGAAGGTTATGCAGGGCGAACCGTTGTCCTTTTTCCAGATGAATCCCTACTCCGATGGCCGCCGGAAGGAGGTAGTCCTGGACGAAAATGGAAGCTGAAAGTGGAACCTTGCCATTCATCTTCAGGGACGGAAATACGAAATCCGCCTCTTCGATGAATGGGCTGTTCGTCCCCCAC
>Ga0302325_10015675_pt1 | contig 16109 bp, 11 predicted proteins | sample Palsa_T0_2_FD_201948 | JGI IMG/M metagenome (GOLD analysis project Ga0302325, IMG submission 201948) | Peat permafrost microbial communities from Stordalen Mire near Abisko, Sweden - Palsa_T0_2 | ecosystem: Environmental > Terrestrial > Soil > Palsa > Peat permafrost | place: Sweden: Abisko... | reverse complement strand
TGCGAGCGCAGTTGATGCGCCAGCTCCTCGTTGCGAAAGCGTGCGGCGAGAAGTAGCGCGTACCGGTCGCCCTGTGCCACGGTCAAGCGCTCGAGAACCAACAGAAAAATGCCAGTAACACCTGCCAGTACGAAATCACTCGCAGCTCGCGAGACGAGCGCCGCCCGGATCGCAAACAGGAGCAGGAGCGGACCGAGTGATGACAGCAGCAATATGTCCACGGCCGCCCGCGAAGCTGAGAGCAGCGGTGCCGACATACCGGCCGCAGCCAGAAAGACCCCGGTCAGTAATGCAGTGTCTGCAACATCGTCCCTCACGAAGATCAGCGCCCCCGCTCCCCACATCAACGATCCGGCCAGCAGCAGGGTAAGCCACGTACGCCGTGCATGAGGCGTCACTTCGGGCGAGCCGGCGCGCCACGTCGGCACATTGAACAGCAGGCGAATTCCGGCGAGGACGCAACAGGCCCCGCACCAGGCCCATGCGGTACGCACTGAAACGTGCGTCCCCACGGCGGCGACGACGATGGAGCCCACAATGGTGATCGCCACGGCCCCACGATCGCCGGCGAGCGCGCTCCGGGAGAGGACTTCGGCGACCCCTGGCGCCGCGCGCGCGGCTCGGGCATCCGCACCGCCAAACTCAAACCAGCGTGAAACGCCAGTACGCGCATCCGAAGCGCGAGCACCGTCGGCATTACCGTCGGTGGTCACGTCTGGGGTCACGTTGCACGCGGGTTGGGGCGTCGACCGGGGGGCCTTAGTGGAACAGGCTGATCAGATGCGATCGCGAGTCCACATCGAGCGCGAGCAATATGGCCGACACATAATTCTTGACCGTGCCGAGCGTGAGCTCCGTCGCCCTGCTGATCTCCTGATTGCTGCAGCCTTCGAGGATCAGCTCCAGGATCTGGAGGTGTCGTGGGCCAAGTTCAGCGACGCGATCGTAGTGTGAAGAGCCTGCGAGCCGCGGAAAACGTTGCGCCACGCTCGCCGCTGCGGCTGCAGGACCCTGTGCTGCAGGGGGCAGCAGCAACGATCTCAGTGCCTGCTTCAGCTGCTCCGGCGTCCAGGACTTGAGCAGATAACCCACCGCCCCCATCGCCTGCGCCTGACGAACGACGATCTCGTCCTGGGTGCCCGTGAGCATCGCAAACCGAGTTTCGGGACACTCATCGCGCAGAGTGCGCAGTCCCTGCAGGCCCTTGGCGTCGGGCAAATTGAGATCCAGCAATACGAGGTCGAATGGGCCGCGCTCCCGGCACGCCGTGCGTGCGTCATCGAGCGAGCGACACGGTGTAATTTCGCACCGCACATCGCCGAGGGACTCAAGCAGCATGTGGGTTCCGTAGCGCACCAGATCGTGGTCGTCGACTAGGAGAATTTTTTTAGTAGTCATCGATGCTGCTCCAAGCCGGCGGCGAGGCTAGCGCCGCGGCATCAAGCATGTCCAGCACTCGCCCGGATCAGTGTGTTCGCTGTGCCTGCACGAGCGCGGCGCGCAACTGCGCAGCGCTTGCGAAGCGATCCTCCGGGTTCCTCGCCAGGGCCTTGAGTACCAAAGAATCAAAGTGTCGCAGCGCGGCGGAATGCCCCGCAACGGACGGTGGTGCCGGCGTCGTGCTGCAGACCTGAAACATGATCTCGTCCGGTCTGCCAGCGAAGGGCTTAAGTCCGGTGAGCAGTTGGTAGAGGAGCACGCCGACGGCAAAAACATCGGCCCGGCTGTCGAAGTGGTCGCTCACGTAAGTCTCTGGCGCCACGTAACCCGGTGTTCCCATGATGTCGGGGACGTTGGGCAACGCGGAGGACACGGTCCGCGCGATCCCGAAATCGGTCAGTTTGATCCTGCCGCTGGCAGTCATCAGTACGTTGGCCGGTTTGATGTCGCGGTGCCAGATACCGCGATCGTGGGCGTGCTGCAGTGCGTCGAGCAGCTGAGTCGTAGTATCCAGCGCGACCCCGATCTGGAACCGCTCCTGCTGCTCGCACCGTTGTTGCAGGCTGCTCCCCTCAACCAGCTCCATGGCGATGTAGCAATAAGCTCCCTGCTCGCCATACTCGTATACCCCCACGATTCCCTCGTGAGCCAGGCGCGCCCCCGCCTCGGCCTCGAGGCGCAGCCGCGCCCGCAGGCGCTCGTGGTCTGAAGCATCCAGAAGGTCGTGACGGATCGTCTTGAGTGCCAATGGACGCTCATCACTCGGGTGGGCGGCGTGGTAAACGGTTGCCATCGACCCCCGTCCGATCACACCGAGCAAGCGGTATTGTCCCAGCTGCCCGGACATCTCCCGTTCTTGAACGGCCTTCACAGCGTCCCTGACCGCATGGTCCCGTGTTTCCTTAGATTTTGGCAAGATTACGGCTAGGCGCACAACAAACGATCACGCAGCGCAACAATTTACGATGTAGAAAGGGGCTCGGGAGGTAGCGCCGCGATCGATGCCCGCTTCGATGGTTGTGACGATATGTTAAAGCGGCCGCTTGTCTTGCTCATGGCGCTGGAATCCAGCTCTTTGTTAACCGGCAGATCTTGAGCTCTGGGTATACCCCATGGATCGCGTCCTACACAACAGTGTCTTTGGTCATGCAGGTGGCCAGCCTGACTACCGCAACGCGCCGACCCTGGATGCCTACCTGAGCTGTCGATCTGACAGCACCATTCCCGACCGCGAGCGCAGACGGTGCGGTGCGAGTGCCATGATAGAAAGCACGGTCCGCGTGCTTGCCGGCAGAAGCGCGATAGCGGCAGCTCCGGTCCCAACGCTCGCGTTGCCCACCGACCGACGTGTCGAAAGTCACTTTCCGCGCGCGCCCGCCGTGCAACATAGTCGCGACCATACGCTGCTACCGGCATATGGTCACCCTTAGGGCGCAGTCATGGCGAAGAGATCCGCACCACCAACCTCCGATCCGCGGCGGCCGATGAAGGCCTTCGTTGTCGCAAGCGCCTGCTTGGGATGGCTCTGCGGTTGCGCCGCGGTGCGTGTTCCCGAGTATCAGCACCCGGCGACACCGGCAAAGTCAAGCTGGACACGGCCCAACAACCTGTCCGTGACGGAGGCCGTCTCGCCCGACTGGTGGGCCAAGTTCGGTGACCCTTACCTCGACTCCCTGGTGGCCCAGGCAGTCGCAGGAAATTTCGATCTGAAGGTCTTGGCGGCACGGATTGACGTGGCGAAAGCCCAGATCGCTGAAGCCCACGCCGGCGCTCTACCGACCGTGGATGTCGCGCCGCAAGGCGTTGTGCAGAAGATCGTGGGCCAGCCGACGGTCAAGCAATTCGGCCTCAGCTCCGAGGTCAGCTGGGATATCGATATCTGGGGCAAGGTCGAGAAAGGTGTTCAAGCGCAAACGGCCGAGTTCCACGCAACGGAGGCCGACTGGCGCGCTGGATATCTGCAGGTCGTTGCCGCCGTCGCGATGAGCTACTTTCATATCCGTGAGCTCGACGGGCAGATCTCGGAGCAGCAACGCGCGCTGGCAAAAAGCGAGCAGATCCTTGCCATCTACGGGACGATGCGCAGTAACGGACTGAGCTCTGATACCGACGTCGCGCGCCAACGCGCGGAGATCAACCGTCTTACCAGTGATCTCGTGGAGCTGCACCGATCTCGCGACCTGACCGAAAATGCCCTGGCGAGTCTGCTTGGGGTACCGGCAGGTGAGTTCAAGATGCCGCCCGAGCGGTTACAGAGCCATGTGCACGCGCCGGCAGTCGGCGCTTCACTGCCACTGGACCTGCTCGCGCGTCGGCCTGACGTCGTCGCCGCAGAATTCCGGGTGTTGGAGGCCCACGATCTGATGGGCCAGGCGCGCCTGGCGCAGCTGCCCACATTCAATCTGGCCGGCCAGGCAGCCTCTGGCAGCTTCGCGCTGACTGACATCTTCAAGGCCTTTACCTTCGGCTTCACGCCCACACTCAACATACCAGCGCTCAACCCCAGTGTCCGGGCGCACGTAAAGACCACCGAGGCGCAGATCAAAGTCGCCGAAGAAGGCTACCGGAGCACGGTGATCGCCGCATACGGGGAGGTGGAGAACACGCTGGTCAATCTCGACGCGCACCGCAGGCAAGCCGACGAGTTACAGAAACAGGTCGACCAACTGCAGTTGGTCTCGGCCCAAACCCAATCGCAGCTCGAGATTGGCGTGGTGTCACAACTCGACGTATTCGAAAATGAGCGTTCACTGCTGACGGCGCAGCTGGCACTGCTGGACAGCCAGGAACAGTTGTTGTCCGACACCGTCACGCTTTACAAGGCCCTCGGGGGCGGTTGGACTCCGGTGGCGGTCGCAAATGCTGCAGGCTGAGCAACCATCTGCCGGGAAGACTCGTGTGCAGATGCGGGAGGGTTCGTTGGTCCGTGACCTCGATGTTTTGCTGAAGCCCTTGTCGCGGCCCGAGCTCGGCGAGATACGCATCGACAGCAACACCTTCGCCGTGGGGCGCAAACAACCGCCCTTCGCCACCTATGCGAAAGACATCCTCGCACGGCTGTCGCGCCGACACGCCCGCATCTTCGTCGAGGAAGGTGCGGTCTACGTGGTGGACCTGGAGAGCCGCAACGGAACCACCGTCAATGGCGCCACGCTCGCAGATGTACCCCGCAAGCTGTCCGACGGCGACGAGATCTGCTTCGGTGGAACGCTGTCGTATCGCGTTGCAATTACCCCTCGTAGCCGTCCCGCGACCAGCAGCCTGTTCGTGACACTGAGGCCGAAGCCGAGCGACTGCGGTCTCGACACGATCGTCATTGTTAAATTCCCATTCCTCATCAGCAAGGCTGACGCCAACTTCTCCCGGTATACGGGACAGAGCGAGCACGGGCGGCAGTTGCGCTACCTGTCGCGACGCCATGCCCAGATCTACGAGCAGGACGGGCAGGCGTACATTCAAGACCTCGGCAGTGGTAACGGCACTTTCGTTGACGGCGAGCGTCTGGCGGAACAGCCCGTACCGCTCAATGAGGGTGCCGTGCTCGCCCTGGGCGGCCAGCACTTCGTCTACGAGGTGATCATTCAGCGAGTCGGCGACGAGCTGAGCGACAGCGGCCCCCGCAAGTTTCTGGTCAAGCGCGAACCAAGCGTGCGGGAGGAAAGCATCGGAGAAAAAGCTGACGGTGAGGCTCAGCAGGCCCAGGCGCAACGGCCGCCCAAGCTGCCAGTACAGGACAAAACGCAGTTCGTGGCCTCACCCACCTCCTTCCTGCAGATATACGGTGGGGACAAGGACGCCCAGGAGAGCTCGGCGGCCAGCCCCTCGGCGGTTGTCCCTGCGGCCAGGGCGTCGGTCATCAGGCAAGGGCCGCTGCGTCGTGTCAGATCGCTACTGTCTGAGATCGCTGTGCTCGGCGCCGAGGGCGAGCCCGCCGGCGTACGCAGCTGGTGGCGAGCCGCGGCCGTTGGCGGCATCTTGGCTGTGCTCGCCCTGACGGCGTATTTCTGGAGTTCCCCGGAGCGTGACCTGAAGAACGCGGTCGCGCGCGGCCAATATGCACGCGCAGCGGGGCTGGCCAGCCGTTTACTTGAGAAGCACCCGGACGATGCCGAGCTCAGGGCTCGAACCACAGAGATGGCTCTTAAGGCAAACGTGCCGGACTGGCTGGCGAGAATTCAGGCCCGTGATTTCGATGGAGCCAGGAATGTGCTCACGCACATGACCGAGCTAGGTGCGCACGATGCCGATCTGCGATCACTGGTCGGCGAGCTCGGCTGGCTGGGTGAGCTTGAACGGCTGGTCAGCCGGCGCGGCGGCCCGCAGGCCCCCATTCGGATCTACGCGGACGAGGCTAGCATCGCGGACCTCCTGGAGCGCTGGAATGAGGACACCGAGGAGCACCAGCGCGCCATGGTCCGAGTCGCCTCCTACGTACCGCAATTCAATGACTGGTACGAGGAAGCGCTCTCCCACTTGCGCCGCTTGCAGAGCGGAGCTGTCACGTACCTGCCGGTGATTGAGCGTCTCAAGTCGAACATCGCGACAGAGCTGGCGCGGGACAATCCACGCGCGTTGCAGCCGGAACTGCAGGAGATTGCGGACAAATATCCCGGGCTCGGCGGTCTGGACGACGTGCGCCGCGACCTGGCCCGCTACATCGACATTCGACGCTACGCGGATGGTCGAGAGCCTGGCCGGCTGTTCGCGTTGCTACATTCAGCGCACTTCGTTACTCCACCGTTCGCGCAGAGCTTTCGGACGCTGATCGAGAGTGGCCAATTACCGACGAGCGATCTGCTTCAGCAGTACGATGCCGCAACGCAGATCTGGATAGATGGCCGGATCGAGGATTCGTTTGTCGCGTTGCAAAAAATGACACCAGGCCGCTGGAGCCAGTATGTCGACGCGGAGTTGCAGCGAAGACGCAGCGTGTCGGCCCGATTCGTTGCGCTGCAGCAGTCGCGAACCGCTGGCGACTTCGTCGATCAGCTGTTGGCTTTCCGAGGCTCGCTCGACCCCGAAGCGGATGTGTACTTCCTACGGGCGACTGCAAGCGATCTGAACCGACAAAGAGATGCGGTTCTCGCGCGGGCGCAAGACGCCATGAGTCGGGCCCGCACGGCCTGGCAGGCGTATCAGGGAAGCGGCGGCATCGACGCTTTCCTGCAGATCGAGACCTCTATTTCCGACAAGTTTCGGCTCCGTGCGCGCCTGCTGGCTGAGGCAAGCCAGGAAGCGCAGCGGGCTTCGCTGATCTATTCGGCGGTTGATCCGGGTGCAGGTGCCGGATGGAGCGCGCTGCGGGACGAGATCGAGTCGGAAGCACGTCTGCAGCGAGACAAGCTGCGCGATCTCAGCAACGTCCTTGAGCCGGAATTACTGAATGCCAAGCTGGCACTGCTTGGAGAGCCCGGCGAATGACGCCCCCAAATCGCCTGGTGCCGCTGGCTGATGCGCTGCGTGACCACAGCTCGGAGGGAATTGCCATCCTGAGCGGAGAGCCGCACCGCGCTATGCATGGTCTTATCTACGCGACGATTGCACTGGTGGCTGGCGCCTTGATCTGGTCGTTTATCGGGCGGGCAGACGTTATCGTCAACGAACAAGGCGTGCTAACACCCGCGGCGGAGATCAGGCGCTTTTATGCGCCCGTCGATGGCGAACTGGTCAATCTTTACGTCACCGAGGGTCAGCCCGTCGCCAAGGGCGATGTGCTGGCGCGCATCAATGCCCGAGGCGCCGTGGAAGCTGCGGGCAATGCGATGCAGGCGCAATTGAAGCTCGAGGACGCCGAACGCGAGTGGCGCCAATTTCCTGAGAAGAAAGTGCTGCTCGAACAAAAGGCTGCGACCCTCAGACAGTCGGTGGAACTCGAGGAGCGGCAGTACCAGGCGCGCACCGCGCTGGGTACACGCCAACTCGTCGAGGAACAGAAAGCGCAAATGACACAGGCGCGCACCAACGTCGAAGACGCCCGACGGGCGCTCGAGGCAGCCCGGCTGGAGGCGGACAAGTACGAGCGCGTTTACGCGGCTAACACCGGCAGCGGCGTATCACTGCTGCAAGTCGAGAGTAAGAGAAACGCGAAGATGGCCGCCGAAAACACGTACCGGCAGGCTCAATCGAAGGTCAATGAGCTGGCAGCTCGCCAGAGTCAGGACCTGGTACAGGCACAGGCCCAGCTCGAGTCGGGCGGAGAGCAACTGAACAAGCTGCGGTTGGACTACGAAGCAGCGACGAACGAACTCGCGACTGCGGAGCAGAAAGTGCGGCTGCAGCTTGATACGGCTCGCGCCGAGGCGGAGGCTGCCTCGCGCGTCCGCTTCGAGAATCTGGACGCGCAAAACTTCCTCCAGATCATAGCCCCGGTCTCTGGCGTCGTCACCGACCTGACCTCCACGCAGCCGGGTGACAAAATTCAGGCCAATGCTCCCTTAGGCGGGATTGCGCCGCGCAACTCGCGTTCTGTCGTGAAGGTTGCGGTCGCCGAAAGCGACCGTGCGTTCCTGCGCGAGGGTTTGCCCGTCAAGCTCAAGTTCAATGCCTTTCCCTTCCAGCGCTACGGGGTCATAGGTGGCACGCTCGAGTACATCTCCCCGGCGACCAAGTCTACGTCGCAGAGCCTGCCTCCAATGTACGAGGCGCGCGTATCGCTCGACCGCGATTATTTCCAGGTCGGGGAGACCAAATATCCGTTGCGCTATGGGATGACGGCGAGCGTTGAAATCGTCGTGCGCCAACGGAGGTTGATCGACCTGGCCCTGGACCCGTTCCGGCAAATCGGCGGATGAACGCGGCCGGCTCGCGCTTTATTGGGAGAGATAAATCAAATGACAACTGTCGTAAAAATCGACGGCGTAGCAATCGACTGTGCGGAGTTCTCACGATTCCTGAAGCTGACGGGCCAGTTCGATGCGCTCCTCGAGCGATTTGTACGAGATCGTCTGACGGCACTGGGCGCGAGGCGAGCGGGATTTAACGTATCAGAGGCCGAGATCCAGGAGCGCGCCGACGAATTTCGTCGCCAGCGCGGCCTGCACCGTGCGAGCGACGCGAACAAGTACCTGGATGCGCTGCGCATCAGCCTCGAAGAGTTCGAGGCGTTCATCACTGACAGTGTGTATCAGGAAAAGGTCATGAGTGCAGTCTGCAGCGACCAGGCGATCGAGGCGTACTTCAAGCTGAATTCACCAAAGTTTGACAGCATTGACGTGAGCCATATCGTCCTGGATTCCGAGTCCAAGGCCAAAGAGATGCTCGCGGTGCTCCTTGAGGAACCCGATGGATTTGAGGAGATGGCACGCGAGCACTCGCTCGCCGACACGCGCCAGGCGGGCGGCCGGATCGGCAAGTTACGGCGCGGATCGCTCCGCCCCGAGATCGAGGCAAAGGCATTCAACGCTGTTGCCGGTGACCTGCTCGGACCTTTCGCATCGCCCGACCGAAGTAGCTTCGAGGTTCTGCGGGTCGACGCCAGGCATGCAGCCCATCTCGACGCGGAGACTTGCACGGAAGTGCGCAGGCTGTTGCGCGAGGAGTGGTTCCGAGCCCGGGTTCAGGAACACGTCATCGCACTGGGCTAGTGGCCTGTAACACTCATTTATAGACTGTATTGGTGGCTATGGCAGACACCATCACCTTGACGAAAACGGAACGTATGGAGCTGGAGCGGCGAGTAGCGAGTCGAACGGGACGTGCTGAAGATGCGCGTCGCGCTCGAGCGATTTTGCTGATCGCCGAAGGCCGTACGTGGGATGAAGCGTGCGATCGAGTGCCGGGTAGTCGCGGCTTTCATACGCTAATCCGAGCAGACATATCAGTACACAATCAGTTGGTACCGGCCACTAGACTGGACCAGCGCCCATGAGCAACATACAAGAACCGCAGTCCTGCGCCGAGTTCTTGTCCACCGTAGAGCTGCTCTCAGCGCTGCCGCGCACCGAGATCGAACGACTGGCAAAAAGCGTGGAGTCCCGAGCGCTGGCGTTCGGCGACACCGTATGCACTGCGGGCGAGATCGCCGCTGGCGTATTCATCATCAAATCGGGCTCAATTCGCGTTTTTGCCACCGACGGAGACAAGGAGCGCAGTCTGGGCGTTCGCAAGGCGGGCGATGTTTTTGGCGAAATGGCCATGCTGCGCGAGTACCGACATGAATGGTCGGCGCGCTCTTCCGGCAAGACCGAACTGCTGTTCATACCCCGGGAGGTCATTGGCCCGCTCCTCGAGGGCAATCCGGAAGCCCGTGCGTTCGTGGCAAGCCGCGTTGTCGTCAGCTCCGCGGGCGGCCTTATCAATCATCTGTTCGACCTCAATAAGAAGATCGATGCCAGCGAGCTTGAAGAACTGACGCGCAGCGTAGGCGTAAAGCGTGTCGGTGCCGGCAAGGAAATACTTAAGCAGGGTTCGGGTGAGGATCGCCGATTGTATGTCGTGCGTCACGGTGAAGCGCGCGTCGTTTATCGTGAGGAAGACCAGGAGTACCTGCTGGCCACCTTGCGCAAGGGTGAAACCTTCGGAGAAAAGGCTTGCCTGCTACGCCAGGACCAGGTCGCCTCGGTCATCGCCAGCACCGATGTCATTCTGCTCGTGGTCCCGGAAAAGAACGTGCAGCTCATTCTGGAACGCAACCCGAAGGTGCGCGAGGCATTACAGGAGCGGATCCGGGTTGTCGACCAGGAACTGGAAAGACAGAAGAAGGTCGCCGAGCTACGCCGGCCCGCACTCCTGATCGATCTGGAATCCAAGCCCGAGCTTGGAGAGAACGTCATCCGGCGCTTCGCCTGGGCCCAGCAGGCAGAGGAAATGGATTGCGGTGCAGCATGCCTCGCGATGATCTGCAAGCACTACGGCATTGGCATGACGTTGGGCAAACTGCGAGAACTTGCCAATGTGACGACCCAGGGCGCGACCCTGGACAGCCTGGCGCGCACCGGTGAATCGCTGGGATTTACCGCCAGGGGGGTGCAGTGCACCTTCGACGCACTGCGCGGGTTCCAGCTCCCGTTCATCGTGCACTGGGAGGGTTATCACTACGTAGTGGTGTACGGGGTGTCGAGCGCGCAGGTGTGGGTGGCCGATCCAGCGCTCGGCTTCAGGAAGTTAAGCGTCGAGGAGTTCGAGCGCGGCTGGAGTGGCACCTGCCTGACCTTCACCCCACGCCAGGACGTGGCGCCGCTCGGCGCATCGCCCTCGCCCTGGGTGCGATTCATCAGGTACCTGCTTCCGTACCGGAAGATCCTGCTGCATCTGTTCATGGCAACGTTCGTGATTCAGATGCTGGGCATCGTGCCGCCGCTGATCATCCAAAACATCCTCGACGGCGTGATCGTCCATCAGAACGTGAGTCTGCTGCACCTGCTGATCATCGGCCTGATCATCTCGAATGTCTTCACACAGCTGACGGTTGCCATCCGCGCAGCGCTGGCCAACTTCATGGTGCGAAAGCTGGATTTCACCATGATGTCGCAGTTCTTCCGGCATGCGTTCTCGCTGCCCTACTCGTTCTTTGCCAAGCGCAAGACCGGGGACATCTTCGCGCGCTTCGAGGAGAACCTGACGATCCGCGCTTTTCTGACCGAGTCCACGGTGACCACCGTGCTCAATCTGCTGATGGTTTTCATCTACTTTACCGTACTGTTCCTCTACAACGTCCGCCTCACACTGCTACTCATCGCATTCGTCATACCGATCCTGGTGTTGACGGCCTTCGTGACCCCTAAGGCCAAGCGGTTTGCGCGTGAGGTTTTCGGCGCCACGACGGAAGCCAAGTCCTACCTCATGGAATCGCTCGGTGGTGCAGAAACCGTCAAGGGCATGGGCATTGAACGGCCGATACGGCTGAAGTGGGAAACCAAGTACGCCAAATCACTAGAGGTTCAGTACCGCGCACAGTCGTTCAATATTAAGGTCGGCCTCGCAGCGCAGCTGCTCAACTCTGCTACCACCATCGCCATTCTATGGGCGGGTACCAATCTGGTGCTCGCCGGTGAGCTGACCGTCGGACAGCTGATCGCCTTCAATGCGTTGATGGGCAGCGTGTTGGCGCCATTGATGGGCCTGGTGGGACTGTGGACTCGACTGAACGACGCATCCGTGGCCATGGAACGCCTCGGCGACGTGCTCGACCTTGAGCCGGAGCAGAAGCCTGAAGAACTCGCCTCGCGCATCGTGATCCCCGAGCTCCAGGGTGATGTCCGTTTTGATGGTGTTTACTTCCGCTATGGTGGCAGCGAAACGCCCTATGTCCTGGAAAACGTCAGTTTCGCAATCAGGCCGGGGGAACTGGTTGCATTAGTCGGACGCAGCGGCTCGGGAAAAACTACCCTCGCGAAGCTGCTCGTCGGCTTCTACCCACCAACCGAGGGCACGCTGACAGTCGACGGCTACGACATCAACGTGGTCGACAAGGAGTACTTCCGCGCGCAGGTTGGTTACGTGATGCAGACCAACCTGCTGTTCTCTGGAACCATTGGGGACAATATCGCCGGCGGCGCTGAAGAACCCGACCGCCGTCGCATCGAGGAGGTCGCGAAGAAGGCCGACGCCCATGGATTCATCAGCAAGATGCCACTGGGCTACCAGCAGATGGTCGGCGAGCGCGGCATGGGCCTCTCAGGTGGGCAAATCCAGCGCCTGTGCATCGCCCGCGCACTGTACCGCAATCCGCGTCTGCTCGTGTTCGACGAAGCGACTTCCGCTCTAGATTCGCAGTCCGAGAGCAACATCATCGCGAATCTGAAGGACGTTCTGCAAGGTCGGACCGCACTCGTCATTGCACATCGGCTGAGCACCATCATGCGTGCCGACAAGATTCTGGTGCTCTACGAGGGAAAGATCGTCGAACAAGGACGCCACGAAGAGCTGGTCCAGCGCCGCGGCATGTACTACGAGCTGGTACAGCAGCAGTTGAACGCTGCATGAGGACGGCCAGTCAGAATCAGACAGAGAAAGGGTCTAAGCACCCTGAGCGATCATGCCATCCCCGCTGGGACGCAGAGGTGAGTATTTCTCGGCCAGTGTACGTTGCAACTCTCCGATGTGGTCCTTCGGGCGAATCCGGTTGCTGACCTCCCGAAAACTGGCGTCCCACCTTCCACCTGATTTCCACCAGTAGCGCGCGAGCCTCGCGGGGGGCGGTGCTGTTCCTGGTGCCGGCAAGGCGTACCCGGTGTTCCCGAGCCGCTTACGCACGACGGCATTCCGCATAGCGTAGGAAAGGGGTGGGATATGACCGAAAAATCGGCCATATCCGCACCAAAGCTTCGCGAACGCTCGGCAGGCTCCTGAATGCTTAGAGCTTCCGAGTTGCGGTGAAGCGATTAGAACGGCATGTAGGGGGGCTGACCATAATCGTCAATGCCGAGGCCACCGCCACCGTCGCCGCCGTTGTAACCAGAACCATGATGACCCGGGGAGGGGGTCGCGGGAGGGACGGGAGGGGCAAACAAGAGAGTATTAAACGGGACAACGTTGTTCAGCAGGGTGAAGCCGCCCTGTGTCGCGGTCATTTCGTTGGCATCCATCTCTTTGTTGAGAGGCAGGTCTTTGATAGTCAGAGTTTGCATGTCAGGATCTCCTAAAGTAAGTAAAGTGACTTGGTTAGACGCGAGCGGTTTTGTTCGCTCGGTGGCTATCCTGCGCGAGCGCTGGCGCACACAACAGTGTCTTTGGTCACTGTCACACCTGCCAATCTTCGGACACAGTTCGCCCAGAGCATGTGCTCAACAAACTTAACTTTTAGCAGAATTGACATGTTGACTATCGTTGGACGTTCGCGGTCCGCGGTGACCAAAGTCACTATCGCGCATGCGGATCTTCAGACACAGTTCGCTCCGGGCATGTGCTCAACTACATACAACCTTTTAGGAGTATTGACATGTTGACTATCAATGATCTGCATCAGGAGGAGGAGCTTTCGCCCTGTAGCATGCGCAGGATTGCCGGCGGCGAGGAGCCCAGCAACTGCGACAAGGGCGCTCTTTTTGAAGCGGCTGGCGCCATCTGCAACGACCTCGGCTTCTATGACGCCGCGGGTTGGTGCTATGGCGTAGCAGCGAACGAGTACGCCGTAACAGGAAAGTGCTGACGGAGCCGTCCTGTAAGGAGGCGCGGCACACAGGCTGCCGCGCCTCCTTGCTTTCACTCGTGTATGAGGCCGTGGCACGTATAAGCGCGCAGGACGCCGCAGGCGCCGCGCGCAGGGGCTCCGCGCGGCGTGATCGCCAGAGACGGGCAGAACCTTGCGCCAGTTCGACGTGCTCCCGGGCGTAGCGCGTTCGGTCATGAGCAGGTAGTGCGACTCCGGCGATTCCCGGCGCAGCTTCCCGCGAGACGCACCAGGGAAAGGTCGTCTGCCGAAGGTAGAGAATCTTTGAAACGACTTCCCGCGGTGTCGCCCGGGGGGAACGCCGCGGTGCCCGTGAGCGGTCCAGCAGGCCGGCTTCGCCGTGGGCCCTATGTCTGGCCTTCCACTTGAATGTAGAAGGTATTACGAGAGAGGCCGAAATGCCGACACGCCTGCGCCACATTCCTCGGCATCACGCTAGCCTCACGCAGCAGCTTTAGCCGCCAGGCCACGATCCGGTTCTGTTCGTTCTTGGTCATGGGCTCTCTACTCCTGGGTCGAGAAGGGAGCCAGAATGTCATCTTAGTCTTGGGACTTCACACAGATATTGATACGCGACTTCAGATCTAGGCCTACTTGATGAACGCGCTCAGCGTGGCTTGTGCGTCCCCGGACAATCTCGCGCGTCCGGATTCGAGCTTCTTTCGCCATTGAGGTCCGACATCCCAGGCCTTCCTCCAGGAGGCCGCAAGTTCTGCAGGGCGTCTCGTCGCAAGAGCGTCAATCAGGATTTCCGCCTGATGGATGTCTTTCACCGATTTAGCTTTGTTGACACGGTCCACTGCAACGATGAGCTTGTGCACGGCATATGCCTCGGCTCGTGGAACCGTCACCGGTACGCCACCACCATGCAGCAACACGGAACGTTCCGGCTCGTGAATGAGGAAGTCGAGGTGCCTTAACGGCTCGGCGCCGGCTCCGGCCAATGATCGCATTCGTACCGGCTTACCCTGCAGGTCGTCAGAGCCGCGGTTCGGGGTCAGAAAATCGACCAAGTAGTCCCGTGCATTCCGGTAACGGGTTGAGACAAATGGGTCAGACACATGGGGTACGGCAGTAAAGCTTTCATCCACCGCCCGAAGGATCGTCAGCGGTGGCTCGAGAGTTTCTCCGATGTTCTCCGCGATGCTCCAGAACTGCGCGAAGTCCGCATCCTGGGTCATCAGAGGCTTCGGTCCCAGGCGCACACCCAGGGTCCCCGCGTAGGTTTGAAACGCGAGTGTGCCTATAAGTACGCCGCGCAGTCTGAAGAAGCCGGCCTTCCAGAATGCTTCGACGACTCGACCCGAAAGCGGATCGGGCGTTGGCAGGCCCGCAGCGATCAGCGCTCGTACCAGCGTCTGTCGGCGCTTAAAGCTTGTCTTCAGCGTTGCGAATCGCTGTACACGCTCTGTGATGGCGACATCGCTTACCGGGCCGACGTATTTATTTCTGATTTTGTCGCCATCCCTCCACTGGTAGTGCCAATAGTCGCGGCCCTTGGACTCCTTGCGCGTGAAGTTTCCCTTCTCGCTATAATCGCTATCGAATTCCGCATCGAGCGCGCGCTGTACCAACTCAGCGAATAGTGTCTGGGCGGCGAGGTCGATCTCTTCAAATCGCACGGGTTTCACGCGGTGACCTACATATTGTTGAAATGTAGGTTAGCAGATGACCTACAAATTACAAGTGTAGGTCAACCAAGAAACCAGGCATAAGAAGCCAACCGATCGCAGGGTCAAAAAAAAGCAGTCACTTAGGAGATGAGACTTCTTTGCCGGGCACAGCTGGCAAGCCGAGTTGTGGCAGTGCGGGGCCCGCGAAAAGGATATACACGTCCGGAGTTGCGTGCACGGGCCATTCTGCCAGGTCGAGTAACGTCCTCCTGGTCGCGAGGCACGCCATCACCGTCATCTTTGATTGATAGATAATGCTCACCCTGCTCCCGAATTTTCTTTGCCACGTATGTTCCGCCTTGCTTGGCCGCCGGAGCCAACCCCGGCACGATTTCACCTTTCCAAGCGTTGCTCGCCGCGGTGTCGCCGATTGCGAATACATACTCGCCAGACGGCCCCCGCGGACAATAAAGAGCGCCCCCCATCAAAACGGGCACCTGCGACGCTGGGGGCCATAGACCGCCATTGTGCCCCTAGCGAACTAAATACCGAACGTACCCCAAGAGCAGTCAATGAGAAGTTTGGTAGCGGACATTCACCGACAACCTTCCACACGTTCGGCGTATCGTGATCAGTGCGGCTCGCGTGCGGATTCAGTTCTTGTCGCTCGACGGCGGCGGGAAGCCGATGCGACGGACCAAGTCGCGAAAGCGGGGTGAGGAACGAATGGAGTCGTATTCGGGGGCCGTGCGCACGAATAGTATTGACGGGCTGTGTTCCTCGTAGATGCGTTCAAGGTGGCTCGTGGCATGAGCTTCATCGTCGAGCATGGCGTACAAGTGCGCGAGTGTCGAGGAAGCGTCCCACCTGTGAGGGCTTTGTTCTAGGATCTGAACCGCCTTCAGCAACCAGCCTCTGTAGCTCGCACGTTTGTATGCCTCGCCGAG
>Ga0302325_10015674_pt1 | contig 16109 bp, 19 predicted proteins | sample Palsa_T0_2_FD_201948 | JGI IMG/M metagenome (GOLD analysis project Ga0302325, IMG submission 201948) | Peat permafrost microbial communities from Stordalen Mire near Abisko, Sweden - Palsa_T0_2 | ecosystem: Environmental > Terrestrial > Soil > Palsa > Peat permafrost | place: Sweden: Abisko... | reverse complement strand
GGCGTCCCCCGAACAGCTGCGGGCCGGAGGAGTGGTGCGCGAGCTGTTGGCGGCCTGGCGTGATGCAAAGGACCTGATCGAGATCGACGCCTACGTGGCCGGGACGAACCCGGTGGTGGATCGGGCCGTGGCCCTGAAGCCGGCGATCGATGCCTTCTGCCGGCAACCGGTGGGCGAGGTGACCACGCTCGCCGGTGCCCGCCAGGCGCTGGCCGGCCTGGTTCCGGCCGAGGAGATCGTCTCGTGAAGGCGTTCCGCTTCCGTCTGGCCACCGTGGCGAGGATCCGGGCGCTCGAAGAGCGCGTTGCCGCGGACCGGTTCATGGTGGCGCAGCGGGTCCTCCGAGAGCACCAGTCGTCGGTGCGGGTGGCCGAAGCCGAGCTGGGCACGCTCGAGGCGCCCCAGGGCATGACCACCATGGCCGCACTCCATTGGGTGGCGGACCAGGCCGAGCGCCTGGCCGACATGGTCAGAATCTGCCGCGAAAACGTGGCTGCGGCCGAATCAGCCTGTCAACAGGCGCGCCAGGCCTGGGATGTCGCCGTCCGGCGGTCGGGCGTGCTCGAGCGGCTGACGGAACAGGAGCGGGCCCGGTGGCGCAGTGAGACCCTGCGCACCGAAGCGGCTGAGCTCGATGACCTGTCGCAGGCCCGACACCGACTCGTAGGGGTCGGACGGTGACCGTCGACTCGGTCAGCCTGGCCGACATCCAGCAGACCCTGAGCGAGATGCAGAGCGCATCGCAGTCGAACACGGCGTCGCCCTCGACCGGCGCGAGCGACGAAGCCTTCGAGTCCAGCCTGGCGCAAGCCACGAACGATCTCTCGGCCAGCGATGGGGCGGGCGGTGACGACCTCTTCGGCGAGGCGCTCAATGACGGCGACGGTGGGCTGGGGACGACGGACGGCTTGGGCGCCAGTGACGGATCCGATGGGGAGTTGAACCTCATCGCGATGCTCTTGTCCGCGCAGGACGGCTCCGCCACCAGCGGGACAGGGGGAAGCGATGCCCTGTCGGGAGCTGATGGCGTTACCGGTCAGGACGTGGTGAGCGAGGCCTCACAGTTCGAGGGCACGCCCTATGTATGGGGCGGGTCGACCCCGCAGGGCTTCGACTGTTCGGGCTTCACCCAATACGTGTTCGGACAGCTGGGCGTGCAGTTGCCGCGTACGAGCGAGGAGCAGGCGACAGCGGGCACGGCAGTGGACAGCCTGGCCGATGCCCAGCCGGGCGATCTGGTCTTTTTCGCCGGATCCGACGGCTCGGCCAGCTCCCCGGGCCATGTCGGCATCTACATAGGCAACGGGGAGATGATCGACGCGCCGCACACCGGAACGTCGGTCCAGGTGCAAGCCGTGTCGAGCGCAGGCCCGGTCGTGGCCATCCGTCAGGTTCTCGGCGGCGACACCTCGGGGGGAAGCACGGTGATGGGGAATGTCACGGTCCCCGCCCAGTACGCCAGCACCATTGAGCAGGCGGCGGCGACCAACGGCATCCCTTCCGCACTGTTGGCGGCGCTCGTCTCTCACGAGAGCGGGTTTGATCCGACGGCGGTCAGCTCGGCCGGCGCCGAGGGGATAGCCCAGTTCATGCCCGCTACCGCCGCCGGCATGGGGATCAATCCCGATGATCCGACCGAGGCCATCAACGCGGCGGCCAAACTCCTCGGTTCCTACACCACCAAGTTCGGTTCTTACGCCGATGCTCTGGCCGCCTACGACGCCGGCTCGTCTGCCGTCGAGCGCTACGGGGGTATTCCCCCGTACGCCGAGACCCAGGCGTACGTGCCCGCCGTGCTCTCCATGGCCGGCCTTTCCGAGACGGGGGAGACCCTCACATGAGCGGCGCACCCGCAACCGTCTCGGCCGGCCCCCCCGGGCCTGCCGTCGCCATCGCCCCCTCGAACGCCGTCGAGCAGGCCCCCGAAGGCGCGGGGGACCAGGGGTCGTTCCAGTCCTTCAACGAGGTCCTCTCGGCTCAGCGGGCGGAATCGGGCCATGACCGGGGAGAACGGCACGACGCCGACGCGAAGAAAGGCCCTTCGCACGGAGCGAAGGAAGTCCAGGGCACTCCGGGGTCTCCGCAGTCCGCCTCGGCAGACGACCTCTCGTCGGGATCGCCCCCGGCTCCTGGTATTTCTCACGTGACCGCCGCCGTGTCCGCCGCCGCTGCAGGCGCTCCGGGAACCTCGAATCCGGCTTCCGATGCCGGCACCTCGGTCACCGATGCCGGGGGCGATGCCGATCCCGGGCCCCCCGCACCGCTGTCGGCCCTGGCGGCGTCGACCGCGTCTGCCGCGTCGACCGCGTCCGTCGCCGCGGGGAGCACGGCGACCGAGACAGCCGCATCCGATGGCGACATGCCGGCGGTGATCACCGAGGCCGTCTCGGGCACGGGATCAGGTGCGCACGCCGACGAACCCCCCGGCGTTGAGAGCGCCGAGACGTCGCCCGCCGGGAGCACTGCCAACGGGACCGCAGCCACCACGACGGCCGCCAGCACGACGGCTCTGGCCACGGGATTGGCGGATCCGAAGCCGAGCGCACCTACGGCGGCAACTGCCACCGCCTCCCACGGTGGGGCGAGCACAGAACCCGGCGCCGGCCATGGCGCGCCGGCGCCCGCCGCGGCGAACGTGGCCGGATCCATCCCAGTGGCCAGTCCGCTCCCGCACCTCGTGAGCGCAGGCCCGCTGGCTGCTTCCGATACATCCCGGGCGGTGGCAGTGCCGCGCCTGGGCGAGTCCGCCGCGGCATCCACCGAGTCCGCTGCCCCGGGGGCGAGCTCGCTCGACGTCGAGGGTCTTTCCGGATCCATCTCGCGACCACTGAGTGATGGGAACGGCACCTACACGGTGACCGTGGCGCTGCACCCCCCCGAGCTGGGACACCTGCAGGCCGTGGTGTCCCTCGACGGGAACGATCTCCAGGTCTCCCTCACGGCGCAGACTCAGACCGGGCACGATGCGCTGGCGAATGCGACCGAGGCCCTGAAGAACCAGTTGGCCCGTGGTGGGGTCAACGTGAACGTCTCCCTGCGCGATCCCGGCTCCCAAGCGGGAGGAGAGCAGCGGTACCGGCCCCCCACGACATCGGGCACCGGGTCCTTCATCACGGAGGGCTCGGCTGCGGAGGCAGCACCTATTCCATCCGGCCTCGGGGCGGGCCAGATCCACCTTGTCCTCTGAACGAAGGGAAGACCATGACCACACCGATCAGCTCCGCCGACAGCACCCCGGTCGCGGTTGGGGACACGTCCACCAGCACGGCGGACGACACGGGGACGGCCAGCCTCTTGCAGCCCAACACCTTTTTGAGCCTCCTCGTCGACGAGCTCAAGTATCAAAACCCCCTCGACCCCACCAACTCGTCCGACTTCATGAACCAGATCGCGGAGCTCTCACAGGTCGAGCAGCTTCAGACCGTATCCACGTCTTCGGAGATCAGTGAGGCCGCCGGTCTCATCGGCCAGACCGTCACCGGCAACGACACGAGTGGCAACGAGGTCACCGGGACGGTGACCGGCGTCACCAACGGGACCAGCGGGCCGACGCTCGACGTCAACGGCGACTCCCTCGACCTCTCGGCCGTCGAACAGATCGGGGCTGCCTCGAGCTGACCAACACCGCCCCGACTACCCCCGCCAACCCACTCAACCAGAAAAGACGTCCACCACCACAGATAGGAGCACCCCATGTCAGTCCGTTCTCTCGGAACTGCCGCTTCCGGAATCGACACCATGCAGACCGATCTCGACACGATCGGCAACGACATCGCCAACTCGGAGACCGACGGGTTCGCCTCGCAGACCGCCCAGTTCTCGGATCTCTTGACCGAACAGCTCCAGCCGGCCGGGGGAGCGGTCGGGGAGACGCTGGCCAGCACGAACCCCTCGGCCATCGGGGCCGGCGACGAGGTCTCGGCCATCGAGACCAATTTCTCCGCGGGAGCGGTGACGCAGACCGGCATCAACAGCAACGTCGCCATCGAGGGGAACGGCTTCCTCGTGGTGACGCAGAACAATCAGACGTATTACACGTTGGACGGGGATCTCCAGGTCGACAGCAACGGCAATCTGGCCACCAACAGCGGAGGCCTCATCGAAGGATGGGCCCCGGGGCAGCCGACGACGTCGCCCCCCACCCCGCTTAGCATCGTCGTCGGCTCCACCGGTCCACCGGCCCAGACCCAGAATGTCGTTCTGGGGGGAAACCTCCCGTCCAACGCCACCAATCCGGTGACCATCACCACCACGATGTACGACTCGCTCGGCAACCAGGTCCCCGTGACCCTCACGCTGACACCGACGGGGGCGGACACCTGGTCGATGCAGGGCACGGTGAACGGGGCGGCGCAGCCCCTGTGGACCGCGCCGCAGACCCTCGTCTTCGGGTCCAACGGGCAACTGGCCTCACTCAACGCAACTGCGGTCGGAACGGGTCAGAGCACGCTGGCCATCGACAACGAGCCGAGCAACTACGCCTGGACCGGGGCGACCGAGCCCAGCATCGACTTCCCGGCCGTCGGCTCTGAGGGCGCGGTCACTCAGTTCGCGGACGACCAGACGATCGAAGTGACATCCCAGGACGGGAACGCGGCGGGCACACTCGAGTCGTATTCCATCGGGTCCGACGGCGTCATCACCGGGACCTACTCCAACGGCGACAGCCAATCCCTGGGAACCATTGCCCTGGCCCAGTTCGCCAACCCGGACGGGCTGGACGACATCGGCCAGACCTACTTCACCCCCACGGTGGCGTCGGGCAAGGCCCAGCTCGGGGAGCCCGGGACGAACGGCCTCGGCACGCTGCAGGGCGGTGCCGTCGAGGGATCGAACGTCGACCTGGCCACCGAGCTCACTGATCTGATCGAGGCGCAGACGGCCTATCAGGCCAACACGAAGGTGGTCGACACCAGTTCCACCGTGCTGCAGTCGCTCGTGGAGATGTCCTAGTCGAGCCCCGGCGGTCGCGGCATCTTTAGGCAGGCCGCACCTCTCAATTCCGCACGCACATGGGCCGTTATCAGAGGAAGCGAACCCCCTCTTTTGGGAACGGAGCCCACGTGATCGCGGTAAAGAAACTCGATGGATCGATGATGCATCTCAACGAGGACCTCATCGAGCGCGTCGAGGATGGTGCCGACGGCCAGTCAGCGGTCTACATGGTGAACGGCGGCCACATCATCGCGGCCAACGATCCGGCCACGGTGGTCGAAAAGATACGGGCGGAGAAGGCCGACCTGCTCCGGCGGGCACTGCGGGGCCCGGAGGAGCCCGATCTGGCGGTCTCCGCCCGGTCGTCGGGGTCCGGTCTGACGAGGCTGAGCCAGGTGCGCGAGCAATGACCCCGGTCGGCATTTTCATCGCCCTCTTCGCCATCGTCGTCTCCATGACGATGGAGCACGGACACGTGGCCTCGCTGATCAAGATCTCCCCATTGCTCCTCGTCGTGGGTGGCAGTCTCGGCGCCACCATGGCCGGCTTCGAGATGCGCCGGCTCCGGGCCGTTCCCCGGGCCCTGCGCATCGTGCTCAAGCCGCGCAAGGGACCGGACACGCGGGCCACCATCGAGGCCCTGCTGGCGATGGCCAAGGAGGCCCGGTCGAACCCACTCGTGCTCGAGGAACTCGAGACCGACGATGCCTTCATGAAAAAAGGGATTCAACTCATCGTCTCGACGTCGGACCCGGACCGGGTGTACGAGCTGATGGAAGCCGAGATCGACGGCCTCCGGGTGCGCCATCAGACGGCAACGAAGTTCTTCTCGGACATGGCGGGCTACTCGCCGACGTTCGGCATCCTCGGGACGGTCATCGGCCTGATCTCAGTCCTGGGCCAGTTGAGCTCGCCGGGCAAGCTCGGTCCGGCCATCGCCGCCGCATTCACCGCCACGCTGTGGGGGGTGTTGTTGGCCAATGCGGTCTGGTTGCCCCTGTCGAACAAGCTGCGGCGGCTCTCGGACGAAGAGGTCTCCTATCGCGAGATGGTGGTCGAAGGATTGCTCACCATGCAGTTGAACGCCTCGACCACGGAGCTCAAAGACCGTCTGGACGCGTTCCTTCCGCCGTCAGAGCGTAACCAGCCACCGACGGCGGCCCCTCTCGATGAGGCTCCGGATGCAGCTGCCTGACCATGACGATCCCCACGAAGGGCGGCAGGTCGTTCGGGCGCGCCAAGGGCGGGCGCGGCGGCCATCAACAACACGAAGAGGAGAACAACGAACGCTGGCTCCTCACGTATTCGGACATGATCACCTTGCTGCTCGTCCTCTTCATCGTTCTGTTCGCCATCTCGCGAATCGATCAGGCGAAGTTTCGAGAATTCAAGCAGTCCGTCTCGCATGCCGTGCTCACCCACACGCCGCAGGGAACAACGAAGGCCCACACCGAAGCGAGTACGAAGTCCCAGCCGGTCAATCAACTGGCGGCGATAGAGGCGCAACTGACCAAGGCGCTCAATGCCGAGGGACTCTTGGGCGACGTCACGCTGTCCATCAACTCATCGGGCCTGGTCGAGGGGCTCGTGGCCGACAGCACGTTCTTCACGACCAACTCGGCTCAGCTCTCGGCGGTCGGTACGCAGGTCGTCGATACGTCGGCGGGTGTACTGAAGAGCTACCCCAACGCGGTAGAGGTGGCCGGCTATACGGACGACCAGCCGATCACGGGTGGGCCCTATGCCAACAACTGGGAGCTCTCGGCCGCCCGAGCGACGACGGTGGTCATCCGGATGACGGCGAGCGACGGTGTCAATCCGGGGCAGGTCGTGCTGCTCGGTTACGGGCAGTACCACCCGTTGGTTCCCAATGCCTCTCCTGCCGCCCAGGCGCAAAACAGGAGAGTCAACATCGTCATCAGTCCGACCAGCAAGTTCGTCCCGTGATCGGCCTGGCCCCTCAAGGGAGCATGTGATGTCCCAGACGACCAAGACCGTCCGCAGTCATGACTTCCGTCGCACCGACCTCCTCGAGCGCGTCAGCCTCCAGGCCATCGGTGGATTGCTCGAGACCTTCGCCCGTTCGGCCACCCAGCACCTGACGTCGGTCCTCCGGCAGCAGTGCTCGTTCACGTTGGAGGTGCTGGACCAGGTCACCTGGCGCGACCTGGCCGATGAGCTGGAGAGCGGGATCTACTTCTTCACGTTCTCCCTGTCCCCCCTCCCCGGCCGCGCCGTGCTGGCCATCCCGATCGAGGAGGTCCTGGCCATCGTGGATCTCCGCCTCGCCGGGGCCGGCGACGACGACTTTTCGGGACGGGTCCCCAGCGAAATCGACCAGGCGTTCATGGCCCCGATCGTCGAGGGCGTCATCGGGGAGCTGGCCAAGGCGTTGGCCCGTATCCAAGCCTCTTCCCCGCTGCTCGAAGCTCAGGAGGGGAACGTCCAATTCGTCTCGGTCGCCACACCGGCAGAGATGTGCATGGCGGCGCGGTTCTCGTTCACTGTCGCCAATCGAGCCCCCAGCCACGCCGTGATCTGCCTGCCGTTCCCGATGGTGCGCATGCTCGTCGACAGCTTGCAGGCCAGAACGTCACTCGACACTCGGCAGAAGTCGATGGCCGACAGCACCCGTCGCCGCCTCTTCGAGATCCCGCTGGACGTCGTCTTCCAGTTCCCCAGCTTTACCACCACGCCGGCGGAGCTCCTCACGCTCCGCGTCGGCGACAGTTTGGGCCTCGGTCATCCCAAGGGGCGCCCACTCGAGGTCCGCGCGGAGGGTCTCTTGGTGGCTCAGGCAGAGATCTGCAGTTCAGGCGTGCACAAGGCATGCGAAATTACAGAGGAGGTCACAAGGTGACGGCCGAAGAGAACACCGACGTCCCGTCGAGCGAACCGCAGGCACCGGTGGCGGAGGCCGACGAGCGGTTGCGCGTCCGGGAAGCCCAATTTCGCAACGTCTCGGTTGAGGTCTCGGTGTGGATCGGCAAGACGAGGCTCTCCTTCGGCGAGCTGAGTGATCTCAGGCCGGGGCACGTGATCGAGTTGGACCAGGCGGTTGGGGCGCCCGTCGAGATCGTGCTCAACCGTGAAGTCGTGCTGGCGCGGGGAGAGGTGGTCGAAGTGGGCGACGAGTACGGCGTTCGCATCACCGAGATCATCTCCGACCAGGCGGCGTAGGAGCGTGGGCGCCTCCGTGATGGCCTTCGGGCGAATGATATTGGTCCTGGGCCTGATCATCGGTGTGCTCATGGTGCTGGCCCGGTACGGCAAGAAGTGGCAGCGCGGCGGCGGGATCGCCGGCCGTGGCGCCAAGCCGACCGGTCGTATCGAGGTGCTTTCCCGTCGCTCGATGGGCCGTCACATCTCGCTGCTGGTCGTGCGGGTGGCCCATCGCACGCTTCTGGTCGGGCAGAGCAACCAGCAGATGACGCTCTTGGCCGAGCTGGACGGAGATGAATGGGTGGAGCCCGCTCCATCCATGGCGACAAAAGGTCTTGGTAACGACAATCTCCTCGCGCCACGGACGGCGTTAGGTGCTGGGGGAGCTTCCCCAGGGGCATGGGATGCCTTCATGGACCGTCTGCGGGAGATGACTGTCCGTCACTAGAACCGTGACCGGACACTCCCACCGGGAGTGCACATGCTGTTGGAGAACCCAAGGCTCGTGGGAGCCCGGCGATGATGCGCGAGCTGATTGCCGCGGGGTCGAACGTCAATGTCAACATCAGCGGACTGAAGGACCCGTCTACCTCGGTCCTCATCATCATCGTCCTCACGGTGTTGGCCATCGCACCGTCCGTGCTCGTACTCATGACGGCGTTCCCCCGCGTCTTCATCGTCCTGTCTCTCACCCGGAACGCCTTGGGGACGCAGACGGTGCCTCCCAATCAGGTGCTGGCCGGCCTGGCGCTGATCCTGTCGCTGTTCATAATGGCTCCGGTCTTCTCGACCATCGACCACGTGGCCATCCAGCCCTACGAACACGGGAAACTGACCGCCACCCAAGCGATCGACGCCGGGGAGGTGCCGCTCAAGAAGTGGATGCTCGAGCAGACGAAGGACGAGGAGCTCAACCTCTTCACCTCGTTCAGCCACGAGAGCGCCAAGCACCCCGAAACGCTGCCCCTCACCACGGTGATCCCGGCCTTCGTGCTCTCCGAGATCGAAACCGCCTTCCTGATCGGGTTCATGATCTTCATCCCTTTCATGATCATCGACCTGGTCGTGTCCGCCATCATGATGTCGATGGGCATGTACATGCTCCCGCCCACGTTGATATCCCTCCCATTCAAAATCCTGCTCTTTGTGCTCGTTGACGGGTGGTCCCTGGTCGTCCACTCGCTGTTGACCTCGTTCAACGGATAGAAGCCCGTGGACGACAACACCGTTCTCCATCTGGCCTCGCAGGCGTTGCTCCTGATTGCCGAGCTGGCCGGCCCCGTGCTGGTCGTGAGCTTGGCCGTGGGTCTCGTCGTCGCCCTCTTTCAAGCCGTCACCTCCATTCAGGAGTTCACCCTGACCTTTTTGCCCAAGGTGGTGGCCATCGGAATTGTCCTCCTGATTCTCGGCCACTGGATGCTCGGGATCGCGGTGGCGTACACCGAGCATCTCTACGACTCGATACCCACGGTGCTGGCGGGACACTGATGACGTTCCACCTCTCGGCCGCCTTCGCCATCGCCCTGGTGCTGGCCTTCGTGCGCTCGGTGGCCTGGGTCACCATCTGCCCACCCTTCTCCAACTCATCGATTCCGATGATGCTCAAGATCGGCTTCGCCGCCGCCATCGCCTTCTTTGCGGCGGGGACGTTGCAGTACGACGCCCTTCCCCTCACCGATGCGCAGGTCATCACCGCAATTGTGGTCCAGGCCGTCGTGGGCGTGGTCTTGGGCTTCGTGGTCTCGCTCTTCGTCACGACGGTGGTGGCGGCCGGGAGCCTGATCGATCTGTTCTCGGGTATCAATCTTCCCCAGGCCATCGACCCCCTCTCCCAGCAGCAGACGGCGATTTTCGGGCAGTTCTACAATCTCTTGCTCACGACCCTGCTCTTCACGACGGGCGCCTCCGTCGTCATTGTGGGGGGGTTCATGCGATCGTTCCGCGCCGTGGGGACGAGCCTGCCCCAGACCACGCCCGGCTCGTTGGCGCAAACGATCACAGGCGACGTGGTCACGTTCTTTGCCGCTGCGGTGGAGATCGCCGCCCCGGTCATCGTGGTGTTGTTCTGTACGCAGATCCTGCTGGCGCTGCTGGCCAAGGCGGCGCCACAGATCAACGTCTTCGTGTTCGGCATGCCGCTGCAGATCGCCGTGGCCCTCATCGGGGTGGGCGCCGCCATCGTGGCCCTCCCCAGTGACATCGTGAACCTGGTGGGTCGGGCCATGGCACAGCTCTTCGGGGGTTGAGCATGGCCGACAAGTCGCAACGCACCGAGAAGCCCACCGCCAAGCACCGCAAGGAGATGCGGGACGAGGGCACGGTGGCCCGCTCCACCGAGCTCAGTGGATGGGCCAGCCTGTTGGTAGCAGTGTCGCTCCTGCCCTGGTTGGGAGGGCTGGCGGCCAATCGGGTCAGCGCCTTCGCGCAGGACACCACCCAGGCCATGGCCCACCCGAGCGTAGGGACGGCAGTGGGACTGTTGGCCCGGGGCCTCGAGACGGCGGCCATGGCCGCCTTGCCGATACTGCTCGTCGGCGGCGCCGTGGCGGTAGCGATCGCGGTCGGACAGGTCGGCCTCCGCTTCACCCCCAAGGCGCTGCGGTTCCAGTTCTCGCGTATCTCTCCCAAGTCCGGGTTCAGCCGGGTCTTTTCAGGACAGGGCCTGTGGACTCTCGGCAAGACCCTGCTCAAAATGGCGGTGCTCGCCATCGTGGGGTACTTCATCCTCCATGGGTTGATGCACTCGGTCCTCGGGGATTCCACCCTCCCGCTCCCGGTGACCCTGTCCGCAGCCACTTCGACCGTGGTCGACCTCCTACGCTTCATCGGGATCCTGGCCCTGGTGATCGCGGGGGGGGACTACTTCTTCCAACGCCGCACCTACCAGCAGAAGCTGCGCATGACCAAACAGGAGGTGAAGGACGAACGTCGCCAGAGTGACGGTTCCCCTGAAGTCCGGCGGGCCCTTCGGAGCAAGGCCCGGCGGTTCACGCGCATGCACATCATGGCCGCCGTTGCCAACGCCGACGTGGTGGTGACCAATCCCACCCACTACGCCGTGGCGATCGCCTACGACCGCAAGAACGACCGCGCCCCCCGCGTCGTGGCCAAGGGCGCCGGCTATGTCGCCGCGGGGATCAAAGCGCACGCACGCAGTTGCGGGGTGGTCATTGTGGAGAACCCACCCCTGGCCCGCTCGCTGCACGCGTCATGTGAGGTGGACGACATCGTTCCGCCCCAGCTCTACGCCGCGGTGGCCCGCCTCCTGGCCTTCGTCTACTCACTCTCCCCGACGGCGCGGGCCTTTCGGGACATCCACACGATGGCCAGCTGACGACGGGGCGAAATTCACCCCTCCGACCCTCAATTTCATCAGCGGCCGGGACGTAGTGAGTATGGGCCAGGAAGGCCACGGGATGTCCAGGGACGGATGCGAACGGAGGAAAGCGCCCGTGGAGGGTCCCATGCAGCTTGCGCGTGCCGGTCAGCCCAGTGCCTAGCGCGCCGAAGACCCAGACTGACCGGTGGAGCCAGCTCACCCACATGGCAGTCCCGCTTTCGGTGGTGGCCGTGGTGGTCGTCCTGGTCATTCCCCTCCCTACCTTCCTGATCGACCTGCTGATCACGGCGAACATCACCGGATCAGTGCTGGTGCTCCTCACCGCCATGCAGGTGAAGCGCCCGCTCGACTTCTCGGTGTTCCCCACCCTGGTGCTGGTGGCCACAATGTTCCGCCTCGCCCTCAACGTCGCCGTGACCCGCCAGGTGCTGCTGCACGGGTACGCCGGCGTGGTGGTGTCCAGCTTCGGTCATTTCGTCATCGGCGGATCGATCGTCGTCGGCCTGGTGGTGTTCCTCATCTTGATCATCATCCAGTTCGTCGTCATCACATCGGGATCGGGGCGTGTGGCCGAGGTGGCGGCCCGCTTCACCCTCGACGGCATGCCCGGAAAGCAGATGGCGATCGACGCCGACCGCGCCTCGGGTGTCATCGACGAGCACGAGGCGCGCCGCCGCCGCAAGGAGATCGCCGACGAGGCTGACTTCTACGGCGCCATGGACGGAGCCTCCAAGTTCGTCCGTGGTGACGCCATCGCGGCCATTGTGATCACCCTGGTCAATCTCATCGGTGGGCTCGCCATCGGAATTTTCGAACGCCACCTCTCGGCCAGCCAGGCCATCGACCAGTACAGCCTCTTGTCGGTGGGCGACGGATTGGTCTCGCAGATCCCGGCCCTCCTCTTGTCGTTGACCACGGGCATCATCGTGACCCGGGCCGCCACCGAACACGACCTGGGACATGACGTGGTCACCCAGCTCTCGCGCTTCCGGCGGATCGTCCGCACCACCGGACTGATCATGGCGCTCCTCGCCATCGTTCCGGGCCTGCCGAAGCTCCCCTTCCTCATCATCGGTGGACTCGTCTTCTTCTTCGGGACCCGACTTCCCAAAGACACCGTCGACGAGAAAGCCCAGAGCGAACCGGCCGCGGTGACCGCGGCAGCCGAGGAGTCGCCCGAGGCGTTGGCGGCGGGCATGGCGGTGGAGCCGCTGAGCCTCGAATTGGGGGTCGACCTGATCGACCTGGTCCAGCCCGATCGCGGGGGGGACCTCTTGGACCGTGTGAAGGCGTTGCGTCGCAATATCGCGATGGAGCTCGGCATCGTCATGCCGCGCGTGCACACGCGGGACAACCTCGACCTCCCCAATGCCGACTACGTCGTCAAGGTGCACGGGGTCGAGGTGGCACGCGGTCAGGCCCCGCGAGGGAAGTTACTGGCCATCGGCGAAAATTTGGAAGGGCTGCCGGGCATCGACACCCGCGACCCTGCCTTCGGGGGACGGGCCAAGTGGATCCCGGTCGGCCACAGCCACCAGGCCGCCGTGGCCGGGGTGACCGTGGTCGACCGGTCGGCCGTCGTGACGACCCACCTCGCCGAGATCGTGCGGGAGCACGCCGGTGAGCTGATCTCGCGGCAGGACACCAAGCTGCTGCTGGACTCGGTGAAGGCGGCCAACCCCGTCGTGCTCGAAGAGATGACCGCGGCGGGCCTCACCCTGGGCGATGTGCAGGGCGTGCTACGCGGTCTGCTCGAAGAAGGAGTGCCGGTACGGGACCTCGTGCGCATCGTCGAGGCGCTCACCGAGCAGGCCAGGGGACAGCAAAAGGATGCGGACAGCCTGCTCGAGGCGGCCCGGCTGGCCCTGGCGACCACCATCGGGTCCCTGCACGAGAAGGACGGCATTCTGTCCGCCATCACCCTCTCCCCGGTTCTCGAGCAGAGCTTGCTCGGATCGATACGGACGGGGGAGCGGGGTCGGCGGAGCCTCGGGATCCCGGCCGGCGAAGCCGAGGCGATCGTGCGAGATGTCGGGCGTTTCCTGCGCGAGGCCGAGGCGAAGGGAACCAGCCCGGTGATGTTGTGCGCCACGAGATTGCGTCCCGCACTGCGGCGCCTCCTCAAGCCGAGCCTGCCCCGTCTCGGCGTCCTTGGCGCCGGCGAGATTGCGCCCAATGTGAAGATTGCGACGGCAGGGAGTGTGAACCGTGAAGTTGCCGCAGCCGCCTGATCCCGTAGCCGGGCAGTTCGAGGGTCGTACCCCTGAAGAGGCCGTGCGGATGGCTCGTGCCGAATTCGGCAGTGATGCCCCCGTGCGCTGTTGGAAGACGAGGACCGGGGGTGTCCTCGGATTCTTTGCCCGCGAGGCCTTCGTCGCCGGCATCACGCCTCCGGCCGGAGCGATCAAGGCCGTGAAGACCCCACGGCCGCCCAGGGCGCTCAGGGAGGCGGAAGCCGTGGAGGCACCGCCCGGCCAGCCCGAGCTGGCCCCGGCCACTCCCGATCGGGAGTCGCTCTCCCTCTTGGTGGAGGGGACGAACGACGAGCTGACCATCGGGTCCGCCCCGGTTCCGGCCGCCGTGTTCAGTGAGGTCCTGGCCGAAGCGCAAGCGGCCGTGAGCGGCGCCGACGTCGGCGCGCACCCGCAATGGTCGCCACCGCGGAACGCCTTGACGGCGCTCACTGGCCCCGAGCGGATCGAGGGACTGAACGACAGCCTGGCCAGTATCGGCGTACCGCGCTCGTATCGACCGAAGGAGACCGAGGCCACCCTCGACGGACTGGCGCGTGTGCTGGCCACCCTCCCAGTGGCCCCGACCGCGCCCATCTGTGGGGGCTCGGTGATCGTCGTGGTCGGCGCGGCGCGGGAGGCCCAGGCGGCGGCCCGGGACCTCCAGGCCCAGCTCGGCCTCGCCCCTTCCGATCTGCTCACGGTGGATCGGACCGACGCCGGGCGGCAAAAAGTGGCCCGCCGCAGAGCCTCCAACAGGGTCACTGTGCTCGTCGTCGAAGCCTCGTTGCGCTCGCGCGACCTCGCCGTGGCGGCGTCGTGGATCGAGCAAGTGACGCCGGACTATGTGTTGGGCGCGGTCGCCGCCACCGCGAAGCGCGCAGACGTCGACCACTGGCGAGCGCGGGTGGGCCGTCTCGACGCCCTGGCCCTGTCCCGCCTCGGGCACACCGCGTCGCCGGGCGAGCTGATGGGGCTACTCCCGATCGCCTTCCTCGATGGGGAGGAGGCGTCCACTCTGCGTTGGGTCCTCACGCTGCTGCGGACGACGCTGGAGCGCCCGCAGTGAAACGGCGTGAGTACCACGCCTTGGCGGCGGATGTCCGTCGATTTCGACCGATCGTCGTCATTGTGCTGACCGTCATCATTCTCATCCCCACCCTGGACGAAATGGTGACGCAGAGCTTGTCCCCGCTCACCGCCCTGACCCGGCTCGCCGTGACGCTGGCTGTCATCGGCGCCCTGGTCTGGGCCGTGTCCGCCGTGGTGCTCCATTACGCACGAATCCAGGTGGAATCAGCGAGGGGGGATCAAGAGAGTGGAAGCCGTGCCTGACCCCTCAATTCAGGATGGCTCTGGGTCGTTAGTTCTCATAGTGGATACCGACGACCTCTTCGTGCAGCTAGTCGAGGCACTCGATCGTGACCTCGAACTCCTGGCCGTCCTTCGCTACCGGCTGATCGTGCTCGGCGCGCTGGCCGGCGCCGACCAGGGACCGTCGCTTCCAACGGCCGTTCGGGAGATCGAGGTTGCCTACGAGGACCTGCGGTTGGCGGACCTGGTCCGCGCCGCGGCCACCCTGGCGGTGGCGGAGGTGTTCGACCTCGACCCGATGCCGCGGCTCGACCAGCTGGCGGCACGCTCGAGCGGGGCGTGGAGCGAAGTCCTGATGGAGCGACGCCGCTCCATCATCGAGACCGTCATCGGGATCGAGGGCCTGGCGAGCACCGTCCGGTCGGCGATGGGCCGCCGGGCTTCATTGGCCAAAGAGGCGCTGGCCTTTCTCCGCGTCGACGCCGGAGCCACCTATGGGCGCTCGGGCGTGCGCGGTGGGGTCCTCGTGGAGGGATCGATATGAGCGACATGGGGCTGTCGATCGCGGCCAGCGGGCTCGCCGCCGACACGGCGGAGCTCGACACGGCTTCCAACAACCTGTCGAACATCAACACGCCGGGCTATGCGGCCGAGCAGGTGGATCTCACCCCCGAGGCCGCGGCCGGGCCCCTGGGCGTGGGCCAGGGGGTCGTGGTGGGATCGGTCAGCTCGCTGACCGACGCCGTGTACGAAGCGGGCAATGTCGCGGCAGAGGGGGTACAGGGCGCTGCCACCCAGACCAGTCAGGTGATGAGCTCGGTCGAGTCGATCTTCCCCGAGCCGAGCTCGACCGGCATCGCTTCCCAGCTGTCCGCACTGTGGTCCGACCTTTCGACCCTCGCCACCAACGCCAATCAGGTCGGCTCCGAGCAAGCCGTGGTCGGTGCGGCCCAAGCGGTGGCCACCTCCATCAGTGGCAGTTCCTCCCAGTTGAGCCAGCTGGCCTCGTCGTTGCAGAGCGAGGTCGGTTCGGGCGCCAACGACGGGGGCACCCTGGCCACCGCCAACAGCCTCCTGACGGAGTTGGCGCAGCTCAACTCCCGCATCGTGGCCGGGTCGGCGGGTGG
>Ga0302325_10015673_pt1 | contig 16109 bp, 21 predicted proteins | sample Palsa_T0_2_FD_201948 | JGI IMG/M metagenome (GOLD analysis project Ga0302325, IMG submission 201948) | Peat permafrost microbial communities from Stordalen Mire near Abisko, Sweden - Palsa_T0_2 | ecosystem: Environmental > Terrestrial > Soil > Palsa > Peat permafrost | place: Sweden: Abisko... | reverse complement strand
GATCAAGTACTTTAAAAATGAAAAAGCATAACTTCTTTCTGAATGACTGATATCCAGATTCAGATGACAACTCTGCCAATACTCTCAAAATTCTCATTCGGAACTCTAAAATAACCGGCTATCACTTCGTTCCAAAACGTATAAGAACATCTGCGAAACCTCGAAGCCCACCTCAAATATACCTTTTTCCTTTCTTAATCCGTCCTCAAACCCACAATCCCGTACACCAACTCCCAGCCTCTCATTCCTAACAAGGATCCGGAAATCTCCTCACCCTCTTCTTCTCCCCATCCTCCTACTGCTCCCCCTAGTATTTCACCTATACCTTCTTTCCCTCGTTCCCCCGCCTCGAATCCCCGAGCACCCACCCTGCGCCTCCTCATCTCTATATCTCGTATGATGCCGATAATATTTCCCTCTCCTCGCGCACACAATCCAGAGGAACAGCACGAACAGAAAGAAGGATACGCAGGCAAACACGATGCCGATTATGGCTGCAGTGGAGAGGTGGTAGTGGCAGCCGTAGTTATAGTGGTCATGTGGACCGTACTAACAGGGAAGAGGTGGGAGTGCATAGTATCTGGCGAGATTCTGATTGAGGCGGGAGAGGGAGTAGAGGAGCCGCCGAATAATAATTAGAGAATGAAGCCGGTGCACATTCACTTGCAGTGGCTCTCACTGTGCACAGGGAAGAATGCGATACACTGTACGCAGAGCTCCTCATTGCTCAAACCGTGGGATGAAAAAATTAAACCCAACGACACACCAAAGGCGATCCCAACTCCACCTCATCTAAATACCCAGAACGACACTTCGAATACCGGATTCCGTCCAACATGCAAGGTAATGAACAGATGACGGGGAAAAGACCCTGACTTGAAGCTGAATTCGGCGGGCTCCCGCTTCGGCTCGGCAGTCCGCATCAGCAACACACTCCAACCACAACCTACTAACAACTCCTTCCCTTGCCTTTATCATTTCCCCAAACCCTCCCACCGGCATCCCACCGACATCCCACCTCCATAGATCTAATAAGCATTCGGATTAAACTCTATCGTCTCTCCCCTTTTCGCTCCTCTATACCCCATTGTACTCTCCCCGGCAGCTTCTCCTTCCTCTCTTATTCTCCGCTTGCGTTTCATACGCTTCACGCAGAGAAACGCGACGAGGATGCCAACGAGTAGAAAAATTGTGCAGCCGAAGACTATTCCAATGACGGCGGGGATGGGCAGACTAGCCAATCTCGGAGTCAGCATTTCCTCATAAAAAGGGAAAGGCAAACCTTAAATCAATCTCGCACGAGCAGTTTCCTCCCAAGACATGTCTAGAGAGGAAAATTATCTCGTGAAATATTTGAAGGGGGAAATGTGGACTCAGAGAACATCACCTACTTGTAGCAGATGTAGCCATCTGTGGATTCGCAGGCGCGTTTGAAGATTTGGAGGTCAGACGGCGACATGTTGAGACGTTTTCAGTGTGCTTGTCGACGAGAAGTTAAGAACGAGATGAAGAAAACTTTGGGCAGGGTTTATTTTGCGGTATTAGATAGTGATGGGAGATAATTCGAAATGGGAGCTACTTTGAGAAAAGCGCTTGGGGAGAGACCTATAAATGAAACCTCGAATCCTATTAACCATTGCGCCGAGAATACTCGTGGGATGCAAACATGGGAATCGTAGTGACAGATCGGAGAAGTCCCACAGGGCCACAGGCACAGGTCAACTGAATTCGTGCACTGCGGGCCACGGCGCTTAGGTGGTTCGGCAGACAGGGGTTGGAGGTTATTTTGTCCAATCGAACGCGCCATTAAGAAGTATGCTGGGATGCGAGACATGTACTGCACTCGTGCTGCCAAGTCTGTTCCCCTGTCATTGACCAATTGGGCAACCAATTGGCTGGACTGGAAAGAAGTGGGTCGAACAGACTTGTCGGCGGCACGAGTAGCCCTGGCGGTGCGGAGTACGTACGAAGGTACGAAATACCTCCTCTGATCTGAGGAGGTATGGATTATCCGATCAGCTGCGAGCCAGAATACAGTGGCCCGTGCACATTTAAACGAACTTAATCAGTAAATCATATTGTCAGATTCTTGATATAAGACCTCTGATTTGTTGTAATTTTGAAGCATAATTGATCAGGGAAGTTTGTATTGCTCGCAGCTGAACGGATGCTGTAGTGAAAAGCAATAAAACGAAGCTGTGGGAGCACGTGTTTGTGTGGAAGAGCGGCTGTTTCCAATGACCGATTCCGGAAAGGCACTTGCTTAGCATCGAAAGGGTTGAGTTGAAATCTATCTCGCTTGAGAGCGAAATGGGTTTGCGGGAATGCCAATTTTATTGCAGCAAATATGAAAAGGCACGTTGCCAATTAACATGATCTAGTTTTGTATACCATAAAAATAATTTGTACTCAACACGCTCGGCGCTTTGTTGCTTGAATATGCACATTGAAATTTTATAGCCAACCCAACAGACCAAAACTCCCACGCATGCAGAGAGGCTCCACGCTCAATATTGTCCTTATTCAACGGGGTATCACTTGCCATCACTGTGCCTTCTTCGCCTCCTCTTCTTCATTCCACGGGTGCTTGATGGTCAAGCACCAGATATCGAGATAATCGCAGATCGTAACGATCACATCAACCTGTTCTCCAGTCAGTATGATTTGCATGCCAGGGAAAGTAAAAACTTACCACAAAGCTTCCGTAAACTCCAATAGCCATGCCTAACATGCAGAAAACATATGCAACTTGGTATCCGCCATCTCCCAATGCACTCGGCCACCCAACTCCAAGATGCTGCTGCAAGAATGGACCCAAAGAATCAAACAAGCCATATGCAATTGGCAACACCAATACATTGTAGTAAGGGAAGTCGAGCTTGACGAGATGTGCAGTGATAATTTGTCCCACTGAGTATGCGTTGACAAGGCCAGCGAAGAAGACAAAGGGAACGAGATGATTATATAGGATTTCAGGATTGAGCCAAAGGTATACTGGGATCAAGGTCCAAGTCACGAAGAAAGGTATGAGACCGAGGAGAGCACCGCGAGACTTGTCGCCGCGACCACGGCGGACTTTGATAACATTGATGGAGCTGGAACTAGTATCAGGTATTGCAGAGGGATTCGGAATGGTAGACTTACGATTGGATAGTATTTAAGACCAGAACACATCCACCTTGGACCATATACCACTCGTTAAATGGGAGGTTGTAAACATATTCGGGAATAAACGCATAGTTTGGGATGCCAACGGTCTGGAACATGGACTGCTGCCAAAAGCTGGCCCCTCCCTTTATAGCTGTGAACGCATAGACGGTGATTAAAATGACGATTCCTTCCACAGGCCCCGAAATCAAGCCGAGAGTGAGGGTCTTCGTGTGATATTCGTCCCAGGTCTGCACGTAGAAGGTCAGGAGGGCTGCGTAGAATTAGCATATGCTTGGACGGATCGGGACAGGGGCACACACATGCGAATAGAGTCATGACTGTCTTCCAACCCATCCCCAAGTTCTGTGAGGCAGCGAATATGAGGACTTCGAGGGATGTGTTCACGGCATCAACGCCATGGTCGAAGAGCTCTCCGAGGGGCCCGCTCTGATGCGTTCGTCGTCTGCCATCATCATATCAGTATCCGCAGATTGCAAAAGAGGTTCCAATTTGACCTACGCCTGTGAGCCATCAACGGCATCAAACGTCTGGTACAGAAACAGCCCAACAGCCCAACTAGCATACACCCAAGGCGGACAATCCTGATCCAGCGTCGGGTTATACCATAAAAGAGTCAATAGATTGATCACCACGAAACTGAATCCGCTCAGGGTGATCAGATTCGGCGCCATCGACATGGGAAAGCATTTTATCACGACATGCGTATAAAATGGTTTCAACACGTATCGCGACAGGAGAGAATGATCGACACCGGAGTATTTGTATTGCTTCAAGTTAGGAAGCTTTTCTTGTCGCACATAGACCATGATTGCGGTTTGGCGGTGGACGAGAAGATAGAAGACGTTTCAATGAGAAAATACCTTCGCGGTGGTGTTGTGAGTCTGGTGTGGTCTCGATCTTGGAAGGGTCTCATGTCGCGAAATGTGTCCAAATTTCTTGGAGACGCGACGCCAAGACTCGGACGTCATTTCGCTCACTTGGCCCCCACAGAAAAAGGGGCTTGAGGCGAAGATTTACTATTCTCCTTTTAAATAATTCCCACTTTTAAATAACTATCAGTCATAATATTTATAACACCACGCCTGCACTGACCAACTCAAGGGCCTTCAGCCAATAGATATTCCCTAAAGCATTTGATATTCCCTAATTCGGGGATCTTGACAAACATCTGAGGGCGGTCTCCGCCGACATTTATTCAAGGGGGAGGATAGTAAACGTCTTCGCCTCACCCCAGCTTCTTCCATAGTCATGAGGGCTAGTATGTGTGCTCACGGCAATGTTCCTGAGGCCGAGGACATTGCTTCCAAGTTCGCGGGAGCATCGAATTTGGCTCTCTTGCATTTCCCCAATGAAAATAAAATAAGAGAGTGGGGCAGAAGCGTGCTTCCAGACTCCAGGATACATCAAAATCCGGATCACTGCGAAATCTCTTTAATTCGTTTCCCTTTCAATGCATTCTCACCATAACGTTCAAGTTGAACTCCATCTGATGGCTATTTCAGAACTCGTCATCGAGGAAAAGTTAGGAACCAATTAGGGATGGCATCGGTCATTGTCACTCTGCCATCATCGCGGGAGATGATCTCTGGTATTCTCACGCAGCCCGAGGATCACGCGTAGTGGGGATGCTGGCAAGAAGTAGGTACTTACCATCGCTCTTTCCTGGTATACGATAAATACCTCTTTCTGACCATGTTCACCTTGGCGTCGTGCATCCAGATGTCCACGCTTCGTTCCTTCCACTTTAACTCCGCGCAGTACAGATATCCTGCCCGAGTCTTTTCCTTCTTCCTTCAACATCAACATCAACATCAACATCACAATGTCAACCATCCAGCTCAACAGCAACAACTCCTCAGACATTCTTTCCAACATCATTCAGCTTTACAACAAGTCTCCCGACAATCAATTCCAACCCCTCCCGCAAGCATTGCTGCAACAACCGCCACAATGGTCAACAATGTTGGCAACAAAATCTACCAGCTCGTCATTAACACCATCTCTCCTCTACGCAATCCTAAAGAGTCCTTGCTGGCAAGACTATCTTAATGACTAGCACTTCGGACATTGGCATTGAAGCAGCGATTAAATTTGCACGCCTTGGCGCCGCGAAAATCATCATTGGAGATCGAAAACTATCGATGGCCAATAGCGTAAAGACCATAATCGAACGAGAATCAGGATGCAAAATTGGTGTGGTCAAGGTCCTGCCCCTAGAGATAGGGAGCTTTCCGTCGATTGAAGCGTTCGTCAACAATATCCAAAAATTGACATGCAAAGTTCACGCCGTTATCCTGGACAATAGTTTTAACTACAACAGTAGCGACAATGATGTCAAGGAAGGCCTTCATGGAGCGGACCTATGCTTACAAGTCAACCTCATTTCGAAAGCCTATCTGGCTACCCTGCTCCTCGGCCTACTTCTCCAGACTTCCTTGGACGAAAATTCGCCTACACATCTTGAATTTGTCGGCGCCTATGCCGACTACGATCTCGAGACTTTCAGGACGATCGAACCTTTTACGAACGTGAACTATTCGATCATCAAACATTTGAAAAACTCTCCTGACCTTTCTTACCAATTCATAGCGTCGAAAATCACAGAGATGGCGATGGTGCAGGAACTGGCCAAAAGCATCCACCCATTAAAAGTCGTCGTCACCGTTGCCTGTCCTGGATTTTGCGAGGATCCTGAGTGGAACAACTGCAATTCAACATTTTTGAGACCTAAGAAGCTATACAAACGGTTATTCGCAAGGACTTGTGAGCAAGGAAGTCGAACTCTAGTGTCGGGAGTATTACAGGGCCCTAAAGAACATGGCAAGCTCTGGGGAAATGATCGTTGTCAGATGTGAGTACAGAGAACAATCTGCTTCAGCACAAGTACTAATTTAGTAATAGCCCTAAAGGCTGGAGTAGAGATAAGATTAAAACCTGGCAACTGAGTGGCGGTGTTTGGGCAGATTTGCTAAAGGGCTTTGGTCACATGAGAAATCGGGACACGATCAAAGCGATAATGCCGAATGGTCGTTTTGCAAAAGATACGAGTGCTCTACGACGTTTGCACCCCCTTGAGTACAACTTGCCGCTGACCGGTGACAACGACTTGTCATTTTGGAGCATAAATGAGGATACCGTTGATCATGAGGAGGAACCAGCGGCGGAAGAGAATGCTGCAGAGGAGTCTGCTGCACAGAGCCGGCTGCAGCGTCGCCAACAACGGAACATCTGGATGGTTCAGACCATTACTGGATACTTTTGCCCGTGGATCCCGCGTGAGTTCATCTGGCAGCATTGAGTATCGTAATCTTTAGTAAAGAAGCATGCCTTCGGACGATTCAGCGAGAAATGAATTTCATTAGCGACTGACCAGCTTTCTAAATTGCTACAATGATCTAATCTTCCTTTATGATTTGAAAATATCATAATCCAACTGCACAGGTCGACGGTCCGTGTTCTCAACATTTGCAGAACCTCTCTTCCAATGCTTGATATACTTGGCTTCACATTACATTTCTCTAACTATGCTGAACAAAGTTTACCTTTCTCTTGCTTCAAACACTTGGCAACGCTCCCAATCGCAATCGCAACGCTTGGAGCAATTCTAGCTTCGATTCAATCAAAAACAAATCGAATCGGCCAAGAACGTCTTACTGTCTTCTAAAGAAGGAGTCAGACATGGAGGGTGTTGTGGTCTATATGATTTTCTTAGAGATGGGGGCGGGAAGTTTGTCAACAGGAAAGATAGAACGGGGTAAAGGTTTCTTGCTGGAGAAATGGAGATTAGTTTGAGAAGGATATCAGGGCGACGTTGCTGTCTTCGCTGGGACGATTGATCACTAAAGGCATAGCCTTATGATTAATTCTACTTGCCCTGTCCCTGTCCTTATCCTGGTGTCAGGCATTGCTTGTGAGAAATCATCTGCAGTTTGCAAACGCAAAGGAGAAACATTCGGCCACACCGACTTTAAGAGACCGTGTTGTAGATGTGAAGCCCAATAGGAACCGCTCCGTTGCGGAAGGAGACCCTCAACCTTCCTCACCGCCTTGGCATCAACAGCTCTGCCCTCTCGCGCGGCTGATACAACCCAAGCACATGGCATTGTACAACCTCGGCCATCACAGTCTCGGAATCTGGATCGGCATGCACATCATCATAATGCAAGGGTACCATCAAAACATGGGGAATTGGGAAAGTTGGGCTGAGAGAGCAGAGCGCATGATGTTCCAGAATCAATCGAGGAACAGCGGGCATTGACGGAACTTGTTATGCGCATTGGGGAGAGTGGGCGTGATCTTGGGATGATTCGGATCTTCAAACTTTTGCACGGACGTAAGCGTAGGAGGTGTTTATGCTAGGGGAGATAAGATGAAAATGATTTGTGAGGTTTGTTTTGAATGTCTTCGATACGTTGTTGCTCTGCTGGCAACTATGCCGTTTTGATTGCTTGAGCCAGTCGATAGTAATTGCCGGAACAAATACATTGATATTGCAACGAACAAAACGCCAGATATATTGTAAAAGAAAAAGGAGTAGAGAGATAAAAAAAAAGGATAACTCCGTCCGCTGTTCCGTGTTAAAATCAAAAGGCCAAACACCCGCATGTCCCAAACCCATTCAGATTTTCCTCGGTCCTTTCCAAGAACACCATGATATCCACCGTAGATGCTTCGTAAACCGTGAGAAGAAACCATTTACAGCAATTCGTCGCTCCCGCTCGCAACACTCTTCTCGATAGCGTCGATGATTGCGCGCTCTTCGAACACCGGCCCTTGTCCGTCGCACTTGGCGACTTTCTTCAACCTCTCGCTCACGTCCCCGACGTCCACTAATCCTCGGGTGTAAAGGGGGTGCTTGATAATGTAGTCCCACGTCGCACCCGCAGCCAGCAATCTCTCGCCGGTGTCACTGGTCACGATACGGTGGCTTGGAGTCTTGTTCTCGTGAGCTTGCAGAACCTCCGTGTAGAAATCCGTCGGCGAGTAGCGCATAGGTCCAGCATTGGGTAACGGCTCCGAGCCTCCACGATGGGGATGTGCTGCTGTGGCTTTTAGGATCTCGTTCTCTGTGGCAGCTTTTTGTAGTTGGAGCTTGAGACGCTCGTTCTCTTCGGCGACGGAGGCGGAGTCTTTTTGCAGAGCCGCGAGCTTGGCTTCGAGGTCTTTAACGTGTCGCTCTTTCCGTTCGCGGAAGGCTCGTTGTCTGCAAAGTTGTGTTAGGGATTGGGTTTGTGGGTTTGTGAAGTAGGAGCAATGAAGAGATTAGGGGCCGCTTACGCTGCACGATTCTGAGCTTTGCGGCGGGATTGCGCCGGTGTCATATTGTCGTCGTCGTCGCTGTTGCTTCCTCTCCGTATCGCATCGTCATTCATGTCCCCATTGTTCATCTCATAGTTGTGGTTCGAGTTGCTGAGGGACGGCTTGTGCTGCGAGAGCGGGGAGGGCGGCTTGGGTTGGATGCCATTGCCGTTGAATTGTTGATTGAATGCGTCGAAGTTCTGGAACTCGAACGCATCCTGCTTGGGGGTCAGGAAGGACTGTGAGTAGGATTGTATATTATGAAAATGGTCACGAACAGGTGGTGAGTTGCTGAATTCATCCGAGTTGGCGGACCCGGTGTGGGCGGGAGTCGGTGGAAGTCCAAGGTATTGGTATGGCTGCGGGGCAGCGCTGGTGAAATAGGGATACTCCATGGTTTCTTCACGTTGATACTGGTGGCGTGGTTATCCCCGTGGACGGATTAGTGAGGATTTGTAGTTCGACGCTGATAGCTTAAGCATAAAGCGCTTTGTTATGGCAGAAGAGGATTGTCGTCGAAAGTTTATACAGACTGCAGAAGCTGCACAACCTGCCTGTGTGAGGCCGTGACCACGCTAGTCCTTGTCGATAAGCCACCAGGTCCGTGAGATTATGCTGCATTTGCTGCTGCACCCGGACTGAGCGACCCGCAGGATAGGACGCCCAGCCAGGCAAGCAATTAAGCAAGCAAGCAAAGTCCGTGTCCGCACAAAACCCACACATTTTGCTATACATGGTCGGCCCCAGGAATATACTACGCCTTACAATTGCGTCCCGGGGAAGCATAACTACGGACCGTGGGCATAGCATCATCCTACGCGTGGCATTCACCAACTTACCTTATGACTGCGGCTGTCAAAGCAAAATAGGACGGGGCCAGATGCTCCCGTCGCTGCTTCGCCCTCAGATGCCCAGAAGACCAGCCACTGATAACGCTGCGCCGGTACCTCTCTCACCTCTTGCTATTTGCAGCGACCCCAAAAGCAGAGTCAACGTGAGATGGAGATTCCCGATGCCAACTTTACAGTAAAAAGTCTCTAATCAGGGGATCATCAGAGCTTGTCCGAGCACGCTGCAGTTCCTGCAGCTTCAATTGGAAGCCCACGGACTTTCTGGGTGGATCAGGGCGTGTAACTCGCCGGGCAGCAAGAGCCTCTCTGTCATGACTGGAGGTGTGTCGGCCATTTAGCCTATTGCGCTCCGCCTCGCTCCCACTCTGGGATCTGGAAGACGGGAGGATCCTTTCCAGAACGTTAATGCTTGTCTTGAATGGGACCACTGAAGCTTCAAGGCGTCTTTAGGTGCGCTGTTGCGGTGAGCAGCCTTAGTCTTGTGTAAGGGTGGGCAAGGTATATTTAGAAGCTCGTGACTGAGATAGACGCCGAGGCGCGTAAGCCTGACCTCAAGGGACTCAGCTATATTTGTACATTTCGGCATGGCATAGACATTCCAAATACTTAATTGTAGAAATGAGCGTGTGCCTATTGGTGCGATGGAAATTACACCACTCGATTGGTTGCGGTTTTTTTCTCAGACACATTGCGAATCAATGCTTGGTGCTATTCGTTTGAGCGAACTTGCTTGATTTCTAAGCCGTGCAAGCAGAAAGAGTATTGAATGGATGGAGAAGATGGAGAACCCATGGATAAAGACCTTGAAACAGCGGGGATATCATACGTGCAACCTGGTAAATGCGATAAGATCACGTGATAGTTCTCCCTCCATTGGTAGCCCTGAAGAGGATGGTTCCAGGGTACTTTTCAGCCTAAGTTTCAGTCAAATTGACCGGATAACCTCCGTTCAATACGCTGGGTTTAAGTTTGGGATGAAATCATTCACACGGCACAGCTCGGAAGTCGGGTCTCACATGGGGTCCTTCAGGAGCTGGAAGGTTACCTGTTTTGAGTTCAATCAAATGTTCAGAATCTTGAAATTTCATGAAGTTAAGTTGTTGGAATGATTCATCGACTTCACAAAGAGATCTCCGATTTCCCAAGATCTCGAATGAGACAGAGAAACTAATTTTTGGGGGGGGTTACTACACGCTTTCAAGTTTCCACGATATCAGTGGCGTTAAGTGGTGGCATTTTTGAGTTTCAGAAATGCTTATTTGAGTTGAATTAATTGAGCAATGCAGCCACAATGAAGATCTGTAGAACTCACGGATGAGCTGCATTCAACGGGCGCATGCATTAGCTGCAGACAATGATGGAGGTAATCGGCGAGGTCGGGCTTTGTTTTGTATCCGAGCGTCCAGATTCAGGAAACACACCCCGCAAGCCCTTGCGTGAATTGATGTTGGTGTGAAGTATTAAATTGTTGTTGAGGGTTGGGAGCGGGAAATTGTGGTGCTGTAAGAGAGCACGATCGCACTACCATATTATCTGTTGTACTGTCCCACCCCCAAGAATAGGACCCCCGCTTTATACAGGTCCAGGTCCAAATTTATAAATTTTGTGAAAAATCTGCGATTTTTGTCCTTTTTGTATGGGATATAAGACCATCCTCTTGTATAAGACCATTTCCTGACACACATTAAAAATGGAAGGAACGAGTTAGAAGCCCCTGAGACAATACGACAGATAATACGGCCAGAAATAGGGGGGGGAGTCAGGTTGCCGAAACGAGAGACGTGTGGTGGGGGGATTCCAGAAAGACTTGCGTAATAAAGCCTTCAACATAATCTGGGGTTGAATCGAACTGTTATCTCTTCATAGCTTGCAAGCTTTTGAGGAAGCTCGTACATTAGCCTAGACCTGGTGTGCAGCTTCCCCACGTTTCCTCCCAGCCAGGATCAATGCGCCATTTCTCGCCTCCTTCCGTTCCAGGGCCCCAGACATGGGAGTGGCGAATGGAGTTCATACAGTATGATCTAGCAGGTGCCCCTTGAATTTTAGTCAACCATCTAGTTTCGAAGAAAACTAGGTGCTACCTACGTACTCTCCCCCCTAAATAAAATGTAGCGCGGCAAGGGTACGGTCTATGCCAAAACGACCGTGCCAGCCCGGCCACGCTACACTTTAAACCGGGGGGGGGGAGAGTAGGTAGGTAGAAAGCGTTAGATGTGGGGGTTGGTCACGCGCAGGATGAAAGGGGGCAGATTTCGAAATATGTGCGCTTATCTTTCATCGAATAATCAAGCGAAGGAAAGGGGTTGCAGGCAGTAGTTGACTTAGGCTGGTGGGATCTCTTCATAGACAATGAGTATTGAGTCTTTTATTTTTCGCTGATAATTCTTAATGCTGATCAAATATTTCCTCAATTATTTCCTCAATTCATATAGAATGCAGAATCTACAAGGAACTTTTAAATGAAGCCTGTGGGCTTTGGGATGCTCTGGTATTTATAGGGGTGATCGGTGATCACAAGCTTCTCGTAGTGTCATATGAGCATTCACGTGATTACAGCAAAACCTCCACATAACGATACTCGATATAATGATATCCGCGGTTTTAACGATACAATCGTTGGTCCCGCACGATTTTGGTAGTAATTTAACGATATCCTATAACGAATATCGTTAGGATTCTCGGTCCCGCACTAAAAATTTATATAGAATATCGTTAAAATAGTCTTTTATTTTCATGGAAAATAGTAAACTTTCAAAACTTCTAGCCGAAATCTGGGCTTGGGAGGTGCATTAGGCGCAACTTAAAAAGAAGATTTAGGGAATAAATAAAAAGCCGCCTTTTCTAGCTTAGATTTGTCTTTAGTACCTTGCTTTAATCTTAAATGAGTATCTTTTTATAGAGAAGTCTGCTTAGTAAAGCTTACACGTGACACTTAATATAACGATACCTCGGAATATCGGTAGAAAAAGAGGCTAAAATTAGTATCGTTATATGGAGGTTCTACTATAGTCATATAACTAGCATACCTAGGTATACTCTACCTAGGTGCTCCGTACTCTTATTCGTATTCCTCATTCGCACCAGGGGGAACCCTGGCCCCTTCCCACCCGAGCGCACTCCTACTCCCTAACCTTAAAGCTTTCGCTTTCCCCTCGTCCGGTGAGACATGTCCAGCGCCAGGCATCACAGCTAAATTCGTCAGGCAGGTACGTACCGCTTAGCGGTGATGCCTAGCGCTAGACATGTCTCACCAGAACGAGGGGATAACTCTTACTCCTACTCTTAGCTTAAAGTTTTCGCCAGGAGCTTTCGTCACGGCGCATTCGGGCGCATACTCCTACTCTTCTCCTACTCTTACTCCCACTCTTATTCCTATCTCTAAGCTTTCACCAAAAGCAATAAAGTTGCGTCGCGCGACTTCGTATGCGAAACTTCGCAATGGAATCAAATAATCCGACAAGCTAAACCCAAAACTGGAGTTTTATGCCAAGACTTTGCCGAAAAACTTGCCGAGCCTCGCTTAACTCGCCCATACCACTTTTTGGTGTATCATGCCTCGCACTCCCAGCAGCAGGATTACAGCCGATCCAGCCCAAAAGCAACAACTAAAAATCATTTCCACCACAACGTTATATGATTTTAATAATTTTAATCAGAGATGGTATTTTTTATCGTACAAATTGATTCCTGTCCTCAAAATTTAAAAATAATTAGTATTAAATAAGGGGGGGGGTTTCAAATTGAGCGAGTAAATCTTTTTGCCGCTTTGGTGGTCAAAAATAAAAATAAAAATAAAAATAAAAATAAAAATAAAAATAAAAATAAAAAGGTCCGTGTGTTTATTTGTTAAATACCTCAACAACCACGCATTATAATTAAATTTTATTTAATACATCGTTTTCGCAAGCTTCAAGTGAATATTTTTATTAAAAAGTATTTAATTTCAAGTGTTGTGGTGGAAAGGTTATTATGGCCGCAAAATCGGGCCATATTTGTCGTGTTTGGGCTGGATCGGCGGCTGTAGCGAAAAAGGTTTCAGGCTCTTGCGATAATTGCGTGCAAGCCTTGCCATTAGAAAATTCGGGAGTGCTTCGCTGAAAAGAATAAAAAAGATTTCCGGTACCGGGAATCGAACCCGCTGAAATAAGGTCAGAAATATGCACAACATGACGGTTGATTATGGGCTACTCACGGGCTCTCCGGCTCGTCGAACATTGGTTCTTGAAAGCGGAGTATGTTCTATTCTTGTTAGAGTGGTGTGCTAGATAGAACATTGGCGGGAGAAACGTACAACCCCTACACTATCTGCTAGGAGTTAGAGATTAAATTTTGTGGTAGGGTAAGGTAGAACATACACCGGACAGTTGGATTTGTAGAAAATCTCTTATTTAAACTAATACGATCTACACCGAAACTCAGACTGGTGGAGCACGCTAACAGCTGCTCAGCACTCAACCATAGGAAAATCGATTATTACGTAATGCCAAGGAACACAAACGCAGCATTCAAAATCTCTATTTAACATACCAATCTAGGCGTGAAAAGAATCATAAAAAAACATCTAAGACATTTATCAAGTAGGTGAGAAGGTGTTTATTTTCTCCCAATTTTTCAGCGAACTTGGAGGCTTTCATTGTAGTATGATGGAATGTGAGCAGCGTTTTCGGTTCTCAAGAGATGTCGTTACGTCAAGGTACCTGGCCCAGCATCTCGCACCGTGAGATACCCTGACCAGATTTTCATGAGGGACGAGCATGATACGTTTATTCGAGAACTTCGGCTTTTCAACATGAAGCCTCCCTGCGAAGAAAATGTATGTATTGCTAAGGTCACATCCATATCTAGTATAAAGCTTTCGTAATTGCAATGGCTGTGACTCGGGGCTTTTCACGAGCTTCCTTCAACATCGTTTCGATGAAATTATTCACAGCAACATATCTTTAATTGCGAAGCTATTCAGAGGCGTTGGAGACTACAATCTGAGCCATTCAAGAGAGTTTCCATCCTAAAACAGTTTTCCAAGAAAACTCTTCCTTTGCTGCTTGACGTAGCTTCGCCATTGTTGATAGACGATGCTTGCCGCCATCACTGTGATTTTCCCAGTATACAAGATACTCGTTAGCAGTTCGCAGGACTTCGCCCGCCAACGACGCCTCATCCACCGGCACCTCCATAAATTGCAGGTCCCCATCAGCTCTGTAGTGTGTATGGACAAAATGAGACCACAGGGCAATCACGTTGTTATATGCCGTAATCTGTGCACAAAACGACATATGAGTTCTGGCTTACCCTCAAATAGTGCTGGGATAAGTTCAGGTACCGTCTCTGAAGGCGTTAAAGTCACCACCGGATCATCTCCACAGAACTGTAGCGGGAGCCGAAACTCGAACGTCTTGAAGGTGTGCCATCGTGGCTTTGCGGGAGGCACAATCAGAGGGAAACCTTTTGCTTCTCTGAGAACAGAAAAATTGGCAGAGGTGCCTCTCGAAAGTCATCAAAGATGCTTCTCGCATTACACAAGGAGATTGGTGCTTGTCATATCCCTCGGGGACAAACTCCCCGGCCTGACGAAGATATTTGGAAAGCCTATGGCAAGCATTTCGGTCCAAGTTTATCTCAGCAAACTCGTAATAAAAATGCACTAGGCATAAGATGTGATGGCAAAGGTGCGAACCTTCCATTTCCATATATGAACCACTTCCCAAGAAATTGTCTAGTTCTGATCCATTTCGAGGCCAGTGTTCGTCTGCGTACCATGCAATAGCTCGTGGAAGGTTCGTGCTGTGATCGGTGTGCTGATAAGACAATTTTTTTTAGAGTATGTTATATTGTGGTAAGAAAGAACTGCATACTATTAGATCAGCATCAGCTTTGGGGGTTTTCTCGACACCAGTACAAAGTTCAACAACTCCGCCCACGCAGCTGGGGCAAGAACGCAAGTGCTTTTGTAAGAGGGCTTCACACCCCACCGTGCCATGATCGTTGCGAAATGATGATCAAAGTGGTCCTTTCCTGCTTCCGTAATCCATTCTATGGCCCTCTGCTGCCTTGGCCATTTCCTCGACCGCTTGACTCGATAGTCCGATAGCGTCTCCTTATCCAACTTAATGTTTCCAAGGGGCCGCTTGTGAGCATGTTTTCTGTGTCCCTCCCATCGTCGGTTCGTCGGGCTTACGGAGTCGACTTGTGGGGGAATATGAGTTGAAGTGGAAATAGAGCTCGAACTTGCGCGGATAGGATTTCGGGATTTCGGGTAGGATCGCACTTGTCGAGGGCAAGGCTCTCCGCACTGGATTGAAGCAAAAGATTGAACGTCGTTATAGACTCTGCATTGACAGGTGCAATAGAATTTGCGAGAATGGGGGACGCTGATTGAGACTGCGTGGGATCTGGGTTTGGTTGAAAGCCTGGAAAGTCAGGCCGGACGACCTTGGGGGTTCTCTCCTCGAAGGGGGTGCGCGTGACTTAAGCGAGCGAATTTTTTTGCGCTTTATGGTAAAAAATCAAGAAAGTCCGTGCGCTTATTTCTTAAATATCTCAACAACCACACATTAGTATTAAATTCTAATTAATACGTTTTTTTTTCGCATGCTTCGGTTCTGTGTTTCTATTAAAGATAATTTAATTATTGGCGTTGTGATTAAAAAGTCGTTGTGGTCGCAAAATCGGGCGTATTTTGTCGAGTTTGGGTGAGATCGGCTGTATTGCAGGATACATCAACTGTGGTGTAACTACACGTGGTTGAATACGAGAAATGCGTTAACTATCACCTGCTTTGAACTTGATCTG
>Ga0302325_10015670_pt1 | contig 16111 bp, 13 predicted proteins | sample Palsa_T0_2_FD_201948 | JGI IMG/M metagenome (GOLD analysis project Ga0302325, IMG submission 201948) | Peat permafrost microbial communities from Stordalen Mire near Abisko, Sweden - Palsa_T0_2 | ecosystem: Environmental > Terrestrial > Soil > Palsa > Peat permafrost | place: Sweden: Abisko... | reverse complement strand
GCCAGCCGAGGTCAGCGGCGGAACCATCCCACCGCCCTCGGCACTGTCCACTCGCATACCGAACGCGTCCGCGGTGACTGTCAGATGGACAGCCCCTGGCCGCTCCGCCGTGGCGGTCCGCAGCGCGCGGCGGATCACAACGTCCGCCGATGCGGGCTCGAGACGCGCGGTGAGCTTGGTCACCGGCGCGAACAGCCGGTCATGGTCAATGAGCTGGTGGGTCCAGTACTGCTCGCGCGAACTGTCCACCTGTCCGGAGACGGCCAGCATCGGCACCCGGTCGAGCTGGGCCGAGGCGACGCCGTTGAGCAGCGCGGTCGACCCCGGCCCGAGCGTGGACAGGCAGGCACCGATCCCGCCGGTGCGCATCGCGGCACCTTCGGCCATGAAGGCGGCGCTCGCCTCACGGACCGCGGAGACAACCACCGGGCCCGCGACCCGCGCCGCCTCGAGAAAGTCGACGAGGGACTCGCCCGGATACCCGAACACGTGACCCACGCCAGCTTGGCGCAGGTAATCCGCCAATAGAGTCGCAACGGTCCGTTCTGGATCCATACTCTTAGTCACCACCAGGCCACGGCAAGTTGTTGTTCTTCTCGACTGCCTGTACTCATGTTTTCATGAGTGATTTTCTCGCGGCTTATCCGGGGTACGAGGCCACCTCCAGGCTCGATGAGCTGCGCGCGACCGAGTACTCGTACCTGGACGCCGGCGGCCACGTGTACCTGGACTACACGGGCGCGGGCCTCGCCGCCAGGTCGCAACTGCTCGCGCACCAGGCGCGGCTGCGGACCGGAGTGTACGGTAACCCGCATTCGGAGAACCCGACGTCGTCCGCGGCCACGCTGCTCGTCGAGCGGACCAGGGGGGCGGTGCTCCGTTACTTTAACGCGACGGCCGACGAGTACGCGGTGATCTTCACGCCGAACGCGACCGGCGCATGCCGCCTGGTCGGCGAGGCGTACCCCTTCGGGTGGCGCAGCCGGTTCGTGCTCACCGCCGACAACCACAACTCAGTCAACGGGATCAGGGAGTTCGCCGCCAGACATGGGACCCGGGTGGCCTACGTCGGCCTGAGCGGCTCCGAGCTGCGGGTCAGCGAGGCCGGCATGCTCGCCGCGATCGGCCGGGGCCACGGCGACCGGCCCGGACTGTTCGCCTACCCCGCGCAGTCCAACTTCAGCGGCGTGCGGCACCCGCTCAGCTGGGTGTACCGGGCGCAGGCGGCCGGGTACGACGTGCTGCTCGACGCGGCCGCGTTCGTGCCGACGAGCCGGCTCGACCTGTCCGTGGTCAAGCCGGAGTTCGTGACGATCAGCTGGTACAAGATGTTCGGCTTCCCGACCGGGATCGGCTGCCTGCTCGCGCGGCGTGACGCGCTGGCCAGGCTGCGGCGGCCGTGGTTCTCCGGTGGCACGATCATGGGGGTCAGCGTCGCCGGGGGATGGCACCAGATGCTGATCGGCGAGGCCGCGTTCGAGGACGGGACGGTGAACTTCCTGTCGATCCCCGACGTCGCGGTCGGGCTCGACTGGATCAGGGGCATCGGGATCGACCTGATCCACCAGCGCGTGGAGATGCTGACCGCGTGGCTTCTCGAGTGCCTTGGCCGGATGCGGCACAGCTCGGGCGCCCCGATGATCCGGGTGTACGGTCCCGCTTCTTCGGCGGCCAGGGGCGGCACGGTGGCGCTGAACTTCCTCTATCCCGACGGGCAGGTGGTCGACGAGCGTGCGGTGGCGCGGGACTCGAGCGCGGCGGGGATCTCGCTGCGGACCGGCTGCTTCTGCAACCCGGGCGCCGGGGAGTCGGCGTTCGGGCTCACCCGCAGGCACCTGCGGGGCGCGCGGCGGACCATGACGCGCGGGCGCGGCACCGGCACCGGCACCGGCACCGGCACCGTGGAGGACTACCTGTCGCTTGTCGGCCTGCCGACGGGCGGCGCGGTCCGGGTATCGCTCGGCGTCGCCTCGACCCTCGATGACGTGGACGCCTTCCTCGACTTCGCCGAGCGCACCTACCGCGATCGCCGCCAGGACCTGACCTGCCTATCTCCCCGCCACGGCTGCTAACCGCGTGCGCCCCGTCACAGGGGTCACTCCTGCGACAGGATTCGGTAGCGCTGAAGCTTTGACCGCCCATCACCGGCCAGATCTTCAGCACTGGTCAAATCTTCAGCGCTAGCCCGATCCGGTCGGGCTCCGATGCAACGTGGCGGGGAAATGGCGGGCGATTAGGACGATAGTGGCTGCTAGGAGGACGGCCGCCGCCGCCAGCAAGGCAAGCCAATCGCCCCAGGTCGGGCGATCAAGCAGGGCGAGCAGCGCGGCGGCTAGCAGTATCGACGGGAGGCCCGCGGCAACCGGCGCAAGCGCACCGGATGACGCCGGCAGTGCCGCCGAGAGCAGCAGGCCGAGCGCGAGCGCGACAGCCGAGGACAGCAGCGCGGTCACGTACACCGGGCCGTAATCGCCGCCGGGCAGCCGACCGAGGGCAGCGGGCAGCACGAGGGCGACCACGTCCGCCACCGCCAGAACCGGGATCAAGACGGCGGCCTTGGCAAGCACGTACGCGGCGCTGCTCAGGCCCAGGAAGCGCTCGGCGCGCAGCAGGCCACGCTCGTGGTGGACCTGCGGCAGCCCGTACGCCAAGCCGACGAGGAGTCCGCCGAACACAACCAAGAGCGCCGGTCCCGGCCGCGCGGGGTCGAACGCCCCGAGGCCGAAAAGCACGGCGAACGCGAGCAGCACCGCGACAGGCGCGGTGGCAAGCGCGACGAGCGCCAGGCGTGACCTGGCAAGCACATCGGCGTTCCGCCTGGTGAGCACGGCCGATTGCCGCACCGACAAGACCGTCCTCGCCACGGCGCGCCGCGCTCGAAGACCCGCTCCATCGAAGGCGAGCGAATCGGCGAATGCCTGCTCGGCGGCGATCGACGGCAGGCCGTCCGCGTCGTCATCCGCGAAGGCCAGCGGCAATGCGTCCACTTGAGCCGTTCTGGCCAGGCCGCCCTCATCACCCGCGAAGGACCCCATGCCCGGCCTGCCGGCCGAGTGCGGACCCGCCGAGTCGGGCACCAGCCAGGCCGGCCCCGATGCGGACGCGGCGGTGACGGCCGACGTGAAACCCGCGGCCGTTCCGGAAGAATGGAAGAAGCGGCGGGACAAGGACGCCGCGGGATCACCAAGGCCGGCCAGCCGCTCGTAGATCTCGTCGAGACTGTCCGCGCCGAAGTAGCCGCAGGCTGCATTGGCGGTGCCGAAGAACGCTAGGTGGCCGCCGGTGGCGAGCACGGCGACCTTGTCACAGCGGGCGGCATCGAGCGGGCTGCTCGTGGTGAGCACCACGGTGGTTCCACCGTCGCACAGGCGGCGGAGCAGGCGCATCACCTCTGTGGACTGCGCCGGGTCGAGCCCGCCGCCTGGCTCCTCGAGGAAGAGCAGCGAAGGTGCCGTGGGCACCGCGAGCAGCTCAGCCGCGATGGCGGCGCGCCTGCGCTGGCCGGCGTCGAGGCTGCCGACCAGGGCCGTGTCCCTGCCCACCAGGCCGGCAACGCGGAGCGCTTCCGCCACCGCGTCGTCACGGACCCGCACACCGCGCAGTGCCGTCCGGTACCTGAGCGCCTTGGCCAGCGGCAGGACGCCGTGAATTGTCTCGCCATTGGCGACATATCCGATATTTCGTTGTATGCGGCGAACGCTTCCCGACGACGGGGGCCGCGACCCCGACATGGCGTCAAGCAGTGTGGTCTTGCCAGAACCGCTGCCGCCAATGATCGCGACAAGCTCACCACGACCAGCAGTCAGCGAAATGTCATGCAAGGTGACTTCGCCGGATCTCGTCCGCTGACCGATCGCGCGCACCTCGATGGTGACCTGCACAGTTACCATTGTCGCCGATTCTCCCGCGTGTCACGGCACGGGGTGCGCTCCGGCGTGTCGATACTGGGGGAATGATCGTGTTCGCCTTGCTCGCCGGGATCGCGATCGGTGCGGTGATCGGGTTCCTCGTCGCGCAGAACCGCCTCGCCACCGCCGCCGCGACCGCGACCGAGCGAGCCCGCTCGGCGCAGGACCGGGCCGCGCTGCTCGAGCGAGCGGCCGCGGAGAAGACCGCCCTCACCGAGGGGCAGCTCGCGCAGCGCTTCGATGTCGAGTCGCTCGTCGGGCCGATGCGTGACACCCTCGCCCGGGTCGAGCAGCAGTTGCGCGATTCCGACATCGCGCGCACCAGGTCGCACGCCGAGCTGGCACAGCAGGTCGAGTTCACCAGGCGCGGTGCCGACCAGCTGCGCGAGCAGACGAGGGCGCTTGTGACCGCGCTGCAGCGGCCTGAGGCTCGCGGCCGGTGGGGTGAGCTGCAGCTCCGCCGGGTCGTCGAGCTGGCAGGCCTGGCGGCGCACGTCGACTTCGACGAGCAGGTGGTGCTCGAGAACGGGCTGCGCCCCGACATGGTGGTACGGCTGGCGGGCGGAAAAAACGTCGTCGTCGACTCCAAGGTGTCGCTCGCCGCCTACCTGGAAGCGAATTCGGTGACGGACGAGGCGGGGCGGGAAGCACGTCTTGTGGCGCACGCCAGGCACCTGCGGGCGCACGTCGACCAGCTCGGCTCGAAGGCCTACTGGTCGTCGCTTCCGCAGACGCCGGAGTTCGTGATCATGTTCGTCCCCGGCGAGGCATTCCTCGCGCCGGCCCTCGAGCAGGACCCCGGCCTGCTCGAGCACGCGCTCGCCAGGCGGGTGCACATCGCCACGCCGACCACCCTGGTCTCGATGCTGCGCACCGTGCAGTACGCCTGGCAGCAGCAGGCCCTGTCGCAGAACGCGCGGGCCGTGTTCGAGATCGGCAGGGAACTCTATGACCGGCTGTCCGGCATGGGCCGACATCTGGAGCGGGTCGGCAAGTCGCTGACGTCCGCGGTGGGCGCCTACAACCAGACGGTCGGCACGCTCGAGAGCCGCGTGCTCGTCAGCGCCCGCCGGCTTGCCACGCTCGGGGTGGTGGACGCCGAGCTGCCGACGCCCGCACCGGCCACGGAGACGGCGCGGCCGCTCTCGGCGCCCGAACTCGTCACCGCTGAGCCTGTCCCGAGCGCCGAGGATCGCGCCACCGGCGAAGATCAACTGCTACAGCTGCCGATGAACGTACCTGGCCGTCTCTAACAGGTCCGTTACTTCCGCAGTTCACGCGGAAGCTGGAAGGTCATGCGTTCCTTGACCGCCTCGACCTCTTCGACATCCTCAAAGCCAAGGGCGGCGAGCTTCTCAAGCACACCGGTGACCAGTTCCTCGGGCACGGAAGCCCCGCTGGTCACGCCCACGGTGGTAACGCCTTCGAACCAGCGCTCCACGACCTCGCCCGCGTCATCGACGAGATGAGCGTCACGGGCGCCCGCGTCCTTGGCCACCTCGACGAGGCGGACCGAGTTGGACGAGTTAGGCGAGCCGACGACGATCACCACGTCGCACTCGGGCGCCATCACCTTCACCGCGGCCTGCCGGTTCTGCGTGGCGTAGCAGATGTCGTCGCTCGGCGGGTCGATCAGCTGCGGGAAGCGCTCGCGCAGCGCGGCGACCGTCTGCACGGTCTCGTCCACCGACAGCGTGGTCTGCGAGAGCCAGACCACCTTGGCCGGGTCGCGTACCTCGACGCTTGCCGCGCCCTCCGGGCCGTCGACAAGGCGAACCCGGGTCGGGGCCTCACCGGTCGTCCCGACGACCTCCTCGTGGCCCTTGTGGCCGATGAGCAGGATGTCGTGGTCGGTAGCGGCGAAACGCCTCGCTTCGTTGTGCACCTTGGTGACGAGCGGGCAGGTAGCGTCGATGGCCATCAGCCCGCGGGCCTTGGCCGATTCGCGGACCTCGGGTGCGATGCCGTGCGCGGAGAACACGACGACACCGCCCTCGGGCACCTCGTCGTTCTCTTCGACGAAGATGGCACCGCGCCTTTCCAGGTCGCCGACCACGTGCGTGTTGTGCACGATCTGCTTACGCACGTATACCGGTGCACCGAACCTGCCGAGCGCGATCTCCACGGCTTGCACGGCCCGGTCGACCCCTGCGCAGTAGCCTCGCGGCTTCGCCAGCAGGACCCGGCGATGGGTCTCAGACATGGTTCCCATGGTAGGCGAGAGCGCCGGCCGGTCGGCCGGATGCCCACCTTGTATCGACAGGCCCACATAACATCACGTGCCCGGTCGGCCACTTGCGCTACAGGCGCCGGAAAAACGCAAAGTACCAGCTTAATTAACAACACAACGGGCGGGGCCTTCCCTACGGCACACTGGAGCAATCGTCCCCTTGAGGAGAGTGTGATATGCGCGTGAAGGAGGCCCCAGCGTCAGCGCTGCGGGCGGTATTCGGCGGAATCGGCTCACTGCTTGGCGTCACCGACAAGGTCCGCGCCAAGCCGGCCGCCCCAGAGGCGACCGTAAGCACCGAGACTGCCCCGCCCGAGACGACCACGCCAGAGACGGTCGCGCCGGTAGCCGCGGCCACCGAGACAGCCCCTGCTACCGAGGCAGCAGCGCCAGAAGCCGAGGCGGCAGTGGCCGAGGTCGACGTCGTCGAGGTTGACGTCATCGAGGTCGACGGCGATGTCGTCGAGGTTGATGTCGTCGAGGTCTATGTCGTCGAGGCAGTGGAGCCAGAGGTCGTGGCACCCGAGCCGGTCGTAGCCGAGACGGCGGTAGTCGAGCCGGTCGTGACCGAGACGGTCGTAGTCGAGACGGCTGCACCTGAGACGGCCGTAGCGGAAGACACCGCTGCGCTCCCGCTCGCGAACTACGACGACCTGTCGGTCGCGTCGCTGCGCGCCAGGCTACGCAACCTGTCGGCCGACCAACTGGGCACGCTGATCGAGTACGAGAAGAGCCATGCGGCCCGCGCGGACGTGATCTCCATGTTCGAACGCCGGATCGTCAAGCTCGCGACCGAGTCCTAAACCGCGCACCCAAGGGATATGGGAGTCTCCCAGGTACCCGTCCCGGCGGGTCGGACCCTCTTGCGATGGCGGTGTTTGCCATCGGGTCCGACACGTAGGGACATCGGGGGGTACGGGGGGCGCCAGGGGGGATCGGGCGGGAGCCCCCTGTGCGGGAAGTCTGTCCACCCGGGAGAATACAGCCATGGCCCTTGAAACATCCGCCGAGGCACCGGTTCCCGTGCGGACCGTCATGCAGGCCGTCGGCGGCTGGATCAGCAAGCTAGGCCGGATCTGGGTTGAGGGGCAGATCGCCGAGTGCAAGAAGCGCGGCAACACGGTCTTCGTGACGCTCAGGGATCCCATCGCCGCGGTCTCCGCCCAGGTGATCTGCACCAGGCAGGTCTTTGAAGCGGTCAGCCCGGTCGAGGGCGCGCGGGTGGTGATGTTTGTCAAGCCTGACTTCAACGCCACCCGTGGTTCGTTCGCGCTAACCGCGCTCGAGATCCGCGCGATTGGCATCGGAGAGCTGCTTGCGCGGCTTGAGAAACTGCGCAAGCAACTCGCGGCGGAAGGTCTTTTTTCTGCCGAACGGAAGCGTGCGCTGCCCTTCCTACCCGCCGTCATCGGCCTGGTGTGCGGACGGGAATCGGCGGCCGAGCGGGACGTGGTCCAGAACGCGCAGCGGCGCTGGCCCGCCGTCCGGTTCAGGATCGAGCAGAGCGCGGTTCAGGGGCCCTATGCCGTGGGCGAGGTCGTCGAGGCGCTGCGGCGGCTTGACGCGGACCCCGAGGTCGACGTGATCGTGATCACCAGGGGCGGCGGCTCGCTCGAGGACCTGCTCCCGTTCTCCGACGAGGCCCTGCTGCGGGCGGTGGCGGCCTGCCGCACCCCGGTGGTGTCGTCGATCGGGCACGAGCAGGACTCTCCGCTGCTCGACTACGTGGCCGACCTGCGCGCGTCGACGCCGACCGACGCGGCCAAGCGGATCGTGCCCGACGTCGCCGAGCAGCTCGCGCTCGTCACCCAACTGCGGGACAGGGCCAGGCGGAGCGTGCGCGGCTGGCTCGACCGCGAGCAGGCGTGGCTTGACGCGACCCGCTCCCGTCCGGCCCTCGCCGACCCGGTCCGCGAGATCGAGCGCCAAGCCGAGCAGGTCGATGCGCTCATCAGGCGCGCTCGCCAGTCTCTCGACGCGGGCCTGCACCGGGCGAGCGACGATGTCTCGCATACCAGGGCTCGGCTGCTCGCGCTCTCCCCCGCCGCGACGCTCAAGCGCGGGTACGCCATAGCGATGCATACCGACGCGAGCGTGGTCAGGACGGCCGCGGAGGTCACCCCGGGTGAGCGGCTGACCATCAGGTTCGCCAAAGACCAGCTCGCAGTTATCTCCCGGGGGGACGGACTTCCCGCATAGGGGGCAGACTTCCCGCATGGGGGGCTCCCGCCCCCCATCCCCCCGGCGCCCCCCATACCCCCTGGCCCCCGTAACCCCCCGAGGGCCTGCTCGATCTAAAGGCGCGAGCGTATCGAGCAGGCAATACGAGTAGGATTTGGGTTGTGACAGATCGTGAATCCCTCTCCTACGAGCAGGCCAGGGACGAGCTCGCCGGCGTGGTGAAGCGACTCGAGACGGGCGGACTCACCCTCGAGCAGTCGCTCGACCTATGGGAGCGCGGCGAGAAGCTGGCGGCGATCTGCGCCGAATGGCTTGACGGCGCGCGGGCGAGGCTGACCGCGGCCATGGCGACCCGTGAGACGGACGACGCGCCGTCAACGGGTACCTCCCCCGGCGGGAAAAACGGCGGTCACCGGCCAGACGGTCAGGGCGCCCCCTTCTAAGTCACACCCTTGTCTAAGTCACACCCTCGCGGGATACCCCACTGCCCGCCGCGCATTCTAGGCTGTACACATGCGTGTGGATATCTGGAGCGACGTCGTCTGCCCGTGGTGCTACGTCGGCAAGGCACGGTTCGAGAAGGCCTTGAGCACTTTTGATCACCGCGACGAGGTCGAGGTCGTCTACCACGCGTTCGAGCTTGACCCGAGCTACCCCAAGGATCGGCGAGAGACCAGCATCGCCATGCTGAGCAGGAAGTACGGCATGTCGGAAGCGGACGCGCGCGCGGCAGACTCGCGCGTCGCCGAACTCGCGGCGGCCGAGGGGCTCGGCTTCGACCCGGAGCGGCCGGTCGGCAACACCTTTGACACCCACCGCGTGCTGCAGCTCGGACTCGCCAAGGGCGTGCAGGCCGAACTGCTCAGCGCGGTCAACAAGGCGTACTTCGCGGAGGCGAGGCAGGTCTTCGACCGGGACGTGATCTCCGAGATCGCCGCGGGGGCCGGCCTTGACACCACCGCCGTCGGCGAGGTTCTCGGCGGCGATTCCTTCGCTGCCGAGGTACGCAAGGACGAGGCCCAGGCACGGGAGCTTGGCATCAGCGGCGTCCCGTTCTACGTTTTCGACATGGCGCTCGGGGTCTCGGGGGCCCAGCCAACCCAGACGCTCGCTAACGCGCTGAACCAGGCATGGGAACGCAGCAGGGCAGGTAAGGAATCACCATGAGCGATGAGACTGTGGCCTCTGATATCCCCGGGGTGCCCACACCCGGCGCGCAGGCGCCCAACAGGAACCTGGCGCTTGAGCTTGCCCGGGTGACCGAGGCCGCGTCGATGGCGGCGGCCCGCTGGGTGGGGCGTGGCGACAAGAACGGTGCGGACGGCGCGGCGGTCAACGCGATGCGCACGCTCATCAACTCCGTATCGATGCGCGGCGTCGTGGTGATCGGCGAGGGCGAGAAGGACAACGCCCCGATGCTGTTCAACGGCGAGGAGGTCGGCGACGGCACGGGACCCGCCGTCGACGTCGCCGTGGACCCGATCGACGGCACCAGGCTGTGCGCGAACGGTATGCCGAACGCGGTGTCCGTCCTCGCGGTCGCCGAGCGCGGCTCGATGTACGACCCGTCCGCCGTCTTCTACATGACCAAGCTTGCCACCGGGCCAGAAGCCGCCGGCGTGGTCGACATCGACGCGCCGCCCGCGGCGAACATCGCCGCCGTCGCTAAGGCCAAGGGCATCTCACCGCACGATGTCACGGTGGTCATCCTCGACCGGCCACGGCACGCGGGCCTGATCACCGCGGTCCGAGATGCCGGTGCCCGGATCCAGCTGATCACCGACGGGGATGTCGCCGGCGCGATCATGGCGGCGCGCGAGGGAACCGGCATCGATCTGATGCTCGGTATCGGCGGCACCCCCGAGGGCATCATCGCGGCCTGCGCGCTGAAGTGCCTCGGCGGCGTGATCCTCGGCAAGCTCGCCCCGAGGGATGACGCGGAACGGACCAAGGCACTTGACGCCGGGCACGATCTGGACCGGGTGCTCACCACCGAGGACCTAGTCTCCTCCGACGACGTGTTCTTCGCCGCCACCGGCATCACCGACGGCGAACTGATGTCTGGCATCAGGTACAAGCGCGGCGGCGCGACCACGCACTCGCTGGTGATGCGCTCCCGGTCAGGCACGATCCGCTCGATCCGCAGCGAGCACGCCCTCTGGAAGCTGAGCGCCTACTCCGCGGTCAAATATGATTAAGGCAGCGAAGCCCGGCCCCACCTCAGCCAGCGGCGGGGGCGCGGCGGGGTGCGGGCCAGGATCTCGCTCGCGGCCAGGTAGCCCCGCACCTCGATGACCGGGATCTCGGAGGATGTCGGCACCCGTCTGGCCGTCGCGCCTCGCTGGCGGCCGAGGATCTCGGTGCCGTTCATCACCACCTCGACGCCCGACGGCACGACGAGCCGGATCCGGCCGAAGACCGCGTAGACGTTGAGCACGACGTGCCGGTCCTGCAGCAGCGCCTCGCGCAGGTCGAGCACCACCTCACCGCCCACGGCGACGCACGTCACGGTGTGCGGCACCACCCAGCGACCGCCCCGCTTGACCGTGCTGAACAGCGCCGCGACCGGCTGACCGCCGTAAACCTGCACCGGCTGGTGCTCGGCCGCGGCCAGGTCCGTGGTCAGACCCGCGAGATCGCCAAGCGTGCGGGCCGACAGGGCGGCCGACATCCGTTCCGAGTACTCGTCGTGGGAAATGCGTCCGTCCGCGAGCGCCTCGCCAAGCATGGCGACGACACGCTCGCGGTCGGCGTCGGAAGCGCGAAGATCGCGTGGCGCTGGGCGCGGAGGCATGGTCAGAAGATACCTTTCCCCCGTGAAAAACGCTGCGGTGGACTCAGGAGGCACCTCACGCCGCCTCACCAGCCCCTTGGCGAACCATGGTGCCGCTCATATAGTTAGCTCTGTGAACGATGTACGGACGGCCGAAACTAGCGAGCTCGCCAAGGCCGAGGCGGCGGAGCTGCTCGCGGCGATGGGGGCGGTGCGCCGGGCGACACGGCATGCCGCGCGCGGCTCCACGGACGCGGTAGCGCTGCCGCCCGCCCGTTCCGAGCTGCTACGGCTTGCCGCGCGACGGCCAGGCATCGGCGTCGCGGAGGCGGCGCAGGAGCTGCGACTCGCGCCGAACAGCGTCAGCACGATGGTCAGCAAGCTCAAGGAGGACGGTCTCCTCAGCCGGGGGCGTGCCGAGTCCGACGGGCGCTCGGTCCGGCTGACCGTCACAGAGGCGGGCACGGCCCGGGTCGAGCAGTGGCGAGACATCAGGGCCGAGCTGGCGGGCCGCGCGCTCGAACGCCTGCCGCTCGCGGACCGGCAGGCACTGATCGCCGCGGCGCCCGCCCTTAACCGCCTAGCCGAACAACTGGAGGACCGGTTATGAGCGTCGGCGCCGCGAAGCGCGAATCATTGACTGAAAGGATATAGTTCCCGCATCGATGTGCCCGCTCCCCTACCGGCCGTGACCAGGAAGTTCCAACGTTTTGATATCGTCCGGCTATGCCTCCTACCGCGGGACGAGTCATCGCAGAGCGATACTTCCTCGAGGAGACCATCGGCACTGGCGGCATGGGCATCGTATGGCGCGCGCATGATCGGCTCCTCGACCGGAAGGTCGCGGTCAAGGAGTTCATGCCGCCCGCCACGATGGACTCCCGCGCGCTGGCGGAGCTGTACCAGCGGACAAAGCGCGAGGCACGGACGGCGGCGCGGCTCAATCATCCCGGCATCGTCACCGTCTACGATGTAGCCGAGGACGACGGCCGCCTCTGGATCGTCATGGAGCTCGTCAAGTCCCGGTCGCTTGACAAGATCCTGACGTCGCGAGGGCCGCTGACGGCGCCGCGCGTCGCGCGGATCGGCCAGCAGCTTCTCGCCGCGCTCAGCGCGGCTCACGCCGAGGGTGTGCTGCACAGGGACGTGAAGCCAAGCAACGTCCTGATCGCCGCCGAGAGCGTGGGCGGCGACCAGGGCTGGCGAGCGGTGCTGACCGACTTCGGCATCGCGCAGTCCAAGGGCGAACCTCGGCTGACCATGGTTGGCACGGTGATGGGGTCACCCGGGTTCACCGCGCCTGAGCGTCTCCGCGGCGCAGCCGCGACGCCCGCCTCCGACCTGTGGTCGCTTGGCGCCACGCTCTACGCGGCCGTCGAGGGCCACGGACCCTACGAGCGGGACAGCAAGACCGACGTCCTGTCGGCGAACGCGAACGAGGCGCCGCCGCCCGCCCGGTCCGCCGGGCCGCTCGCACCGCTCATCGCGGCACTGCTGCGCCCCGAGCCCTCCGCTCGGCCATCCGCCCCGGCCGCCGATCGCATGTTCACCGAGATCCTGGCGCCGATGCGCGCGGAGCATGCGCCGACGTCGGCCGCGGCCGCCTTCTCGGCCGATGCCACCACCGCCGAGCGCGTGACACAGTTGTCCGCTCCAACCGCTCCCGACGCGGCGGCGCCGCTTCGCACGCCGACTCAGACGTTCCCTCATCGTCCGCCACGGGCACCAGGCCAACCGAGTCCGCCGCTCGCCGCGCCTGGCGCGCCGTCGGATCCACCACGGGCCGCCAGCGACCTGTTCAAGCAGTTCGACCGGGGCACGGCCGGGGGCTCCCGGTGGTCCGGACGCCCCATCCGCACCAGGAGGACGGCGCGCCAGGGCCACACGCTCACCGTCCTCGCGCGCACCGCGGTTGTCATCGCCGCGCTCGTCGTCGGAGGCTACCTGCTCTGGCAGGGCGAGCTGAGCAAACACCTGTTGGGGTCGACGGCGGTGCAGGAACCGATATCGCCCACGGCGTCAGCGGCCGCCCTGCCGCCCGTCGCAACCGCGCCTGGGATAGTCCAAGCGATCGACAATCCCAATACCACTCCGCCATCCGACTACACAAGCGAGAGCTTTAGCGCCGCCCGGCTTAGGACTACTGCCGGATTTTCCATCGCCAGGCCGCCAGGATGGGAATCGGTCGTGTCGGGGCACGAGGTGAAGCTGGAAGGGCCGGGCGGCGGCTACGTCGAGATCGATCTCACAAAGCACGTCAAGAGCGACATGGTGGCCGAAGCGGAATACCGCAAGGTGCTGCAAAGCTCCGATTTTCCCGGTTACCAGCGGATCTATAGCCCCCCGAATCAACCGCCGAAAAAATTTATCCAGCCGGAGACCATTCACCAGACGCTTGGCGCGCTTTGGGAATTCGACTGGGTAACGGGCGGCAACGTCCAGATGCGCGAGGACGTCCTGCTGTTTAACCTGGACAAGCAGTCCTACACGATCTACACGGCCGGCCCGGCGGGCAAGAACGACAACGACTGGAACACGACCACCCTGAGAACTGTCAGCACCATACTGCCCACCTTCAAGCCGGTCCCTTCCTGATCTCGGCGGACGGCGCCGCATCCCTGGCCGAGGCCTTACGATCCGCTGACGGGCATCGGCGGTCATCGGTAGCTACCGATGACCGTTGATATTGTCCGGATATGCCCCCTATGACAGGCCGGGTCATCGCAGGGCGGTACATCCTGGAGCGGCGCATTGGCCAGGGTGCCATGGGCGTCATTTGGCGTGCTCACGATCAGTTGCTTGACAGGACCGTGGCAGTCAAGGAAGTGGTGTTGTCCGCCGCGATCGACCAGTTCGAGGCGGCTGACCTCTACCGGCGGACGCTACGCGAGGCGCGGACCGCGGCGCGGCTCAGTCACCCAGGCGTCGTTACCGTCTACGACGTGGCCGACGAAGACGGCCGCCCCTGGATCGTCATGGAGCTCGTCCCGTCCCGGTCGCTCGACCAGATTCTGACCTCGCACGGGCCGATGACGGCGCTGCGCGCCGGGCGGATCGGCCAGCAGCTGCTCGCCGCGCTCGCCGCCGCGCACGCCGTAGGGGTGCTGCACAGGGACGTGAAGCCGAGCAATGTCCTGATCGCGCCCGGCAGGTCAGGCGACGAATGGGACGAGCGGGCGGTGCTGACCGACTTCGGCATCGCGCAGTTCACCGGCGACCCTCGGCTGACCCAGAGCGGCATCGTAGTGGGCACCATCGGGTTTATGGCTCCGGAGTATCTCGATAGCGGCGACGCGACGGCCGCCTCCGACCTGTGGTCGCTCGGCGCGACAATCTACGCGGCCGTGCAGGGCCACGGGCCATTCGAGCGGAACAACCTGCTGAACACCATGTCCGCGATGCTGCGCGAGGATCCTCCTCTGCTCGCCTCGTCCGCCGGGCCGCTCGCACCGCTCATCGCGGCGCTGCTGCGCCGCGAGCCGGCCGACCGGCCGTCCGCCTCGGCCGCCGCCCGCGGGTTCACCGAGATCCTGGCTCTGCTGTCCGACGAGCCCGCGGCGACCTCGTCGGTTGCTGCCACCTCGCTTGAGCCGCTCCAGGCAGAACCCGAGAGCTACGAAATCGGTGAGCCCGTGCGCCAGGGGCAAGACGACACGCAGTTGTCCGTGCTGCCCGCCCTCTCCGCGCCGACACCGATTCCCTCGCCGACGCAGCCGTCACCTCCGCTGGCAGGCAGCGACCTGTTGCAGCAGTTCAGCGCGAGCGCCGACGCCCCACCGGCACGTGCGCGCCGTGTCCGCGGCCGACGCTCCGAGCACCGCAGACCCGCGATCACTGTCTCGGTGGCGGTCATCGTGGCAATCGCCGCGATCAGCGCCGGAGGCTTCGTGCTCTTGCGGCACCGATCCACCCCGGAAGAGCAGCGATCCGCATCAGCGACAGAGCCGATATCGCCGACGGCAGCAGCGCCCCGACTGCCTCCCGTCGCGGGCGCGCCGGCGGTGGTCCGGGCGATCGACAACCCCAATATGAGCGACCCGCCGGACTACACCTCCAAGAACTTCTTCGCCGCCCAACTGGACACGGCGGCCGGATTCACCATCGCCTGGCCGCAAGCATGGCAATCGATCCTGACGGGGAAGAAGGTGTCACTGAACGCGCCGGACGGCATGACCTCCGTCGAGATCGATCTCACCAAGCACATCAAGAGCAACATGATGTCCGAGGCGAGTTATCTCGAAAAGCAGGACCGCGCCGAGGGGCTTTTCCCCGGTTACACGGCGATATATGGCAAGCCCGGGCAAATGTTTCAGCTCGAGAACATCAGGGGGACGGCGGGCGCACTCTGGGAGTTCGACTGGGTCACAGGCGGCAACGTACAGATGCGTGAGGACGTCCTGCTATTCGACCTGGGACAACAGTCTTACACGATCTACATGACCGGCCCTGCGGGCCCGCACGACGACGACTGGAACAACGACACCCTCCCGACTGTCGGAGCCATGCTGAGCACCTTCGACAATCTCATTAAGTAGAAGGACCGTGGCGACTGCCACCACGCACCGTTACCTACAATTTTGGGGTAATCTCGGGGAAACACGGGGCGAGGACGATGTTCAAATGACAACTCGGCGGCAGCTCAGCATCGGATGCATGTTCACGTACCGTGCGGAGATCCCTACCCCGGCGGTGTTCATGGTGCGCCCGGCCGACTCGCGCGCGATCAGCACCGAGAGTGACCGCTGGATCACCGATCCGCCCGGCCAGCTGCATAGCTACATCGACATCTACGGCAACGAGTGCGTGCGGACGATGCTGCCCGCCGGCCGGTCGCAATTCGGGTTCGCCGCGGTGGCGGATGTCCCCGATGCCACCGAGGACGTCGACCCCGACGCGCCTGAGGTGCCGGCCCAAGCATTGCCTGACGAGACGCTGATCTACACGCTGCCGAGCCGTTATTGCCTTCCCGACGTGCTGGCAAATGAGGCGTGGCAGCGGTTCGGCGGTCTTGAGCCCGGC
>Ga0302325_10015668_pt1 | contig 16113 bp, 13 predicted proteins | sample Palsa_T0_2_FD_201948 | JGI IMG/M metagenome (GOLD analysis project Ga0302325, IMG submission 201948) | Peat permafrost microbial communities from Stordalen Mire near Abisko, Sweden - Palsa_T0_2 | ecosystem: Environmental > Terrestrial > Soil > Palsa > Peat permafrost | place: Sweden: Abisko... | reverse complement strand
GGCTTCCAATCCTCTGGACTTTTCAACTGAAGAAATTTTATATAGGGCGTGTAGACCGTCGGGTCGTCAACAACGGGCTGGGCGTCAACCGTAAGTGCATTGTCCCGCTCAGGATTTAGCGAGAACGAAAAAGGTCTCATTGCCATTTGAGTAGCGGTCGACATAACTTGGACTGCTCCCCGCACTATATTTCCAGCGGAAATCACGGGAACCTGTGTCACTCTTTCGTTCGTATCCATTAGCGTTTGACCTCCGCCTACAGTTGCGGACAATCTTGTTGTAACGAGCGCGGTCAGACCTGCGATATCCACGTGAAGCATTACCATCCCGTTTGATCCACGAATTAGGTTGTCCATGATTTCATCGGAATAATAATCCAAAGCACGTTGGCGCATCGCCAGTTCATCCCAGTGAGCCTCGTCGCTTGTACAGCCGGCCATAATGATAGTGACTGCGCAGACGGAGACATAAACCGGTAGAGTCTTCATAGTGGTTCCCTGCATATGATATGACAGCTGTTAACCGGATTACCGTGAGCAGTCGGAGAACGACTCACAACACCGTAGAGCCCACCTAATCCTGAAGACGGGGATAGTATAGACTCGAGGCTCACGAGTCCAGTAATTTTTGTGCGAACAAGGCAATAGAACGATTTTTGTCGAAAACATCGTTTGCCGCGAGAACCGGTACGTCTTCCTGCTTCTCCTATTCACGCCGTCTGCAATCACGCACGAGCCATTAATCACCGCAATCGCAAGGCGAGAGTGCCAGTCTTTGCAACCACCGTGGGCGTCCGAGCCGCGGTGCGCCGCATGATTAACATTCCCGCACGGAGTCATTAAAGGGCTTTATTCCGGCCCGGACATACAGGGTTAAGAATTATCAACAAGCACTTAGACACATTACAGAGAACGTCGCTTGTTCTAAAAAACTCGCAATAGCATCAATGGCGCAATCGCCGGTAGCCCGGTTAATGGTTACTTGGGCTTTAGTTGGGTAACACCGATCTAATGCTTACGATCGAAGCGGGCGCCCCGGAGGGTGCAGTCGAACGGCTCGCGCTGAGCTTGTGACCGGCCTGTGCGAGCCTTACCCGTTACGGCTTGGTCAACCCGGCGGTGTTCGCGGCACTGGCACCCGGGTCGGCTTTTTTTATTGCCCGCTGGGTAGCACGCCCATGGATTGCCCGAGTAAAACAAATGCTGAAATTACCGCTGTGCGGTGCGCCAACGGATTTTTGTAAATCCGGGTGTGCCGCTTTCCTTTGGCGGCGTTGCCGGTTCAGCTTGACCTCTTCTGCAGCTTGCTAATATGCTCACAATCCAAGAGTTACAAACTTCCAATCGCCTCGCCAGAATTAAGTACACGGGCTGCTTCTGCTCATCAGGGCGCATATGAGCCCGGTGGCCGGTTGCTCGTTCTCGGCGCTCCAGCTGATCCATGGAGGGGGACCGCTTCTTCACAAAAAGAAGTCATCAACGCTGGCCGAGGAACAGTTCCTAAGGCGAGCAGCGGTGACTATCAGGGAAGCAACCCTTCGGCCCGGTCAATCGCCCAGTCCAGTTCTTGGAACTCGGAGCCGTGCAACGTCAGTGGTTTGCTTTCTGCACTCTTCCGGTATTCACGAATCGCGTGGACCAACTCGGCCAAAGCCAGTTGGCGATCCCGGAGCGCTTTTCGAACACCGTCCTTCACCAGCCTGCCTTCCGGATCGATCGTATTCCCGGCCGGTGGCGGCAGCTATGCCTGGCGTGTTTTTCAAGACCCAGCGGATCTCCTGCAGGTTATCCCGAGCGCGTTTGCGTGATGCTCTCGACGCCTCCAGTTCGTCGAGCAAGTTTTTGAAGGTCTTATGGAGTCACGGCTTCGAAGTGTTCGGGCGAACACATCCGTCGTCAAGCTCTAATACGAACGTAATTTAGTCCTTCCATGGACTCAGCCGGCCATCTGGGTAATTCTGGTTCGCCCGGTGGCCGGTTGCTCATCCGGGCACCGGCTCGAAGAGAAACGCCGCGACATCCATAGGATGCGGCGGCAGGCTTTTCGGTTTCGATCGTGCAACAACTTGCGGCGGTCCAAAGCGAGCTATCGCCGGCTTGGTTTCGCCGAAAAGACGGTTTCGTATGCGGTCGCGAAAACGGCTTATTTCAATGCGTTACGGGATGCCGTGCCGGAATTGGTGGCAATCGCGATCGGCAAAGAGGCGCGCTCGCCGGGAGTGGACCGCTTCGCCGAGTCGTTCTCGATCCGGACGTTCAGAAGGCGAGGTCTGAATTCGACCGGGCGCAGGCGGTCGAAGAGAAATTCCATCACGATTTCGATGTTGTCGATTTCACCAATCGATAAGCTCGGGGCCTTGTGCTTTTGGCGTTCTGACTTATCTGTTGCGTTGCAATCACCGAAAACGACGGGCGATCCATGACAGATGAAAAGGAAACTCCCGCGGCGAATCGTATCCACATCAGAGGAGAGGCAATGGTTTTTTTAGCGGTCTCGTCCCTGCTGCTCTCCTCTTGCGCTGACCTTAAGCTGCCACCGGCAAGATCCATGGACGGATTATAAGGCTCCGAGTTTTTGAACTCCGCATCATATTCCAAATAAAGGTCCCACAATGCGGTCTCCAGCTCTGGAGGTACATCTAGGTTCACCTTGAGCTGAAGATCATTTCTGGCTTCCCTGCGGTTAATCGGATGCCCGTGGAAATAAAGATTTGAGGTCAGCGTCTCGACTATTTCCGAGATTAAATGGTCGTCCGTATCCGCTTTCATATGCGTCTTCAAAATCTTCTCCGCAGTCATCCTTTATTGGTTTACAAACCTCTCGACGTTCCCCAAGGCTAATGGGTGCACGTCAGCAACGAGGACCTCGATAGCTTTGATCAACTCATCCTCGTGAGTGATGCGGACTGTTTGCTTTATGAACGATACGTATGCTCGGACATCTTCAACGCTCATCCCCAATCTCTTTCCCCCTTGATCGACTGGATTGAAGTCGTTCGACACTGTTGGATCGATCGGTCCCAATTCGGCGAACGGGTGCATCACTATCTCATCCGCTCCAAGCGCTAAGAGCGTTGCAGCGCTGTAAGCTCGATACGGTACGAGAACATTGAACGACTTCGAAAACTCTCGAAACAAAGCCACGAATCTCCATGGCACAGTGCTGACGCCTCCGTTGCTAACCAGGAATATATCGAGTCGCTCTACCGGTCTGCTTTGGAATGCCAGGAGATGATCAAAAAAGACCCGAACGGCGTCTTCAGCCATTTGAGCCGGGACCCCGGGACGCAGACTTGTGAGATAACAGATGACTTTTGATTGGCGCAGCTCCTCAAGTTTCCGTATCAGTTCCAATCGTCGCTCAAATGACGTAAAACAACTGGCGCATTTGGATGGTGGGGGGTTCTGTAAGGGAGAAACAGTTCGCTTCTACTCGAACACGGTTCAGAAGATCAAGCGTTTTTCCTCGAGCGAGATCGCTCTGAAACTCCCGCCTTCACCGCCCCGCCATTCGGGTCGGTGGTGTCACAATCTCGCGGCAGCAGGGGGCAAACACATCGGTGGATGTCAATCAACGACCATAGATCGTGAGGTAGAAAGCGTTAGGAAAGTGCATAGAGGACGACGTCATCTTCTCATAAGTGATTGAGATCAAAGTATTTAAGCGGGTGAAGGGAATCGAACCCTCGTGTTGAGCTTGGGAAGCTCACGTTCTACCATTGAACTACACCCGCATCGAAGTCATCCCCAAAACGGCGGTTGGTTGATTGCCGTACCGGCAAGATGAATCGAGAGCGATAGTAGCGCATCTGGTTGGCTCTGCAACTCAGAACAATGGACTTACGACCGGAACCCTCTTACTGTTCAGGCCTTAGGACGCATGGGTGCCCCCAAAAAAAAATCAGCCGAACAACGGTTGCTCGAACTTCTCGGATCGCCGCGGTATCAACCACTGAACAAGTCTGAGCTCGCCAAGGATCTGCAAATACCGCTCAACGAGCGATCAAGATTTCGGCGGCTTTTGAATGATCTGGAGACGGCTGGGAAGATCACAAGGATCCGGAAAGACCGCTACGTCGTGCCTCAAGAGGCCGATTTAATGGTCGGTGTGTTGCAGGTGAACCCGGACGGGTTCGGTTATCTGCTAAATGAATCGGGCGACGGTCTCGGAGATCTTTATATCTCGGCGGAGAACCAGGGCACGGCGATGCACAAAGATCGTGTGGTTGCCAGGATTATACGCGATCGCATCCTTCCGGATCGCGGTCGTCGGAATCGCGCAAATCGAGAAGGCCGCGTGATCAAGATTCTGGTGAGAGCGAACCGGACGATCGTCGGAACGCTGCAACGATCGAAGAACTTCTATCATGTTGTGCCGGACGACCCGGCTCTGGTGCACGACATTTATGTGCCGGCGCCGCCGGCTCAGATGCCTCGCATGCCGGAGGTGAACGACAAGGTCGTCGTCGAGGTGGAGCCTTGGGAACATCGACACCTCAATCCTGAAGGCGCCATCGTCGAGGTCCTTGGTCCGGCTAAGGAGCCGGGCGTCGATATTCTGTCAATCATTCGGAAGCACGATCTTCCGGTCGCTTTTCCGGATGCAGTCCTGAAAGATGCGGACCGGATACCGCTCGACATTGCGGAGAGCGAACTGCGGGTCCGTGAGGACTTGCGATCGACGCCTGTGTTCACGATCGATCCGGACAACGCGCGGGACTTTGATGACGCCGTGCACGTAACGGATGCAGAAGGTGGCTGGAGCATCGGGATTCATATTGCGGATGTCTCGCATTACGTTAAGCCGGGCACTGCGCTTGACCGCGAAGCCCTGCGTCGGGGCAACAGCGTGTATCTTCCGGACCGAGTGCTGCCGATGTTGCCGGAGCGATTGTCGAACACGGTTTGTAGCTTGAGACCGAATGAAGACCACCTGACCAAGTCGGTATTTGTGGAGTTCGATCGCGCCGGCCGGATCAAATCATACCGATTTGCTGCCACCGTCATTCGCAGTGTTGCCCGCCTAACCTATCGCGAAGCATTTGCCATTCTGCAACGGGAACCGACGAGTCCGATCGAAGGCGATCTCCATCGAGCCTGGCAGCTTGCGGCGATTCTGAGAGAACGGCGTTTCAAACAGGGCGCCCTGGAACTGGATATGCCTGAAGTGCGCGTTGTCCTGGACGGAGACGGAAGAGCGGTCGGGCTGGTTCGCGAGGAAAACGATATTTCGCATCAGCTGATCGAGGAGTTCATGCTCCTGGCGAACGAATTGGTCGCCCGGCAAACCAGAGAACGATTGATTCCATCCGTCTACCGGATTCATGAAGAACCGGACGTTCAGCGGCTGGCTGACTATCGGGACCAGATTCGGTCGTATGGGATTGAGGTAGGCGATCTCTCGCAACGCCGGGAAATGCAGCGGTTTCTAAAAATGCTCGTTGGAAGACCCGAAGAAGCAGCGTTAAAAATCGGCCTGTTGCGAAGTCTGCGCAAAGCGGCTTACTCGCCCGATGCGCTCGGTCACTACGGCCTCACCAAAACCGATTATACCCATTTCACGAGCCCGATTCGCCGCTACGCGGATTTGCTGGTGCATCGTTCGTTCGCGGCGATGTTGCCTCGCCGGAGCGGGAAACCTCCTCGATCGACTGACCTCGTGTCGACGTGCGAACACATCTCAGCAACGGAACGCACTGCGGCGGAGGCGGAGCGGGAAGCCGTTCGCCTGAAGAAGATGGAATACTTTACCGGACTCGCTCGGAAACCGCACCGGCTGGAGGGGACGATCCTTGACGTCCGAAATTACGGGCTGCTTGTCGAACTGAAAGAGGCGCTGGTCGTTGGAATGATTCGGATTTCTTCGCTTGACCACGACTTTTTTGTTTTTGATCCGGTGCGTCAACGGGTCACGGGTCGCCGGAGCAAGATGAGCTTTGCTGTAGGCGATCACGTCGTCGTGCGGGTTGCCCGCGTCGATGCGTTCAGGCAGCGGATCGATTTCGCCTTCCTGGCGAAAGAATGAAGAGTTGCAAATAAGAGTCTGCGGACGAAAATTAATCAGTTTACCGCAAACCGCTTTTGTGTCATTTACGAGAATCTTTCCTTCCTTCAATCCCGGCTGTTAAGATATCCTATGTTTTCTACCGGCATCCCTCCAAATCATCATGGATAACGTCATTATCACGAAAGAACTCCAAGTCGAACGTAAGCATTTCTACATTGAATTTAGAGAAAACGAACGAGGCCGTTTTATGCGTATCACCGAGGAAGCGCATGGCCGTCGCAACACGATCATTATTCCAAGTACAGGCCTGGAAGAGTTCATGGCCATGGCCGGCGAAGTGATGCACTGTGCCGATCAAGTTCCAGCTGCGCATGGTTAATTTCGGCTTCGACGCCAGTCGACGGTGGTGCTTAGCGCTCCCCGGTTAGTGTGACACGCTTGCGGCCGCTCGAAAACGCTGGCTCGCACACCCGTTTCCCAAGCCGGGATCCGGCGTTGACACGCGGAGACTCTTCGCTAGTTTCAGTTCTCCCGCGAAAAACGCATTGCGCTCCCTCCAATTTCCGTTCTCCAAAATCATTCTATGGCAACAAAAGTGAAGAAGGCTCAGAAGGCTGCTTCCAAAAAAGTGTCGGCAAAAGCAAAACCGGTGATCCGGAAACCGGGCGGAGTCACAAAAATCCGGTATGTCTACTACTTCGGAGATGGTAAGGCCGACGGAGATGGGAAGATGAAGCCGCTTCTTGGCGGGAAGGGCGCCAACTTGCACGAAATGACACGGATCGGTCTCCCGGTTCCTCCCGGGTTCACGATCAGTACTGAGGTTTGCACCTACTTCTCTGAGAACGAAAAAAGCTATCCTTTCGAGCTCAATGATCAGGTCGAATCTGCGCTGGCAAAGGTGGAGAAGTCGGCAGGGAAAAAGCTCGGCGACCGCAACGATCCGTTGCTGGTTTCGGTCCGTTCTGGCGCGCGCGATTCGATGCCGGGGATGATGGACACGATTCTCAACCTCGGGATGAACGATGAGGTTGTCGAGATTGTGGCCGAGAAGAGCGGGAACCCACGGTTTGCATGGGATTCGTATCGTCGGTTTCTACAGATGTACGGAGACGTCGTGATGGGGGTACAAAAACGGGAAAACGAAGACCACGATCCGTTTGAAGTCCTGATTGAATCGGTGAAACAAGAAGCCGGCGTCGAGAAAGATCTGGATTTGACCGCTGATCATTTCAAAACCCTCGTTGAGAAATTCAAGCGGCTCATCAAGGAACGCAGCGGTAAAAATTTCCCGCAAGATCCGCGGCAGCAGCTCTGGGGCGCAATCGGTGCCGTGTTCGGTTCATGGAACAACGATCGGGCGATCGTGTATCGGCGGAAATATAACATCCCTCATGAATGGGGAACAGCGGTGAACGTTCAGACGATGATATTTGGGAACAGAGGGGAGAACAGCGCGACTGGAGTGGCATTCACCCGTGACCCGGCCACTGGAGAAAAGGTGTTTTACGGTGAATATCTGATCAACGCTCAAGGTGAAGATGTTGTCGCTGGTGTGCGAACGCCCAATCCGGTGGCTGCACTTGCAAAAGAGATGCCGGCCGCTCACAAGGAGCTCCTCAAGGTCCGTGAAATTCTGGAGCAGCATTTCCACGATATGCAGGACCTTGAATTTACAGTCGAAGAGAACAGGCTCTTCATCCTGCAAACCCGTAATGGCAAACGGACCGGGCTTGCCGCGGTTCGCATCGCGGTCGAGATGGTTAAGGAGAAACTGATCACCAGGGAAGACGCGATCAAGCGAGTCCCGGCGGATTCACTCTCGCACCTGCTGGCGCCGATATTTGATCGACAAAGTGTGAAGACGGCAAAAAAGATCGCGATTGGCTTGGCCGCAGGTCCAGGTGCAGCAAGCGGAAAAATCGTTTTCAACGCCAAGGAAGCGGTAGAGCTGGCGACCAAAGGCCACCCGGTGATCCTGGTTCGGGTCGAAACGTCGCCCGAAGATCTTCGAGGGATGATCGCCGCTGAGGCGATCCTGACGGCGCGGGGAGGTGTCTCTTCGCATGCCGCATTGGTTGCACGCCAAATGGGCAAAGTCTGTGTCTGCGGCGCGTCGGCGTTGCAGATCGATTATGTGAATCGAACCCTGACGGCGGGAGACGTGACCCTCGAGTACGGAGACTTTATCTCAGTGGATGGAACTGTCGGAGAAGTCTATGCCGGCGAAGTCAAGACGGCGCCATCGGAGGTGGTTCAGGTATTGGTGGAGAAGAAACTGGATCCCAAAAAAAGCGAGACGTTCCAGCTGTTTTCTGCGCTGCTGGGGTGGGCGGACAAAGTCCGCAAACTGGATATTCGTACGAACGCGGATTCTCCTGAGCAGGTCGCAACCGCGATCGCCTTTGGCGCCAAAGGGATTGGTTTGACTAGAACCGAACATATGTTCTTCGAGGGTGATCGCATCGACGCGATGCGGGAGATGATCCTCGCTTCGACCGTGGAAGAACGAAAATCCGCATTGGCGAAGCTGCTGCCTTACCAACGCGAGGATTTTGTTGGCATCTTCGAAGAGCTCAAGGGACTTCCGGCGACAATCCGAACGTTGGATCCGCCATTGCACGAGTTCCTGCCTCAAACAGAAGCGCAGCAGGCGGAGCTTGCCCAAAAGCTTGGAATATCGGCCGAGCAGATTAACCGGCGAGTGCAACAGTTGCACGAATTTAACCCGATGCTCGGGCACCGTGGGTGCCGTCTGGGAATCACTTTTCCGGAGGTCACCGAGATGCAGATCAGAGCGATTTTCGAGGCCGCGGCTGAAGTGCAGAAGAAGGGGATCAAAGTGAAGCCGGAAGTCATGATTCCGCTCGTCGGTTTTCCAAAGGAATTAAAACTGCAGATCGAAATTGTCCGTCGCGTGGCCGCTGAGGTAGCCAAGGCAAAAAAGACTCGATTCAATTATCTCGTCGGTACGATGATCGAAATTCCGCGGGCAGCCATCGTAGCCGACAAAATTGCCGAAGACGCTGAATTCTTCAGTTTCGGCACCAATGACTTAACGCAGACCGCCTTGGGAATGAGCCGCGATGATTCCGGGAGCTTTCTGCCGCATTACGAGGAATTAGAGATCATCCGGAACAACCCGTTCGCGACGATCGATCAACCCGGGGTCGGAAGGCTGATGGAGATTGCTCGGGACCAGGCGCACAAAACTCGGCCGGATATCAAGCTAGGGATATGCGGCGAGCACGGCGGAGACCCGGAAAGTGTGAAATTCTGTCATCGCATCGGACTCTCCTATGTGAGTTGCAGTCCGTTCCGGGTACCAGTGGCCCGCCTCGCCGCCGCGCAGGCCGCGCTGGAAGGAGCGTAACGGCGGGTCGGCGAAAGCCTGCATCGATCACAAATCGCTCAAGATTTGAGATCGATGCAGGCTAACCGCTCTGCTTACTTCCTTTGATCGCAAATTTGATCTGGCGGTCCAGGAACCAGCGAACGCCGAACATGTCGATCGTGGCCCGAAGCGCGCGATTCCCGAAGTTATATTTGCTGGTGCCATGCTGGCGCGGCCGGTGGTTTACGGGGATTTCCGCGATTTTGTAGCCGAGGCCTTTGATCAGCGCAGGGATGAAGCGATGCATGCCATGGAATGGGATCAACGCTTCGCGGCACTCCCGGCGCATGGCCTTCAGCGTGCACCCGGTGTCGCGTACGCCATCCTTGGTGAAGCGGCTTCGCACCCTGTTTGCTATCCGGCTTTGAACTCGTTTGAACCATGTGTCCCGGCGATTCAACCGGTAACCACAGACCAGGTCGGCGCCTTGATCAATCTCTGCCAATAACCGGGGAATATCGCTGGGATCATTTTGCAAATCGCCGTCAATGAGGACCAGGACCTTTCCGCTCGCGGCAGCAAGGCCGGCATACATCGCTGCGCTTTGGCCGGTATTCTTTTCGAATTCGAGGACACGCACACCCGGCGTACGTTTGATCCGCTCGATTGTCCTGTCCCGAGAACCGTCATCCACAAAAAGGAGTTCATGCGAATACTCTTTGAGCGCCAATCCCAGTTCCATCTGCAACTGGACAATGCTGCCTTCCTCGTTGAAGACCGGGATAATGACCGAAACCTGGGGCGTCATCACAGTGGCAGAGTCTGGTATTGATAACACGCGAATATCCGAATCTGGCGAAGTGGAACTTCATTCCGCGTCAAATCGTACACGGCGACAAGTTCCCATCGGGTAAACGCGCTCTGAAGGTTTTGTGGTGGACTGGCTTCGGGCCGATCCGTGATGTAAAGAGCCGTCCGATCGATGAAGCGATTAACTCCAGCCTCCTCGGTAAAAGTTGTATCACGGTTCGAAGAGGGATCGGCCTCCACAAATTCGTCATACCGTGGCCAGAAAGAGAACTCGTTCTGGATGTCCTGGGATTCAGGAATATAAACCGGAGGGTGCCCCGGTCCTTCGCTGCGTTTGTCCTTCAGGTAAAAAGAAAGCATCGACGACGTCTGATATTCGTTGCCGATTAAGAATACTTTGGCGCGAAGTTTATTTTCGAAATCGGCCCGAAATTTGTCGATGGCCGCCGCGACCGTTTGCCATCCCTGCATTCTTGAGTTTGCCTCAAGATCGTAGGGGAGCGAAATGCCGATTGTGCGCACCACGTTGGGATTCATGGCCAACGATGCTTGCAGACCGCTCAGGATCAGGGCGGCGAGACAAAGGCCGCTCACCAAGGCTCTCCGGCTTGCGGCCTGGAGCCAGTAATGGGTGGCCAATATCCCAAGACCAATGAAGGCGGGAGCGGTCCATGCGGGGTCACTGACCTCGTGCAAAGCGATGATCACGTAAAAGAGAAGGACAGGCCAACTGAACGTCAGGAGTAAACAGATTTTACTGTTCTGAAACGCCTTTCTGATCGAGCCGAAGAGCGCAATCATCAAACCGATCAGGAGCACAGGAGAATAGAGTGCGGGCTGCGCGAAAAGGGAGTCGCCCAAGTGCGAGAGCCGAATCGTAAGCAGCGCATTCAGAAGAGCTTGGTTGGTCACCTGGTCCAAGCCGAGCCAGTCGTGGCGAAGATTCCAAAGGACCGGGGGCGCCAGCGACGGCGCGAAGCAGAGGAGAAGAATATAAAAATTGGGTCGCCTGAGTTCGCTCCGGTACTTCGGCACGACCAATAAAAACAAGAGGACCGAAACGAGTTCGAGCGCGCTCTCATATTTGCAGAGGAAGCCGAGGCCAATGACAAGTCCGGTGACCGGCCAGAAAATGGAGAATCCAGGGCTCCGCTCTATCGCGAGCCAGAACAGGCAGAGAGCCGCCACCCAGAAGAAGATGGACAATGAATCGACAGTGAGACGCACCGATACAACGTTGAATAGTGGCAGCAAATTCAGACCCACGACCGACCAGAACGCGACTTTTTCCCGAGCTAACTTATATCCAAGCAGGTACACGAGGAGGGAAGTGCAGAAACCCAGCAGGGGGCTAAAAAATCGTACGCCGAATTCCGTTGAACCAAACAGGGAAGTGCCCGCCAGAATCGCAAGGGCAACTCCTGGGCCGTTCTTATAGTAGGAAACGTCGGGATGCTGCGCCCATTGGTAGTAATAACCCTCCTCCGGCGAGAGTTCCAAATTCGCGCTGAACCACCAACGTATACCGGTCAAAAGGAGCAAAAACCCGATCAGGACAAAAAGACGAACTTTCATGACCGTGATGTGCCAAAGAGCGAACGTTGGCGCGGATAAAAATTGGGAAACCACTTTGGAGCGAGTTGCTGGTAGACCAGGTTGGCGGCGCTGGCCAGGATCAGGCTGAAGCCGATCCCCAGGACGATCGAAACGAAGACGTCGCTCGGCCAGTGAGAACCGCAATAAATCCTGGAGTAGGCGACGATGCCCGCAGGAATGATGTAGAGCGCGCCCAGCCTTCCAAAAAAGAGAATGGCCAGCGTGGCAATGATGGTGTTGTTCATCGCATGCCCGGACGGGAACGACCGCCCAATGACCGGACCGTCGGGCGGTTTGGAGAGAGAGACCTGGACGGGCCGCCAAACGCCAAGGATTGCAGGTTTTGTTTTTTCCAGGCTCACTTGGCGCACTTCGGCAAGTGCCTGATTCGGACGAGGTCGATTCACCCACTTTTTCATGAACTGGGTAAAGAGCCCGTCCGTACAAGCGATAGTCAAAAGGGTCAAAACGACAAAGCTGCGGACCTGAAAATTTCCGCGCCATAACAGGACCAGTGCCACAAGGAGTAGAAGAGGCATCCAGACGTCGAAGCTGGTGAAGGTCGCCATCAGCCTGTCCATGAACGGATTCGTCCATTCTCGATTTATGAAGAGCAGCAGAGTTTTGTCCATGCCGGAGCCGCGAGGCCTGCGTAAGCTAAGAACACCTGAGAGATGAAACAAGCAAAGAAATTCCTTGGCATTGCGCTCTTGGCCTGTGGGCTTATCCCGCATCTGGGCCTGGCGCAACAAGATGCAAACGCTATTCTTGACCAGCTACGCTCAGCGCAGGCACAGATCAACCGGACGCTTTCCGGCCGCCTGCGTCCGGAAAATGGGGATCCGATCCCTTTTCAGCTCCGACTCAAAGGCCCGGAGTGCGATTACAAATTCACTAACCCGCCGGAAGCCATCAAGTTGCAGCTGACCGATAGTAGCTCGGTCCTGACCGACGAAAAAGGCGGGGGGCAACAGGTCCTGGCCGGTCCGCGATTGAGCGAGTCCGTGCGCGGTACCGACATCACGTACGAAGATCTCTCGTTGCGTTTTATCTATTGGAACAATGCCAAATATGAAGGGGAACAACGCGTGCGGACCATCACTTGTTCGATCGTCCTTGTCCAACCGTCTGCTCACAACACCGAATATGGCTCTGTCCGTCTATGGATCGCGAAGGATCGCGGCGCACTGATCAAAGCCGAAGGCTACAATTGGCTTGGCAAACCGATCAAGCGTTTTGAAGTAATTTCCGGTCAGCAGATCGAAGGAAAGACGATCTTTAAGCAGATCCGGATTGAACGGCTCGATCCACAGAATGGCAAAGTGCTATCCCGGACATACCTCGAACTCGACTCGACGGACGGGTAGGGGAGCGTCAGTGCCATTGGGGCGTTAGCCTCAATCGTCCTTCGGCCTTCGGCCTCGATCTCTCCGGGAGCAAGCAGACCCAACCGCTGTCCGTTCGTTCGCGCGTCTTCTCTTCTTGCAAACCGCTTTGACCAGCAATCGTCCGTGCCCGACGAGGACGAAGGACGATTAGGGAGCGGTAGGCAAAGCGTCCCGCTTTGCTTCTTCGACCCCGGGCAAGTATCTGTTTAGCGTCACACGGCCCGAAGGAGTTTGGGCGTTTCCAATCCGTGGCCCGAAGGGCCCTGCACTTTGGACATTTCGAGAACGCTTCAGTCAGGATGGTAAGGCGAGACGCCTTACGTACGGCGGATGCCCGCGCGCGTAAGTACGGCGTCCCGCCTTACCCTCTTCCGTCAGCAAACCGTCCCGTTGAATTCGCTTTTCTCTCTGCTGGCACTGACACTTAGTTTTGAGAATGTGGCCTAAATTAATGTATTCGAGGGTGCAATATTGCGGACGTAGACCGGTTTGTGACGTTGGTCCATAGCCTTCTACAAAATCGGGGCAATTTCAGCCATTGACAGGCATATCAAGCCCTTCTAAGATTGGGGGCTTTTATGATAGGAAATGGCTTCTCCCTGGTATTCTTGTGCGGCTTGGTCTCGACCGGAGCTTTTGCGCAGACTGCGACCGAGAGCGCTGCGCGGTTTACCGACAACGCGATGAAACTCCGGGAGAGCATCCTTTTCAAAGTGGAGCCCAAGGATCTCGCCTCCGATCCATTGCAGGATCCGGTAGCGACGTATCCCTGGCACGCGCAGATTGTGACCACCGTTTTTTGGATCGGCGAAACGCCGTCCGGAAATAATCCCGTTCCGAATCGTTCCAGCGCCTGGGATTCAAACTGGGCCAGAAACTTTGGCGGATCTGACAGTCCGGAACCCGGTGCACGGAAGGGGTTCATTCCTGCAAGGTTCGTACCTCGTCAAAATCCGTTCTACCTTGCGCTTCCTTTTAACGACGTCAGCGGGGGTCGCACGAAGGCTGAGTCGTACAAGGTTATCCCCTGGTTCCGCGAATCATTTGAAAAATCGGGTCAAAGCATTTTGAAAGGGCGATGGGTCGCGATCCGAAAAGGGAATCGGACCTGTTACGCTCAATGGGAAGATGTCGGTCCATTTCGCAGCGATCATTGGGAGTACGTTTTCGGCAGCGACCGACCGCGCCCGAACCTGAATCGTGGAGCTGGTCTCGATGTCTCGCCTGCGATCCGGGATTATTTGCAGTTGGGGGACAGTGATCTAACTGATTGGCGCTTTCTCGATTTTAAAGAGGTCCCACCCGGACCATGGACGCTCTACGGAGACAATAACACTTTTGTTATCGAACGCCGTCAGCGCGAAGAAGCCTTCGCGAAGAGACAGTAGCGCGAAAATCTCGCAACCCAGGCACTCGCCGGTTCTCGCGTCCGGCATTCTTTGGTCATTTCATTCGGCCTCACCAGAGCTGGACGTGGTCTCCTTCTGCGTACCGCTGAAGGCGGCTTGTACTCCCACGCAGGTAGGAGATTTTCAGCCATTTCTGCCGGCCCGGATCCGGGTCGACGCAGAATGTTTGGTTCGAAACCGTGAACGGCCGCTGCATCCGTGCCAGTTCGCGAACCTGGTTGGTGACGTCCACGTAGCGCCCTTGCGCGCCGTACACAGCCTTAATGACTCGAATTGCAGGTCTGTCGTCCTCCCGATTGGCGCCGATTTTCGTGCCGTTCCTGAAGTAAAATACGTCACCCTCCGGTACGCAGTCCGAAATCCGCTGGCCATTGACCTCGTAGATCACCACGAGAGCCTTTCGGTGGTTCGGGGAGGGGTCGATTCTCAATGTCTCCTTGCCGACGCGGAAAGGTTCCCCGTAGTCGGCAAATTGTTGAACCCGGCCGGTAACATCGACGCCGACGCCGTTCGTTGAGCCGTAATAGGCTGACGCAATCCGGATGGCCTGCCCACTCGAGCAAAAGACCCCGACATGAAGGAATAGCAGTATCAGGGACAGGGACCAATACGGTTTCATACGCTCTTCGACTGTAGAAGACGAGACGGAGCGGGAAAATCATCAAGAAATCCTAGTGCAACCACGCTTCGGACCAAGAGCAGGATCTGTGCCTGATCCGGCAAACTTTACCAAGGATCCTTCGTGCGCTTTTTGCGCGACAAAATCCATTCCGGGAAAGTATACTCCCGTCCGCCATGGGAAACGTTTTAGCCATCAGGAAGTATGTGTTTGCCGTTGTCGGCGTCTGTTTATTAGCCGGAGGTTCCGGGCTTTGGGCAGCGGATGACTTTACCGGGACGCTCAAGAAGATCAGGGATGCCGGATCCATTTCTATTGGCCATCGCGAATCGTCGATCCCATTCTCCTACTATGACGATAAGAACGCGGTGGTCGGTTACTCTCAAGACCTGGTGCTGCTTGTGGTCGACGCCATCAAGAAGAAGCTGAATCTGCCGAATTTGCAGGTTAAATTGATCCCGGTCACTTCACAAAACCGGATTCCGTTGATTCAGAACGGGACGATCGATATCGAATCCGGATCGACAACCAACAATCTTGAGCGCCAGCAACAAGTCGCTTTCTCGGACACGATCTTCATCATCGGCACACGATTGCTGGTAAAAAAGGATTCAGGAATCCAGGATTTTCCGGATCTGAAAGGCAAGAACGTCGTCGTGACGGCCGGGACGACCTCCGAGCGTTTAATCCGCGAGATGAATGAGAAACAGAGTATGAAAATGAATATCATCAGCGCCAAAGATCACGGCGAATCTTTCCTGACGTTGCAGAGCGGCCGTGCTGTGGCTTTCATGCTGGATGATGCGCTATTGGCGGGAGAGCGTGCGAAAGCGAGGAAGCCGGCGGATTGGGTGATTGTTGGAACTCCTCAATCCAAGGAAGCTTATGGGATGATGATGCCAAAAGGAGATGCGCAGTTCAAGGCGCTAGTCGACGAAACGATCGCGGGAG
>Ga0302325_10015667_pt1 | contig 16115 bp, 13 predicted proteins | sample Palsa_T0_2_FD_201948 | JGI IMG/M metagenome (GOLD analysis project Ga0302325, IMG submission 201948) | Peat permafrost microbial communities from Stordalen Mire near Abisko, Sweden - Palsa_T0_2 | ecosystem: Environmental > Terrestrial > Soil > Palsa > Peat permafrost | place: Sweden: Abisko... | reverse complement strand
ACCACCGCGACGAAGGGGCGGCAGTGAAGGTTCTGATCACGGGCGGGGCCGGCTATATCGGCAGCACCATCGCGCTGGCCTGCCGGGATGCCGGCATCACTGCGCGGCGCTGATCGTGGTGCCGGAATCGGTCAGCGACCCGGTCGGCTACTACCAGGCCAACGTGGTCAAGAGCCTGGAGCTTGCCCGGCACCTGCTCCGCAACGGCTGTCACCGGCTGCTGTTCAGCTCGACCGGCTGCTTCTACCAGCCAGGGCCCGACGGCAGCGTGGATGAGGACTCGCCGATCGTGCCGGACAGCCCGTACGCGCGCACCAAGGCACTGTGCGAGGGAATGTTCGCTGACATCGCCGCTGGCACGCCGCTGCGGGTCGTGTCGCTGCGGTACTTCAACCCCGTCGGCGCGGACCCGGCGCTGCGCACCGGGCTGCAGACGCCGTACCCGACGCATGCGCTCGGCAAGCTGATCCAGGCGCACGAGGCGGGGCAGCCGTTCCCGGTGACCGGCACGGACTACCCGACCAGGGACGGCACCGGCATCCGGGACTACGTGCACGTCTCCGACCTGGCGGCAGCCCACGTGGCGGCGCTGACCGGTTTCGATGGCGTGCTCGGCGTCGCCACCTCGATCGCGATCAACCTGGGCACCGGGACCGGGACGACCGTCCGCGAACTGGCGGCCGCGTTCGGCAGCGTGATCGGCGCGCCCGTCGCCACGGTCGACGTGCCGCGCCGGCCCGGCGACGTTGCGGGCGCCTTCACCCGGAGCGACCGGGCCAAGCGGCTGCTCAACTGGGAGCCGCGCCGCAGCCTGGCCGACGGCATCGCGGACTCGCTGCGCTGGTCCGCTGTCCGCGACTGCGTGCTCGCCGGGCTCTGATCGAAGCGGCGCGGACGCCGCCTGCCGCGCCGCGCGTCGGTTCTGCCGCCTTGGCGGTCTACCTCGGCATACTTGCCTCATCCCGGATACCGGGGCCTGAAAATCACACGGGGGAGACAGTATGAATCTGAGGAGTTCCGCCCTGCGACGATGCGCCGCGGCGGCTCTGGCCTGCGCGGCGATCTCGGTGCCAGCCGTCGCGCTGGCCTCGCCGGCGGTGCCGCGGTCCGTCGTATCGCTGCCGAGGTGCTCAGCGGCAAACACGTATGTCTGGTTCGCGCTCAGCCCGAACGGGACGGCCGGGTCGGTCGTCTACCCGGTCGAGTTCACGAACGTGGGACGCAGGACGTGCACACTGCGCGGGATCCCGAGCATCTGGGCTGTCAGCAAGTCCGGTCGCCGGATCGGGCCCGCCGCCAGGAAGATCACGGTGACGGCCCGCACCGTCACGGTCAGGCCGAATCAGACCGTGCACGCTCTGCTCAGCATCGTCGAGCCGGGCGTGATCGCGGGCTGCCGTGCCGCCACCGCCTATGGGCTGGAGGTGCGCCCGCCGGGCCAGAAGCGGAGCCAGTTCGTGGGCGACTTCACGTTCACGACCTGCAAGAACAAGGTGGCCCTGAGTATCGAGCCGGTCGCCAGGGGGATCGGGGTGCCGTAACGCCCGCACCGGTGGTCCCGGCGTCAGGCTGGCACCGGGACCACACCGCTGGCCGGCCCGGCCGGATGCACTGTTTCTGAGCAAAATCTGAGATGTGGGGACTAGAAACCGGAGGTCGCGTATGCCACCGTCTGTGTAATCGTTTGTGGCAGGCACTCGCTGGGCGAGCGGCCAGGAGGGCAGGTGGCCGGCTCGGTGACTGGAGTGACCGGACAGGCACTGGCAGTTGCCCTCGCGCTGCTGGGCGCGCTGAGCTATGCCATCGCCTCGGTCAATCAGCAGCGCAGCGCCGCGAAGCTCACCTCGACCAGCGCGTTCGACCCGGCAGTCCTGGTCCGCCTGGTCCGGGTGCGCCGGTGGCTGCTGGGCCTGATCGCGGTGATCTGCGGCTACGGCCTGCAGGCGGGGGCACTTGACCTCGGGCGGCTGATCGTTGTCGAGCCCGTGTTCCCGATCGGGCTGCTGTTCGCGCTGCTGTTCGCGGCCCGCGCCGAGGGCCGGCGGCTGCGGCAGGCCGAATGGACCGCCGCGGTCGCGGCCGTGGCAGGGCTGGCCGTGTTCCTGGTGGCGGCCGAGCCCTCCGGCGGGCAGCGGATAGCCGGTGCCGGCCCGCTCGGGCTTGCCGCAGGCGGGGCTGTGGCCGTCGCCGCCGTGTGCTGCCTGATAGCCGCCCGGGCGGCTACGGCGCACCGGGCGCTGTTCCTCAGTATTGGCGGTGGCATCGGGGCCGGAGTTACGGACGCGCTGACCAAGACGGTGGCCGCGCAGGCCGGGACGCTCCGCTTCGGGATCTTCGCTGACGTCCGCCTCTACCTGCTGGTTGTGGTGGGCCTGCTGACGTTCACGATGCAGCAGAATGCCTTCAGGGCGGCCGGGCTGTCGGCATCACTGCCGTCGTTCGCGGTACTCGAGCCGCTGGTGGGCGCCATGCTCGGGCTCGCCATCTACCATGAGCGGGTCGGCGGCGGCGGCATCAGGATCACCGTCGAGGTGCTGGCTGTGCTCGCCGCCCTCTGGGGCATCGCCAGGCTCGCTAACTCGGTCATCGCGGAGCTCGCCCGGCTGGCGGCAGCCGCCGCGCCGCCCGCTGACCCAGCCGCCTGACCAGTTTCATCATGCGGAGACTGAAATGCCGAGATTCATCCTGACCGGTGCGCCCGGCACGGGGAAGACCGCGATCCTGCGGCAGCTGGAGTGCGACGGCCTGCCGGTCGTGGAAGAAGCCGCGACGGACGTGATCGCGCTCTGGCAGGCCCGCGGGTGCGGCGAGCCGTGGCTGGCGGCCGGGTTCACCGACGCGATTGTCACGCTGCAGCGGCAGCGGGAGCAGCTGGCCGGGCCGGCAGGCTCCGGTGAAGCCGTGTTCTTCGACCGGTCCCCGGTGTGCACGCTCGCGCTGAGCCGCTATCTCGGTCATCCGGCGTCGCCGCTGCTCGCGGCCGCAGTGGACCGGGCGGTGGCGGAGCGCGTGTATCACGAGGCGGCGTTCCTCGTCCGGAGCCAGGGCTTCGTCACCCCGACGGCCGCCAGGCGGATCAGCCTGGCCGAGGCGATGGCCTTCGAGGAGATTCACGTACAGACCTACGCTGAGCTGGGCTTCCGGCTGATCGAAGTGCCAGCCGGGCCGCTGGCGGACCGGGCCGAGCTGGTGCGGCGCGCAGCCGCGGCCGCTGTCGGCGCGGCCGGGCGAGTGTGATAATCCGGTAGATACCAACTCAGGAGGTGCAGATGGCCGGACCGCTGGCGCAGGGCGCGACGGAGTTCGAGGCGAAGGTGGCCGCGTTCGTCAGGGACAACCGCCTGTACGGCGCCGCCGCCGGCCTGGTGCACGGGGACGAGCTCGCCTGGTCCGGCGGCACCGGGCTCGCTGACCTGGCCGGCGGCCGCCGCTCCGGGCCTGACGTGCTCTACCGGATCGCGTCCATCACCAAGACGTTCACCGGTACGGCGATCATGCAGCTGCGGGACGCGGGCACCCTCGACCTGGACGATCAGGTGGTCAAGTGGATCCCGGAGCTCTCGGACAGCGCCAGCCCGGCGACCATCGGCACGGTCACGATCCGCAGGCTGCTATCGCATGAGTCCGGGCTGGTCAGCGAGCCGCCTGGCACCGACTTCCTGGCGAGCCAGCCCAGCTATGAGGGCGTGGCGGCGCGGAACCTGGAGCGGGTCACCGAGATCTTCACCGCGGTGCCGCCGAACAGCCAGCTCAAGTACTGCAATCTGGGCTACCAGCTGCTCGGCGAGATCGTGCACCGGGCCAGCGGTACTGCCTACCCGCAGTATGTGGCCGACCGCATCCTCTCGCCGCTCGGCATGTCGTCGACCGCATTCGAGCCGCTGCCGCCCGAGCTGGCCGGCCGGCGCGCCGTCGGCTACGCAGGCCGTGCCTTCTCCGACGAGCTGGCGGTCGCTCCGGCGATGCCGCAGCTGTGGGCGGAAGGCGGCCTGTGGTCGACCGTGGAGGACCTCGCCCGGTGGCTGTCGTTCCAGCTGGCTGCGCACGAGGAAGATCACGGCCACGGCGCCGCGGAGTCGCCGGTCCTGGCCGGGGCCACCCGGCGGGAGATGCACAAGCCCAGGTACCTGAGCGATGAGGACTGGTCGAGCGCGTGGGGGATCACCTGGTACTCCGTCCGCAAGGACGACGTGACCTGGGTGCAGCATTCCGGCGGGCTGCCCGGCTTCACCTCGAACGCCTGCTTCGACCGCGCCAGCAAGGTCGGGGCGATCGTACTGGTCAACGGCTCCGCGGACGCCTCGGGCCTGGCCATGACGCTCGCCGCGGCGGGCCGCGGCCTGGCCGGATCGGCGGCGCCTGAAGTGCGCGTTCCCGCCCCGACTCCGGCGGATCTGGTGCCGCTGCTAGGCCTCTACGCGCCGGCCGACATGAGCTTCCTGATCAGGGTTGAGTGGCGGGACGGGAAGCTGACGCTCGTCGACGTGGCGGAGCAGGGGGAGAAGGTGCCGGTCGAGCGCGGCAGCCAGCCGGGCAGCTTCGTGGTGGCACCGGGCTACCGGCAGTCGGGCGAGCCGGTCAAGTTCCGGCGGCGGCCGGATGGTGCCGTGGTGTCACTGCTGTTCGGCGGCGGCTCGCTGCTGCGGCTCGATCCGGTGAGCTAGCGGGGGTCAGACGAAGGCGCCGAGGCCCGTGATCGCCCGGCCGACGATCAGCGTGTTGATCTCGCGGGTGCCCTCGTAGGAGTAGATCGCCTCGGCGTCCGCCACGAACCGGCCGACCTGGTTGTCGAGCAGGATCCCGTTGCCGCCGAGCAGCTCGCGGGCCCAGCCGACGGTCTCGCGCATGCGCACCGTGCAGAACGCCTTGGCCAGGGCCGAGTGGTGGTCCTTGGCCTGGCCCTGGTCCTGCAGCTGGGACAGCCGCACGCACAGGCAGGCCGAGGCGGTGATGTTCGACAGCATCCTGACCAGCAGGTCCTGGACGAGCTGGAATCCGGCGATCGGCCGGCCGAACTGCTGACGCTCGGTGGCGTAGGCGAGCGCGTACTCATAGGCGCCGCGCGCGCAGCCAGTCGCCTGCCAGGCAACCCCGGCCCTGGTGAGCCGCAGCACCTTGGCCGTGTCACGGAACGAGGTGGCCTCCTGCAGCCGGTTCTCCTCCGGGACCCGGACGTTGTCGAGTGTGATCTGCGCGTTCTGGACGACGCGCAGCGCGATCTTGTTGTGCATCTTCTCCGGGCTGAAGCCCTCGGTGCCGCCCTCGACCACGAACCCCTTCACCTGGTTGTCGGCGACGTCGCGGGCCCAGACGATGATGTGATCGGCGAAGGTGGCGTTGCCGATCCACTTCTTCTGGCCGTTGAGTACCCAGATGTCCCCGTCGCGCTGCGCGGTCGTCGTCAGGCCGCCGGCCACGCCTGAGCCCACGTCGGGCTCCGTGAGCGCGAAGGCTCCGATCTTCTCCATCCGGGCCATGGCCGGCAGCCAGCGCTGCTTCTGCTCCTGCGATCCGCACAGGTAGATCGAGCCCATGGCCAGGCCGCCGTGAACGCCCATGAACGTGGCGATCGACGGATCGACCCGCGCGAGTTCCAGCGCGATCATGCCGTCGAGCAGGCTGTTGCCGCCGGGGCAGCCGTGGCCCTCGCAGGCCAGGCCGGCGATGCCGAGCTCAGCCAGGCCCGGTACCAGACCGTGCGGGAACTCCTCCCGGATCCAGTAGTGATTAATGACCGGCGCGACAGACTTCTCCATGAAGTCCCGCACGCGCAGGACAAGCTGCCGGTCGTGGTCGTCGAGCAACTCCTCGAGCTCATAGAAATCGGCGTCGATGACTGAGTCCATGCCAGGCCCCTTACCCGCAGATCGCAACGTCGTGCACGCTCGCTAACGCCGGCCGGCTGGCCTGGCGTTCGCGGCGTGCGCCGGCCCCGGTCGGCTCGGCCAGGAAGTCGCTGATGACCGGCGCCAGCTCGGCCGCCTCGGTGACCAGGCCCAGGTGACCGCCGCTGAAGACATGCAGCCGCGCGCCCGGGATCAGGCGGTGCATGATCCGGGCATTCACCAGCGGGATGATCGGGTCGTCGTCGCCGGACACGATCAGCGTCGGCTGCCGCAGCAGCGGCAGGAACGGCAGGCTGGTCCAGCCCGTTCCGGCCGCAAGCTGATACAGGTAACCGCGGGCCGAGCCGACCCTGCTGCTCTCGTGCATGGCGCCGGCCACGCGAGCCGGGTCGGTCCGGGCGCTGCCGCCGTACAAGTCGGCCGCGATCTGCTCGAGGTGCCCGCGATCGGTGTACCGCCTCGGCGTGATCATCCTGGCGAGCACAGCCGGCCGTGCCGGGACCATGAGCGCGCCGGTCGCGGTGCTGACCAGCACGAGCCGCCGGCACCGGGCCCGCTGGACGGCGGCGAAATGCTGGGCGACACCGCCGCCCCAGGAGATGCCGAGAACGTCAGCGGTCTCATGCCCCAGTTCGGTCAGCAGGCCGGCGATCAGAGTGCAGAGCCCGGAGAACCGGTACGGGCGGTCCGGCAGCGGAGACCCGCCCACTCCGGGCACGTCGAACCTGATCACCTCGATCGCCGGATCGAGCGCGTCCACGAACGGCTGCAGCAGTTCCAGGCTCGCCCCGATGCCGTTGATGAGCAGCAGCGGCGGCTGGCCGGCAGCGGCCGTGATCCCGGCCCGCGCCGGCGGCGGCACGGGCGCCCGCACCGACGTCCGCAGCAGCTGGCCGCCGACGGCCACCACGCGGAGGCTACCGGCCATGGACATAGGTACCAGGCGCAGCTGCCAGCACGTCGTAGCCCTTCCGGCCGGCGGCGGCCGGCTTCCTGCGCTCGCCGCCGCTGCGCGCTGCCAGCCAGTCGCTGTAATGCGGCCACCAGCTTCCGCTGACCGTGTCCGCAGCGTCGAGCCAGGCGCGCGGGTCGGCCGGGTTCTCCGCCGCCGTCCGGAAGGTCGCCTTCGGATTCCCCGGCGGGTTGACCATGGAGGCGATGTGCCCGCTGGTGGACAGGACGAACGTGACGTGCCCGCCGAGCAGCTGCGTGCTGCGGTAGCAGGACTGCCAGGGGCACAGGTGATCAGCGATGCCGGCGATCACGTACGTGTCGGCGTCGACCTTCGACAGGTCGACCGGCGATCCCAGCATCGTCGCGGCGCCCGGTCGGGTGAGCGCGTTGTCCAGGGCCAGGCGGATGAAGTCACGGTGCAGGGCGGCAGGGAGCCGGGTGGTATCCGCGTTCCAGTACAGAATGTCGAAGGGCTGCGGCGTCCGGCCCTGCAGGTAGTTGTTGACCCAGTAGTTCCAGATCAGGTCGTCGGGCCGCAGCCAGGCGAACACCTCGGCGAGCGCCCGCCCGTCCAGGTAGCCGCGCGCTGCCGAGGCGGCGACCGCTGCTGCCGCCGTGGTCTCGTCGATCATCGCGCCGGCCGTCCCGGCCCGTGCCTGGTCAAGCACGGTGACGCCGAGGCAGAGGCTGGCGACGCGGTCGAGCCCGCCGATCTCGGCGAGGTGGGCGGCGACCATGGAGGACACGATGCCGCCCGAGCACAGCGCGCAGATGCTGACCCGGTCGGCCCTGGTGACGGCCAGCGCCGCGTCGAGCGCGCCGGTGACCGCGGCCCCGTAGCTGTCGAGATCGAAGGCGCGGTGCCGGGCATCGGGGTTGCGCCAGCTGATCGCGAAGACCTGATGTCCCTGGCTGACCAGGTACTCGATCATGCTCCGGCCCGGTGCCAGGTCGGTGATGTAGTACTTGTTGATCATCGGCGGCACGATCAGCACCGGGTATTCACAGACCTGCGCGGTCACCGGTGCGTACTGGATCAGCTCGAGCATCTCAGTGCGGTACACCACCGAGCCAGGCGTGACCGCCAGGTCCCGGCCGACCTCGAACGCGTCGGGTGCCACCATCGCCGGAACGCGGGGTGGCTGCGCCAGGTCGGTGACGAGGGCCCGCAGGCCGCGGACGACGCTGAGGCCGCCGGTGTCCACCAGCGCCTTGACCGCTGCCGGGTTGAGCAGCGGGCTGTTACTCGGCGCGGCCGCCGCGATCAGGTTCGACAGCACGAACCGCAGCCGCTCATCGTCGCGCCAGTCCAGCTCAGCGGTGGCCAGCAGGTCGGTCGCCGCCTGACCGGCCGCGAGGTAGGCCTGCACGGTGCGCCGGAGCAGCGGGTTCTGAGCCCAGGCCGGGTCGGTGAAGCGGCGGTCCTTGCGGTCGGGGGCCAGCTCCGAGCTGCCGGTCGCGATGCGGCCAAGCTCGGAGGCGAGGGCGGCCAGGTGCAGCCCGGTGAGCTGCGGTCGGCGGGCCAGACTGGCCGCGAGGCGCGCCGCGGCGCCATCGGGCCGGAAGCGGCGAAGCACCCCCAGCGCGCCGTCGGCCAGCAGCATGTCCAGCGCCGCGGCGACGTCGCCTGCGGATTCCTGCCCGGACTCGCGGCCGGGCGCGCCGTCGTCGCCGGTCATCGCACGTTCCCGCCGTGCGGCGGCGGCGCCGCGGTGAGTTGCCTGAGTAGACCGGAGGCGAACCCGGGCACGGTCAGCTTCATGGTCGCGCGGCTCCCTTGCCTGGCCTTGCGTCGCGGCAGGTTCCAGTATCGGCTCGCGGCGCTGCATTTGGCCAGGTGCCGGCCGGCTGCCTGCTCCGCGCCGCCTGCCGGGCTCCCTGCCCGCTGGCTCCATGACGGGGGCAGGAAGCCACGGCCGCGGAAAAGCGTTAGCTCACCAGGGCAGGTTCACGCCATCCTGAAGGGCTGGCCTGCCGTCACGTCGGGGAGGCTGGCTGGCCGGGCCGCCAGCCGCCCAATCTGGAGAAACTGCCATGACCGCCACGCTCGCCCAGCTGCGGGCACGCCTGCCGGGGCTCATGCTGCGCGACCAGCGCCGCCTGGCCAGGCGTGCCGACCGGGCTGCCTCGCTGCGGGAGCCGGTTGACCGCGATCGGGCCGTCGCCGCGCTGGCCGGCGAGGTGGCAGCGGCCGAGCAGCGCATGCAGGCGAGGCGGACCAGCGTCCCGGTGATCACCTATCCGGCTGAGCTGCCGGTCAGCCAGCGCAAGACTGAGCTCGCCGCGGCCATCAGGGACAACCAGGTGGTGATCATCGCCGGAGAGACAGGCTCGGGCAAGACGACGCAGCTGCCCAAGATCTGCCTGGAGCTCGGCCGCGGGATCAGCGGCCAGATCGGGCACACCCAGCCGCGCCGGATCGCGGCGCGCACGGTCGCCGACCGGATCGCGGCGGAGCTGAAGACCGAGCTCGGCGCCGTGGTCGGGTACAAGGTCAGGTTCGCCGACACAGCCAGCGACGACACGCTGATCAAGGTGATGACCGACGGGATCCTGCTCACTGAGATGCAGCGGGACCGGCTGCTGCTCCGGTACGACACCCTGATCATCGACGAGGCGCACGAGCGCAGCCTCAACATCGACTTCATCCTCGGTTACCTTCGCCAGCTCCTCCCGCGCCGGCCTGATCTCAAGGTCATCATCACCTCGGCCACGATTGACCCGGAACGATTCAGCCGGCATTTCGCGCCTGCGCCGATCGTCGAGGTGTCCGGCCGGACCTACCCGGTGGAAGTCCGCTACCGGCCGCTGGCCGATCCGGACTCCGAGCCGGGCGCAGAGCCGCGCGATCAGATTCAGGCCATTGCCGACGCGGTCACCGAGCTGCGCCGCGAGGGGCCTGGTGACGTTCTGGTCTTCCTCAGCGGCGAGCGCGAGATCCGCGACACCGCCGACGCGCTCGCGGACGAGCCGGACCTGGAGATCCTCCCGCTGTACGCGCGGCTGTCGGCCGCTGAGCAGTACCGGGTGTTCCAGCCGCACTCCGGCCGCCGCGTCGTGCTCGCGACCAACGTCGCCGAGACCTCGCTGACGGTGCCGGGCATCCGGTACGTGGTCGACCCCGGCACCGCCCGGATCTCTCGCTACAGCCAGCGAACGAAGGTGCAGCGGCTGCCGATCGAGCCGATCTCGCAGGCGTCGGCCAGCCAGCGGGCCGGCCGGTGCGGCCGTACCTCCGACGGCATCTGCATCCGGCTGTACAGCGAGGAGGACTTCGACTCGCGGCCCGAGTTCACCGAACCGGAGATCCTGCGCACGAACCTGGCGTCGGTGCTGCTGCGGATGGCCGCGCTGGATCTCGGCGTCATCGCCGACTTCCCGTTCGTTGACCCGCCGGACGCGCGGAACGTGGCCGACGGGCTGCGCCTGCTTGAGGAACTCGGCGCCGTCCGGCCGGGCAGCCGGAGCGACGGTGCGGCCAGGCTCACTGACACCGGGCGCAAGCTGGCAGAACTGCCGGTCGACCCGCGGCTTGGCCGGATGATCCTGCAGGCCGGCCGCAACGGCTGCACCCGCGAGGTGCTGATCATCACCGCGGCGCTGGCGATCCAGGATCCGCGCGAGCGCCCCGCCGATGCCAGGGACGCCGCCGACGCGATGCACCGCCGGTTTGCCGAGCCGGGCTCGGATTTCCTGGCCCTGCTGACGCTGTGGGAGTACCTGCGCGAGCAGCAGCGACAGCTCTCTTCATCGGCGTTCCGCCGCCTGTGCCGGCGCGAGTACCTGCACTTCCTGCGCGTGCGCGAATGGCAGGACGTGTACAGCCAGCTGCAGCAGGCCGCCAGGGACGTGGGCCTCGTGGCTGGCCGGGACCGGGGCTCGCGGCCTCAGCCAGCCGCTGGCACCAGGCGACGGCGCCAGGCAGGCTCCGCCGCACGCACCGCAGACCCAGTGCGCGCCGCGGGGGCGGCCGAGCCGGCCGGGAGGTACAGCGCCGACCTCGCCGACCGGGTGCACCAGTCGCTGCTGGCCGGGCTGCTGTCCCACATCGGCATGCAGGACACCGAGCGCAAGGCGGCCGACCGCAAGGCCGCGGACCGGAAGGCCGGCGACCGGAATGCAGCGGACGGCGGACGGCGGCGCGGCCCGGCGGAGTTTGTCGGCGCCCGGGGCGCGAGATTCGCGATCTTCCCCGACTCGCCGCAGGCCCGCAAGCCGCCCGCCTGGGTCATGGCCGCGGAGCTGGTCGAGACCTCGCGACTGTGGGCCCGGATGGTCGCGCGGATCGAGCCGGAGTGGGCTGAGGAACTGGCAGGCGATCTGGTCCGCCGCAGCTACAGCGAGCCGCGCTGGGACGCGCGCCGCGGCGCGGTCATGGCAACTGAGAAGGTCACGCTCTACGGCCTGCCGATCGTGGCCGCACGCCAGGTCAACTACGGCAGCATCGACCCGGCCGCGGCCCGCGACGAGTTCATCCAGCATGCGCTGGTGGAGGGGGACTGGCAGACGCATCACGCGTTCTTCGCCGGGAACCAGCGCGCCCGCGAGGAGGCCGGCGAGCTCGAGCACAAGGCGCGGCGCCGCGGCCTGGTCGCCGACGATGCGGCCGTCTTCGACTTCTACGACCAGCGGATCCCGAAGACGGTGACCTCGGCCCGGCACTTCGACACGTGGTGGAAGAAGACCCGCCCTGCTGACCCGGGCCTGCTCGACCTGAGTCTCGCCGACCTGGCCGGGCCGGCCGCGGACGAGTTCAGCCCGGCTGACTACCCGGAGCAATGGGGCCCGTTCCCGCTCTCTTATGAATTCTCGCCGGGGGAGCCGGACGACGGGGTCACGGCTGACGTCCCGCTAAAGGATCTTTTCGACGGGAACGAGGCCGACCTGGGCTGGCAGATCCCCGGCCTGCGCCAGGAACTGGTGACAGAGCTCATCCGCGGGCTGCCCAAGGACCTGCGCCGGCATTTCATCCCGGCCCCGGACACGGCCAGGGCGGCGCTGGCTGCGCTCGGCGCCCCCAGCGGTGACCTGCGCGACGCACTCAGCGCCGAGCTCGCCCGGCTGACCGGCGTACGGGTACCGCGGTCCGCCTGGGATGTTGAGCGCCTGCCCGCGCACCTGCGGGTGACCTACCGGGTGCTGGACGGGGACCGCGTCCTCGCGACCGGCAAGGACCTGGCGGAACTTCGCCGTCAGCTGCGGCCCGAGCTGACCGCGGTGCTTGCCGAGGCGGCGGCCGGCCTGACCAGGACCGGCGCGCGGAGCTGGGACTTCGGCACGCTGCCGCGGGTGTTCAGCAGCGGCCAGGTGCGCGGCTACCCGGCCCTCGCCGACACCGGCGACGCGGTTGACGTCCGGATTTTCGGCACCGAGGCCGAGGCGAACGCGTCGATGCGCCTCGGGACTCGCCGGCTGGTGCTGATCGCGGTGCCGTCGGGCGTGCGGTCGATCGCCGGCCGGCTGCCGATGAACGCGAAGATGGCGATGAGCCGCCATCCCTACGCGGGCGCCGCCGCGATGCTGGATGACTGCGCGGCGGCCGCGGCCGACCAGGTCATTGAGGACGCCGGCGGGCCGGCCTGGGATGCCGAGGGGTTCGCGCGCCTGGTCGCAGCGGCACGGGACGGCCTAGCTCCTGCGACCGCGCGGGTACTTGACGCGGTGGCCCAGATTCTGTCCGAAGCGCACGAGGTCGAGATCCGGCTGACCGGCGCTAACCCCGTGCCCGCGGTCGCGGCGGCGCTGGCTGACATGCGGGCTCAGTTCGGCCGGCTGATTCACCCGGGATTCATCTCGGAGGCGGGCGCCCGGCGGCTGCCTGACCTGGTCCGCTACCTGCGCGGAATCGTGCGGCGGCTGGACAAGCTAGCCGGGGAGCAGGCCAGGGATGCCGAGCGGATGGCGGCCGTGCACCGGATGACCGCGGCCTACGAGGCGATGCTCGCCGAGCTGCCGCCCGCCGACCGGGACCTGCCGGGCCCGCAGTCGATCCGGTGGCTGATCGAGGAGCTTCGGGTGAACCTGTTCGCGCAGGTGCTGGGTACCTCAGGACCAGTATCCGAGAAGCGGATCATGACTGCCATCGACGGCTTGCTCACCCGGTAGCGCTTCCTAGTCACAGTGTGGCTGGCAGAGCCGGACGGCGGCTCGCAGCGCGTCGAGGCGGGGCCCGGTGGATGGCCCTGGCGCGCTGCCCTGCACACGAGCCAGCTCCAGCGGCGTCGCCAGCCGCCGGAGCGCCTCCCGGATGAGGCCCGCGGGCCAGAGCGACTGCTCAGCCGCTGACCACGGCCTGGCCGCGTCCATGGCGGCCAGGCTGGCCTGCAGCCGGCCGAGGTCTGGCGTGGCCGCGGCGCGGACGTGATACCAGTACAGGGCACCGCACGCGGCGAACAGCACCGAGTCCCAGTACGGCGTGAAGTCGATGACGGACACCACCTCGTCGCCGTCCATCAGCACGTTGTCCGGGCCGAGATCACCGTGAACGAGCTGACGGGGCAGCGCGGCGAGGCTGCCGCGGGCGCGGTCGAGAATGGCGATCGCCCGCTGCGTGTCAGCTGACGCCATCCCGAGCTCCGCCAGCTGCCGTGGCAGCGTGGTGACGAGATGCTCCGGGTCGGCCACCCGTACCCACAGCGATTCGGGGTCTGGTGCGTACCGGACCGGCAGCCGGCCGAGAGCCTGGTGGAACTCGGCCACGTGCCGCATCGCGGCCGCCGTCTGCGCAGGGCTCGGGTGCAGCGGCGCCGAGCCCTCCAGGTACTCGAGCAGGACATAGCCGTTGCAAGTGACGAGCGCGCCCGCGCTGGTGGGCATGACCCGGGCCTGCCGCAGGCCCTGAGCGGTCAGCAGGCCGCTGATACGGGCCTGAAGCTCGACGTCCGCGTGCCTGGCAGCGGGCTTGAGCACGAAGGTGCCCGCGGCCGCCAGCACCTTGCGCCCGGCCAGGCTGCCGGCCGGCAGCTCTTCCAGGCCGGTCAGCTCGCCGAGGTCATACTCAGCCAGCGCGGCCAGCGCCGCGGCAGCAGGGTCGGCACCGGGCTGTGGCATCAGCTCATGATCGCCGGCCACGCGCCGCCGTTTACACTTCCGATGGCATGAAATACGTGCTGTTCTACGAGTCCGGCGAGAGGGTCGCGGAACTGGCGCCACTGCATTTTCCGGCGCACCGGGCCCGGTGGAGTGACTACGCCGAGCGCGGCCTGCTGCTGGCCATCGGCCCGTTCACGGACGGCGCGGCGGCCATGGGCGTGTTCACGACCAGGAAGGCCGCCGAGGAATTCGCGGCCGGGGACCCGTTCGTCCAGCACGGGGTGGTGCGCGGCTGGTCCGTCCGGGAGTGGAACGAGGCGCTGCTCTAGCTGCCGCGGTAGCCGCTGTTGTTGCGGCGCAGCCAGATGAACGCGATCAGGCCGATGATCAGCCAGGCGCCAACCGAGTGCGTCAGCGCGTGGAGCACGAGGAACGCCGCGACCGCCACGGCCACGATGAGCACGATGACACGCAGCGACCGGGTCCGCTGACGGCGCTCGGCCTGCCGGTGATGGTGGCGCTCGTGCCGGAGCCTGAGCTGCTCGCGTTCAAGCTGGACCCTGGCCAGCTTGCGCTGCTGCCGCCGCTCCACGGGCGGCGGCGCTGGCGTTACCGCATCGGCGTCCGGCAGGTCGGCGAGCAATCCGGTCAGGTCAGCCATCGTCTTCGCCCGCATGGCCCGGTCAAGCCGGTCGCTGAACTCGGTCTCGTCGAGCCGTCCGTCACTGAAGTGCTGAGCCAGGCGATCGGCGATCGCAGTCCGTTCGGTGTCGCCGACCCGCATGTCTGAGCCGGGCCAGCTAGCCCGCCGCAGGGCCGGACCGGCTGGCTTCGGCGGGCTCACGGGAGTGGACATAGTGTGCAGGGCCCCCTTGGTCAGTTGCGCCATGCCTGCATGTTGCTGGAGAACTCGGTGGCGATGGACTGGGCGGTGTCCTCATCGGGAACCAGCACCCAGCACGCCAGGTACAGCGGAATGCCGAGTCCGCCGACCAGGGTGAGCACGACGAACGCGATCCGGACGAGGACCACGTCGACGCCAACGTACCCAGCAACGCCTGACGCCACCCCTGCGATCATCCGGCCGTGCCGGGTGCGGACGAGTGTCCCGCGACCGCCCACGCCGGCGGCATCGCTCGTCGTCGGCTGCGTCTGCTCTGAACTGCCTGCGGTTGTAGTCATGCATTCAGCGTGCCCGCTCGCAGCCAGCCGGACTATCGGGATCAACCCTGAGCCGACCCTGAGCACCCCCCGGCAGGACCAGGGACTGCCCGGATGGCGGCCAGGCCGCTCATCAGGCCATGATGGGCACATGGGGGATCAGGCCAATCCAGCCGCCCGCGCCGGCACCGCCGCTGACCAGGTCAGCCGCTTCGGCGTGCCGCCAGCCGCCTGGCCGCCGGGGGACCCGGCGCTGGTCGGCGGGCCGCCGGAGGGAAGCCCTCAGCCCGGCCGCCCCGCTACCGCGGCGCCCGGCGATACCGCCGGCAACTCAGGCACCGCCGACTCCGGTGACAGGCAGGCGGGCAGTCACTGGACGACCCGGCTGGAGAGCCACGGCCTGCGGATCAGCCGCGGACCGGGCACGGCCGGCCCCGTCCGGCGCGCGCGCGAGGGGCAGCTGCTCGGCGGCGTCGCCGCTGGCCTGGCGCAGCGGACAGGCTTCTCCGTCGGCGTGATTCGCGCTGCGATTGTCATCGCCACCCTGGTGAGCACCGGGTACCTGGCCATCGCCTACGTCCTGGCCTGGCTGCTCATCCCCGCTGAGGGCGCGGACAGCAACATCGGCTCGAAGGCGCTCACCGACAAGCGCGGCATCAGCCTCGCTGCCGCGCTCGCGTCCGTGCTGGTCGTCGCCCTGGTGATCGCCTCGGCCCTGAATGCCCCGTGGGTCACCTCCCTCGCCGTGCCGCTCATCGTCTGCGCGGTGGGTCTCGTGCTGATCTCGCGGAACGCGCCGGAGGAGGAGCTGGAGTACCTCCGCGGCCTGGCTGACCCCGCGGGCATGAGCAGGACCGCGCCGCGGTCCAGGCGCGTGCTGCGGGTGATCCTGGGCGCTGTGCTGCTAGTTGGCGGGCTCGGCGTGCTGCTGCAGGGCCATGAGCGCCTCGCGCTGCTGAAGCCGCTGGCGGGCATCATTCTCCTGGTCGGCGGCATCGTCCTGACCCTCGGGCCGTGGCTGCTGCGAACGGCGAAGGAAGCGGTCGACGAGCGCCAGGCCAGGGTCCGGGCCGAGGAGCGCGCAGATATGGCATCGCGGGTGCACGACTCGGTGCTGCAGAC
>Ga0302325_10015665_pt1 | contig 16116 bp, 15 predicted proteins | sample Palsa_T0_2_FD_201948 | JGI IMG/M metagenome (GOLD analysis project Ga0302325, IMG submission 201948) | Peat permafrost microbial communities from Stordalen Mire near Abisko, Sweden - Palsa_T0_2 | ecosystem: Environmental > Terrestrial > Soil > Palsa > Peat permafrost | place: Sweden: Abisko... | reverse complement strand
TGACGATAGGTTGACACCCGTGGACCACGAACTCGACCTGCACCTCGACGGCCCCGAGCTGACCGCCGCGCTGACCGACATCGCCTCCGTCAGCGGCGAGGAGGGTCCCCTCGCGGACGCGATCGAACGCGAACTCAGGCGCCTGCCGCAGCTGGCGGTGACCCGGCACGGCAACACGCTCGTGGCCCGGACCGCGCTCGGGAGAAAAGAGCGGGTGGTGCTGGCCGGTCATCTCGACACCGTGCCGCATGCAGCCAACTTTCCGTCTTTTTTCGATGTCGAACGGTCCCGGCTGACTGGGGTGGGCACATCGGACATGAAGGCCGGGGTGGCGGTCCAGCTCCGTCTCGCCGCGACCCTGGACGCGCCGTCGCGCGACGTGACCTACGTGTTCTACGAGTGCGAGGAGGTCGCGGCCGAGCGCAACGGCCTGTTCCTGCTCTCCCGCAACGCCCCCGAGCTCCTCGACGGCCAGTTCGCGGTGCTGCTCGAGCCCAGCGGCGGGGTGGTCGAGGGCGGCTGCCAGGGCACCCTGCGGGCCGCGATCACGGTGGCGGGCGCGCGGGCGCACACCGCCAGGTCGTGGATGGGGCGCAACGCGATCCACGAGGCCGTTCCGATCCTGCAGATCCTGCGCGACTGGGAGCCGCGGCGGCCGGACGTCGACGGCCTCGAGTACCACGAGGGGCTGAACGCGGTCGCGATCTCCGGCGGCGTCGCCGGCAACGTGGTACCGGACGAGTGCGTGGTCACGGTCAACTACCGCTTCGCCCCCGACCGCTCCGCGGCCGAGGCGGAGACGTACATCCGCGATCTGTTCTCGAGCTGGCCGGTGGAGATCCTGGACGTCGCCCCGGGCGCGCGCCCCGGGCTCACCGCCCCGCCCGCGGCCGCGTTCGTCGCCGCGGTGGGCGGCACACCGCGGGCCAAGCTCGGCTGGACCGACGTGGCCCGCTTCGCCGAGCTTGGCATCCCCGCCGTCAACTACGGCCCCGGCATCTCAGAGATCGCCCACACCCCGGGCGAGTACGTCGAAACGGCCCAGATCGTCGCGGCCGAAGACCGCCTGCGCGCCTGGCTCACGAACTAAACAGGAAATGCGTATGGCGCCTCCGTCAGGGGGGGACGACGGAAACGCCATACGCGGTCTGTGGTTACCTGGCCGCTACCTGGCCCACTCGGTGAGGGTGACGGTGGTGGTGTGCTTGGCGCCCGACTGGCTGACGTAGGCGATCGAGAGCTGGCTGCCGGGACGGGCGTTCGCCATCTGGTTGGTCAGGCCGGCCGCGTTGCTGACCGAGGTGCCGTTGACCGAGGTGATCACGTCACCGCCGGCCAGGCCGGCCGATTGCGCGGGCGCCCCCGGGATGACGTCGCAGACCAGCGCGCCCGAGCTGGCCGCCGGGGTGAACAGGTTCCCCCCGGTCTCACTGGTCCCGCACTCGCTCGGCTTGGCCGCGTCGCCGACGTTGACGCCGATGAAGCCGGACAGGCCGATGTGCACGGTGGTCGAGGCCTTCCCGGCGTTGATCTCGTCGGCGATGGAGATGGCCTCGTTGATCGGGATCGCGTAGCCCTGGGTGGCCGCCGTGCCGTCGGCGCCCTCGCTAGTGGCGGGGCCGGCCGCGGTGTCCATGCCGACGACCTGGCCGCTGCCGTTGACGAGGGGGCCGCCGGAGTCGCCCTCCTGGATCGGCGCGTCGGTCTCGAGCATGCCGTGCAGGTCCTCGGTCGTGTTGGCGCCCTGGTCGCTGGCCTTGATCGACTGGTTGAGCGCCTGGATGGTCCCCTGCGCGGTCGACGGCAGACCGCCCTTGCCGCCGGCGTTGCCGAGCGCGAGCACTGCCTCGCCGACCTTGGCCTCGCTCGAGTTGGAGAGGCTGACCGTCTTCAGGCCGGACGCGCCGACAAGCTGCAGCAGCGCCACGTCGTCGGTCGAGTTGTAGCCGATGACCTTGGCGGTGTAGGTCCGGCCGGAGGTCACGATCTCGGCCGAGACGCTGGTCGACTGGTCGATCACGTGGTTGTTGGTCAGCACCAGGCCGGTCGACGAGATGACCATGCCGGTCCCCTCGGCGGTGGCGCCGCTGTACTTCAGGTCAGAGGTCACGTCGACCAGGCCGGGGTCGACCTTGGCGGCGAGCGCGCTCGCGTTCAGGGACCCGGTGCCGCTGTTGTTGCCGCTTCCGCCCGAGTCGCCGTTGCCGGTGGAGGGGAAGCCGCCGAAGCCGCTGCCGCCGAACGGGTTGGTCTCGGTGCCGCTTCCGCCGGTGCCGCCGCTACCGCCGGTGCCGGTGCCGGGATTGGCGGCCGGGGGGAGCGCGGAGGAGGAGGTGGTGTTGTGGTTGAGCGCGACCGCCACGCCCGCGCCGGCCCCGGCCGCGAGCACCGCGACCGCGAGGTAGGCGAGCGTCCGGCTGAAGCCGGACCGAGGAGGAGGCGGCGTCGGGGCGCCGTACCCGCCCCACGGGTTCTGGCCGTAACCGGGCGGACCGTATCCGGGGCCGCCGTATCCGGGACCGCCGCCGTATCCTGGACCGCCGTACCCGGGACCGCCATAGCCGGGACCCTCGGGGCCGCCGCCGTACGGACCACCCGGGTCCGCCGGGCCCGCGCCGTGCGCGGCAGCGCCGTATCCGGGGCCGTAGCCGGGGCCGTAGCCGGGCCCCGCCGGTCCCGGGCCGTAGCCGGGGCCGGCCGGATATCCCGGACCGTCGGCCGGTCCCTGGCTGCCGTCGTAGACGGGCCCGCCACGATAGGAGATCGTGTCGTTGGCGCCCTCGTCCCCCTGCGGGGAGCCGGACGCGGGGAGCCAGGGGCTCACGTACTCCGGTGGCTGCCAGCCGCCTTGCTGTGCGCTACCGCTGTCTTCGTCGTGCATTATCTCGCCTTCACCAGGACCAGGGTACGTGGTGTCTGCCCGGCGGCGGCGTCCTCATGCCACCGCCGTTACTTTCTAGTAAGCCTCTCAAACCTGAAAGCAGGCTGAACGCCGGCCTAAAGGGGCACCAGTGTTGCAACGGCCGCAGCTCGGCTGTGCTTCCCCACTCCCACCCGGCCCACCCCTGGCTCGCGGAAACGCTCACACGGCGGGCGCGGCGTCGAGCCGGACCCGTGACGTCCGGGTCGCGTCCGACGGGCTGACCCAGGTGACGGTGACCACGCTGCCCGGTCGGCAGGCGTCGACGATGGCCGTCAGTGCGTCGGGGGAGGACACGGCGTGGCCGTCCGCCGTGATGATCACGTCTCCGGCGGTGATCCCGGCGGCGTCGGCGGCGGTGCCGCAGAGCACCCCGTCCACCAGCGCCCCGGAGTCGACCGGGGCGACGGAGGCGGGCACCCCGGCTCCGGCCTCGGTCGGCAGGCAGCCGATCTGGGATGGGGAGCCGGCCGGATCGGCGCCGAGGCTCCGTTCCTCGGCCGCCTGCGCCCGTGGGCTGACGGTGCTGGTCGAGGGGACGATCACCCCGAGGAACCCGCCCACGCCGAGCACGATGCCCGGGGCCGGGTGCCCGGAGACGATCTGCCGCTCGGCGTTCATCGCGGTGTTGATCGGGATCGCGTAGCCGGACTCAGCCCCGCCGGTCCCGGCCGCCGTGTCCACGCCGATCACGACGCCCGCGGAGTCGGCCAGCGGGCCGCCGGAGTCGCCGGGCTGGATCTTGGCGGTTGTCTGGAGCATGTTGTGGAGCGTCTCGGTGAACCCGGAGGCGCCGTCGGCCGCCTGGATCGTCCGGCCGGTGGCGCTGATCACCCCGGGCGCGAGCACCGGCGGGCCGCCGGCGCCGGCCCGGTTGCCGATGGCGACCACGGTCGAGCCGACCATCACCGTGGAGGAGTCCCCGATCGGCGCCGAGGAGGCGCCCGGCAGCGGCGCGATCCGCAGCACGGCGATGTCGGCGGAGGTGTCGGCGCCCACGATCTGCGCCTGAAAGGTCTGCTGGGTCTGCGGGATGGCGACCGTCACCGAGGTCGCGTCCCTGATCACGTGATTGTTGGTGAGCACGAACCCGTCTCTGGGATCGACGAAGAACCCGGTGCCGGACGCGGTCTCGTCGTCGTAGCCGAGCGTGGCCGTGATGTCTACCACACTGGGGCTGACCAGGTCGTAGACAGCGCGGTCGGACAGCGCCCGGTCGCTCCCCTCCGCCTTGGCGGGGGCGACGGTTCCCGGGGTGGTCGCCGGCTCCGCCAGCGGCGTCGAGCCGGACGGGGCGGTCGAGCGGAGCAGTGCGATGCCGCCGAGCGCGACGGCGACGCCGAATACCGCCAGGAACAGCGCAATCAGCGTCCTGCGGCTGCGCTTCCGAGGCTCGTGCGGCGTCACCTCAGGGATTTTTCCCGTCCGAAGATCGGGTCATGCCGGTCATGACCAGGCAAGATGTCCGGGTCGAACAGGTTTAGCCGGCGCGTTCGACGTCACGGCGGACCGGATGCGCGCTCCAGCAAGGCCCCGGTGAGCGTCCCTCAGGACTGCGCGAGCCGCAGTCTTGCCGTCACCAATCGCACCCAAATGACGACTCAGTGCCAGAAATTGAAGCCGCTATCCCTCGGCGCCGGTGCCCGCCGCGCGCTACCCGCCGACGCCGCTCGCGTTCTGGCCGGCCTGCGCCTGCGCGGTCAGGTTGGGCAGCGGGGTGGCGTCTCCGGTCGACCTCTTGGCCGCGTTCCAGATGGCGTCGATGGTCGCCCGCTCCGCGTTAACCGCCGCCAGGGCCGGCCCGAGCGCCGTCTCCGCCTTGGCCCGGGCGGCGGGCGCGTTCGCGGCCGCCAGCGCCGCGAGCATGTCCTGCTGGTACGTCGTGGCGTCGAACGCCCAGGTGATGACGTCGTTGTCGGCCGCCGCGAGGTGCAGCGAGTCGAGCGACTCGGTGACCTGGTAGTTGGCGAAGTCCGAGAGCGACTCGTTGCTCGCCACCTCGCAGTTGGACGCGCCGTAGCCGACGATGGATCTGGCGGTGCCGAGCTCGGCCGTGTCGCCGCCCGCGACCGCCGCGTAGGACGTCATCGAGTCGCGCAGCGCCGCCGCGCACGACCCGACCCCGGTGGTCACGTCCCCGAAGTAGCCCCGCAGGTCGCTGGCCTGCTGCGACTGCGAGGGCTTGACCGACAGGGCGACCAGGAACCCGGCCGCCACCACCAGCGCGAGAGCGCCGAAGATCCACAGCGGCGTGCGCCTGGTGGCCCAGCCGGAGCGCCGCAGCGGCACGAACGGCGGCTCGGTCTGCGTCGGGGTCGTCATGACGGCTCGATCGTCTTCTCGCTCGGCGTCCCTGGGGTGTTCATCAGGGCGACCCCCTGCGCTAGGTCGGCCTTGGTCATCGGGCCGAGCACGTGCTCGACGATCCGGTGCTGGTCGTTGAGGAAGAACGTCTCCGGCAGCCCCCCGACGTCATACGGGCTGGTCACGGTCAGATGCGGGTCGAAACCGATCGTGTAGGTGACGCCCTTGGCGTGCGCGAACGCGAGCGCATGGGCGGTGGTGTCGTTCTCGTCGAGGCCGACGAGGGCGATCTGGCCGTGCTCCTGCTTGTACCACGCGGCCAGCAGCGGGGTCTCCTGCTGGCAGGGCCCGCACCAGGAGGCCCAGAAGTTCACGATGACCGGCTTGCCCTTGTACTGGCTGAGCGAGACGCTGCCCGGCCCGCCGAGGGCGGCGACGGTGAAGCCCGGGGCGGCCGGCGCGGGCGGCGCCGCCGCCGATGACGAGGTGAGGAGGCTTACCGCGATGATCGCGGCCGCGAACACCGCGATGCTGCCCGAGACCACCTTGTGCTCCCTGGCCTGGCGGCCGGTCCAGCGGGCCGCGCCCGATACGCTCATCGCCTGATGCTCTCTTCCTCGGTCTCCGCTGTCAGGGGCGGGACTGCGCCCCCGGCGCCCTCGGCGGCCAGGGCGAGCCGCGCGTCGGCCGGGGCCGGCAGCGTCAGCTCGAACGCGCTGCCCTCGCCGGCCGTGCCGCTCACGGTCACGTTACCGCCGTGGGCGCGGGCCACCGCGCGCACCAGGGGGAGTCCCAGGCCGGTCCCCCGGTGCTGCCCGTCGTCGCCGGTGCTGAACCGGTCGAAGATGAGCGGCACCTGATCCGCCGGGATGCCGCTGCCGGTGTCGGCGACGACAATCCGGATGGGCATGCCCGGGTAGTCCCGGATGACTGACAACTGTATGACATCGGTGCTCACGGTGTGCCTGACGGCGTTCTCGAGCAGCGCGTCGAGCGCCAGCGCGAGCCGCTCCCGGTCGGCCGGCACGATCACGTGATCGAGCCGCCCGATCCGCCAGCACCGGTCGGCAGCCGGCTGCCAGCGGCGGATCAGCTCCGCGACCAGCTGATCGAGCGCGATCGGCTCCGGGTGCAGGAACGCCGGGTCGGCGGCGGCGGCGATGAGCAGCAGCCGCTCGGAGATGCGGCGCAGCCGGTTCAGCTCGCCGACGACGACATCGATATCCTCGGCGAGCTGAGCGGGCTGGCTCTCGACGGCGCTGGCGAGCAGCTCGGCGTGGCCGAGCGCGATCGTGATCGGCGTGCGCAGCTGATGCGCGGCGTCTTGCAGGAACCGCCGCTGGTCGTCAAGCAGCCTCGTGTTGTGCTCGCTGACCAGGCGGTGTGAACGGTCGGCCGCCAGCCGGCGGTGCGCGTGCCACGCCATCGCCAGGAACATCAGCGCCAGCAGCGGGTCCTCGGTCAGCTCGGTGGCGGGCTCGGAGCCGACCGCCACGTCATAGGCGATACCGACCGCGGTCACCACCAGGACTGCGCTCGCCGCCCACAGCGTGGGTCCCCGGTTCCAGGTGCGGAACCCGTACACGAGGGTGAGGCTGGCCCAGATGAGGTGGAACGGGATCGTCTCCCAGCCCGGGAACATGAACATGAAGTCGAGGTTGACCAGGGCGAAGATCCACCACCCGACGTCGATCGCGCGAGGCGGGTAGAGCCACCCCAAGCGTGGCAGGCTGGGCAGCCTCCCCGCGACCTCACCGCGCCACGAGCTGATAGCCCTCACCCCGCATCGTCTTGATCAAGTCGAAGCCGAGCTTGGAGCGGAGCCGGCGCACGCACACGTCGACCACGTTGGATCCCGGGTCGAAGTCGTAGCCCCAGACGGTGGCCAGCAGCTCGCCCTTCGAGACCGCGTGGCCGGCGTGCTCCGCGAGCTCGCGCAGCAGCAGGAACTCCAGCCGGGTGAGGTGCACCGGGCCGTCGCCGACGTCGGCCACCAGCCGGGCCACGTCGAGGGTGACCCGGCCGGCCATGATCACCTCGCCGCGCAGCCGTACCCGCACCCGGGCGAGCAGCTCGGCCAGCGAGAACGGCTTGGTCAGGTAGTCCTGGGCGCCGCGCTCGAGCAGGTCGACCTTGGTCGCCACGTCGGCGACGCAGGAAAGCACGATCACGGCCTGGTCGGGTCGGGCGGCCAGCAGCTTGCCCAGCACCTGCCTGCCGTCCAGCTCGGGCATCACCAGGTCGAGGATGACGAGGTCGTAGCGCGTCCCCGTGGCGCTGGCGACTGCGTCGGCGCCGTTGCCGGAGAAGTCGGTGACATAGCCAGCGTTGGCGAGCGCGCGGCCGATGAACGAGCGGATCTTGGGCTCGTCATCGACGACGAGGATGCGCCCGGGATGTGTCACGTTCACCTGCCCTGACCGATCAGTTACATCTTGATGGTGTATGTGGGCTTTTCACCGGTCAACATGTGCCGTCTGACCTGGCGAAGATGTTACGGTACCGACGCGCAATCGATTGTAAAACTTTTCCGCTCTCTGTGTCGTCTAAAGAATTGGCGACTCCAGGTAATCAATGCTTAGCGCATAGTGAGCGACCGGTGCGACTGTGTGACTGGCATGACAATTTTGTCATTCAGCGGTCCGAGTGTTGCGGGCGCATTGCGCAACCGCCACGATCAGGGGGCGTAAGTGGGTAACCGCCTGCGAGTTCCGTCACGCGGCTGACCCGCGGGTTTGAAGCAGCACGGGTTTGAACCAGCAGGGCGCAGCCGCATCATGCGTTGCGCAGGAACGAGGTGGTATCCGGTGTCTCTACCGGCACGGGCGGCAACCCTGGTGGTCGCCTTCCTGGCGGTTGCCGCGGGCGTTATTTTCGTCGCCTTTAAATTTATTGGCGCCCAGCCGACCGTCGAGAACTACACGTCATACGCGAGCGGCGGCCAGGTGAACGTCACCTTGATGACCACGCCCGAGACGACGGTGACTACTAAGCCAGACTGGGTGTCGTACTTCATCAAGAACCCCAGTACTGGAAACTTCGATCACACCACGTACTTCGCGGTCCCCGCGAACACCAAGGTGAACGTGACGATCCTCGGATACGACGGGTGCACGCCGCTCCGTAACCCGGTCTGGGGGCGGGTCACCGGGACAATCGGCGGTGCCGAGGACGTCTCGTACTTCAATGGAAAGACGTACTCCCCCACGCAGCCGCTTCAGACCTTCGACTCGTGGGCGAACTGCTCGGTGCAGCACACGTTCGCGATCCCCGGCCTTGGCATCAACGTGCCGGTTGCGTCGCCGACGACCGTGGACGAGAACAACGCGCTGTGCGGCACGGCCCCCTGCACGGCGAACGACGCCGACGACGCTAAGGCGCCGCACTCGGTGGTGACGTTCAGTTTCATGACCCCCAAGACCCCCGGGACCTACCGCTGGCAGTGCTTCGTGCCGTGCGGCGGGGGCTACGTGGACGGCAACGGCGGCCCGATGGGCACGCCGGGTTACATGATGGGCCAGATGGAGGTGCAGTCCTGATGGCCGCCGAGTCCCCAACCGCCGCGGGAACGCGGGTCGACGGACGCCGCGACGGCTTCTGGCTGTTGGTCTTGTGGATAGTGCTGTCCGTCATCGGCTGCCTGCTCGTGGCGCTGGTCTTGGGCCCGCACCTGCCGCCGGGCGACCAGTCGAGCTCCGCCGCCAGCCAGCAGACCGACTTCACCGTCCTCGGCACGATCGCCACCCCGGTCGTGCTCGGCGTGCTGCTCTACATCGGCTGGGCGCTGACCTTCTGGCGGCAGAAGCCTGGCGACGAGACCGACGCGGCCCCGATCCACGGCAGCACCAGGATCTCGGCGATCTGGATCGTCTCGACCTCGGTGATCGTGCTCGCCCTCGCCGTCTACGGCACCATCGAGCTCATTACCCCAGCCGGCGCGGGCGCAGGTCAGGGGCCGCAGCCGATCTGGAAGCCGGCCGGGACCACTACCTCCTCGCTCACCTCATGGACCCCGGGCTCCAGCAACATCCTGCAGGTCCAGGTGATTGGCCAGCAGTGGGCCTGGACCTACCGGTACCCGCAGTTCGGCGGGTTCGAGACCACGCAGCTGATGCTCCCGGTCGGCGAGCCGGTGCAGTTCAACGTCACCTCGCTCGACGTGATCCACAGCTTCTGGGCCTACACGCTCGGCGTGAAGGCCGACGCTAACCCGGGCCTCAACAACGTCGCCTACACGACGCCCGAGCACACCGGCTACTTCCAGGTTCGCTGCAGCGAGCTATGCGGCATCTGGCACGGCTCGATGTACGACACCGGCGAGGTGCTGTCGGTGCCGGCCTTCCTGAAGTGGACGCAGACGACCAAGGTCCAGCTCGCGGCCGTGACGAAAATTCTGCCACCATACGCGCTTACCTACGACCCGACCAACATCCCGGCGGGCAAGATCAACACCGCGCTCGGCCTGACCAGCGCCGGTGGCGGTTACTACAACCCGGCCGACCCGGAACAGCCGTAGGAAAGGAGCGAGTTACCACATGGCTATCGAAACCCAGCCGGAGAGCGCCCAGGCGCCCGGCGGCGACGACCCGGGTGGCACGCCGAGGGTACGCAACTTCTGGCTGCGCCCGGGTATCCACACCGCCGTCATCGGCGCGGTCATCGGCTACCTCCTCGGGCACTGGCTCGGCGACTTCATCGCCGGCGGTTACCAGCAGTCGGCGGCGTCTGATGACAACGACTTCGCGATCGTCCTCGGCTTCTCCTTTCTCATCGTCGGCTGGCTGATCGGGCTCGGCGTCTTCGACGACCTGATGCGACAGATGCTCGGCCGGCCGATCCGCAGCTGGGACGATCACAGCGCCAACGTCGGCTTCGGCCGGTACTTCAGGTACACCCTCGACCATAAGGTCGTCGGCCTCCAGTACCTGGTCGGCATGCTGATCTACTTCTTCACCGGCGGCCTGCTGGCGATCGCGATCAGGACCGAGCTCCTGTCGCCGACGTATCACGTCATGAGCCCGACGACCTACCTCGAGGTGGTGGGCGAGCACGGGACCATGATGATGATGATGATGACCTCGGTCATCCTCGGCCCGTTCGGCAACTACCTGGTGCCGATCATGATCGGCTCGAAGAGGGTCGCATTCCCGAGGCTCGAGGCGCTGTCGTTCTGGCTCACCCCCTGCGCCTTCCTGATCCTGCTCTCGAGCTTCCTGCTCGGCGGGTTCCCGACCGGCTGGACCGGCTACGCGCCGCTGTCGATCCAGGCCGGCGAGGGCATGGACTCGTACGCGGTCGCGTTCGGCCTGATGGGCATCTCGATCATCCTGGCCGGGTTCAACATCGTGGTCACGATCATCTGCTACCGGGCGCCGGGCATGCGCTGGTCCCGGCTGCCGATGTTCGTCTGGGCGATGCTCACCACCGGCTTCCTGCTCGTGCTGGCCGCCCCTGTGCTGGTCGGCGGCATGTACATGATCGTCACCGACCGCACCGCGCAGACTGCGTTCTTCATCGATCAGCTCGGTGGCAGCTCGTATCTGTACGAGGACCTGTTCTGGTTCTTCGGCCACCCTGAGGTGTACATCCTGGCGCTGCCGGGGTTCGGCATCGTCTGCGAGCTCCTGCCGGTCTTCACCAGGAAGCCGCTGTTCGGCTACAAGATCGCCGCCGCGGGCCTCTTCGGCGTCGCGATCCTGTCGTTCTTCGTCTGGCAGCACCACCTGTTCGACTCGGGCATGGACCCGGACATGCGGCCGCTGTTCATGCTGACAACCGAGCTGATCTCGATCCCGACCGGGCTCATCTTCCTGGTCGCGCTGGGCACCTTCTGGCAGGCGAAGCTCCGGCTGACGGTGCCGATGCTGTTCGCGATCGCGTTTTTCTTCAACTTCCTGTTCGGCGGTATCTCGGGTGTGTTCCTCTCGGACGTGCCCGCGGACACCACCGCCCACGGCAGCTTCTTCGTGATGGCGCACTTCCACTACACGATCATGGGCGGCCTGATCTTCGCGTTCTTCGGCGGCATCTACTACTGGCTGCCGAAGGTCATGGGCTTCACGATGAACGAGCGCCTGGGCAAGATCCACTTCTGGACGATGTTCATCGCGTTCAACTCCACCTTCATGCCGCTGTTCGCGGTCGGCCTGCTCGGCCAGCCCCGCCGGGTCTGGGAGTACGCGGCCAACCTGCAGACGCTCAACGACTGGGTGTCGATCTCCGCGTTCTGCCTGGGCGGCTCGATGTGCATCTTCATCTTCAACTTCGTGATGTCCACGGTGATCTGGCGCAAGCGCGCGCCGCAGAACCCGTGGAACGCCCGCGGCCTGGAGTGGCAGATCCCCTCGCCGCCGCCGGTCGACAACTTCGCGCAGATTCCGGTGGTGCTGGCCGGCCCGTACGAGTACGGCGATCCGGACGCGCTGCCGGTGGCGGACCTGTATCCGCCGGCCGGCGTGATCGCCGGCGCCCTCGTCCGCACCGGAACGGAAGGCTAGCTCAGCCATGGCGGAGATCACTGCCCCTGGTAGCGGCGAGGCCGCGACCAGGGCAACCGAGGAGGCGGCGTTCTATCACGAGGCCGCGCTCAACGCGAGCTGGACGGGTTCCAGGCTGGCGATCGGCTCGCTGTCGTTCCTGTTCGGCGCGTTCGCGTTCGCCTACTTCTACCTCGAGTCGTCGGACGGCCACTCCAAGTGGCTGCCGAGCTCGACGACCCCGCCTCAGGCCAGCTACGGCGCCGCGATCATGGCCCTCGTCGTGGTCAGCGCGCTGCTCAACACCGTGGGGCTGCAGCGGATCAAGGCGGGTAGCAAGGGAACGTGGACGACCATGGCCCTGGCGGCCCTGGTGGCCGGCCTGGCCGCGGTCGCGCTGACCGTCTGGCAGCTGCTCAACCTGCCGTTCCAGCCCGGCCAGTCCGGCTTCGCCAGCGTCTTCGTCGGGTTCTACCCGGTGGCGCTGACGGTCTGGCTCGGCGCGATGGTGTGGCTGGAGATCCTCCTCGCTCAGGTCAGGAAGATCCCGGAGATGTCCTTCGTGGAACAGCCGCCGACCTACCAGCAGGCGTTCGAAGTGCAGCGGTTCCAGTCGTCGCTGAGCGCCTTCACCACCGTGTGGAACTACCTCGCGATCGTCGCGTTCATATTCTGGCTGCTGTTCTACGTGCGCTGACCCGGCGGCTTGGAGGAATTGATAATAATGTCAGCTCTACCGCTCGCGGATGGGCCCGCGATGTACTTCGGCAGCACGATCATGACGTTCGCGCTCCCGTACGGGGCGTTCATCGCGGCCACGATCGCGCTGTTCTACCTATTCCGGGCCAGACATTCGGGCCCGCGGCTGAGGTGGACCGTGGGCAGCGCCGCCCAGGTCACCTCGGTGACCACCAGGGAGCCGGGCCCGATCCCGGCCCCTGAGGTGACCACCGGGGTGTCGGCGCTCCCGGTGCCGACGGAGCCTCTCCGGGCGCCTGCTTCCGGGGCGCCCGCTCCCGGGGAGATCAAGGCGGACGACCAGACGGAAGGCACGGAAGGCACGGAAGGCAAGGACGGCGAGCACGGGTGACCGCCTCCCCGGCCGCGCTCCCGATATCGGCGAACGTGACGGCGGCGGGCGACGCGAGCCCGCCGCCGGCCACCGTCCGCACCCCCCGGGCGGTCGCGGCCGCGCTCGTCGCGCTGACCAAGCCCCGCATCATCGAGCTGCTCCTGGTGACCACTGTTCCCACGATGCTGCTGGCCCAGCGGGGCCTGCCGTCACTACGGCTCGTCCTGGTCACGCTGATCGGCGGCACCCTCGCGGCCGGCAGCGCCAACACGATCAACTGCTACCTCGACCGCGACATCGACGCGGTCATGAAGCGCACCTCCGGCCGCCCGCTGGTCAACAAGCAGGGCGTGATCACCCCGGCGGCCGCCTTGATCTGGGGCATCGTGCTCGGGGCGGGCGCGACCGCGCTGCTCGGCCTGGCCGCCAACTGGCTCGCGGCCGCGCTGGCCGACGCCGCGATCCTGTTCTACGTCTTCGTCTACACGATGCTGCTCAAGCGCCGCTCCGCGTCGAACATCGTGATCGGCGGGGCGGCCGGCTGCTTCCCCGTCCTGGTCGGCTGGGCGGCGGTCAAGGGCTCGATCGGGCTCCCGGCGATCGTGCTGTTCGCGGTGATTTTCCTCTGGACCCCGCCGCACTTCTGGGCCCTGGCGATGAAGTTCAAGGACGACTACGCCCGCGCCAACGTCCCCATGCTCCCGGTGGTGGCGTCGCCCGCGGCCGTCACCCGCAAGATCGTCATCTACTCGTACGCGATGGTCGCCGCGACCCTGGCCCTCGCCCCCTACGCCGGCTGGCTCTACACCGCCGCCGCCGTCGCCCTCGGCGCCTGGTTCCTCCTCGAGGCCCACCGCCTGCACGCCCAGGTAACCGCCGCCGCCGACCGCCCCTTCCCCATGCGCCTCTTCCACCTCTCCATCGCCTACCTAACCCTCCTATTCGCCGCCGTGGCAATCTGCGCCCTCCTCCCCGTCGGCCACTGGTAAAAAAATTCAACCCCGTCATCTCGAACGGACCGTTGCTTCGCCTTCGCCGGTTGAATAACTCCTGTCGCCGGGGCGGCGCAGGACACCGGCTGGCGCAGACGCGCGCTGGCGTTGTGGCCCGCAGCGCTCATCGGCCATCGGCGCGGTGGCCCGCTGCGCTAATGGGCGGCGGGCCGCCTCGAGCCGGGAGGCGGCCCGGATGGCAGACCGGGTACCGAACCGGGCGTTCCACAGGCGCGAAGAGCCAGCCGGAAGCGGCAGTGTGGGTATGTCAGCCTGCCGATCTATCGGCGGGTGCCTGGTCGCGCGGCACGCACGCCGGCCATGCCCGCCACGGGGAGAAGGCCCCATGGCCGAGAAGAAACCCATGGAGCGCACGGTTAACGCCGCGACAGTCGAAATCACCAGCGAGCGGCAGGAAGCGCTCAAGGAGGCACACATGAGTTCCGCCGGAACAGATTACGCGGGTAACGACGCGGGCCTCGGGAAGGTCGACATGCACTTGGAGATCGACATCATCCCGGTCTCCGACGTCGACCGAGCCAAGCATCGTGGCGGCCCGTGAGGAAGTCGTCGGCCGCGGCATCGACGCGAGTGAGGTGTGGCACGGCCCGCCGTTCCCTGTCGAGGCTCGGCAGCCCGGTCCCGACCCCAAGCGCACCAGCTACGGTTCGTTCTTCTCCTTCGGCGACCCCGACGGCAACACGTGGCTTGTCCAGGAGGTCACGACACGGCTCCCCGGCCGAGTCTGATCCGGCAAGCATCGCCGGACTCCTGCAGCGGGCGCTGGGGCTCCTCTGCGGGAGCCCCATTAGCCGCGGAGAGTGTCTGTTATGGGGGGAATGGCGCGGCGGGGAGGCGGACAACGGCTCTTAGGCCGGAAGCGTGGTCGGGGGCGGACTCCAGGTGGGCGGTGCCGGCGTGGGACTGGGCGGTGGCGCGGACGATGGCGAGCCCCAGGCCCGCGCCGCCGGCGTCGTCGTCGGAGCGGGTGCGGGCGTCGTCGAGGCGGGCGAAGCGGTCGAAGGCTCGCTCCCGGTCGGGCTCGGGTATGCCGGGGCCGTCGTCGGTCACGGCCAGCTCGACCCAGGAACCCGATTGGCTGACCGACACCGTGACCGATGATTTGGCGTAGCGAATCGCGTTGTCGATCAGGTTGACCAGCATCCGGTCGAGCCGGTCGGGGTTGCCCCGCACCGGCCACTCGTGCGCGGGCGGGAACGTGTCGCACCCGACGACGTCCGCGCCCACTTCGGCCTCTGCCTTCCCTTGGGCCACTTCCACCGGCGCCGCCGCGCCCATTTCCGCTGGCGCAACGGCTACCGGGACGGGGGAGTCGGCGTAGCGGGCGACCACCGCGCAGGCGAGCTCGCCAAGGTCGAGCGGCTCGCCGTGACGGCCCATGTCGCCGTGGTCGGCCTGCTCGTCAAGCCGGGCCAGGAGCAGCAGGTCCTCGGTCAGCCGGGACAGCCGGAGGGTGTCGGCGAGCACGTCCCGAGCGGTGGACGGCCAGTCCTGGCCGGCCGGATGGTCGAGCGCCACCTCGAGCTGGGTTCGGATCGACGCGATGGGGGAGCGCAGCTCGTGAGCGGTGTCGGAGACGAGCGAGCGCTGCCGCTGCTGGGCGGAGGTCAGCCGGGAGAGCATGTCGTTGAGCGTCAGCGCGAGCGACCGAACCTCGTCCCGTGCCTCCGGCACCGGCAGGTCGGCGGGCACCCCGGTGCCGGTGACGCGGGCCGCGCCTCGCCGGATGCGGTCGATCGGGCGCAGGGTGGAGCCGACCGCGAGCCATATCGCCCCGGTGAACACGAGGAACAGCACCGGCGTCCCGAAGATAAGCGCGTGCCCCACCACCTGCAGGCTGTCGGCGGCGGAGCTGTACGGCACGGCCGCGATCACCAGCTCGCCGCCCGCGGCCCGCACCACCGCGACCCGAAGCAGCGACGGCATGTCGAACGGCGCCCCGTGCACGAGCTGCGCCGAGTCGCCGTTGGCGAGCGCCGCCGCCTGGGTCGGCGATACCAGCGGCACCAGCCGGTCCGCGTCGGCCGACACGTTGACGATCTGCCCCGACGGCCCGAGCACCTGGATGGTGATGGTCCCGGCGGCAACCGGCACCGGGTCGGGCAGCCGGTCGGCGTTGATGAGCGCCGCGACCTCGGTCGCGCCCGATCGAGCGGTGTCGTCCACCGATCGGGTCAGCGAGACCCGGAGCGTGTTGAACAGCAGCAGGTCGCCGGCGACCAGCGCCACCAGCAGGCCGAGGGCGGCGATGAGCGTGACCCGGGCGCGCAGACCCCGCCGTCGCCACCAGCGCACAAGTACCGGTCCCAAGCCGTGCCGCAGCCACCACCC
>Ga0302325_10015664_pt1 | contig 16116 bp, 15 predicted proteins | sample Palsa_T0_2_FD_201948 | JGI IMG/M metagenome (GOLD analysis project Ga0302325, IMG submission 201948) | Peat permafrost microbial communities from Stordalen Mire near Abisko, Sweden - Palsa_T0_2 | ecosystem: Environmental > Terrestrial > Soil > Palsa > Peat permafrost | place: Sweden: Abisko... | reverse complement strand
CTGACGCGACCGATGGCACGCAGACCACCGTCGATATCTTCCAGTGCTCCGGGGGAGCCGGAACTTGCGTTGCCGTTCCCTTCGATGTGAGTGGGAACAATACCGCCCTGGTGCTCTATGGGACAGGCATTCAGAACCGCGCCGCACTGTCCGAAGTGACGGTGACCATCGGCAGCCAGACGCTTTCGGCAGCTTATGCCGGCGCCGCGCCCAACTATGCCGGGGAAGACCAGGTGAACGTGCTGCTGCCGTCGAGCCTGGCCGGCAGTGGGACGGTCAATGTCAGTGTGACAGTGTCAGGCATAGTATCCAACGTGGTAACTGTGGCTATCCAGTAAGAGCGCAAGTCACTGGTAACTACGCGATACCTTCCACCGTTCGCTTTCTCCGGAACAGCAGTCTGGCGGTCAGCACGCACCCTAGCCCCCATTTCAATACCTCAATGCTGGAATAGGTAGCGTGCATCATCCAGAAGTGGGACCGCTCGGGCGACGGCAGAGCGGCCGGAACAAAGTCGATAACTCGCCCCAGGATCACGATCTCCGGCGTCAGCACGAACCGTTGGATTACCGCGATGAGCAGCATAAGCAACGCCAGCAGCAGGGTGAAGTTCGTTTCGGTGCTCCCGAAGAGCAGTATCAGTAACAGCGCGAAACCGATGACGGTCTCCACGATACCCCACGTTTCGAAATACAAACGGTTCTGCTCCGCCACCTGGTAGCGCAACAGCGCTCGGGCAGAGTCTTGCCCAAGCTTCTCCACTTGCACGCGCGCGGGAGCCGCGGGTTTGGCCAGCAGGCGATCCACCGAGCGGAAGTTCTGGGTCGCCACCGACGCCATGAACAGGCCGCCGGTTAGCCAGCCGCCGAGCAGCAAACACGCCAATCGACGGAAGTGCATGATGACCTACAGTCCGTCCTCCTTCGCAATAATCTCCTTCATGATCTCCGAGGTGCCGGCGCCGATGGTGTACAGCCGCAGGTCCCGCCAGTAGCGGCTGATAGGATAATCCGCGGTGTAGCCGAAGCCGCCGAAGATCTGCATACAGTCGTAGGCCAGGCGTTGCGCCAGTTCCGAGGTGTAGAGCTTCGCCATAGTAATTTCGCGCACAGCCTTCTGCCCGCGATTGATCAGGTCGAGTGCGCGATAGACCAGCCAGCGGCCCGCCTCCAGGCTGGTGCGGTGCTCGGCGAACTTGTGCCGCCACACCTGGTAGCTGCCCACCGGATGGCCGAACGCGCTGCGATCTTTGCCGTACTGGACGGCGAATTCCAGGCAGCGGTCCATGGCCGCCACCATCTGGATAGCCGACGCCAGCCGCTCGCCCTGAAAGTTGTGCATGATGTAGTAGAACCCGCGGTTCTTCTCGCCGAGAATGTATCGCGCCGGGATGCGGCAATCGTCGAAGAACAGCTCGGCGGTATCCGAGCACAGATTCCCCACCTTCTTGAGTTTTTTTCCGACTGAGAAACCAGGAGTGCGTGTCGGAAACAGCACCAGCGACACTCCGCGATGCCCGGCGTCCGCGGTCCGCACGGCCAGCACAATGAAATCGGCGCGCGAGCCGTTGGTGATCCACAGTTTCTGTCCGGAGATAACCAGGTCATTGCCGTCCGTTCGTGCGCGCGTGCGCAGCGCCGCCACATCCGACCCGCCGCCCGGCTCGCTGATACCCAGCGCGCCGATCCACTCGCCCGACAGGGCAGGCTTCAGGAAGATTTCTTGCTGTTCCGCCGTGCCCAGCTCGGCGACGATCGGAACGGTGAGCTCGCCTTGCACCATCAGCCCCATGTTGGTGCCGGGGCTGTCGGACCACGATAGCGCCTCGAGCGCGGCGGCGGTGGCCCACCAGTCCAGTCCGCTGCCGCCCAGCTCCGTGGAAATGCGAACGCCGAACAGGCCCAGGCCGGCCGCTTTGCCAAAGAGCTCGCGCGGGAAAATGCCGGCTTCGTCCCATTCCTGCGCGAACGGCGCGATCTGCTCACGCGCAAAGCGCTTGACCGTCTGGCGGATCAAGTCATGCTCCGCGGTGAACGGCGGATAGACTGCCTGGGCGGCTTCTTGAACCAGTTCGGGCGTCATGCGGGTTATTGTAACCCGGGTTATAATTTCTTCCTGGAGGATAACGCTATGCCATCGGACAATAGCCGCAATCGACGTGAAGTTCTCGGAGCTCTTGCAGGCGCGTCTCTTGCCGCCGCGCTTCCCGCCGCCGCCGCGCCCGTGGACGAGCGATCCGGCGACATGATTTATCGCATTTTCGGACGCACCGGCATCAAGGTCTCGGCCATTGGCCTGGGAGGCTCACACGTCGGCTCGCCCGCGGATGAGAACGACGGCATACGCATCGTGCGGACCGCCATCGACCGCGGAATTACCTTTCTGGATAATTGCTGGGACTACCACGACGGTAAGAGCGAAGTGGTCATGGGTAAAGGGTTGCGGGATGGATACCGTCAGAAAATCTTCCTCATGACCAAGTTCGATGGCCGCACCAAAGAAGCGACTGCGCGCCAGATTGACGAATCGCTGCAGCGCCTGCAGACCGACCACATCGATTTGATGCAATTCCACGAAAACATCCGGCTGGAAGACCCAGACAGATTCTTTGCGCCGGGCGGGCCTCTCGAAGCGCTGCTCGACGCGCGCAAGGCGGGCAAGATCCGCTTCATCGGATTCACCGGACACAAAGATCCGATCGTACATCTCCGCATGCTGGAGCTCGCCGCGCAGAATAACTTTCACTTCGATTCCGCACAGATGCCGCTGAATGTTTTGGACGCCCACTTCCGCAGCTTCGAAAAGAACGTGGTGCCCAAGCTGGTACAGCAAGGTATTGCGGTGCTTGGCATGAAGCCTCTGGCCGAGGGTGAAATTCCTCGCAGCGGGATTGTCAGCGCGATCGATTGTCTGCACTATTCTCTGAGCCTGCCGACCACGGTGGTCATCAACGGATGCGAAACCATGGAGCGGCTGGAACAGGCGCTGGAGGCGGCCAAAACGTTCAAGCCCCTGACAGACGCTCAGATGGCGTCGCTCAGGGAGAAGACCAGGCAGGTGGCCATGACCGGGCGCCTGGAGCGTTTCAAGACATCCAATATCTTCGACGGCACGGCTAAGAACCCCCAATGGATGGGGTAGATCTTACTTCGCTTCTTTAGCTTCCTTCGTGTCCAGATTGATCTTCAGATCTTCCGGCGTAATATCGCACTTCGCCCCGCCCGCCGGAATCTCTACTTTAGCCGTCCACAGGAGCGCGTTGACCACCATGCGGCGCTGATCCTCCAAGCCCCAGTTGTGATGATAGTGGCCGCCGGTGAAGCCGAAGCCGCGTCCGCCGTCCTCCCGCTGGACGGCCCAGGCGACGGTCTCGGACTGCGGCTTATCCTTGGGCAGCATGGTGGTCAGGATGGGCGTGAAGCGCTTGTCGTTCGGACGAAAAACGATGCGGTAATACCATTCGTCGCGCGATTGATAACTGTCCCATCCTCGCGAGATGGGGTGTTGGGGGGAGGCGCGGGTCAGTTCGACGTCATTGACGGGATTCTGCGAATAGGGCCTGCGGTAGAATCCGCCGATCCACTCGAGCAGCTCCATGCCGCCGTGGTCTCCCGGCACTTCCACGGCATAGTGCAGGCAGGCCAGGCCCACGCCGCTCTTCATCAGCTTGCCGAGTTTATCGAGGCGATCGCCGACGAGTATGGGGTGGCCCTCGCCGCCATCCATGTACAGCACAATGGCGCGGGCACCGTCGAAAACCGATTCGTTAACCGGCCAGCCGCCCTGCACTACTACGGCGTCCACGCCCTCATTCTGGCGCAGGCACTTGGCCAGCAGCAGAGTGCCGGCATTGAACTCGTGCTCGCCGAGGCCATGGCTGGGCCTTCCGGCCACCAGCACGATCTTCGCCGGACCCGCCGCCAGCGCGCCCCAACAAAGCGTCAAAAGCAGAATGCCAGTCTTGCTCATTTGTGTTCCTTTGTCAGCCAGCCCTTGATCCCGTTATTCTTCTTCGCCTTGGCGTCGCCCTTGGCCGCCTTCACCTCGCTATCGATGGCCTCCAGCGCAATGGGCGCCATAATCCGGTATCCTTTGCCGTTGGGATGCAGACCATCGTCCGCCAGATCGGCCTGCAGGAAGCCGGATTTGTCCACCAGGGCCGCATAATAATCCACGTACCGGAAATGGCGCTGCTCGCAGAAGTTCTTCAGCCAGGCGTTCAGCTCCAGAATTCTGGCCGGCGGCCGTTGGACGCTACGCCGATATTGTGGGTTAGTGTCCTGGTGATAATCGCTGATGGGCAGCACTGACGCGAACATCGGTTCAATATGATGGGCCGTCGCCAGGTCCGCGATCATCGACAGATTGTTCTCGATGGCGTTGAGCGAAATGCCCCGCCCGATATCGTTGGTGCCCGCCAGCAGCAGCACCAGCCGCGGCTTGAGATCGATCACATCCGCCTGCATGCGGCCCAACATCTCCCCGGTGATCTGTCCGGAGATGCCGCGATTCACGAAGTCGCGGTCGCTGCCGTAATACTCGTTAAGCCGCCAGCCATCGGTGATGGAATCGCCCAGAAACACGACCCGCGGCCGCTCGGGCGAAGGCGGGCCCAGGCGTACGTCAGCCTCGGCGTAGCGCTTCAGATTATCGCGATCGGGATTGCGCAGCTGTTCTTCCTTCAAATCCAGCAGCGCGCGGAAATGCGAGTCGATGCGATCCACGGCGTCGCGCAGCTCGCCGAACTGCCGCCGCCCTTCCTCGGGAAACGGATAGGGCTTCGGCACGGTATCGGCAACCGCCAGGTAGGCGCGCGCGTTGTTCAGTAAAGTATACGTTTGGCCGGCGTTTTGGGGAGCAGTTTCCAGGTTGACCAGCGACTGGCGGGCGTTCTCCAGGGCGGGCGCTCCGGCGCGCGCGAGGCCAGGCACGGCCACTCCGGTCGATTCCATCAACTGCACGGCGCGCGTTTCCAGCTTAAGCGCCTCCGGATTCGGCAGCAATGCGCCGCCACCCTGGGCCAGCGCGATCGCCGCGGTCGCCCCAAAACAGGCGAGCCATCTCATGTTTTTTCTTCCTTCTCCAGTTGCAAAGTAATCGTGCCGATGGCAAACTGCAGGCGCACGCGGATCTGCACGGGCAGCTTGCGCGCGTCGTCGGTCAGCCAGACATGCAGGCTGCCGTAGCGGCGATACAGCACATCGTTAAACAGGAACGCTTCGTAGCGGATGGTCTTGAATACGCCGGCGGGTGTCCGCACCTCTTCGCGCTGCTGCGCCTGCACGCGCGCCATGACGCTTTTCTTGCCATCGCTGATTGCCACCTGCGTGCTTTGGCCCGGCTGCAGGTTCAGTGTGCGCAGCATGTAAAGGCCGCCCAGCACGTCGTGTACGCACTGCGGAATATCGATCTCGTGAGCGTTCACGACCGTATTGTTATCCAGATCTTTTTCCAGATACTCGGCCTTGCGCGCCTCGCCGTTGAACGTGACGCGAGTCTCTTTGTGCCGGTTGCCTTCCGCCGCCTTGAGGTAGGAGCCGGAAGCGCAGAGGTCGGATTCCAGGTTCGAGATGTAATCGTTATTAACTTTGAAGAGCTTGGAAACCAGGCCGGCCGATTCCAAATGCAAATCCGCCTGCCAGCCCGCGGCGGAATGGCGCGGCGCCGCGTTCCACTCCAGGCGCGCTTTTCCCGCCGTAACCAGCCGCCACTCCACGTTATATCGCAGGACTTCCCGCGCAGGGAGCGTGCCCGGCGCCGTTGCGACGGGAGCCCAAAGCAACAAGGGCAAGGGCAGCATCCAAACTGCTGACATTAACGTCAGTGTAACAGGCGAGCGATGGGGGCGCGGCGCGCGATTCGTGCGGGTGACGGCATAATAAAAGCAGGTGGATAAATGCCGGAAGGTTTGAACGCGGTTCGCCAGGTTCTGGCGGCTGCCCATTTTGCGGCGGCCAGGCACGCCCCGCAAAGACGCAAGGGTTCGCTCGGCGAGCCTTATGTGAATCACCTGCTCGAGGTCGCCGAACTGCTGGCGTCGACCGCCGACGAGCTCGACACCAACCTGATCGTGGCGGCGCTGCTGCATGACACCATCGAGGATGCCGGAGTTACGCGCGCCGAACTGGCCGAGCGCTTCGGGGAAGACGTTGCCGCGCTGGTGGCGGAAGTCTCCGATGACAAGTCGCTGCCGCGGGAAGCCCGCAAGACGCGGCAGGTGGAAGATGCGGCACGGAAGTCGCCGCGTGCGCAGGCGCTGGCCGCGGCCGACAAGATCTCGAATCTGCGCAGCATTGTCAGCAGCCCTCCGGCGGACTGGAGTTTCGATCGCAAAGTGGAATACGTACGCTGGGCGCGCCAGGTGGTGGGGCGGTTCGCACAGCTCAACGGGCGGCTGGCGGCGGAATTCCGGCAAACCAGCGCGCAGCTTCAGGAGTGGGAAAAGTCCGGCGGCACGAAGGTTTTTTTCTGAGGCGCCGCCAGAGCTTCATTGAAGCGCTCCTGTAGCAGGGCATCGTAAATGCGGGCGAAGCGTTCCGTGCCTTCGTCCAGGTGCAGGGCGAATTCCCGCGTGAGCCGCACCTTTTCGCGAATGTAGGGCCGCGCGACGGAGACGAAATGATCGAACCAATCGTCGGCGACGGCATCGTCGTACTTAAGACGCAGATATGTACGCAAGGCTTGCCAGGTTTCGACGCAGGCGCGCAGAGGCTCGGCGATATCCGGCACGCCAAATCCGGCGATAGCCTCCAGATACAGCGCGCCCACGGCGCTTTCGAGAGCCGCGCGACGAAACGCCGCGTGGGGGTCGGGGGCGGCCAGGCAGGCGCGCTCGATCTCCAGCAGGGTGGGCGCGCGGCTAATCTCGCGCATGGCGATCTCCGGCCTCGGCGGAGCGATGCGCATGCGGCGTCGACGCTGCTCGCGAACCACGTAGACCACAGTCGCCACCATCAGCGCCGTCAATAGCGGAAACAATTCGCCCAGCACACGTCCTCAAACCCAGCGTACATCGGCAGGGCCTGCGCTACCATGGACTGCATGAGTCCAAATCAGCCGGGGCAGCCGCCCAAGTTGCCCATTCCAGGCGTGAAGAATCTGATCGCGGTGGGCTCTGGGAAGGGCGGCGTGGGAAAGACCACCGTAGCCGTGAACCTGGCCGTGGGACTCGCCAAGCTGGGCCACCCGACCGGCCTGATGGACGCGGACGTCTACGGTCCGAACGTGCCGCTGATGATGGGCATCAACCAAACGCCGATGGCCCACGGAGAACGCATACAGCCGCTCGATCAATATGGTGTGAAGCTGATGTCGATGGGTTTCCTGAATCCAGGCGACAAGCCTTTGGTGTGGCGCGGGCCCATGCTGCACAGCGTGATTCAGCAGTTCCTGCGCGGAGTGGATTGGGGCAATCTGGACTATCTGGTGATCGATCTGCCGCCCGGCACCGGCGACGTGCAGCTCACCCTCATACAGACCGCTCCGATTACGGGCGCCATAGTGGTGACCACGCCCTCGGACGTTTCGCTCGAAGACGCGCGCAAGGCCGTACACATGTTTCACCAGGTGAAAGTGCCGCTGATCGGTATCGTCGAGAATATGAGCTACCTGCTGTGCCCGCACTGTCAGGAGCGCATCGACGTATTCAGCCAGGGCGGCGGGCGGCGTACCGCGGAGCAGATGAAGGTGCATTTCCTGGGCGAGCTGCCGCTCAATCCGGAGGTGCGAGTGGGCGGCGATACGGGAAGTCCGGTGGTGCTGCGCGCGGGCGCGGGCGCGGGATTTCTCGATCTGGCGCGCAACACCATACGGCGCATCGAAGAGATCGGTCCGCAGACAGGGCCTAGCATTGAGATCACGGATTAGCCATGGACTTCACGCGACGCGCCCTGCTCGGCTCTCTGGCACTAGCGGCCGGCGCACTGGCATCGCCGCCGGCGTTCGAGCTCGAAGAAGCGGACATGCGCCAATTGCAGAAACGCATGAGCGAGGGCAGTCTCACGGCGCGTTCGCTCACCGCGCAGTACCTGGAGCGCATCGAGGCGATCGACCGGCGCGGGCCGGCGCTTAACTCCGTGATCGAGCTGAACCCGGATGCGCTCTCGATAGCCGCATCGCTCGATGCCGAGCGCCTGGCCAAGGGCGCGCGCGGTCCGCTGCACGGCATCCCCATACTGATCAAGGACAACATCGACACGGCCGACCGGATGATGACCACGGCCGGATCGCTGGCGCTCGAAGGCTCCATCGCGCAGCGCGACGCATTCGTGGCCGGGCGATTGCGGGCCGCCGGCGCGGTGCTGCTGGGCAAAACCAATCTGAGCGAATGGGCCAATTTCCGGTCGAGCCACTCCACCAGCGGCTGGAGCGGCCGCGGCGGACTGACGCGCAACCCTTACGCGCTCGACCGCAATCCGTGCGGCTCCAGCTCCGGATCCGGCGCGGCGGTCTCTGCTAACCTTTGCACCGTGGCGATCGGCACGGAAACCGACGGCTCCATCGTGTGCCCGTCTTCGGCGAATGGCATTGTCGGAATCAAGCCGACGGTGGGACTGGTCCGCGCGGCGGGCATCGTTCCCATCGCGCACAGCCAGGACACTGCCGGACCCATGGCGCGCACGGTAGCAGATGCTGCGCTCCTGTTGGGCGCGCTGGCCGGTGTGGATTACACCCCATCGCTCGACGCTAACGGGCTGCGCGGCGCGCGCATCGGCGTGGCCCGCGACAAATTCTTCGGCTTTAACGACAAGGTCGACGAGTTGATGGAAGCGGCTCTGCGGGAGATGCAGCGGCGTGGCGCGGAAATCGTGGATCCCGCCGATATCCCCACGGCAGGCAAATTCGACGATTCGGAAACGGAAGTGCTGCTCTACGAGTTCAAGGCCGATCTGAACGCCTATCTGGCGGCGCTGGGGCCGAAGGCACCGGTGCATTCTATGCAAGAGGTCATCGATTTCAACGAGCGCCATCGCGACAAGGAGATGCCTTACTTCGGCCAGGACCTCATGATTAAGGCCCAGGCGAAGGGTCCGCTCACGAGCCAGCCATATCTGGAGGCGCTCGAGAAGGATCATAAACTGGCTCGCACGGAGGGCATCGACGCGGTGATGAACAAGAACCGGCTGGACGCGCTGGTGGCGCCGACGGCGGGCCCGGCCTGGTGCACGGATCTGATCAATGGAGACCACGCCGCGGGCGGCAGCTCCACACCCGCCGCCGTGGCCGGCTACCCCAATATCAACGTGCCCGCGGGTTACGTCTGGGGCCTTCCGGTGGGCATTTCGTTCTTCGGCGCGGCGCATTCCGAGGCTCTGTTGATCAAGCTGGCGTACGCTTTCGAGCAGGCCACGCGGCATCGACGGCCGCCGCGATTCAGTGCCACCGCGGATGTGCGGCTGGCTTAGTATTAAACTGATACGATTTGATGCTGAGAGTGATGCTATAATGTGTGTATGAATACGATGCATGCGACGAGCCAGACTACCGCCAAGCGCCGCACCACGCTGACGCTTCCCAGCGAGTCGCTTGCCGCTGCCGAGCGCATTGCCCGCGCGCGTAAGGTAAACCTGAGCACGGTCATCGCCGAAGTGATCAACGATGGACTGCGCGCCCGACGGGCAACGGAGCGAAGCGGGCAGGTGTTGAAATCGTACCGGCAGGCTTTCTCCCGTTTCACCGATGCGGAGATGCGGCTGCTCGACGGCGTCATAATGGACGAGCCGCTGGATCGGTAGGCCTTGGTCGACCCTGCTTTTGGGCCGTTTCTATTCGATACCAGCGCGGAAAGCTGGTTGGCGCGATCTACCGACCCAGCCGTCCGCGGATGGTTCGAGAAATACCTCAAGCTGCACCCGGTGAACGTATCCGCTGTAACCGTACTAGAGCGGATGCGGGGATACGCCCTGCTGCTGTCGCGAGTGGCGAATGAACGCCGGGTGCAGATCGCCTTCGCGCGCCAGGCTTACCTCGACGCGCTTGGTACGGTTTGGCCTATCGACGCCGCAGTCGCTCTGGTTGCCGCCGAACTGGTGGCATTGTTGCCGCAGCCGCCCACGCCGCCAAAACGCGCCCACAGGATGGCCGAATCGCGCCAGGAGCGGCTGGCACGCTGGCGATTCGACATACTGATCGCGGCCACAGCTCTGGTCGCCACGCTACCCCTGATCCACGATAATCCCGAGGATTTTGAGGCCATTCGTACTGCCATCGAAATCTCGCCTGAGCGGTTTCCGGATCTGGGCCCGCTGAATCTCATACGGACGTTGCGGCTGGCCGGCTAACGTGCAAGCGCTAATGAGCGGATCAAGCGCAGCGCTGGCCGCGTGTTCCATTCTTTTCTATACGCCTCGTGCGTGGAGTCGTTGGGATAGGCTTCGGGTGCGGGATAAGGGTAGCGCGACATGGCGTGAAAGGGCAGCGGCTCCACGGTTTGCGAATAGGCGGTGTTGGCGTCGCGATCTTTGGCCCAGCCGTCCACGAGCAGCAGGAAATCGCGCGTCCAGCCCCTGTGGAGCGGCGGGAGAGCGGCGGCATCGAACGAGAGCCGCAACTCATCGCCGGAGCCCATGATCGCCAGCCGGTCGTCGATCTGACCCAGCAACTCGCGTACGTCCCCGTAGCGCGTGTAAAGACCTGGAGTGGGATTCCACTGGGAGAGCAGCGACACCTGCGTATAGTCGAAATATTCAGGCTGCCTGCGCTCAGGATCGATCTGCGCGCAGGAGTAGCCGCGGAAATGCAAGTCCGCGGAAGCGGCCTCGATCGGCGTAAGTTTCGCTTCGGGCGCGTCGGCGTTCTCGGCCAGGAAGATTTCGTCCCAATAGACACAAAGATTGGTCGCGATGCGGACCTCGCGTGAGGCGGAGAGGAACTTGCCGGTAAGATCCACGGCAATCGTCTTGGTCTTGCCTGAGGGCATGCCCATGTCATCGATCACGGTCCGCCATTTGCCCGCGGCGTCCTTGACCTGGAGGTACGGCGGAATCAGCCCCGCGGCGCTTTCCTGCGCGGCGGCGTAGAAGGTGCTGCCGTCGGCCCAATCCACCCAGCCGTTGAGGACCAGCACGGCACGGTTGCCCGGTGCAGCGCCTGCGAAGTCCAGATCGAGCGTGTGCATCTCGGCGACGCCCGCGTAGTCGCGGCGAAAACCTGCGGCGTAGATGCGGTCGTGGCGCGTAAGGGAAGCCAGCACGTCGCGGCCATGGCCGTCGCGGGCGGCGCGCGGGTAGATACGATGCTTCACGCCATACAAGCGGAAGTCGGGAAACGGCGGGCTCTTCCATTTATCGTTGGTGAAGAGTTCCACGCCCGCTGGGTGATCGAGGGCTAGCAGGCGGACCTGGTCGAAGTAGGTCACTTCACTCAGCTCTTCGGTGATGCGAAGGTCGTAACGCCCATCGCGCGGCACCAGCGCGGCGGCGGGAATCTGCACGTACTCGTCGTGATCCACCGGGAAATAGCTGCCATCGCCCGAGCGCGCGCCGAGCGGCGCCACGCCCAGCACGTCGGTGAGGAACTCGAATCGGCGCCCGTTCCAAGTGAAAATCATGGGGCAGGAGCCCGAAAGGCGCGGTGCTTCCTTATACGCCACATACTGTCCGGCGGCGACGGCGGTCATGTTCTGGATCATGCCATTCGGCCAGGTGACGCGGATGGTATCGGCCTGCCGGCGATCGGCGAGTCCGAAAAGCAGCGGCACTCCCTCGTAGATCTTCTTTTGATAGAGAGAGCCGGCCTTCACTTCGACTTCGGAGCCGGACGCCAGCTTGAGATTCTTCACGCCTTCGAGAGAAACCTCGAGCCACCGATTCGCAGTGGAGGTCTGGTTATGGAGCAGGTGCATGCGGCCATCGGGGGCGATGGCGGCGAGGCTGGGGCGGCCGCTGCGGTCGAAATCGGCGGGGGCCCAGCGAATCGCCTCGATCCAACCGGGGGGCGTACGGGACTGGCCGGCGATGAGGCCGGCCGCGCCGGTATCGGCCAGATCGGCGAATGCCGCACTTTGCGCCGCGGGATGGAGTCCGAGCGGCGCGAACTTACCGCGATCGTTCCGCAGCAGCGTTGCCCTGCCGGTTGATACAAACGCAAGATCGATCCAGCTATCGTTATCGAAATCGATGGGCACGATGGAAACGGCTCCGGGCGGCATGGAATCGAGGGGAACGGCTTCATAGACGCCGGCCAGGCGATCGCGATAGAGCACCCCGGAATGGTCCTGATAGGAGACCACCAGGTCGTTGCCCTTGGTGTCGGGCGCTACGCGAAAGGCGGCCGCGTCGAGCGCGCGTCCGGAGGCGAAGGGAAAATCGGCCGTGCGATCCTGAAATCCCGCGGGACCCTGATTGCGCAACAGCACCGGGCGTTCCCCGAGAAGCAGCAGGTCCAGATCGTAATCGTGATCGTAATCCAGCCACAAGGCCTTGGACCACGACGCCCCGTTTGCGATGGCGGGCTGATGGGCATCTTTGTGAAACACGCCCTTTTGGTTCAAGTAGAGGCTGGCGCCGGTTTTGGTGACGATGCAAAGATCGGGAAGGCCGTCATTGTTATAGTCGCCAGCGGCGATGGAGACTACGTCCCGAATGCCGGAGAGGCCGCTTTCGACCGCGTCCGTGCCGGAGCGGTACAGCAGGATGCCCTGGGACGACCACACGAGCAGATCGGGAATTCCGTCACCATCGGCGTCCAGCACCAACATGCCAGCCGTGGCGGGATCCACTGTGCCGGCCAGCATCTGATCGCGGAAGCGCAGATCGGCCGGCGCGGCGCTGGAGGGCCGGCCTTCGATGGGATCGTAGATCTCGGAATAGAAACTCCAGTTGATATCTTCCGCGGCGGCGTCGGCGCTCTCCTGACGCTTCTTGACGCGCTGGAACTCAGCCAACGCGGGCGCGGTTTCGGCGGCATTCCCGGACTCGCGCCAGACGTCGAAGATCTGGAAGCGTGGGGCGACGAAGTTCGCATCGAGGCTCGCGGCAGTGGCAAACTCCCGCAGCGCGGTTTGGTTGTCTCCATCGAGCCGATAGAGGAGGCCGAGATTGTAATGCGTAACGGGCTCGCCTGGCACCAGCTGAGCCATGTGGCGGAACTGCTCGATGGCGTGGTGGTAGTCTCCCTCTTTTTTAAATACGACGCCCAGATTGAACCAGGTGTGGGGCAGCGTGGGGTCCTGGCGCTGCACCTTTTCGAGCTCCGCGGCGCCGGATTCGGTATCCCCGGCGCGCAGCAGAGCGAGCCCATAATTGAGGCGCTCGCGCGCGGAATCGGGATCGAGCGCCAGAGCCTTGCGGAACTGCTCGACGGCTTCACGCGGAGTGGTGGGGTTTTCGTAGAAGGCTTTGCCGAGGTTGCGATATTGCCATAGCAGCTCGACGCGCGAGGCGGGCGTGCCGGACCCCTGCATCGCGAACAGAGCTGCTATCATCAGCGCGCAGAGATCGCTCAGCATCATTAAGCCGTGTCTGCGCCCTCCAGCGGTGTCACCGGATCGAGGAAGCGCCAGAACAGAATGCCCATCGCGTAGACCGCGGCCGAGACATAGAAAGTGACATCCCAGTTACCGTGCGTCCATCGGAGAATGTAGCCGATGGCGGTGGGGGAGACCGCGCCGCCCAGATTCCCCAACATATTCATGGCGCCCGAAAGCGTGCCGGCGTATTTACCGCCCACATCCATGCAAGCGCCCCAGGCGCCGGGCATTACCAGATCGTTGCTGAAACTGGCCAGGCCCATGGCAAGCATGGCCAACAGCGGATTGTGCACGCGCGTGGAAAGAACCAGCATCAGGCTCGCCCCGCTGAATCCAAGGTACGCCAGCAGCCGGCGGGTCTTGAGCACGCTGCCCGTAATGCGTGTGACCGGGGCGGAGATGAAACCGCTGAAGAGACATCCGAGGCCGCCGAGAAACAGCGGCAGAATGCCCAGCAGGGCACTGGCACCGAGTTTCTGCCCGCGGGCTTTCTGCAAGTAAGTCGGCAGCCAGGTGATATAGAAATACCAGCCATAGGAAAGGCAGAAATACTGGCCGCAGAGCAGCCAGACTTGCGGCGAGCGGGAGAACTTGCGCCAGGGGACATGAGCATGGCTGGAGGCCAGCTCGTCGTTGGGCAGCAGGAGTTGCCGCTCGGCGGCGTTCAGGTGGCGGTTGTCGCGTGGATGATCGCGATACCAACGATAGAAAAAGACGGCCCACACGACTCCGACACAGCCGAATATTTCAAAGGCATGCCGCCAGGAGGTCAGGTTGAACACCAGGTAAACGAGCGGCGGAGTGAATGCGCCACCCCAGCGGGCGCTGAGCCACATGATGCCCTGCGCGCGCACGCGCTCGTGATGCGGAAGCCAGGTGGTGAAGGTCTTGGTCAGGTTGGGAAAGCATCCGGCTTCGCCCGCGCCGAACAGGAAGCGGGTGATAGACAGAGAGAGAAAGCTCCAGGCCCAACCAGTCGCGGCGGTGAAGAACGACCACCACAGCACGATGCGCAGGAGCACGCGGCGCGCACCCAGCCAGTCGCCCAGGAAACCGCCCGGAATTTCAAACAGCGCGTAAGCCCAGGCAAAAGCCGAGAAGACGTAACCCATCTGCACTTGGGTCAAATGGAGTTCCGTTTGCATGGGGCCGGCCGCCAGAGAGATGCACACGCGGTCGATGTAGGTGATGATCGACAGGGTAACGGCAAACACCACTACCCAGTAGCGGACGCGGGTAGGGCCTTGCCGCGCACGAGGGGGCTGGGAGACCTGGGTGGCCATGCAATGGGGCCATCACACCACCATTGGGGGGGCGAATGCAAGCGCTGGTGTCGTTGTAAATTCGAAGCTCGGCGCCTAAAACAGTCAAACAATTTCGACTTCCTGACGTCTGTTGTCGTATGCCTCTTCTGCGTCAGATGTTGCTTGCTCTCGCTTTAACCGGATCGCTGATGGCTCAGTATCCGGGCTTGACTCTTCCATTTAGCGGTAACAATCAGAAGGCGTCGGTCACTCAGTACATTGGCCCCGTGAAGGTGACTATCGGTTATTCGAGTCCCGCTGTCCATGGGCCCGACGGAAAAGACAGACGAGGACAGATTTGGGGCAAGCTGGTGCCTTACGGAATGACCGATCTGGGTTTCCGGGGAGGACAGCCGAGCCCCTGGCGCGGCGGGGCGAATGAGAATACGGTCTTCGAAGTTTCCGATGCGGTAGTCATAGAGGGGCAGCCGCTTCCAGCCGGAAAGTATGGGCTGCATCTGATCGCCGGACCCGAAGAGTGGACAGTGGTGTTCTCGAAGAATGCATCGGCTTGGGGAAGCTTTTTTTACGACGATAAAGACGACGCGCTGCGGGTAAAGGTCAAGCCGGCGAAGCACGAATATCGCGAATGGCTGACCTATGAGTTCACCGCGCGGCGTCCCGCCGAGGCGACGGCGGAGTTACAGTGGGAGGAACTCGCCGTACCGTGGACCATCCGGGTCGACAACATCAACGACATTTATATCAGCCGTATTCGTCACGAGCTGACCGGTGAGATCGGCTTCAATCCGGAAGCGTACGATGCGGCGGCGCAGTACTGCCTCCAAGTGGGCGCCTATCTCGACGACGGGCTGAAGTGGGCGGACGCTGCCATCAGCCTGCCGGCCGTCGGTCGGACCAACTTCGATACGCTCAGCACCAAAGCGCAAGTGCTGGGGAAGTTGGGCCGGGACGCGGAAGCCAAGACGATCATGCAAACCGCCGTGCACCTGCCTTCCACAACTCCTCTGCAGCTTCACGTGTATGGCCGCGAACTGCTCGCCGCGAAGAAAAATCAGGAGGCGCTGGAAGTGTTCAAGCTTAATGCCGAACGCAACGGCGGCGCCTGGCCGGTAAATGTGGGCCTGGCGCGCGGGTACATGGCGGTCGGGGATTATAAGAATGCGCTGGAATACGCGCGCAAAGCGGCGGCGCAAGCTCCCGACCAACAAAACCGCGAGAATCTGGAAGCCATGGTCAAAGCTCTCTCCGAAGGAAAGACTTACGACAGATAAATATCCGCGGGCGACGCGCGGTGACCAGATGAACAACGGCGTTGTCATTCGGTTTGGGGCGTTCGAATTCCACACAGACACTGGTGAGTTGCGGAAACACGGAGTCAAG
>Ga0302325_10015663_pt1 | contig 16117 bp, 14 predicted proteins | sample Palsa_T0_2_FD_201948 | JGI IMG/M metagenome (GOLD analysis project Ga0302325, IMG submission 201948) | Peat permafrost microbial communities from Stordalen Mire near Abisko, Sweden - Palsa_T0_2 | ecosystem: Environmental > Terrestrial > Soil > Palsa > Peat permafrost | place: Sweden: Abisko... | reverse complement strand
CGCGCAGTGGATCGCTGATCAGAACCCCCGCCGCGACTACGCCTTCCTCACCGTCGCGCCGAAGCGGATCGACGGACAGCGAACGGACATCCAGACCGTGACCGGCGCCAATGGGCTCAGCACCGGGCCGAGTCGCGGCGAGACGGTCACCGTCCCGGCCTACCCGCACGGCACGGCCAACGGTCCGATCACCTGCACGGCCATGGTCTACTTCGACGGCGTCTTCCCGGCGTTCAATTGCAACCCCTACGTCGACGGCACCAGCGGCTCCCCGTGGCTGGCGACGACGCCCGACGGGATCATGATCGTCGGCCTGATCGCGGGACTGCACCAGGGCGGCTGCTACCCGTACACCTCCTACAGCCCGCCGCTCGGCAGCCACGCACGCGCCGTCTACCGACGTGCCGTCACGGGCGCCAAGCCCGAGATCGCACCCAAGCCCGGTCCTGACGGCTGCAGCACCGGCCTGTAGCGGCAGCCTCGACCACGTCTCAGTGCGCTCCCGGGACTGCTTTCAGTGCGGAGCGATTTCTGCCGCGGCTGTAGTTCTTGGCGCGCTTTGGACGTCGCGGCGCCTTCGTCCGCAGTTGGCCTCCGGCGGTCCGAGGAATCCGGCGATGACCGCTGCCAGCTCTGCGGGGTGGCTGAGCGCGGCCAGGTGACCGCCGGGCACGATCACCGGGTCGATGCCGAGCCGTTTCCGGGCGACGCGCTGCTGGAGCTCAAGTGGGAAGAACCGGTCGTCAAGGCCGGCGAGATCCTGGGGGACGTCGTGCATGAAGTAGGTGGTCAGATCAAATTCGGTGTCGTATCCCTCACGTACCGCCATGGCGGTCCTGGCCTGCTCCGAGCCGACGTTGTCCCACCACTCACCCGGGGTCTCGCCGGGCTGCGGGATCATCGCGTTGACGAATACCACCAGGCGGGTGGAGACCCGCTGCCACACCAGCGGCGCGGTGAAGGCTCCCATCGACTGCGCGACCAGCGCGACGTCGCGACGGCCGTCGATCGCGTCAACGACGGCGTCGGCGTAGGCCGGCAGCCCCGTGCGACCGAGCGCCGCCAGATCAACGGCAAACGCGTCGTACCCCCGGTCCTGCAGGTTGCGCTCGACCAGGTGCCAATACCAGCCCAGGCCGCCGGCGCCAGGAATCAGTGCGACAGACGTCATCTCATCAGCCTCCATGTCGGGTTGTCACGAGCCGCCTCGGTCCGGAGTGGACCATGGTCGACGGTCCATGGCCCCCCGCGATCAGGCGCTGTGACTCAGGACTCGGTAGGCAGGAGAACCTCATCGCCGGGCGCTCACCCGGACGCGGTTTGATGGCGAATCGGGCCGGAGGGGTCGGCCCAATTCGCCAGAGAACCCGGCCAAGCCGGCGGCTTCCGGCAGGGTGTAACGGTGATACGAGTCTTCGAGCGTTAGGAGACTGATGATGGGTACCTACTCTTTGGGGAACCCCGGTTTCGGGTTGAGAAGCGACCCCCTCGCGGACGCCGCCAAGCGCGATCAAACTGCTCGAGCCGTTTCTCGAGCAACCGATCGCCGAGCCCGACCTGGGTGTCCGCCGCCGCCAGCCTGCTGCTCGCGGTCATGCGTGAGCTCGGCGAGCTCGAGCCACTGCGTCTTCGCAGTTGCGCCCGCCCGGACTGTGGGCTCGTCTTCTATGACACAGGTCGCCCTGCGCTCGGCGCTGGCACGCCGAGCACCCCTGCGGAATACGTGAGCGGCAGCGACGCCACCGCCGCAATCACCATCCGATCACCGGGCTGGGATGACGGAGCGCCGGGTGTCGCCGTCGGCGTTCGTCGCGGGTGCTTGGATCGGTCAGTGTGTGACCCGCAAGACAGCGTTGCCGCGCAGCCGCCGACCGCGGATCTCGTCGATCACCTGTGGTGTGTGCTCCCAGGAGCGGACCGGGGCGATCTCGGGATGCAATCGGTGCTGGTGAACCAGGCGCACGAGGGTGGCCAGATCTTCTGTGTCGCTGCGGTCGCTTCGGGTGTAGTCAAACGGCGCGATGCGCGCCCCGACCGTGTCGTCGATCCAGTCGAAGAAGTCGAGCGTGATCGGTTCCCGGCTGGCTTGCCCGAACCAGATGACCACGCCGTCGGGCCGTACCTTGCGGCGTGCGGCTGTGAATGACGCTCCGCCGACGGACTCCATCGCGAGGTCAAAGCGGCCGTCGGCATCAGCTACGTCGGTGATCAGATTCGCGCCAAGCTCGCAGAGCCGCTCGCCGCGCTGGCGCGAAGCCGACACGGCGGTGACCTCGGCGCCCGCCTGAACCGCCAATTCCACGACATAGTGCCCGACTCCGCCACTGGCTCCCGTGATCAGCAACCGGCGCCCGAGCACAGAGCCCGCCCGGCGGACCAGACGCAGGGCAGTGAGTCCGGCGAGCGGCAGCGCGGCAGCGATTCCCGCGGATATCTCGTCGGGCAGCGCAGTCATCGAAGACGTTGTGATCGCTACGCGCTCGGCCCAGCCCGCCCGGTCGGCGTGCGCGACGACCCGCGTTCCGGCGACCGGACCGCTCCCGTCGCCAGCGGCTACGACGACGGTCCCGGCCACATCCTTACCCGGACGCCAACCATCGGGCGGCGCTTCCAGCACGAACGTCTCGCCGCGGTTGACCGAGTACGCGCCGACTTCGACGATCGCCTCATTGGCCGCCGCCGCTGGCTCAGGCGCCTCCCCGAACCGCACCGATGACCGGCCGTCGGGAATCATCGCTTTCATCGTGGAACCTCCAGTGCGTCGCTTGCAGATCCTGACTCAAGAGCCTGAACCCGATAGTCTCTTTTCGCAAGAAGGCACCTTGAAGTTCTGTAGGCACCCAAAAGTGACTAGAGCACCGTGTCCGACGCCAACCACACCCTCTCCCCCGACGGCCGCTTCGATGTCCTGACCGCCGCCTGCCCCACCCGACAGGTCGTCAACCGAATCGGTGACCGATGGAGTCTCCTCGTCTTGTACTCCCTCGAGGACCAGACCCGACGCTTTCAAGAGCTCAGACGCGCCGTCGATGGGATCAGCCAGAAGATGCTCACCCAAACACTGCGAACGCTCGAACGCGACGGCCTCGTCCAGCGCACCGTCTATGCCAGCGTGCCGCCGAAGGTCGAATACAAGCTCACACCGCTCGGCGCGAGCCTGTCCGCAACCATCGCTGCGATCCGTACCTGGGCGTATACGCACATGGATCAGATCGAAAGCGCTCGCGTCAACTTCGACACGCGCAACGAAACCCGGTTTTAGCCCGCGACCCGCCTCAGGAGTGCTCCGGCGAGTCAGGCCCCTCCGCCTGCAGGCTGGCGAGCACGAGCGTGCTGACATGGTCGGCGTATCGCGCGACGAGCTCGTCGTCGAGTTCGATGCCGAAGGTGAACGTCAACCACGGCCGGGCGGCAAACACGAACTCGCACATGCCGACCACCGAGAAGAAGAACAGGACGGGGTCGACCGGCCGGCCCAGCTCGCCCTTGCGGCGGGCCTCGTCGAGCAGTTGGCGGTGAAAGTCCGACATGGGGATGACCAGCGACGTGCTGAGTGAGCGATTTCCCTCCTCGTCGGCTGAGCGCAGCTGGTCCATCAGCAGTCGGGTGAGGTACGGGTAGCGCATGTAGTTGCGCACCACCTCGCGCAGGTGGCGGTCGAGCTTCACGCGCCAGTCTCCGTCGATGGCAGCCAGCTCCTGAAGCTCGACACCGAAGCTGTCGGTGATGCGGGTGATGAGCGCCAGCATCAGGCCGTCCTTGTTGCCGAAGCAGTACTTGACCATCGCGACGTTGACCCCGGCGTGGCCGCAGATCTCACTGATCGCGACGGGGGCACCGCCGCGGTCGTAGAGCAGCTCGTGGGTGGCGCGCAGCAGCAGCTCACGGGTCAGCTCGGCCGTGCCCGGCTCGCTGGCGGGCGGTAGCGGGGGTGCAACGCGTTGCAGCATCACCGGTCCGCACTCACATCCGGAAGACCGGCTTGCGCCGTTCGCGCAGGGGGGCGTTGGCGCATACCGACAGGGCCAGCCCGAGCACGTCTCGCGTATCGGTGGGATGGATGACGCCGTCGTCCCACAGCCGTGCACTGGCGTAGTAGGGATGGCCCTGCGTCTCGTACTGCTCGCGGATCTCGCGCTTGCGGGCCTCGATCGCATCCGGATCGGTCTCGCGGCCCACCATGGTCAGCACATTGGCGGCCTGTTCGCCGCCCATCACTGAGATCCGGGCGTTGGGCCACATCCACAGGAAGCGGGGGAAGTACGGGCGGCCGCTCATCCCGTAGTTGCCGGCGCCGAATGAACCGCCAACGATCACCGTCAGCTTCGGCATCCGCGTGACCGACACCGCCGCTACCAACTTGGCACCGTTCTTGGCGATGCCGCCCGCCTCGGCATCGGGGCCGACCATGAACCCGGTGATGTTCTGCAGGAAGATCAGGGGAATCCCCCGTTGGTCGCAGAGCTCGACGAAGTGCGCCCCCTTCAATGAGCTGTCGGAGAACAGGACCCCTTGGTTGGCGAGCACACCGACCGCATGCCCGTGAAGGTGAGCGAAGCCGCACACCAGGGTGGTGCCGTAGTTGGCCTTGAACTCGTGGAAGCGGCTGCCGTCAACGAGCCGGGCGATGATCTCCCGAGGGTCATACGGCGTGCGCAGGTCCGCGGGTATGGCGCCGGTCAGCGAATCGGACCCGACGGCCGGCGGCTCGGGACGCTCCGTCTCCCACGGCGCCGGACCGCGGGCGGGGAGCGTGGCCACGATCGAGCGGACGATCGCCAGCGCCTCTTCGTCGTCGGCCGCGAGATGATCGGCGACGCCCGAGCGCCGCGTGTGCAGGTCACCGCCGCCGAGCTCCTCGGCGGTCACGGTCTCCCCGGTGGCGGCCTGCACGAGGGGCGGTCCGCCGAGGAAGATCGTCCCCTGCTCACGCACGATCACGACCTCGTCGGACATGGCGGGCACGTAGGCGCCGCCCGCCGTGCAGGATCCCATCACCGCCGAGATCTGCGCGATGCCCTCGGCCGACATGTTGGCCTGGTTGTAGAAGCTCTGTCCGAAGCCGCGCACGTCGGGAAACAGCTCGTCCTGAAGCGGCAGATAGCCGCCTCCCGAATCCACGAGGTAGACGCACGGAAGCCGGTTCTGCCAGGCGATCTCCTGCGCCCGCGTGTGCTTGCGGGCCGTCATCGGGAAATACGATCCGCCCTTCACGGTGGCGTCGTTGCAGACGATCATCACCTCGCGCCCGGCGACCCGGCCGATGCCGGTGATGATCCCCGCTCCCGGCGCCTGATCGTCGTACATGCCGTGCGCGGCGAGCGTCGAGAGCTCGAGGAACGGAGCGCCGCGGTCGAGCAGTCGCCTGACGCGCTCACGCGGGAGCAGCTTGCCCCGTTCGGTGTGCCGGGCGGCGGCACGCTCCCCGCCCCCCGCGAGGACGGTGCTGAACTGGCGGTCGAGGTCGGCACCGAGCTCGGCGTGGGCCGCCTGGTTGGCGGCGAACGTCTCGCTGCCCGGGTCGGCGGCGCTGCGCAGGACGACGCTCACGACTCGACCAGCTCCAGCTCCACCAGCGCCTGACCCTGGGCGACGTGCTCGCCGACGGAGACCGTCACCGCCTGCACGGTGCCGTCGCGCGGGGCGGTCACGGCGAGCTCCATCTTCATCGACTCCACCACCAGCAGGACATCGCCGGTGCAGACCTCATCGCCGGTGGACACGTTGACCGAGAGCACGGACCCCGGCATCGGCGCCTCCAGGGCGCCGCCCGCGGCCGCCGCCGCTCCCTGGACCACCGGCTCCACCAGCGCGAAGCGCAACGTGTCGGCGCCCGCCGACACCCACCGCTCGCCCTCGGCGCGAGCGTGATCCCACAGCCGCGCGCGACCGTCGAGCTCGACGCGGACCTGCCCGGGGGCCGCATCGGCCGCGCGCAGCGACGCCGTCCGCTCGCCGAGGCCGATCCGGTCGCCCGCGACCTCCACGTGGAGGTGATCGCCGTCGCCGGGCGCCACCAGCTCCCAGACGACCGGCACGTCCCCGGTCACCCGTCGCCCCGGCAGCCGCTCCCACGGATCGTCGCCGGCCGCCCGGGCCCGCTCGCAGGTCTCGATCGCCACCGCGGCCATCGCCGCCGCGCGCAACTCGTCATCGCCCGCGCCGGGCGCCACCCCGCGCTCCACCAGACCGGTGTCCAACTCACCCGCCTGCACCTCGGGCGCGGCCACCAGCCGGGACAAGAACCCGGCGTTGGTGGTCACGCCAAGGAGCCGCAGGTCGGCGATCGCGCGGGAGATCCGATCCAGCGCCTGCGTCCGGTCGGCGCCGGAGGCGATCAGCTTGAGCAGCAGGGAGTCGTAGAACGGGCCGACTTCAGATCCGACGCGCACTCCGCTGTCGACCCGCACACCAGGCCCGCTCGGCTCCCGGTAGGCGAGCACCGACCCGAGCGTGGGCAGGAAGTCCGTGGCCGGGTCCTCGGCGCACACGCGCACCTCGATCGCGTGCCCGCGCAGATCGATCTCCGCCTGCGCGATCCCGATCGGCTCACCGGCGGCGACCCGCAGCTGCAGCTCGACCAGGTCCAGGCCGGTGACCGCCTCGGTCACCGGGTGCTCGACCTGCAGCCGGGCGTTGACCTCCAGGAATGCGAACGCCTCCGGGTCGTCGTAGGGGACCAGGAACTCCACGGTGCCGGCGCCGACGTACCCGGCGTGGCCGGCGAGGGCGACCGCTGCCTCCCCCAGCCGGTCACGCAGCCGCGGCCCCACGGCCGGCGATGGGCTCTCCTCCAGCACCTTCTGATGACGGCGCTGCAGACTGCACTCCCGCTCGCCGAGATGCAGGACCGTGCCGTGGGCATCGGCCAGCAGCTGCACCTCCACGTGGCGGGCGCGCTCGACGTAGCGCTCCACCAGCAGGCCGTCGTCGCCGAAGCCGGCCCGGGCTTCGCGCCGCGCCGTCGCCAACGCCGCCTGAAGCTGCTCGAGCGCGGGCACGATCCGCATGCCGCGGCCGCCGCCGCCCGCCGTCGCCTTGACCATCAGCGGGAAGCGATCGGCCGCGGTGCCGGCCCACTCCAGAATCTCATCGTCGGTGAGCCCCGGCTTCTGTAGGCCGGGCAGCACGGGCACGCCGAGCTGTTGCGCGGCGAGCTTGGCCCGGGTCTTGTCGCCGAGCAGCTCCATCGCCGCGGCGGACGGTCCGATGAACACGATCCCGGCCTGCTCACAGGCGCGCACGAAGGCCGGGCTCTCCGACAGAAAGCCGTAGCCGGGGTGAATCGCCTCCGCCCCGCAGCGCCGGGCCGCGTCGATCACGCGGTCGACGGAGAGGTAGGACTCCGCGGGCGCGGCCGGCCCGATGCGTACGGCCTCATCGGCGAAGTCGACGTGCGGAGCCGCGGCATCGGCGTCGGAGTAGACCGCCACCGCGTGGATGCCGAGCCGGCGAAGCGTCCGGATGACCCGCACCGCGATCTCGCCCCGGTTGGCGATCAGCACCGAACCGAACATCAGCGTCCGAGCAGCTCACGGGCAATGATCAGCTGACGCACCTCGGTGGTCCCGGCGCCGAGCTCCCACAACTTGCCGGCGCGATACAGCCGGTTGATCTCGCTCTCCCAGATGTAGCCCGAGCCGCCGTGGATCTGCAGGGCCTTATCGACGATCGACGTGAAGCTCCTGGCCGCCTGCAGGATGACTGCGGCCGCGCGCACGGCCACGTCGCGATGCGAGGAACCGTGCGGCACCGCGTTGACCTCCGCGCCGACGGTGTAGACGAAGCTGCGCATCGACTCAAGCTCGGCGTACATGTCCGCCACCATCCCCTGCACGAGCTGGAACTCGGCGATCGGGCGGCCGAACTGCTGGCGCGAGCCGGCATAGTCGACGGCCAGCTGGAACGAGCGCTCGGCCATCCCCAGGATCAGGAAGGCCAGTCCGACCCGCTCCATGTCCAGTCCGCTCATCACCACGGCGACCCCATGGTTTTCCTCGCCGACGAGCCGGTCGGCGGGCACCCGACAGTCCTGGAAGACCAACTCCGCGGTCTGGCTGCCCCGGACCCCCATCTTGACCAGCTTCTGGGCGACCTGGAAGCCCGGCGTGTCAGTCTGGACGACGAACGCCGAGATCCCGTGCGCTCCGCGATCGGACGCGGTCTTGGCGTAGACGAGCACCACGTCGGCGATCGGCCCGTTGGTGATGAACAGCTTGGTGCCGTTGAGGACGTAATCCTCGCCATCGCGCCGAGCGCTGGTCCGCATGCTGCCCAGCGCGTCCGAGCCGGCTTCCGGTTCGGTGAGCCCGAGCGCGCCGACGAGCCGGCCTTCGCACATCCCGGGGATGTAGCGGGCGCACAATTCGGCGCTGCCGTTGGCCAGGATGTTGTTCAGACAGAGGTTCTCGTGAGCGAGCAGCGAGAGCGCGATCGCGGGGTTCCAGCGCGCCACCGCCTGCACGACCAATCCCGAGGCGAAGAAGTCCAACCCGGCGCCCCCCAGCTCGACGGGAGCCGTGACGCCCAGGTAGCCGTGCTTGCCCAGCAGCGGGAAGGTCGGCTCCGGCCACCACTCCTCGTCGTCCATCCGCTGCTGCCAGCCGTAGAGCTCATCACGGGCGAACCGGCTGACCTGCTCCAGGATCTCTCGTTGATCCTCGTCCAGACCGGCGCCGAAACGGTCGCGCAGTTGCGCGCCGGTCATGAGATCCGACCCCTGGCGCCGTCGATCGTCCGCTGGATCCCGAGGCCAGTCATACCGAGGTCCACACTAAATAAGCATTTGACTAATGTCAATCCGCATGGGAGACTTCTCGCGCTGTTCGTGCCTGATAGGGAGGGACGCGTGAGATGACCAGGTCGTCAGTCGACGCCATCAGGAGCCTGACTGCAGAGGTGGAACACAACCTCATCCACCGGGTCAACGTCGGCGATATCGTCAGCCGCTCCGCCGCGCGCGCCGCACGCGCCCCGGCGGTGATCGACGGTGACCGGCACCGGAACTACGGTGACCTGGAGTCGTCGGTCAACCAGCTGGCCAACGCGCTCTCGGCTCGTGGCTACGGTGGCGGCGATGCCTTGGCGCTCGTTTCCGGTAACAGCCTCGAGTTCCTGCAGACCTACTACGCCTGTGCCCGGCTCGGTGTCGTGTGTGTCCCCATCAACCTCGGTTGGCGGCCGGCGGAGGTGTCGTATGTGCTCAGCCACTCCCGCGCCCGCGGCGTCATGGTGGAGAGCCAGCTCATCCCCTGGTTGGAGCCGGCCCTGGCCGAGGCGGACGGCGTCCGGGACGTCTTTGTCGCGCCCGGCGTCGGCGGCGAGCCGGCGGCCGAGGGCATACCACTGGATGAGCTGATCGCTGGCGCCGACAGCGCGTCGCCCGCCTGCCTGGTGGGGGATCGCGATCCGATCACCTACCTCTACACCTCGGGCACCACCGCGGCGCCCAAGGGCGTGGTGGGCAGCCACCTCGCGGTGTACCTGGAGTCGACCAGCGTCGCGATCGACCTGCAGCTGCGGCCCGACGACCGCGTGGCGGCGCTGATGCCGTTGTTTCACACCGCTCAGCTCAACTGCTTCGCGACGCCCGTGGCGCTCGCCGGTGCAGCGCTGCACCTGATGCGCGGTTTCGACGCCGCCGGGCTGCTGGAGGCGATCGAGACCGAGCGGCTGACGGTCATCTTCGCGCTGCCGATGATGTACCGCCAGCTCCTGAGCCATCCCGACCTCGAGCGTCGTGATCTGTCCAGCCTGCGCCTGGCTGTCTACGCGATGGCGCCGATGCCCGACGGCGACCTGCGCCGCGCGATCGACGCGTTCGGATGCGACTTCGCGCTGCTCTTCGGCCAGACGGAGATGTCACCGACCACCGCCGTGTTCCTGCCCGAGCACCAGCTCAGCCACGCCGGCGCGGTCGGCACCCCCACCCGCAACGTCCAGGTGGCGATCATGGACGACGATGGCAGCTTGCTGCCCCAGGGCGAGAGCGGCGAGATCGTCTACCGGGGCCCGCACACGATGGAGGGCTATCTGCGCGACCAAGCGGCCACGGCGCGGGCCTTCGAGCACGGGTGGTTTCACTCCGGCGACAACGGCCACTTCGACCGCGATGGGATCCTGTGGTACGAGGACCGTAAGAAGGACGTGATCAAGTCCGGCGGGGAGAACGTCGCCTCGCTCGAGGTCGAGCAGGCGCTGTATGCCGATCCGCGGATCGGCGAGGTCGTCGTGATCGGGTTGCCCCACCCGCGCTGGACCGAGGCGATCACCGCGGTGGCCGTCCCCGCCGCGGGCGCCGAGCTCGACGAGCGAGCGGTGCTTGCCGACGTCCGCGGCCGGCTGTCGTCGTTCAAGGTCCCGAAGGCGCTGGTCGTGGTCGACGATCTGCCGCGCACCTCGACGGGCAAGGTCCAGAAGAACGTGCTGCGCGAGCGCTACGCCGATCTCTATGCGTCGGTGAGCTCATGAGCACCGAGACCCGCGCGCTGGCTCGCGTCGAGCGGTCCGGACCGGTGGCCCACCTCCGGCTCGACGATCCCGAGAGGCTCAACCCGCTCAGCGTGGCCCTCGCACAGGCGGCGACCGCCGCCCTGCAATCGTGCGAGGACGATCCCGAGGTTCGCGCGCTCGTGATCTCGGGCGCCGGGCGGGCCTTCTCGTCAGGGGGCGACCTGGCCGACGTGGGCGCGCGGGTCCTCGACGGTGAGCCGTGGGCGCGACTGGACGTGATGCGCAGGCTCCAGCGGCTGATCCTGGCGCTGCGAGGTTCCCGGCTGCCGATCGTCGCGGCGGTCAGCGGTCCCGCGTACGGCGCCGGATGGAGCGTCGCGCTGGCCTGCGACCTGATCGTCGCTGCACGTGACGCGCGCTTCTGCCAAGTGTTCATCCGCCGTGAGCTCGTCCCTGACCTGGGCAGCGCGTGGCTGCTGCCCCGTGTCGTGGGAACGCTGCGCGCGAAGGAGCTGATGCTGCTCGGCGACGAGTGGTCGGCCGACGAGGCCCACGCCCACGGGCTGATCAACCGGCTGGTGGAGACCCGCGAGGATGCCGAGCGTGAGGCCATGGCGTTGGCGCAGCGGCTCGCCGCGCGTCAGCCCGCGATCTTGGCGATGGCCAAAGACCTGATCAATCGCGGTCAGTCGCTCTCGCTGGAGGATCTCCTCAAGCTCGAGGAGCAGTCCCAGGCGATCGCCCTGGGCGCTCCGCAGACCCTGGCAGCGATGCGGGCGTTCCTGGATGACCGGGACGACGGCGATCGCTGACGCGCCCTCAGCCCTCGCGGCGGCGGCATCAGAGATCACCCTGGACGCCGTCTTCCGGCGCTCGGCCCGACTGTTCGCCGACCGTACCGCCGTGGTCGGCCCAGATCGCCGGCTCACCTACGGCGAGCTGGACGAGCGCTCCAACCGCCTGGCCAACGGCCTGGTCGACGCCGGCGTCGCTCCCGGAGAGCGGATCGCGGTGCTCTCCCATCCCTGTCCGGAGTTCGTCGAGCTCTATGTCGCGGCGGCCAAGCTCGGGGTCACGGTCGTGGCGCTCAACACGCGGCTGCATCGACAGGAGATCGCCTATTGCCTGACCCTCGCCGAGCCGCGCCTGGTGTTCGCTGCTCACGACCTGCGTGAGCGGCTGCCCCCGGGCGTGGAGGTGATCGGCTGCGGCAGCGAGGAGCGCGGCTACGAGGAGCTCGTGGCCCGCGGTGGCGTCGACCGGCCGCCGGCCGGACAGCCGGGGCCGGAGACGATTCACAACGTGCTGTTCACCAGCGGCACGACCGGGCGGCCCAAGGGAGCGATGATCAGCCAGCGGGCGGCGGCGGTGCGCGCCTACCGGTGTGCCCAGTGGTTCGGCCTCGGCCCGGACGACGGCTTCATCGGGTGGCTCCCGCTGTTTCACTGCGGCGGCGACGAGCCCCTCTACGCGACCCTGCTCTCCGGCGGCCGGATCGCCACCTTGCCGCGACCGGATCCCGAGGCCATGTTCGCGGCCGTGCAGCGCGAACGGCTGACCTGGACGCTCCTGCTGCCGGGGGTGATCACCGAGTTCCTGGCTCATCCCCGCCGTCGAGACTACGATCTGTCCAGCATCCGCTTCGCGATCGGCTACGCCAACATGATGCCGCAGGTGGTCAAGTCGTTCACCGCCGAGGTGGCCGATTTCTGGGACGCATTCGGGCAGACCGAGTCGAGCTTCCTGGTCGCCTACGGACACGTCCCCGCCGGCAGCGAGCCGACGCTGCGCAAACAGCCGACGCCGCTGCTGGACATCCGGATCGTCGACGAGGAGATGAACCCGCTGCCTCCGGGCAGCCCGGGTGAGTGCGTCGTCCGGGGCCCCAGCGTGATGTCCGGCTACCTCGGGGACGCTGAGGCCACCGCGGAGGTGTTTCGTGGCGGCTGGCTGCACACCGGCGACGTGCTCGTCGAGCACGACGACGGCACGCTGTCCTACGTCGATCGCACCAAGTATCTGATCAAGACCGGTGGCGAGAACGTGTATCCGGCCGAGGTGGAGGCGGTCATCGCCGCCCACCCGGCGGTGCAGGAGGTCTGCGTGCTCGGCATCCCGGACGAGTACTGGGGCGAGACGATCAAGGCGGTGGTCGTCCCCGGCGCCGGTCGCACGCCCGCGCACCGCGAGATCAGCGACTGGTGTCGCCAGCGCCTCGCCGGCTATAAGCGACCCCGCTATGTGCAGTTCCTCCCGGCCGAGGCGATGCCCCGCAGCACGACCGGCAAGCTGCTGCGCCACGAACTGGCGACGCTGCCGGTGACCGACGATCAGCGCGTCGACTGACCGAGCCGGGGGTTGGGCTCATGTGGTGTCGATGAGGGCGGGGTCGAGCCCGAGGGTGCTTTGGATCGCGGCTTCGAAGTGCTCGGAGGTGTTTTCGCGCTTGAGGTCGCAAATACCTTTCGCGTCGCGGCCGACGAGTCGCCGAAACGGGCCGTCAGGGTGGTCGATGGCGTCGAGGATCGCGTCGACGACCTCTTGGGGGTCGGCGCGTCCGTCGGGGTGCAGCGTGGTGTCGATCGTCTCCCAGAAGCGTTGGTAGCCAGGCCGTTGTGGGTGCTCCGGGCCGAAGCCGGCGGCTTCGGTGGCGTTGGCGCCGAGGGCTGTTTGGTAGGCGCCGGGCTCGATCACGAGGACATAACGTTGGGCACGGTGGTTTCCTTTCGGAGTTTGTCGGTTGGTTAGGTGATGACCGATCGGGTGGCGCGCTCGGCGATTCCGAGCACGCGCGCTTGGGGTGCGAGGCGGGCCAGGCGGGCGCTTAGGGCGTTGCGCCAGCCGGGCACCAGCACCGAGCGGCCGGTGGACGGCGCGTCGAGCGCGGCCTCGACCACCTCCTCGGCGCTGAGCGTTTGGCCGATCGCCGCATCATCGGAGCCGAGCACGTCGAAGAACTGTGTGTTGACCGGTCCGGGGCACAGCGCGAGCACCCGGATGCCGCGGCCGCGCAGCTCCGCCGACAGCGCTTGGCTGAAGGAGAGCACGAACGCCTTGCTAGCGCCGTACACGGCACGATCGCCCCCGCGTCGGCGTTCGACCATCGCGGGTGCGAGTGCGTGGCAGAGCTCCACGACGGCCAGGACGTTGAGCCGGATCTGGTCGCGGTGGAGGCCGGCGGGGATCGTCTCGAATCGACCCTGGGTCGCGAACCCCGCGTTGTTGGGGTCAAGGCCGAGCAGGTCGCTGATGTCGCGTTGGGAGAGGGTTGGGTCGCTGGCGACCATCGCATCACGTTGTAGTGACGGGCGCGCAGGCCCAGCGGCTCGAGCGTCTGTTCGGCGAGCGCGAGCGTCACTTCGCCGAGCTTGAACATCATCCTCGCGCTCGTCGATGACCTCGAACAAGCGCCTGATCACCCGCCGACGCAGCCCCCAGGACCGCCGCCGCTACATCCTCGCCCTCACCGCCACCGGACAACGCGTACTCAAAGACGCCAACCGGCGCATCACCGCCGCCGAGCGTGAACTGCTCACCCCGCTCGATGCCCAAGAAGCCGAAACGCTACGCGAACTCGCCACCGCACGCTCGCCCCCCACTGGCCGCCCCATGCCGCGGACCCGTAAACGGCTCGTCATGCGGGCCGTGGAACAGGCACCTACCCCGCACGATCCTCCAAGTCACCAACCCGTTCCGAGTTCAGACATGAGCGCGACGCTGTCAAGGGTCGCTGAGACCACGGTCGACCGCGCGCACGCCAACATGATTACTCAGACACGGTCGTACATCGCCTCGATCTCGGCTGCGTACTTGGCTGAGATGACCCGCCGCTTGAGCTTCATCGTGGCGGTCAGCTCATCGCCTCCCGGCTGCCACGTCACCGGCACAACCGTGTAGGTCTTGATCTGCTCGACGCGCGAGAGGCCCTCATTGGCCGCGGCGACCGCTGCGTCGATCAGCGCACGGACGCCAGGCTCCTGGCAGATCGCGGAGACCTGCGCCGATGTCAGACCGCGTTGGGCGGCGTAAGCGGCGGTCGCGTCTTCGTCAAGCGTGATCAATGCGGTCACGTAGCGCCGGCTGTCTCCGACTGCCATCACCTGCCCAATCAGCGAGCAGTGCTCCTTGACCGCCATCTCGATCTTCTGCGGCGACATGTTCTTGCCCGAGGAGTTGATGATCAGCTCTTTCTTGCGGTCGATGAGACGCAGGAAATCACCCTCCTGCACGGCGATATCGCCGCTGTGGAGCCAGCCGTCCGCGTCGATAGCCTCCCGCGTCTTCTCGGGCTCGTCCCGGTAGCCGCACATGAGGTTGGCGCCGCGGACGAGGATCTCGCCGTCTTCGGCGAGCCGCACCTCGACCCCGGGGACATGGCGACCGACGGTCCCGAGCTTGATCCGGCGTACCGGGGTGCAGGTGGAGAACGCGCATTCGGACATGCCCCAGAGCTGGAGCATCGGGATTCCCAGCGCGTGGTACGTCTCGTGCATCTGGAGCGTGGAGGGAGCGGCGGCCACACACGTCCACTCCAGGCAGTCCAGGCCGAGCTTGACGCGCACGCCGGCGAGCGTGGCTCGCTGCGTTTCGGTCAGGCCGTCCGTCGTGGCCTTGCCATCGGTCGTACCGACGGCCTGCTGCGCCCGCACACGTGCCAGCCCAGCGCTCATCGCGTCAGCAAACGGGCCCGCGGGGTCGGCAGCGACCATGCCCTCGACGGCGCCGGCGAGCTTCTCGAACACGCGGGGAACGCCAAACATCCGCGTCGGGCGCGCGCTCACCAGCGCAGCGCCGAGCTGCCCGGGGTCCGGACAGCAGGTGATCGTGTGGCCGAATACCAACGATGCGTAATGACTGATCCAGCGCTCCGCGATGTGCGCCATGGGCAGGAAGCTGACCACACGCCCGGCGGGAGTCACGTGGTCGAACGCCTCCAGCCCACGCAGACCGTAGAGGAGGCTTCCGTGAGTGTGCTGGACGCCCTTGGGCTCGCCGGTGGTGCCGGAGGTGTAGACGAGCGTGACGACATCGGTGGCCTCGATCGTCGGCCAGATCGCGGAGAAGTCGAACCCTTCAGACCTCCGCTCACCGAGTTCGGCGAAGCTCAGGTCGCCTTGGCCAGGACCACCATCGACAACGACGATGTGGTCAAGCGTCGGCACGAGCTCTCGAGTGGCCAGCGCGACCTCCAAGAATGCGGGCTCGGTGATCAGGACCCGCGCGCCGGAGTTTCGAAACAGCGCGACGTTGGCCCTGGGTGGGTTGGTCGCGTAGACCGAAAACGCCGCGGCGCCGAGATGGATCGCGGCGGTGTCGGCGAGGTTGACCTCCGGGCGGTTGGTCATCAGCAACGCGACCGCGCCGCCGCGCTTGACCCCAAGCGACGCCAGGCCCCCAGCCAAGCGTTCGACACGCGCGGCGTACTCCGTCCACGTGAGCACGAACGAGTCATCGTGCAGCCGCAGCGCGACCGCATCGTGGCGGGCGTTTGCCGTGATCTGAAACGCCTCGCAGAACGTGCTCGCCGCGAGCGCCGCGCTTGGGTCGTAGCTCGCCGCGCCCGGCAGAGACACAGCCATGCCGACAAGTTTAACCCGCGTCGGGTGCAGCCACCGACACCCCGCAGGAGTGGGCACGACCAAGCTCCGCTGCTCGAGGAGTCAAC
>Ga0302325_10015662_pt1 | contig 16118 bp, 13 predicted proteins | sample Palsa_T0_2_FD_201948 | JGI IMG/M metagenome (GOLD analysis project Ga0302325, IMG submission 201948) | Peat permafrost microbial communities from Stordalen Mire near Abisko, Sweden - Palsa_T0_2 | ecosystem: Environmental > Terrestrial > Soil > Palsa > Peat permafrost | place: Sweden: Abisko... | reverse complement strand
GTGGGGTGTCGGTGCCCTGTTCGGTCCCGCGATGGGCGGCTTTTTTGCCCAGTTCGGTGCGTGGCGGTGGGCGTTCGGATTGATGGCGATGTTGGGCGTGGCGATGGCCGTGCTGGCGCCGGGCCTGCTGCCGGCCGACAGCTGCGAGCAGCACGCTGACCACGCGTCGACTCGGATTCCGGTTCCGTCTGTCGTCCTGCTGGGTGCGGCGGCGCTGGCGGTCAGCGTGGCGTCTGTACCGCGCAACACCGTCGCGACGGCCGGGCTGCTGATACTCGGCGCGGTGCTGGTCGGCGCATTTTTGATCGTCGATCGGCGGATGCCGACGGCGGTACTGCCGGCAAGTGTCTATGGCTTCGGCCCGCTGAAGTGGGTCTATCTGACGTTGGGGTTGCTGGTCGCGGCCACCAAGGTGGATCTGTACGTGCCGCTGTTCGGTCAGCGGCTGGCTCATTTGGGGCCGGTCGCGGCCGGACTGCTGGGTGCGGCGTTGTCGCTGGGCTGGACGATCAGCGGACTGGGCAGTGGCTCGTTGAACAAGTCGCGCACGATCGTGGGCGTGGTGATCGCGGCACCGCTGATCATGGCCATCGGCCTGGCGCTTGCCGGAGCCACCCATGTCCAGGACGCAGCGGCCGTCGTCGTCATGTTGTGCGCGCTGGCGTTGTTGGCCGTCGGAGTCGGTATCGGCGCCGCCTGGCCACACCTGTCGGCGTGGGCGATGAGCGACGTCGACGATCCCGCGGAGGGCGCCGCCGCCGCCACGGCGATCAACTCGGTGCAGTTGGTGTTCGGCGCGTTCGGCGCCGGGCTGGCCGGTGTGGTGGTGAACATCGTCGACGGTGGCGGTGTCAACGCGGCCCGCTGGGCATTCGCGGTGTTCGCGCTGCTGGCACTGAGCGCGTGCTACACCGCCTTTCGTGCGGGCCGGCGGCAGGTTGCGGCCTAGCTCACCGCTGCGTCAGCGGCCGACGAAGTTGGCCTTACGTCGTTCGATGAAGGATTGGATGCCTTCGGCGCCGTCGGCGGTGGCGAACAGTGTGGAGACGTCGGCGACTAGCGCGGCGGCGGCGACGGCGTTGCCCTCATCGCGGCTGCGGTGCGCCGAGGCCAGGATTGTTTTGACTCCTAGGGGTGCGGAGTCCTCGGCGATTGCAGTGGCGAGGGCGCTGGCGCGGGTGAGGGCGTCTGCACCGTCGCTGGCGATTTCCTGGATCAGTCCGATGCGGAAGGCTTCGGTGGCGTTGAACTCGTCCCCGGTCAGGATCCATCGCATGGCGTTGCCCCATCCGGCTTCGCGCCAGAACCGCAGAGTGGCGCCGCCGAACGGGTAGATGCCGCGTTTGATCTCGAGTTGGCTGAACCGAGTGTTCGCGGCGGCGATGCGGATGTCGGCGGCGAGCAGCAGTTCGATTCCCAGTGTCATGCACCAGCCGTGCGCGGCGGCGACGACGGGCTTGGTCCAGTTGTCGTCCAGTCGCCAGGGATCGCGGCCTTCGTTGGCGAAGGCGTTGTTTCCGGCGGCTAGGGCGGGTGCTACGTCGACCATGTCCAGCCCCCCGGTGAAGTGATCTCCGTGCCCGAACAGAACCCCGGCACGGAGATCGTCGTCGTTTTCGAGCAGCGCGTAGGCCTGGGACAGTTCGGCGAGCATGGCCATGGTGAACGCGTTGCGTTTGTGGGGGCGGTTGAGTCCCATGAGGAGCACATGTCCGTCACGTTCGACGGTAACGGTGTTGTCCATGACAGTCTCGCTTTCGGTGGGTTGCGGCACGGGAGATCGGGCGTCAGCGGGTGGTGCTGAGTCCGCCATCGACGGGGATGACGGCGCCGGTGATGTAGGCGCTGGCGGGGCTGGCCAGGAAGACGGCGATGCCGGCGATGTCGTCGGGTCGACCGATCCGGCCCAGCGGTAATTGAGCTCCGATGGCGTCAGCGCCTGCCGTCAGCAGGGTGGCGGTCATCTTCGATTCGAAGAGGCCGGGTGCAATCGCATTGACTAGGACGCGGGGGGCGAGCTCGCCGGCGAGGTGGCGGGTGAGCATGTGGACAGCGGCCTTGCTGGCGCTGTAGGAAAAGTTGTTCACCCCCGACATCGGGGCGCGCAGGCCGTCGATGCTTCCGGTGTTGACGACCCTGGCGGGGTCGTCAACGGTGGCGCCGGTGGTCAGAAGTGGCAGCAATGCCTGCGTCAGCAGGAAGACGCCTTTGACGTTGACCGAGAACACCTTGTCGAATCCCGATTCGGGGAAGTCGGCGAACGGCGCACCCCAGCTGGCGCCGGCATTGTTGAACAAGGCGTGGATGGCTGCCTCGCGGTCGGACAACTGTGACCGCACGATGTCGATCCCGTTGCTGGTGGAAAGGTCGGCGGTAATCGACCGGACCGGCCCGAGCGCGGACAGTGTCTGTACGGCCGCGTCGAGTTCGGCTGCCTTGCGGCTGCACAGGTAAACCGTGGCCCCGGCGGTCAACAGGCCCCGGGCGATCATCAACCCGATGCCGCGGCCACCGCCAGTCACGACCGCGACTTTGCCGTCCAGCCGGAAGGGATCGTCGCTCACCGGCTCACCACCTCCAACGTTGATGTCTGCACCTGAGTCGGGCGTGCGTCCTCGCAGCGCCGTCGTGACCACGCGCTTGCGCGCACCTGTCTTCCACATGCAACACGGTTAGCTACTGTTATGCAAGTTCTCATATATCTCGGGTCTGGCCGCTTCAGCTGAGGTTCCTGTGCATTTATATCAGTGTCCTCAAAACACTTGTTAAACAATAAGTATGAGTGAGTAGGACGCGGCGGTCGGGCGATCGCCGACCTCAGGATTGGCTTGTGGTATATGAAAGGTGTAATAATGAGGCGAAGGTCGGGCGGATGAAACGAGACGGGGCCGGATGGGACGAGACAGGCGAGACACTCGGCGCGACATGGTGCTTAGCGCGGTGGAAGTGCTGCGGGAGCGGGGCGCCGATGCTGTCACCTTGGACGCCGTGCTGAGCCGCAGCGGTGCTCCGCGCGGATCGATCTACCATCACTTTCCTGGTGGTCGGAGTGAGATCCTCAGTGAGGCTCTGGAATTCGCTGGAGACGCGATCGCTGTCCGCATCGAGCGGGTCGCCGAGGCAGGCGCGACGGCCGCGCTTCGAGATTTCAGCGTGTTCTGGAAGAAGATCCTGCACGACAGCGACTACACCGCTGGCTGCCCGGTGGTATCGGTCGCGGTCAGCAACGCCGACGAGGACGGTGCACAGCTGGCCGGGCGGGCTAGAGACATCTTCGAGCGCTGGTGCGACGCGATGCGGCGAGCACTCGTTGGTGACGGACTGACGCCACGCACCGCCGAACGACTGGCCACCATGGTGATCGCCTCGGTGGAGGGGGCCGTGGTTCTGTGCCGCGCACGGCGCAACATGGCGCCCCTCGACGATGTCGTCGAGGAGCTCGGACTGCTCATCGACGCCGAGAAATTCTTGGCGCGCAACAAGCACCCGCGACAACGAGCTTCGACTGACAAGGACCGATCATGACCGCCACGATCGACACCGAAAACGCTCTGTTCGAGCTGCCTTTGGACGTCGCCGACGCCCGCGCGTGGGCACACGACTTCGCCGTCAAATACATTCGGCCGGCCGCAGCCGACTATGACGCACGCGAGGAAACCCCATGGCCGGTCATTCAGGACGCCGCCAAAGCCGGGCTCTACACCGCCGAGTTCGCCCTGCAAGCCTTCACCGATCCGTCCGGGCTGATGCTCCCGGTGGTTGCGGAGGAGATCTTTTGGGGGGATGGCGGAATGGGGCAGGCGCTGCTCGGTACGTTCCTGCCGCTGGCCGCGCTCATGGGCGCCGGCACCCCTGAGCAGATCCGCACCTGGACACCAGAGTTCTTCGGCTCCGTCGAGCAGCCCGCCGTCGCGGCTTTGTGCGCAAGTGAGCCCGACGCAGGTAGCGACGCCGCGAACATCCGCACCCGCGCCGAATTCGACGAGCCCAGCGGGGACTGGATCCTCAACGGCGTCAAAACCTGGGCCACCAACGGCGGCATCGCTGGTGTTCACGTCATCAACGCCACCGTGGACCGTGACCTCGGCGCCCGCGGGCACGCGCTGTTCCTCGTGCCGCCCGGCACCCTCGGCATCAGCCAGGGCCAGAAGTTCTCCAAACACGGCCTGCGCGCGTCGCATACCGCTGAGGTTCTCCTCGAGGACGTTCGCATCCCCGCGGGTCTCGTCCTGGGCGGCAAGGACGCCCTCGATGCGCGCCTGGCCGCGGCGCGTGAGCACCGCAAGGTCCGCGTTCCCGCGGCCATGGCCGCGTTCGAAGCCACCCGTCCCTCGATCGCGGGCATGGCCGTCGGGGTGGCCCGCGCCGCCTACGAATACGCCCTCGACTACGCCAAAACCCGTGTCCAATTCGGCCGACCCATCATCGCCAACCAGGGCATTGCGTTCATGCTCGCCGACATGGCCACCGAGATCGACGCCGCCAGGCTCCTCGCCTGGCGGGCCTCCAACCGACTCGCCCGAGGTATCCCGTTGCGCAACGCCGAGGGCAGCATGGCCAAACTCAAAGCCAGCGAAGTCGCCGTGCGCACCACCGAACAGGCCATCCACATACTCGGCGGCAACGGCTACACCCGCGACTACCCCGTCGAACGCTGGGCCCGCGACGCCAAAATTTTCACCATCTACGAAGGCACCAGCGAAATACAGCGACTCATCATCAGCAGAGCGATCTCCGGCATACGCATCGAATGACGCCACTGCCTTCCGCGCGGGCCGGATCGCGTTACAAGTTGCGCCCTAAGAACGACGCAGCGGCGCCGGACTCCACAGGCCGCTGCGGGTAGCCGAACCAAGGTCGAGCCGGGCGGCCTGCTCATTCGGGTAGTACGGCGTCATCTGCTGTAACGCGCCCCAGTCGCGGGACCAGTCGTCTTTCAAGTAGCTCGACACCGTGTTGGCGCGCAACAGCAATTCGGTGATCCCCAACGGGCCGCCGCCGTTGTGATCCATCACCGGCGAGTTGGCCTCGGCGCCGAACCGATCAGGCAGGATCCGCCACTTCGGCACCTCGACGACACCGTTGAGATGCCCGAACGGGCGCTGACACGGAAAAGCCAGTCCGACAAGCCAATCCAGCATTACCGGCTGGGTCGAGCCGATGACATCCTGCAAGGTACTCAGCTGCGGGATACGCGGCGGAGTCACCGCGATCCAGTGCTGTGGCGCAAGGTCGTCGTCGGTGACCGTCACCCGTATCTGAGTGGCATCGCGCGGCACGGCGTCCAACGGCGCCCGCAGATTACGCCACGCCGGCGCCGCCCCGACATCGGCGAATCCCATTGCGCCGCCGGGCTTGTTGTCCGCCGCCTGCTGATCGGTAGCCCACTGGACTTCCACTTCACCGAAGTTGAACCGGCCGGCTGCCGACACCACCAACAGCGGACCGGCCTGATCCGGCCGGGTCCGATCGGGCAGTCGGTACCAGGCAGACCGCAGCTGCGACGGGACCTGTGGCCCCGACCGCCAACTCCCCAGCACCGGCGTGCGCGCCGGATCGAGGTTGTAGGGCAGCCGGGCACGCGAACCATTGATGCCCGGCGCGGGCGTGGTGCCGCCCTCGGTGCCGGCTTCGCTGCCCGGGGTCATGCCGTCGTCGTTGACGAAGCTGCGGTCACCCGGGCGTTCCATCACCGGGTCCGCTGAGACGACCGCGGGAATCCCGTTGGGGTCGAAGCCTTGCTCGAAGCCCGCGTCGAGCGCGTCCTTCACCGGCACACTGACCGGCGACAGCAGTCCGGCGTTGGGGTCTTGCTCGACAAGAACGTCGTTGGCCAGCCCGCAGGTCCTGCCGGTGAGCGCCTGCAGGTTGGATCGTCCGACCGACCACGCCGGGTATTGGTCGGTCATCCCCAGCGTCAGCGACAAGACCGTGAAGAAAACCACGGCCCACGCGGCAATTGCCAACGGGGACCGAATGATTCGGGCCCACCGCGATTCACTGGGCGGCGCGGCGTCATCGGCGCTTCTGACGAAGTGGAACCAGGCGGCCAGCAGCAAGACCAGTACGGTCAACCCCAGCGCCACCGTGGTGAAGCCGAAGTGCCACTGCGGGAACGCATTTGACCACGGCACACCAAAGCTCGACACGTACCACCAGCCGTTGACGCTGGCCAACGACAACGCCACCATGAACAGCACCACCGCGGCGAACAGTGTCCGGTTACGTCGCGAGCGCATCGCCGCCGCGGTCACCGCGACCGCGGCCAGCGCCCCCAACGAGCCGGCCAGTCCGGCGAACACACCGAAGTGATGGGTCCACTTGGTCGGGGTGAACATCATCGCGATGAACGAGATGATCGTGATGCCGATGATGCGGCGGCTGGGCCCCGCCGCGGTGCCCGGAATGCGGCCCTTGCGCAAGGTCATCGCCACCGATACCGCGAGGGCGATCAACAACGCCAACAAGGCGAAACGGCGGGCGACCGATCCGTCGGGGCTGGCCATGAACAACCGCTCGTAGCGAATGTGCTCGTCGAACCAACTCAGGCTGGGCCCGAGTGCCCGCTTGAGCGCGGTCGCCTGCAGCTCGCCGGCCAGGGTCTGATCGCGGAAGATCAGGATCGCGGTGACGGTGACCGCGGCCAAGATCGGCGCGAGCAGCGGCAGCAGACCGAATCGTCTGGTTCGGCGATGCAGGATGGTGCGCAGCGGGCCGATCGCCACCAGTAGTGCGCCGATCGACGCGATACCGGTCGGGCCGGAGAACAACGTCAGCGCGCCGATGATGCAGGCCACCGCCACCGGCAGCAGCCGACTGGTGGCTACCGCGCGCTCCACCGAACACCAGGTCAGCAGGATGCCGAGCGCGATGATCGGCTCGGGCCGCAGACCGTTGTCCAACGGCAGCCACACCGCCAGAAACAGGCCCGCCGCCGTCCACGCCGCCGCGGTACTGGACTTGACGGCATGCCCGAGCCGCGGGATGACTTCGCGGCTGATCACCCACCAACAGGCCAGCGCCATCAGCAGGGTCGGCAACCGCATCCAGATGCTCGCGGTGGTGACGTGGGCCCAGAGCGCCAGCAGGTCGTAGTACCAGCCGAACGGCGCCTCGGGGGTCCCCAGCCAGCGGTAGTAGTTGGCCATGTAACCGGCGTGCTCGGACACCCGGGTCATGGTCAGGATGTAGCCGTCGTCGGCGGTGTTGGCTCCGACGAAATGCCACCACACCAGCACCAACGTGACCAGTCCGTCCAGCCCGCTGATCGACCACCAGCGAGGCGGTAGGAAGCGGCGGTGTCGGGTGCCGTCGGAGGTGTCCAGGACGTGCAACGCGATCAGCGCGGCCAGCGTCGATGCCACCCCGAGCACCATCGCGGCCATTTTCGCCGGGGTCGGCGAGCTGCTGTAGCGGGTGTCGAGGGTGGCGGAGAACGTCAAGCCCGGCGGGGCCGGCCCACTCAGATCGGTGAAGACCCCGACGATCTGCGGGCGGAAGTCGTATCCGCTGCGCTCACCGCGCAATGCCGCGCCGGGATGCTCATCGTTGGGACCCTGCTTGAGCCCGACGAACTCGCCGGTGACCCGGTCGGCGTGGGCGGTGAAAACGACTTTCTCGCAGGCGCCGCCGAGCACCTGGCGCAGCGGTGCGACGACGACCGGGACGTTGCGCACGATCAGTACCAAGTCGTCGTTGATGCGCTCGATCAGCAAGCCGCGGTCGACAGCCTTGGGCGCCTGCTTGGGCACCGTCGACAGCAGCACCGTCTTGCCGGGCCCGACCAGACCGGCGGCGGCCTGGCAGGGAACGCTGATGTTGAGGTCGGTGGCCACGTAGCCGATCAGTGGTGCTTCCACGCTGCCGAGGACGCCGTTCTGCGGCCAGTTCAGTTGCGCTGTCGTCTGTTTGACCGGAAGGAGCGGTGTCGCGAGCGCGAGTAGCGCTCCGAGTAGACCGGCAACGACGGCGACGACCCGGGCAGCCCGGTACTTCGTGTCCGCGTCGCCCACCACGGAGGTAGATGCTAATTGCTCGACATGTGTCGTTTCCGCGGCCATCAGGGGCGCGGTCCAGGCTTGCGGATGGCCAACACGAACGGCCCGATAGTGGTGACGGAGAACCGCGGATCAGCGAAGACGGCGGCGTTCAATTCCACCGTGTAGCGGCGCACGTTGGGCTGGTTGGGGTAGACGTCTTCGGCCAGTCGCAGGGTGTACGTGCTACCCAAACCAGCAGAAGCACCCGCCGAGCCGCCGTGGCGCATCAGGAACACCGTCGGCGGCGCCCACGGCAGCGTGTCCAGGGCGTGGACGAAAGGATCGGGGGCCTTGAGCTTGGACCAACTCTCGATCGCCGCCGCTCGCTTGTCGAATTGTGCGAGCGGGTTGGCGTAGTGCGATGTCAGTCCTTGAAAGCCGAAGTAGGGGTAGTAGGACAGGAAACTGTAGTCCGCCGTCAGGACGATGGTCTCGTCGCGTGGCGCGCCGGTCGCCCGGGTGATCGCGGCGTCGATCTCCGGGTAGAACTTCTCCGAGCTCGGCGGACGACGGTCGCCGCGCTGGCCGTGGCCGTCGGTGTCGGTGTAGGCGATGGTCAGGTCGGGCCGCAGCACGTCGGGGATGTCCTGGCTGAACGCGATGGCGGCGGCCAGCCCGATCGACGCCGCCACCGGCAGCACGGAGCGGCCCCAGGCATGATCGCGTCCACGGGCCGCTAAAGCTTGAGTGAGCTCGACGAAACCGAAGATGCCGGCGGCGGCCAGCAACACCGTGAGCGTCGGCTGGAGCCGGAAGGACAGCAGCGTGATGCGCGCCAACGTGGCGAGCATTGACAGCAGCGACCAGAGGTAGACCGCGAGCACGCCGATCGCCAGACCGGCAGCGCGCACCGATGACCGGGCCCGGACCACCAGCCACAGAGTCCCGAGCAAGCACAACGCGCCGAGCAGGGTGAACTGCAGCATCGGGAAGGTCAGCTCGGCGCCGTCGGCGGGCAGGTAGTGATAAGCGCTGCCGGTGTTGCTGACCGGGTCGCGCGCCGCACGCACCAGATACGGCAGCCAGGTGATCGAGCCGATCGCCGCGGTGATGACGCCGATGACGGCAAGCCGGATCAGCGGGTCCACAGCGGCTTTGAATCCGTGGCGCCAGCGGGAGACCGTCAGCAGCACGGCCATCAGCACCACGGTGAAGGCGCTGTAGGCCAGCAGCAATGTGTAGCAGGTCGCCGCCACGCCGAGGAATACGCCGGCTCCGATTACCGCGGCCCAGCCACCCGATCGGGTCGCGCCGCGCAGACCGGACCAGGTCAGGATCAGCACCGGTGGCAGCAGCACGGTGATCATCGCGGAGTACGGCTCCGGAGAACTGTAGGCGAGCGCCACCGCACCGGTCGCCGTGGTGACCAGCACCGCGTACTCGAACCGGATCAGCCACCACCACAGCACCAGCGCCACGGCGATCGCGATCGTGATCGAGGTGATCGCCCACGGCTTTAATGTCTCCCAGCCCGGTGTCCCGGTCAGCGCCGCAACGCGGCCGCCAACCCAGAACCAGCCGGGCGGATAGAACGCCGGCAGCCCGGCATAGGTCATGTCGTGCAGGGCGGGGCTGTCGGTGAGCCGGGTCAGGTATTCGGTGCGGAACTGCTGGTCGACCGAGATGCCGAACAGGTAGAGCTTGGTGGCGCCCAACGGCATTCCCAACGTGACCACCGAGAACGCGGACACGAAAACCAGCGCACACAGCCGAGCCAGCAGCGTGTTACGGACATCGCTGGTTCGGTGGCCACGTCGCCAAAGCCAACCGGCGCCAAGCAGTCCGGCGATACAGCCGACCTGGCCGACGGTGGTCAGCGCGTGCAGTTGATTTGACGACGGGTAGGCGGGCCTCTGGACTTTCGCGATGGCGACCAGCGAGATCACCGATACCGCCGCGGCGATCGTCGCCGCGATCACCAGGTGACCGACGGTGGCCAGGGCGGTCCGCATCTAGATGGGCAACTTACGGAAGATCGGCCGTGGGATGTGTCGCAGCACCATCATCAGATAGCGGAAAGCGCCTGGCGCCCAGACGAGTTCCTTGCCCTTGGCCGCGGAGGTGACTGCCAGGTTGGCGACGTACTCCTTGTCGACGGTCAGCGGTGCTTCCTTGGCGCCGGTGGACTTCCAATGCTCGACCGTCGTCGTGGTGCGCACCTGACCCGGCCGGATCACCAGGACGCGAACGCCGCTGGGCCTCAACGCCTCTCCGAGCCCGAGGTAGAAGCCGTCCAGGCCGGCCTTCGTTGACCCGTAGACGAAGTTCGACCGGCGCACCCGCTCACCGGCTGCCGAGCTCATCGCGATGATCTGGCCGAAGCCCTGGGCGCGCATCTTCTCGCCGAGCAGCACGCCGACGGAAACCGCTGCCGTGTAATTGATCTGGGCAATCTGGACGGCCTTCTGCTGGTTCTGCCACAGCTCCTCGGCGTCACCGAGCAGGCCGAACGCCACCACCGCGACGTCCACGTCTTTTGGGTCGCTGCCTCCGAAGGCGGCGTCGATGACCTTAGGATGGCTCACGGTGTCGACACCATCGAAGTCGATCCACTCGACGGACTTGGCTCCCGCCGCCTTCAGCTGCGCGATGGCCTTGTCTTTCCCCGGATGGTCGGGAAGATCGGCCAGCAGAATCCGCGCGTGCGCGTTCTGCAGATAGCGCTCGCAGATCGCCAGCCCGATCTCGGACGTGCCGCCGAGCAGCAGGATGGTCTGGGGATTCCCCACGGCGTCAAGCACCATTTACAGCAGCTCCAAACGTCGGGCCATGTCGGAAACGAAGACCCCGGTTGGGTCGACCTTGCGGCGCAACGCAATCCATTCGTCGATGCGTGGGTACATGGCGTGGAAGTTGTCGGCGCTGACTCGCGAGTCCTTGGCGGTGTACACCCTGCCGCCGAATTCCATCACCCGGGCGTCGAGTTCGTTGAGGAATGCGTTGACGCCGGGCTTGTTGGGGAAGTCCATCGCGACGTTCCAGCCGGCCATCGGGAAGCTCAGTGGTGCGCGGTTGCCCGGGCCGAAGAGCTTGAAGACATTCAGCGCCGAGTAGTGGCCTCGGGTTTGGATCCACCGGATGATGGCCTTGAACTCGTCCAACGCGTCCGGTGGCACCAGGAATTGGTGCTGGGCGAAACCCGCTGGCCCATAGATGTTGTTCCAATCACTGACCAGATCGAGCATGTGGTAGAACTTCGACAGATTCTGGATCTTGCCGGTGTAGGTTCCGCCCAGCCGATAGTACGTCTCGCCAAGCGCCATCGCCGACAGCTTGTTCAGCACGCTGACCGGAAAGATGTTCGGCACCGTCAACAGCTGTGGCGCATCGAATTTCAGCGGGTTCTTCGCGAGCTTCGCCGGCAGTTGATCCAGCCTGGCCAGGCTGCCGCGGCTGACCGCGGCCCGGCCGAGCTTGGGAGGCGGACTGATCAGGTCGAACCAGGCAGCGGAGTAGGTGTATCTGTCTTCACTGCCGTCGAGGTGGACGGCGACCGTCTCGTCAAGGTCTTTGGTGGCTACCCCGTCGGCGATGAAGTACGCCGTCTCGGTCGGCGTCATCGCAATGGTGGCCTGCAAGACGATGCCGGTCAGCCCGTTGCCGCCGACAGTGGCCCAGAACAGTTCGGACTCAGCAACATCGGGGCTGTCCGGGGTCAAGCGGCGGATCTGTCCGTCGGCCGTCAAGAGTTCCATCGAGCGGACGTGGTTGCCGAAGCTGCCCGCGCTGTGGTGATTCTTGCCGTGGATGTCGCAGGCGATCGCGCCGCCGACGGTGACCTGCCGGGTGCCGGGCAGGACCGGAACCCACAGGCCGAACGGCAACGCGGCCTTCATCAACTGATCGAGGCTCACACCAGCGTCTACGACGGCCAGGCAGGTGTCGGAGTCGATCGAGTGGATGGCGTTCAGCGGCGTCATGTCGATGACCAGGCCGCCGCCGTTCTGGGCGTTGTCGCCGTAGGAGCGGCCCAGTCCCCGGGCGATCACGCCACGGCCGCCGGCGTCGGCGACTTGGGCGACGGCCTTGGCGATCACCGTCGGGTCCGGCGTGGACAGCAGATCCGCGACCGACGGCGCGGTTCGGCCAAAGCCCGTCAGCCGGGTTTTGCTGGTCGGAATGTCGCTGCTCAACATCGTCAAAAAGGGTACCGCCTGTCGAGGGCCGTTCAGCGCAGCCGAAAGATCACCGAGCGCTGCACGACGAAGTTGATAACTGATGCGATTCCCTGAGCGATCACGAACGCTAAGGGTTTGGCCCAGAAGTGCTGGTGATATCGGAACAGTTCAAGGCAGACGTGGTTGATGCCGACCTGCGCGACGAATGTGATCGCGTAGAGCGCCATGACCACGAGGAAGCGCGAGGTACTCGGTGCAGCCTGGAACGTCCATCGACGGTTGATCAGGTAGGCGGTGATGGTGCCGGCCACGAAGCTCGTCGCCTTGGCGGCATCGATCTGGACGTGCAGCACCTGATCCAGGAACTGGTAAAGCCCGAAGTCGACGACCGCCGACAGCCCGCCGGTCGCGATGAATCGCCATGCCTGCGTCTTGAGGGGCAACTGGGTGTTCGCCGCGATCTCGGTCATCGGCGGAAAGTCTACGGCGCGCCAGCGGGACCCAGAGAGACCCAGCGGGACCCAGAGATACTAAGCCGGGTACTTCACGTCCAGCAGCTCGACCTGTTGCTCGCCGTGCGGCGTGGTGTAGCTGATCTTGTCGCCGGCCTTCCGGCCGACCAGCGCAAGGCCCAACGGGCTGCTCGCGGTCAACGCCTCGGCTTCCCCATCGATCGAGGCTTCTTCGATCACCGATATCACCTGCATCTTGACCACGTCGCCGTCCGAGAACCGAAGCGTCACTTGGGTGCCGAAGGGCAGCTCGTCTCCGTTGGACGGCAGTGGTCCAGCGTGCAGCAATCGGTCAAGTTCGGCAACCCGATCGTCGAGGCCGACCAGTTCGTCAGCGCGCTGGATCGCATCGGCGGCGTCGGCATGGTCGCCGACGGCACCACGGTCGTTTCGGACTTCCGCTTTCAGCCGGTCCCGTCGCTCTTGCAGCCGGGCCAATTCGGCAGCGACACGGTCGCGTGCCTCACCGGTGAGCCCGGCTGGCTTGTCTTTTGCGCTCACCCTGGTGACCTGTCTGCTCGATGGAACGTGACTATCGGAAATTGGATTATGGCCCGCGTGTTAAACCCAGCGTCGTTGAGTTAAACCCAGTAGGCCACTCGGGCGCGGTACTGGCGCATCGCGAAGGCAGCCATCACCCACCCCACGATGGTCAGACCCACCACGATCGCCCAGTGCCGAAGCTCTTGGTGAGAACCCAGCAGCGGGGCCCGGACGATGTCCAGGTAATGCAGCAGCGGATTGAATTCGACCACCTTCGACCACGCTCCCGCGCCCTGCTGGCGCAGCGTGTCATCGTTCCAGATGATCGGCGTCATGAAGAACAGCAACTGCACGACGGAAAACAGCAGCGGCCCGATGTCGCGGTAGCGAGTCGCCAGAATGCCGAAACACAGCGAAACCCACACGCAGTTGAGCACGATCAGGGCCAGCGCCGGGATCACCGAGAGGTCTGCCCACGACCACGGCTTGGGAAAGATGATCGCGATGACGAGATAGATGACGATGTTGTGCCCGAACAAGATCATCTGTCGCCACACCAGCCGGTAGACGTGCACGCTCAGCGGCGTCGGCAGCTGCTTGATCAATCCCTCGTTGGCGACGAACACCTCCGCGCCTTCCAGGATCGAGGCGTTGATCAGATTCCAGACGATCAGGCCGAGGGTGACGTAGGGCAGATGCACCGACAGCTGAAGATGGAACAGCTTGGAGTACAGCCCGCCCATCGCGACGGCGGTGGTTCCGGTGGCGATGGTGATCCAGAACGGTCCGAGCACCGAGCGGCGGTACCGCTGCTTGATGTCCTGCCAGCCGAGGTGCCACCACAACTCCCGGCGGCGATACCCGTCGACCAGGTCACCCCAGGCCCTGGCGAACGTCTTGGACTGCGCCGCAGCATCAATGATGGTCATGAGCTCTCAGGCCTTCCGAACTGTTCGCGCCGCCCCAACCGGCGTAGCCGCAGCCATTCCAGCAGACCCTTCGGATCGCGACGAGACACCAGGAAAAACCAGCCGAACCGCAGCCATTCCTGGACCAGAAGTTTCCGCAGACCCGGCTGCGACAACAGATAGCCGCGATTGCGGTAGGTGAAGTAGCGCTTCGTCGGGTCGTCGGGATACTGCGTGTGCATCCGGCCCGCGAGTATCGGTTTGAACTCCGCCGAACCGCACGGATGGAGGTAGACGGCGTCCAGGCACGTCCCGAACGCCAGCCCGGACCGGGCCAGTCGACGGTGTATCTCCACCTCGTCGCCGCGGACGAACAGCCTCAGATCGGGAACGCCGATCGCCGCGAACGTCGACGCCCGGAACAGTGCCCCGTTGAACAGCGACGCGATGTCCGGCAGCAGGTCCTGGTCCGGCTCGGTCCGCAGTTCGTCGGCCCGCCTGCGCCAGACCAGGCCGCGGCGCAGCGGGAACGCCAGGAGCTGCGGGTCGTCGGCGTTGCACACCATCGGCGACACCTCGGCTAACCGGTGTTTCTCGGCGCACGCCAGCAGGGCAGCGAGCACCTGGCTGTCCTGTGGCTTGCCGTCGTCGTCGGCCAGCCACACCCAGTCGGCGCCGAGGGCCAGCGCGTGCAGGATGCCGAGCGCGAAACCTCCTGCGCCGCCGAGGTTTCGACGCGATGGCAGGTATGTCGTGGGGACGGGCTGGCCGGCCACCAAGTCGCGGACTCGGCCGGCGCCGTCTTCGGAAAAGTCGTTGTCGACGACGATCAGGTGGTCCGGCAGCCGGCTCTGAGTGCTCAGCGCACCCAGCGACTTGGCGAGTTCATCGGGGCGCCGGTGAGTGACCACGACGGCGCACACCAGCTCACTCATGGGAAGTTGCCGTCTCGGCGAGCACCTCACGCACGTGCCGGGCGGCGTCTTCGCCCTCGTAGGCCCGCACGACCTCTTCGATGCCGCCGGTGAGCTTGATGACGCCGTGGTCGATCCACATCGCGGTCTTGCACAGCCGGGCCAGGAATTCGTTGGAGTGACTGGCGAACACCAGGATTCCGGACCGCTCGACCAGCTGCTGTAGCCGGCTCTGCGCCTTCTTGAGAAAGTCGGCGTCGACGGCGCCGATGCCTTCGTCGAGGAGCAGGATTTCCGGGTCGATGCTGGTGACCACGCCCATCGCCAGTCTGACCCGCATGCCGGTCGAGTAGGTCCGCAGAGGCATCGACAAGTAGTCGCCGAGCTCGGTGAACTCCGCGATCTCGTCGACTTTGGCCAGCATTTGCTTGCGGGTCTGTCCGAGGAAAAGCCCGCGGATGATGATGTTCTCGTAGCCGGAGATCTCGGGATCCATGCCGACGCCGAGGTCGAAGACCGGCGCCACTCGGCCGCTGATGATCGCCGAGCCGCGGGTCGGCTCATAGATACCCGAAAGTAGGCGCAGCAGAGTCGATTTCCCTGCGCCGTTGTGGCCGACCAGCCCAACTCGGTCGCCCATCTCCAGCGACATGGTGATGTCCCGCAACGCCTCGATCACCACCACGTTGGACTCATTGCGCCCGATCGCACCGCCCGCTTTGCCCAGGAAGGCCTTCTTCAGCGACCGGGATTTGGCGTCGAAGATGGGAAACTCCACCCACGCGTTGTGGGTCTCGATATGAGGTGGGCGTGTACTCGTCACCGGTTGGCTGCCTAGAGGTACTGCCCGGTGCCCGAACCGGTTCCGCCTGGCCTGCCGGTTACGCCGGCTCCCGGCGGCAGACCGCGCTGTTCGCGCATCCCCTCGATTTGCGCGCGAGCGGCCATCTGCTGAGCGAACAGGGCGGTCTGAATCCCGTGGAACAGTCCCTCCAACCACCCGACCAGCTGCGCCTGCGCGACCCGCAGCTCGGCGTCCGACGGGACGGTGCCTTCGTTGAACGGCAGGGTGAGGCGGTCGAGCTCGTCACGCAGTTCCGGCGCCAACCCGTCTTCGAGTTCTCTGATGCTGGTGGCGTGGATC
>Ga0302325_10015661_pt1 | contig 16119 bp, 9 predicted proteins | sample Palsa_T0_2_FD_201948 | JGI IMG/M metagenome (GOLD analysis project Ga0302325, IMG submission 201948) | Peat permafrost microbial communities from Stordalen Mire near Abisko, Sweden - Palsa_T0_2 | ecosystem: Environmental > Terrestrial > Soil > Palsa > Peat permafrost | place: Sweden: Abisko... | reverse complement strand
GAACGTAGTACGCGTCGTAGTAGACGCCGCTGTTGTTGAGGTTGAGCTGAGCGGGGTAGCCCCCGAGAAGCTGAGGCATCAAACCGATCGTCGAGAAGAGGACGACCAGGGCCACGATGGCCGCGGCTCGCGGGGCCCACACTCGGCCGAGCGGTTGAAACAGGAAGATCGAGCCGCTCACCAGGACGGGTGCGACGATGAAGAGCGCCTGCTGGAAGGCCCGTAGAAGTCCATAGCTCACGGACAGCCCAGGCAACACGGTAACGGCACCAACCATGATGATGCTGGCCAGACTGAGCAGGAAGAAATCGCGGCCGAATTGGCGCCGCCTCCACCGGGTGAAGCCCCACGCCGAGAGTCCGATGATGATGAAGATTTGCTCACCTTTGGCCGCCACCCCGCGGACAGCGTCGTTGAGCGCCGCAACTGGCACGTGGACCTGTGAGAGGAATCTCCCCAAGCCGGTGAGTGGCAGAGAGGCCGTGGCAACCAGTGGCGTCTTGACGGACTCGACCTCGGACAGCGGAAGGTAGGTCCCCGGAAGGTACGACTTCCGGTCGCTCAACGTCTGGGCCCGGTACTGGTCGAGGACCTGCCGAGGACTGGGCTGACGCCCGAACAAGATGCTGTACGACGTGTCCGACGAGTAGCTCCCGCCCGACGAACCGAATACTTGGGGAAGCGCCTCTTCCACCGTGGCTTTCACCCCCCCGCTGGTCTGGGTGATCACGCCGCCCCACAGGAAGGCCACGAGCGCCAGGCTGACGATCACCACGGGCGTGACGATCCGTGTGGTGTCGGACCATCCTGCTCTGGTGCTGTGCTGCGGCCCTCGTTCGCCACTGCGGAGCCGTTCCAGCAGAGTCGCGAACCGCTCGAGGACCCAAGCGACGCCGAGCGTGCCGATGAACACGTAGATGGTCGAGTAGTGGCTCAGTCCCATCCCCAGCCCATACACGATCACGATCAGACGCCGGCGCTGCGCCGTCCACTGACGCGTGGTCAACGCCAAATAGGCCAGCCCCAGGAATACGAAAGCAATCTCCTGGCGGTTGAGGTACGGCATGTCGGTGAAGAAGGTGGGAAAGCTCACGAAGTACACGACGGCGAGGATGGCCACGTGCTTGGAGCAGTAGCGGCGGGCCAAGAGGTACACCATGACCGGGCAGGCGGCGAACAACAGCTGGAAGAAGAGCTTGAAGATGTAGGGATCGTCGACCCGGACGAGTTGCCAGATCTCGGTGGGCAGAATGGTGATACTGAGGCAGGCGTTGTAGGCGTCGCGGAAACTGCTGATGTTCCAGACGCCGTGGTTCTTGGTGAGCTGGAAGACCGTGTACTCGTGCTGGATGTCGTGCCCCGTGACGTACCATCCGCGCAACGACGTCGACAACAGCAGGCTGAGCCCGAGCAGGTAGACGGCGATCGAGACAACCGCGTCGCGAATGGCCGCACGCCGCCACACGAGCAGGCCGAATGCTATGACCACCCCGGACAAACCCACCACGCTCACCACGCCGCCGCTGCCATTGTTCAATCGGTTGGCGCCGGCCACGACCACGGGAACGCAAAGTGCGCTCAGGACGAGGACCTGCAGCTCAGGCGTTCGAACCGACCGCGCCGCGGGCAGCCAGCCCTCCGTGAGACCCCCCCACCACCAACGCCAGCACATCAACGCCACCGCGACTGCGTCGACCATGATCAGGACGGGCACCAGGGAGAGCGGTCGGGCGACGCCGATGCGAGGGAGGATCACGTCGAGCAACAGTCCACCTACCACGAGGATCAGCAGGACGGCCCCGAGGCTGTAGAGCACTCGTTCCGCTCCGGTCACGTGCTCCCAGACGCGGGTGGTGGCGATGAGATAGGTCGGATACACCACGATCAACCACCAGCCCAGGGCAGGACCGAGGAAGGCCAAGTGAGTCCCGCTCAGAAGTAGGACGTTGGTGACCACGCCGAGGGCGCAAGACAGGAGCAGCCAGGGAAGCGGCCAGCCCGGCCGCTCCGACCGAGGCCTCAGCTGACTGTTCGCGCCGCTTGCCACCGCCGGCGACGCGACCCCCTCGGGGAGATCGGCCTCCCTCAACCCGGAGGCCGAGGTTCGCTCAGTCACCTCTCTCCTTGTAGCTCGATTGCCAGCTCTCCGTTCGTCACGAAGACGGCATCCTTGTCGCACAGCTCGTCGAGGACGGAGCGGAGGCGCCGCCAATCGTCGTTGGCATCGATCTCCCAGCTGTGGCCCCACAGGTGGAACGCTCCGCCGTTCGACTGCACCTCCTCGAAGAGTCGGCGCCCGAGGCGGTCCCAGTTGCGCCACAGTGCGACCGCCTTTCGAGGCGAGCGAGCCAATCGGAGGACCTGGGGCCCGTCGGTCAGGTGCCGGTACGCGTGGACGGAGGTCCCCATACGGAGAAGGTCGGTCGGCGCGCCAGTGCGGAACCGATCGACTGTACGGGCCACCGTGAATCCGGCGGATCGCACCATGTCCGGATGGTCCTCGGCGTATGCTCCATAGGGATAGCAGAACGAGGTGACGCTGCGCCCGATGGAATGCTCGACTGCGTCCTTGCCCTCGAGGATTTCGCTTCGAGCCCGATGAGCGGGAAGCTCCGTGAGGCGCGGGTGGGTCAGGGTGTGGGCACCGATCTCGTGTCCCTCGGCCAGCTCGCGCAGGGCGCCGGGACCAAGGCGCTTGGCCGACGGTATCTCGCGGCATCGGGGGGCCACGTAGAAGGTTCCGGCCATCCCGTGGGCGGCCAACTCTGAGGCCAACCTGAGATCGAGTTCGTGTCCGTCATCCCAACTCGTCGTGACGTAGACCTTTCCCGCCTGCATGCTCCTCCCTCAGCTCGAATGGTCGTGCAGTGCCACTTGCACGTCGATGGACTCGGCGGGACCGGGCAGGGACACCTGCACCTGGCAGGGTGAGCCCTGGCAGGTAGGAACGACGCTCACGGATTTCGTCTGCCGGACCCCCACGGGGACGCTGAGAATACCGCGCTGCAGGACGACTGGGATCTGGCCGCTGCTGGCGCTGGTCACGAGGTAGCGATACCTGACGTTACGACCTTCGTGGTTGGTCACGGAGAACGAGAGGTCGAGACGCCCGCCCGACGACACGCCTGTCGGGAGGTGGCCGGCATTTTCGAAAGTGAGGACGGTATAGGGGGTTGGCTGCCGGATGAGGGACAGCGCCCACTGGTGTCGTCCGGCCGGGGTGGCCACGCTGATCCCGGCCAAAATGACCGCCGCGGCTGCCACCAGGGTCCACCGTCGTCTCCTCGTTGTTTTGAGAAGCCCCTCGATCTCGGGTTCGTCGATGTCGGGTTCGTCGATTGAGGACACGTCGACCATGGTTACGCCCGCTGCGGGCACGTCGACCACAGGCACGTCCATGTCCGCATGATCATCCGCGTCATCAGGGGCGGCGATCGTGTCGACATCCCCAGGTCGGTCCGGCACCGTCTGACGGTAGCCGTTCGGCCACGGAGGGAAGGGTCGGCCTGGGGGCTCAGTGTGTTTTCCTACCGATTCCGGCGATCCTGTCTCCGCCCTATGTGACCCGGGAGTCTGTCCGTCCCTTCGCTGCCCTGTTCGACGACCACTTCGAGACCGCCGATGTAACGCGGGGGGAGACTGGTCACGTTGCGGGTTGTCATGGCGCTTTGAATCCACGCCCGACCCGAAGGCGACGGCGATGGCGGCGACAGCGGCGCCGATCAGGGAACCCCCCAGCCATGCGACCCCGACGAAGCTCAGGCCACGCGGAGCCAGTACCCAGGTCAAGCCACATACGGCCACGGCGTAGACCCCATTGCTCACGGCGACGGCCGCCAGCTGTTTCAGAAGACGGAGGATCGTCGCCAGCCAGTTAAGCGCGGCGACGGGGATGGCGGCGAGGGCCATCAGGATGAGAACGTCGGTGCCGTGGCGGGAATAGGCGGGGCCGAAGAGATCGAGCAGTACCGGTGCGCCGGCGCCGACCACAACGCAAGCGGGCAGCGTGAGGATGGCAAGCATCCTGGCCGCGCGGCGGGTCAGGATCTTCAGTTCCTCCTCGCCGTGCGCGCCTTCGGCAAGGAAGGTCTGGGATACGGCGTACCCTCCGGCAAACACAAGGTTGGCCAGTTGGAAGGCTACGTAGTAGTAGGCGGCGGCCGACGCGCCCAGACGGGCCAGGACGATGAGAGGGACGATGAACGCCGGTGCCAGAGTAAAGACACCTCCGAGATAGTTGGCGCCCGAGAAGCGGAGCAGCGGCCGCAACACCGCAACGGAGCCCTGCAGGCGGGGCCGGACGCGCAACCGGGTCCAGATCAGGATGAGGCTGGCAATCGCAGCAGCGGCGAATCCGCCTACCGACGCGCAGTAGAGGCCGTAGGCGCCCGAACCCGCCGCCACAGGGATCAGGAGAAGCCTGGTCACCCCCCCGATCCCACCGTCGACGAGGGCGTTGACCCCCGCCTGTCGATAGGCGATGAAGACGGCGTCGGTGATCAGGTTGATGGTCGTTGCGGCGGCCAGAAGGACGAAGCCCACGACGAAGAGGGGCCGGTGCGCCAAGAAGGCGATACTGGAGGCGAAGGCGGGCGCGGCAAGGGCGTATCCGAGGGCCAGCAGGGCGGCGAACGATCCGACCAGAAGGAGTCCGGCGGTAATCAGCGTGTCCCGGTGGTCAGACCTGGGCAGGTAGCGGACGAGCGTGGTGCCGATGCCGAGCAGGGCCACATAGGCGATGAGGGTTGTGGCGGAGAGCAACGAGGTGGCACGCCCTACAACAGTGGGGACGAAGACGTGAGCGACCAGGATCCAGAAGACGAACCCCAGACCCGCCTGGAGCCCCGTGTTGAGAAGCAACCACATGGAGTTGCGCACCATGTGATTGCCACGGAGTTCCGCAGTCCACTGCCGGACCCACGCTGTCGGTTCCCGACGGGTTGACACGATTCGTTCGCTCATCGCTCTTGTTCAGTCCAGGACCTCATGGTCCCTCCTCGCCGCTGGCGATGAGCCAACCGGCGCCGAACCGGCCCTTCGTCGGGCTTGCATCCTGTAGCGGATGGGCGCCAGCCGCCATGGATGCTCGTTGGTTGCAGCTGGCACGCACAATTCGGCCCTCGCTTAGCCACCAGCTTGAGGGGCGGTACGAGTCGGGCCACACGAAACTATTCGGCAGGCGATACTGCTGGAGGCAGGATGCACCGCTGGAAGCCACGCCTCGAAGTCGCCAACCGACCCGGGATTGTGCACGCCAACACAAGGGCCGACCACAGGTCCAATCTACCCCGGCGAGTGGATATCCCCAGCAAGCATGTCTCGTCTTGGGACTTACGAATCTTGCCCCAGCATGATCCGAAGAGTGCCGGAGGAATCAGGTGATGGGGACTCAACGTCCTTGGGAGAAGAGATCTTCCGTGTGACGGGTGGACCCTGGGGATTTGATCGCCTCGAGCCCTGCTGTAACGCTTGAATGATCCCCAGCGTTCGGCTTCGACTCTTCGAGCGTCACACAAACCTGAGAGGGTCGTGGAGGAACATCGGCCTCTCTGTCGATCGGCAGAGACGACCGACTCGTGCTCGAACGATGGGCGGTGTGGCTTTCGTACTAGCCAGCGACCGGGCGCAGCCTACAGAAGGATGACGCTACCCTCTTGCCGGCTGAGCTCTCGTTGACTTCCGGAAGAAGGTGACACATCTTGATCGACCGGGTTCTGGGCGGGTCTGCTACCCATGGCGGACCTGCTCTCGAGGAATCAGCGGGGATGCGGACCTTGCATGCGATCCTCAAGACCGTGTGGCTCTACTCGCTTGCTCTGTGGGTCTATGCGGCTGCGGTTGCCCTGGCTAACCCGGACCGGGTGAGCGAACGGTTTCTGTTGATCGAGAATCTACCGAGGACGGACACATCAGGAGCCATCGCGTTCGGCGTTTCGGCCATTTCCTTTCTCGTTCTCCGAAGCTTCCGCCGCGTGAACGTGCCAGACCGACAGCTCGCCGTTCGCGTCACAGATTCCATCTTGCGGACGCTCGCCTTCTACGCATTTCTGGGGTGGATCTACATTGCGGGCAACGTAATCTTGGACCCCAGCACACTGCCTCTACGCTTGACGCATCTGGCGACTCGGCCGACCGAAGCTCAATTTGGAGCGATCTGCTTCGTGATCTCTGGACTCGCGGCGTGTGCCATGTGGGCACGACAACAGCCCACCAGAGGCAAACATTCAGCCAATCGAGCTGATCAGATCAGGACGCAGCGGTCGGCGTAGACCATCAAGTACGTGGCAAGGGGCGTGCATCGGCTTTTACGAACCGGTCGCTCATAAGCCGCGACGACTGCCGCCGATGTTGGCACGACACTCCCTTCTGGGAGGCCGACCATCTCGTCTTGAACAGCGGCGAGAAACGCTCGGTGAATATCGCCATGGTCAGGATTGATGCGACGGTCGAGCCGAGTGGAGAGCCAAACATTGGCGTCAATGACTCGTCGCAAGTAGCTCACGAGGCAACGATAGGTGGGGGGTGCAACGACCACCGTGCTTCTGCTTCGTCCCGAATCGGCAATGTCATCGGAACGCAACGACGGCGCGACCAAGCGAATACAGGAAGCTCGAGTGAGGCGTCGAATGGGTGGAGACGCAACGTTTTGCTAACGTGAGTCGTCACCGGGTGAATCGGGTGGGAGTCGCTGCTGATCAGAGGCCTCTGTGGGTTTGCGGTCAACGAGCGGCCGAAATCTCCGTCCCCGAATGAACGCATTGAGCCCAGTCGGCAAGAGACGAAGGGATCTGATGGCGCAAGGGATTCCTATCGAGCGGGTCGTCGCAGAGGGACTGTGTGTTGGCTGCGGCGCTTGCGCTTCGGTCTCGAACTCACCGTTTCAGATGCGCATGACCGAGTTAGGATTGTACGAACCCCGACGGAGAACTGTGGTCGGCGAGTCTCATGCGGCAAAGAGAGAAGAAGAGCAGGCTTCCGAACTTGCAGCCGTACAAGTATGTCCGTTCTCGGGTGCAAGTCAGAATGAAGACGAGATCAGCGCCCTGCTTTTCCCAGACTTGCCTTACCACCCTCTCATAGGCAGGTGGCGTGATATTCGAGCAGCCCATGTGACGGTCGACGGATTTCGCGCTCATGGGTCATCGGGAGGGATGACCTCCTGGTTTCTTTCCGAGTTGTTTCGACTCGGCGTCATAGATGCCGCTATCCATGTTCGTGCAGAGTCGGAGCGAGGCCGCCCGCTCTTTACCTACGGTGTCTCCAACTCGGCTGACGAGGCAACGTCGTGGCAAAAGAGCCGGTATCACGTGGTGGAGATGTCGCAGGCAATCAACTTGGTGCGTTCCACCTCGCTGCGATACGCGTTCGTCGGCCTCCCTTGCTTTGTACGGTCCATCCGATCTTTGACTGAGGTCGATCGACGGATCCAAGCCGGGATTGTCGTCACGCTGGCCTTGGTCTGTGGGCATTTGAAATCCTCACGCTATGCAGAGTACTTAGCTTGGACACAGGGAATACCACCGGCTGGGCTCGAGGAGATCGATTTCCGTCACAAACTAAGAGGCCGGCCCGCGGATCGATATGCGATCCAAGCCGTAGGTCGGGATCGAGACGAGAACCGCGTCCAACGCACACGAGGTGTCGAACACATCCGCTGGTCAGATTGGGGGATCGGTCTGTTCAAGGTACCTGCATGCGACTATTGCGATGACGTCGTGGGGGAGACTGCCGACGTGTCATTTGGGGATGCATGGTTGCCACAATTTCGTCCGGAGACTGAGGGCAAGAACCTTGTGATCACTCGTTCAGAGCTTGCTGAGCGGATCGTGAGCGACGGCGTATCCCGGGGCGAGGTTGCATCCGTTCGACTCTCTCCGGACGAGGCCGCCCGTTCCCAAGAGTCGGGAATTCGTCACCGCCGCGAAGGGTTGGCGGTTCGGCTAGCGGAACGCCAGAGAATAGGTCGCTTTACGCCTGAAAAGAGGGTCCTCCCCGATCCCGAGGCACTCGGCACTGCGTTCGGCGCCCGCATGCTCGCAAGAGAGGCCATCGCGCAGCAGAGCCATATCCAGTACGCCGAAGCGCGTATGGCGAATGACCTTACGGCGTTCCATCGGTCCATGAAAGAGCCGATCCGCCTCTACCAAAAGTCGAGTTCTACGTCGATTCTGTCGTCATTTCTGGAGAAGCTAGAAAGGCGGACTCCTTATTTGATCATCAGATTGGCTGCACGCGTTCGGTCGGTGGTGCATCCCGATAAACGAAATGGGACTGCTCTCACTCGACAGCAGCCGCAGCGGGGTTCGTCCTGACGACAATGGTGTTGCGATTCTTGCTACGCACGGGTCGAAGCGCGATTCGATCGACAGTCTTACCGGTTTGGGAGTCACGGCGCCGCTTGATCTCGAAGAAGCTTAAGAATAACGAATCGAACAACAGTGTGATCCCGAGTAGGGCCAACATGACCGAGAGGACGAGGACGGAAACAGCCGGCCCTGCTGTGTTGAGGGCGCCCCATTGCGTGACGGAGCCGTAGACAAGGAGCGCCAAGCCGACCAACGCGAAAACGGTCCCGGCGACGAACCCGGCCTCGGCGGCCGCACCCGACGAGACCCAGGCTGAGAGCCTATACATGCGCCCGAGGAGTAGTCGGTCTGCGCTCAATGAGGCCGCGAGGCTCAGCACCAGTACCTGCACGCCGGAAAGAACGGCGACGGCCAGGACGGCTTTCGCCACGATCAGCGGCACCCCACCGGTGGCCCAGAACAGTGAGAGCTGGCCCACTAGGCCGGCGAAGAGGAGCAGGAGACCCGGTACCAGAAAGAGGTACGTGGGCGATGACAGCAGCAGGAAGCGGATGTGGCGCCACGCGTCGCTGATCGAGTTGAGCTTCGACTCACCAATCCGAGGGTGATACGTAATGGGGACCTCGGTGACGTTGAGGTTGGCGCCGGCTGCCTTAATTACGATTTCCGAAGCAAACTCCATTCCCTCACACTGAAGATCCATCTGCTGAAGCGCGTCCCGAGTGAACACTCGGAACCCACTGTGAGCATCGCTTACCCGCAGCTTGAAAAGCGCGTTCAGCAAGCTGGTCAGCACTGGGTTGCCGATGTGGCGGTGTGACCACGACATTGCCCCCCGTTCGATCTGCCCCGAGAGCCGCGATCCGTGCACGTAATCGTGGCCCTGTTCGATGATTGGCGCCACCAACTCCGGAATCGCCGTGAAATCGTACGAGTCGTCGGCGTCGCCCATGACGATGATCGAGCCGCGTGCCTCCGCGAAGCCAGCAAGGTATGCGTTGCCGTACCCGCGGGCAGGCTGGTGGACGATGCGAGCCCCGGCCGCCTCGGCAATTTCGACCGATCGGTCGGTCGATCCGTTGTCAGCAACGATCACCTCACCGGTCCGGCCTGTTTTCTGTATGCCCTCCCAGGCCTTCTTCACGCAGATGCCGACACTGCCCTCCTCGTTGAGGCACGGCATCACCACACTGATCTCAACGGCCTCCGTTGCGCGCGGCACGTTGTCGGGCGCATCCGTACCGACCATCCGCCGGTCTGCACCACCCGTCCGCCGTTCCACCTGGCGCGTTCCACCCAGACCGATATCGGCCTGCCGCTCATCCATAAGGTCCACCACTAGGGGTCCGTCTCCGTTCGTCGCCAATGAGCTGTCGCCACCCAGCTCGACGAGCTCCCCCTACTCGAGCGGCACATGTGCCCCAACCGAACGTCAGCATGCCAGCTGGCTTCGCCGAGAGCAATGGGCTTTTGGGCCTTAAATTTCACCGGCCGTTTTCAGGGAATTGTGCGAAAATTGTGAAAGAATTGATCCTCAGGGCAGGCAGCGTGACGGGATTGAAATGACGGATAACCGCAGTCGTTGGATGCGCGAGGCCAGCGGAGGCGCGAGCGCCCGGAGCCGTCGCAGGCTGTTGACGGTTTTGCCCTCCGTGCGGGCGGCGAGAGGCTCGTCCGCCCATGTCACGCGGGACCTGATGAACTCACCCGTGCACGTCGCCAACCACACCATTTCGTTCAGATTTTCGGTCGCGCAACCACGAGATCCCGGGACGCGGCCTATCGGCATGTGTCGGGCTCTTCGTGTCGAAACATTGTCGAAACATCATTTTCCGGCGGCTTCCGAGACCGTGTCGACTACACGTAGGGCACGGTGGGAGCGATTCCACACCAGGATTGACTCGCCCCCTCCGACGCCGACGGCACTGCCAGGCAGGCGTGGTCGTCCGCCGTCGCCTCTCCCATTGGCTGATCCGCTCCGGCGGCACGGCGGCTCAACGTTCGAACTGTGGGCCCCGGCGACCAGGGGCATCTATCGTCTGCGGCGATGACGCAGCCGGTCTACGACTTCACCGAGCGCGTGGTCGTCGTGACTGGTGGCTCGCGGGGGGTCGGTGCCGGCATCGTGGCGGCCTTCGCCGCCGCCGGGGCGCACGTCGTGGCCTGCGGGCGCCACGATGCCGACGTCGAGGGGGCGCTGTTCGTCGCGGCCGACATCCGCAAACCGCCGGACGCCGAACGGGTCGTCGCCAAGGCGGTCGAGCACTTCGGCCGGCTCGATGTGCTGGTCAACAACGCTGGCGGCTCGCCTTACGTGCTCGCGGCGGACGCATCGCCGCGGTTCGTCGAGGCGATCGTCAACCTCAACCTACTGGCCCCGCTGTGGTGCGCCCAGTCGGCTCACAAGGTGATGGCCGTGCAGGAGGATGGCGGTTCCGTGGTGAATGTGTCCAGCGTGTCGGGAATGCGCCCATCGCCCGGCGCCTCGGCGTATGGCGCGGCCAAGGCGGGGCTTATCAACCTGACGGCCACCCTGGCCGTCGAGTGGGCGCCCCTGGTGCGGGTCAACTGCGTCACCGCCGGCCTGCTGGACACCGGCGCCGGCGACGACTTTTACGGCGGCCCCGCCGGCATGGAGCGGGCGGCCGCCACGGTGCCACTCGGCCGTATGGGCACGCCGGCCGACGTGGCCGAGGCTTGTCTCTACTTGTCGAGCGAGGCCGCCTCCTACGTGACCGGGGCCAACCTGGTTGTTCACGGTGGTGGAGAGCCCCCGCCGTTCCTCGGCGCCGTGGCCGGGACCTGAGGGAGGTCCCGGGCGTGCCTGACCGCCCCGAATAGGGGGACACGGGCGGTCAGCTGCTAGACAGAGCGACCGTGAAATTAGCGGTCCCCACCGAGACCCGTCCCGGCGAGCGCCGTGTCGCTCTGGTCCCTGACGTGGTCAGGAAGCTGGTCGGCGCGGGCTGGGAGGTGTGCGTGCAGGCCGGTGCCGGCACGGAGGCCGCCTTCAGCGACAGCGCCTACACCGACGCCGGTGCAACTGTGGCCCCCGACCCAGCAACGACGGTCGCGGGCGCCGGGCTGGTGGTGCGGGTGAACCCACCGAGCGGCGACGACGTGGCCGGGCTCCCCGACGGTGCGACGCTCCTGAGCTTCTTCGGGGTGGCCCAGGCTGAGGACGCCGTGCGCGCGCTGGCCGCCAAGAAGGCGACCGTCTTCAGCTTCGACTTGCTGCCCCGTATCAGCCGGGCCCAGGGCATGGACGCCTTGAGCTCACAAGCGACGGTCTCTGGGTACCGAGCCGGGCTGAGCGCGGCCGAGCACCTGGCGAAGTTCTTTCCGATGTTCATGACGGCGGCCGGAACGGTGCCGCCGGCCAAGGTGCTCGTCATGGGCGTCGGCGTCGCCGGGTTGCAGTCGATCGCCACCGCGCGGCGACTGGGCGCGGTGGTCAAGGCCTACGACGTGCGAGCGGCAGCGAAAGAAGAGGCCGAGAGCCTGGGCGCCACCTTCCTCGACACCGGCGTCTCGGCCGAGGGCGTCGGCGGCTACGCCCGCGAGCTCACCCCCGAGGAACTCGACCGCCAGCGCGCCGCGCTCGCCGAGGAGGTCGGGCGCTCCGACGTCGTCATCACCACGGCGGCGGTGCCGGGGCGCAAGGCCCCCGTGTTGTTGACCACACAGATGGTCGAGGGCATGGCCGAGGGCGCGGTCGTGGTCGACATGGCGGCGGATCAGGGTGGCAACTGCGAGCTGACCAAGGCCGGCGAGATCGTGGCGCACAATGGCGTGCACGTTGTCGGCATGGCCAACCCGCCCTCGGGCATGCCGACCCACGCCAGCTTCCTCTTCGCCCGCAACGTGGCCAACGTGCTCGGGCTCATGGGCCCTTCGGGGTCGTTGGAACCCGACTGGGACGACGAGATCGTGGCCGGCATGTGCGTCCTGCGCGACGGCGCCGCGGTGGCGCCGGCCGCGGTGGAACTGCTGGGCGGGAACCAAGGAGCGCAATCGTGATCCATTTGCTGCTGGAATCAGCGCCGGTGGGCGGATCGACCACCGGGATCGTCGAGTACCTGACCATCTTCGTCCTGGCAGCCTTCGTCGGGATTGAAGTCGTCTCGAAGGTGCCGAGCATTCTGCATACCCCGCTGATGTCGGGGTCCAACGCCATCCACGGCATCGTGCTGGTCGGCGCGCTGACGATCATGGGTGAGGCGCACGGCACGGCCGAGGTCGTCCTCGGCTTCCTCGCCGTCTTCCTGGCCACGTTGAACGTGGTGGGCGGCTTTGTGGTGACCGACCGCATGCTCGAGATGTTCAAGGCCAAACCGGGTGACCGGGCCAAGGCGCAGACGGCCAAGGCCGAGGATGCCGGGGGCACGCCGGCTGCGCCCTCGGAGCCCGGCGGAGGCGCCGCCTGATGCTGGCCGTCTCCTTCACGCTGACGACCGCGCGCGACCTGGCCTACCTGATCGCCATCGCCGGCTTCATCTTCGCCCTGAAGGGCCTGAGCTCACCCCGCCATGCCCGCCTCGGCAACCTGGTCGGCGCGGCCGCCGCGACCCTCGCCATCGGCATGACCTTCACTCTGCCGACGCTGCGGCACTCGGGCTGGAACCTGGTGCTGGCCCTCCTCGCCATGGTGCTCGGTGCGGCTGTTGCCGTGCCGGTGGCTCGCTTCGTGAAGATGACGGCGATGCCACAGTTGGTGGCGATCTTCAACGGCGTGGGTGGCGGGGCGGCCGCCCTGATCTCCATCGTGGAGCTGCTGCACCTGCACTCGCTTGGGCTGCAGCCGGCCGTCTACGTCACGGCCGAGGTGCTGCTGGGCGTGCTCATCGGCTCGGTGTCCTTCGCGGGGAGCGCCATCGCGTTCATCAAGCTGCAGGAGCTGATCACCGGGCGGCCCATCACCTACCCGGGCCAGCAGGTGATCAACGCGCTGGTGGGCGCGGCCATTGCGGTCATGGTGATCCTGGCACTGGTCACCGGCAGCATCATTTACGTCTGGGTCATCCTCGTGCTGGCGCTCGTGCTCGGGGTGATCTTCGTGCTCCCCATCGGCGGCGCCGACGTGCCGGTCCTGATCTCACTGCTGAACTCGTTCACCGGTCTGGCCGTGGCGGCCTCGGGCTTTGTACTCGACAGCGACCTGCTGATCGTCGCCGGCACTCTGGTCGGTGCTTCGGGCATCATCTTGACCCGGCTGATGAGCAGCGCCATGGGCCGTTCGTTGCCGAACATCCTCTTCAGCGCGTTCGGCTCGGTCATCACCGCTACGGGTGGCGACGAGGGGGACGCGGCGCGACCGGTGCGGACGGGGACGCCGGAGGACGTCGGCGTGCTGCTGGCGTACGCGCGCAAGGTCGTGATCATCCCGGGTTACGGCCTGGCGGTGGCCCAGGCGCAGCACACCGTGCGCGAGCTGGCCGATGCGCTGAGCGAGCGCGGCGTCGAGACGTTCTTCGCCATCCACCCGGTGGCCGGGCGCATGCCCGGGCACATGAATGTCCTCCTGGCCGAGGCCAACGTGCCTTACGACGAGCTGAAGGAGATGGACGAGGCCAACCCCGAAATGTCCACGGCGGACGTCGCGCTGGTGGTCGGCGCCAATGACACCGTGAACCCTGCCGCCAAATCGACGCCGGGCAGCCCCATTTACGGCATGCCGATCATCCACGCCGACGAGGCCGAGAACATCATCTTCCTCAAGCGCTCCATGCGTCCCGGCTTCGCGGGCATCGACAACGACCTGCTCTACGACCCCAAGACGACGATGCTCTTCGGGGACGCCAAGGACACCCTGCAGAAACTGGTGGCCGCCGTCAACGACGCCTGAGCCCGCCCTGACCCGGCCATCCACCCGGCCGCCGGTAGCGTAAAGCAGGGCATGGACCTGGACCCGGGCACACAGCAGGACGAGGACGAGCAAGGGGAGCAGCCCAGCCGCTTCCCGCTCGCCGTCCGGTCGCAGCGGGTCCTGCAGGTCGTCCTCGGCCTGTTCTGGATCCTCGATGCCGCCCTCCAATTCCAGCCCTTCATGTTCGGCCGCGGCTTCGTCGAGAACAACCTCCTGGCCAATGCCAGCGGGCAGCCCTTCGTGCTCGGGGACCTCATCACGCACATCGGGAACTTCGTGTCGCCCGACGTCGCGGTGTGGAACACGTTCTTCGCGCTCATCCAGCTCTTCATCGGGGTCGGCCTGCTGTTCCGCCGCACGGTGCGTCCCGCGCTGGCCGTGTCGTTCTTCTGGGTGCTCGGCGTCTGGGTCATCGGCGAGGGGCTGGGCATGCTCCTCACCGGCACGGCTTCGGCCCTCACCGGCGCACCGGGCTCGGTGCTCATGTACGGGCTGCTCGGCCTGATGGCCTGGCCCCGGCCGCCACGGCGTTGGCTCGGCTGGAGCGACCGTCCCGCGGGCGTCGCCTCGTCGGCCGCCGCCCAGGGCGTCGGCCGCACGATCACGCCGCTGGCCGTGTGGGCCGGCTACTGGTCGCTCGCAGCCGTCTTGTTCCTGCTGCCGGCCAACCGCACCCGGACGTCCATCCAGAGCCCCATCGCCGGCATGACCGACGTTGTGCCCGGTTGGTACGCCCATTTCCTCACCAGCGTCGCCAACCTGTTCTCGACCACCGGGACCCAGACGGCCTGGGTCCTGGCCGCGGTCTCGGTCGCCATTGGGCTCGGCCCTCTGGTGGCGCGGCGACCCGGCTGGTTCCTGGCCGCCGGCGCGCTCCTCTCCTTCTTGATGTGGATCGCCGGTCAGGGCCTCGTCGGCGACGTCTTCAGCGGCTCGGACACCGACCCGAACACCGGGCCGCTGGTGATCCTGCTCGCCGCGGCCATGGTGCCCACCGTTATTGCGTCGAAGAAGGCCTGGCGCTCTCCCGCCGGCGAGGTCCTGCGGCGGAGCCCGGCAGGGGCCGTCCTCGGCATCGCCGCCCTCGGGGCCGCACTGGCCCTGAGCGCCAGCTATCCCGCGTTGGCGACGAACGAGTCGTCGACCAGCGCCATGAGCGGCATGGACATGGGCGGCGGCAACACGTCGGTCTCGAGCTCGCAGTCGGCCACGGTGAGCACCTGCGTGCCGCACCAGACCGGTCTCAAGATCTCGGGGCTCGACCTGGCCAACACGCCGTTCATGGTGATGAGCGGCAGCAACGGCATGGACATGAACGGCGCCGATGCCAGCGCGGCGGCGGGATTCAACACGACGACGCCCAACTGGCACTACGCGGGCCCCGCCATCGCGCAGGCCGAGGCGAACACCTTGTTGGCCGATGGCAGCAACGGGCCCAGCGACATCCACATGGCGGAGAGCGGCTGCGCGCCGAGCTTGACGGCGGCCGACGACATCGGCGCCCTGCAGTACGTGCAGGCGACCAGCGCGGCCGTGTCCGGCTACACGACGCCGGCTGCAGCCGAGGCTGCCGGGTACGTGCCGGCGTCGCCGACCGACTATCCGGTCGTGACCTACGTAGACCCGACCATCGTGGCGGCCAACGCAGCGGCGCAGCGCACGCTCGACCCCCAGCACGTGGACGGTCTTGTCTATGCGATGACGCCTTCGGGCGCCGACGTACTCGCGGCCGCCGTGTACATCCTTCCCGCCACCGAGACCAAGGTCCCTATGCCCTACGGCGCGCTGGTCCAGTGGCATCGCCGCACACAGGTGTGCGGACCGGCCACCCCGTCGCCGACCATGCTCTTCGACATCACCGGCTACCCGCCGTGCGCCAGCGGTTCGACGCTGCAGCCGACGCCGTACGTCTCCCTGGTGTGGCAGGTCCCGGTGGCGGGTGGACCG
>Ga0302325_10015660_pt1 | contig 16119 bp, 11 predicted proteins | sample Palsa_T0_2_FD_201948 | JGI IMG/M metagenome (GOLD analysis project Ga0302325, IMG submission 201948) | Peat permafrost microbial communities from Stordalen Mire near Abisko, Sweden - Palsa_T0_2 | ecosystem: Environmental > Terrestrial > Soil > Palsa > Peat permafrost | place: Sweden: Abisko... | reverse complement strand
CTGGTGATCAAGGCCGCGACGCTGGACGAGCCGACCCTGCTGCCCGGCGTCGAGGCGCGCCGCGGGCGGCTGCTGGTGGACGAGGCGCGGCTCGCCCGCCCCGGCGACCTGCTGCACGAGGCAGGACATCTGGCGATCCTCGAGCCGGCGACGCGGATGGCGCGGGAGGGCGTCAGCGACGATCCCGGCGAGGAGATGGCCGCGCTCGCGTGGTCCTACGCCGCCGCCATCTTCGTCGGCGTCGATCCGGCCGTCGTCTTTCATGATGGCGGCTATCGCGGCGGCGCCTCGGCCCTGCTCACGGCCTTCGCGGGCGGCGGCTATATCGGCACGCCCATGCTGCACGCCTATGGCATGACGCTCATGCCGATGCCGCGCGGCGGCCCGCCCGACGCCTTCCCGCACATGCGGCGCTGGCTGCGGTGAGCTACCGTCAATCCGTCGGGACGACGACCTGGGTCTTCGAGGACTTGAAGGACCTGATGGCCAAGGCGACGCCGCCGCGCTCCGGCGACGTGCTGGCCGGTGTGGCGGCGAGTTGCGCGGAGGAGGCTGTCGCCGCGCGCCTGCGCCTCGCCGACGAGCCGCTGGCGAGCTTCCTCGCCGAGCCGTTGATCCCTTATGAGACTGACGAGGTGACCCGGCTGATCTGCGACGCCCACGACGCCGCGGCTTTCGCGCCGATCGCGTCGCTGACGGTCGGCGAGTTCCGCGAGCACCTGCTCGGCGAGACGACCACGACCGCGTCCCTCGCCGCGCTGGCGCAGGGCGTGACGCCCGAGATGGCCGCGGCGGCGAGCAAGATCATGCGCAATCAGGACCTGATCCTGGCCGCCAGCAAATGCCGGGTCACCACCGCCTTTCGCGACACCATCGGCCTGCCCGGCACGATGTCGGTCAGGCTGCAGCCCAACCACCCCACCGACGACCTCGCCGGCATCACCGCTTCGATCCTGGACGGCCTGCTCTACGGCTGCGGCGACGCCGTGATCGGGATCAATCCGGCCACGGACAGTCCCGCCAGGGTCGGCGAGCTGCTGCGCCGGCTCGACGACTTGATCGGCCGCTTCCAGATCCCGACCCAGGGCTGCGTGCTGACCCATGTGACCAATTCCATCGCGCTGGCCGCCGAGGGCGCGCCGGTGGACCTGATGTTCCAGTCGATCGCGGGCACGGAAGGCGCCAACGCCAGTTTCGGGGTCAACCTCGCCCTGCTGCGCGAGGCGCTGGACGCCGGCCGCTCGCTGAAGCGCGGCACGGTGGGCGACAACGTGATGTATTTCGAGACCGGCCAGGGCTCGGCGCTGTCGGCGGGCGCCCACCATGGCCTCGACCAGCAGACCGTGGAGGCCCGCGCCTATGCCGTCGCCCGCGCGTTCGAGCCGCTGCTGGTCAACACCGTGGTCGGCTTCATCGGGCCGGAATATCTCTATGACGGCAAGCAGATCATCCGCGCCGGGCTGGAGGACCACTTCTGCGGCAAGCTGATGGGCGTGCCGATGGGCTGCGACGTCTGCTACACCAACCACGCCGAGGCCGACCAGGACGACATGGACGTGCTGCTGACCCTGCTCGCCGCCGCCGGGGTCACCTTCATCATGGGCGTGCCGGGCGCCGACGACGTGATGCTGAACTATCAGTCTACGTCGTTTCACGACGCGCTCTACGTCCGTGAGCTGCTGGGCCTGACGCGGGCGCCGGAGTTCGAGGCCTGGCTGCGGCAGGTGAGGCTGATCGACGACGCCGGGCGGCTGCTGACGCCGGCCAAGGGACATCCGCTGCTGACGAGCACGGCGGTCGGATGAGCCGGCCGGCGCCGCCCGATCCGTGGGCGTCGCTTCGCGCCCTCACCGACGCCCGGATCGCGCTCGGCCGCGCCGGCGCCAGCCTGCCGACCCGCGAGGTGCTGGCCTTCGCCCTCGACCACGCCCGCGCCCGGGACGCGGTCCACCTCGATTTCGACGCGGCGGGGCTCGCCGCGCGGATCGAAGCTTTGGGTCTCGCCACGCTGAGCGTCGCCAGCGCCGCCCCCGACCGGCCGACCTATCTGCGCCGCCCGGACCTCGGCCGACGGCTTGCGCCCGACAGCGCCGCGCGGCTGGACGGCGCCCGCGGCCGGCTCGCGGACCTTGCGATCGTGATCGCCGACGGCCTCTCCAGCGCCGCCGTCCACGCCCACGCCGCGCCGCTGATCGCCGCCCTCACGCCGCACGTCGCGCAGGCCGGCTGGCGGCTCGCGGACGTCGTGCTGGCCAGGCAAGCGCGCGTGGCGCTGGGCGACGAGATCGGCGAGCGGCTCGCCGCGCGGCTGGTGGTGCTGTTGGTCGGCGAGCGGCCGGGGCTGTCATCGCCCGACAGCCTGGGCGCCTACATCACGTTCGCGCCCCATGTCGGCCGCACCGACGCCGAGCGCAACTGCGTCTCCAACATCCGCCCGGCGGGCCTCAGTTACGAAGACGCCGCCTTCCGCATCGCCTGGCTGGCGCGCGAGGCGCTGCGCCTGGGCGCCAGCGGCGTGGCGCTGAAGGACGATAGCGCGCTGGAGGCGGGGCGGGTTTCAGCGCGACCCACGCCCCAACTTGGGGGTTAAACCCGGAACGCCAGCGACGCATTCAGCCCGCCGAAGGCGAAGGCGTTGACCAGCAGCGACCGGGCCTTGATCGGCCGCGCCTCGCCCAGCACCAGATCGAGGCCGGCGCATTCTTGGTCCGGTCCGAGATAGCCCAGGATCGGCGGGGCGAGGCCGGCGACGAGCCCCTGCAACGCGATCACCGCCTGCACCGCGGGCGAGGCGCCGATGACGTGGCCGTGGGCGCTCTTGGTGGCGATCACCACCGGACGCGCGTCGCCGAAGAGATCGCGGATCGCCGCCGCCTCGTTCTTGTCGTTGAGCGGCGTGCCGGTGCCGTGGGCGGAGATCAGCACTTCGCCGCCATCCATCAGCCCGCCGGCCGCGCAGGCCTGGCGCATGGCCGAGGTCGCACCCTCGAGGCTGGGCTGGGTCCAGTGGAAGGCGTCGGAGCTGAGGCCGGCGCCGACGTAGTAGGCGAGGGGCGTCGCGCCCCGCGCGGCGGCGTGGCTCTCGCGCTCGATCACCAGCGCCGCGCCGCCCTCGCCGATCACCATGCCGTCGCGCCCAGCGGAGAACGGCCGGCAGGCGGTCTCGCTCATCGCCTGCAGGCCTTCCCAGGAGCGCATGCCGCCGGGGCTGGCCATGGCCTCGCTGCCGCCGACCACGGCGAGGTCCGCCAGGCCCGCGGTGATCAGCGCCGCGCCCTGGGCGATCGCGTGGGCGGCCGAGGCGCAGGCGCTGGAGGTGGCGAACACCGGCCCGGTGATCCCGAACTCGATGGCGATGGCGCTCACCGGCGCGCTGACCATCACCCGCGGGATGGTGAGCGGATGGACCTTCTGCGCCTTCATGCCGAAGAGCCGCTCGTAGCCCTTTTCCAGCGTCTGCAGGCCGCCGATGCCGTTGCCCATCACACAGGCCGTGCGGTCGCCGAGCCGCTGGCCGATGAGGCCCGCCTGCGCCAGCGCCTCGTGCGCGGCTTTCAGCGCGAAGATGGCGAACGGATCGAGCGAGCCGGCGATCCGCCGCCCGAGCGCGGTTTCCAGCGCCGCGACGGCGTCGCCCTTGACCAGCGCCGCCGGATAGCTGCGCGCGCCCGAGCCATGCGGCCCGGTGTCGAACTCGTGCACCGCGATGCCGCCGCGCCCATCGCGGACGGCGGCCCAGTTCTCTTCGGCGGTGAGGCCGAGCGCCGAGACCGCGCCGAGACCCGTGACGACGAGGCGTTCAGCCATCAGGGGCTCAGGCCGCCTTGGCGTCGATGAGCGCGTCGATCTTCTTCAGCACCGTGCCCAGGGTGTCAGAGCGGTCGAAGGCGTCCTCGGCGATTTCGATGCCGTACTTCTCCTCGATGGCGAAGACGACGCTGACCAGGTCGACCGAATCCAGCCCGATATCTTCCAGCTTGGCCGCCGGATCGAGCTTGGCGCGATCGATCAGCGACTCCTCGGCGATGATGCCGATCAATTCGTCGTCACGCCCCGACATCGCAATCTCCCGCAACGGCCGCCTTTGGCCCCCGGATTCGAGCCCAGCCAATAGCAGTCCTGCCGCACCGGACCAGCCCTTTCGTGCGCGCCGCTCAATGCGGCATATAGGTCCGCAGCACGTCCTCGATGATCCGCTCGAGCTGGTTCAGCGTGTTGCATACCTTCGCCACGTGGCAGAAGCGCTTGTACTGGTCCATGCGCGAATCGCCCTGGCCCCAGTATGTTTCCGGCTCCGGATTGAGCCAGATCACCGCGCGCGCCCGATGGGCGATTTCGCGCATGATGTCGAGCCGCGGATTGGAATAGTTGGATCGCCCGTCGCCCAGGATGATGATCGTCGTGTGCCGGTCGATGGCGTCGCGATGCAGCTCGGAGAAGTCGACCAGCGCGCGGCCATAGTCGGTGGGCCGCATGCCGATCTTCTTGATGATGCTGGCGATGGCGCTGTCCAGTTCCTCGGCCTCGAGGATGTCGCCGACCCGGATGAGCCGGTCGGAGAAGGCGAACGCCTCCAGCTTCTCGATCACCTCGTTCAGGCTGTAGAGGAACAGCAGCATGAACTGCGCCGCCGCCGCCACCGAGCGGGAGACGTCGCAGATGGCGACGATCTTCGGCTTCTCGATGGTCTCGGTCTTCCAGACGATGTCGAACGGCACCCCGCCGTAGGGCATGCTGCGCCGGATGGTCTTGCGCACGTCGAGCCGGCCCTTGTGGGCGCGGTGGCGCTTGCGCGAGTAGCGAGTGGCGAGGCGCTTGGCCATGCGCTTCACCAGCGCCTCCATCTGGCGCATGTCCTCGGGCTCGATGGCGGTGAGCTTGGCCTGACCGAGCAGGGTCTCGCGCATCCTGCGGCCGGTCTCGCGGGCGTAGAGCTGCATCTGGCGGTCGACGAAGCGGCTCGCCTCCTCGAACAGCGCCTCGCGACGCTCCGCCAGCCGGTCGGCGAGCGCCGCGTCGCGCGGCAGCCCCATCTCGCGCAGCCGCTGGATCAGCTCCTCCAGCTCGCGCAGACCCATCTCGTCGAGCATCCGCCGCGACAGCAGGTTGCGCTGGGTGTTGAGCCGCACGTCGCTGGCCCGGGCGCGGCGGGCCGCGGCCTCCATGGCCTGGTTGAGCGCGATGCCGTCGTTCGCCAGCAGCATCTGCGCCAGCGGCAGGTCGCCGGCTTCGCCGCCCGCCGTCTCGCCGCTGGCCTCGCCGCCGCCCGCGCGGGGCGGCGGCCCCTCGCGGAACGCGTCGCGGCTGAAGAAGGCGTCGAAGCATTCCTCGAACCGGAACACCTCTTCCGCGGTCTTGGCCAGGGTGACGCAGAGCGCATCCTTGACCAGCGCCCGGTCGGCGTAGCCGATCTCCATCAGCGCGCGGTGGGCGTCGATGACCTCGGCCGGCGAGACGCGCACCTCGGACGCGCGCAGCGCCTTGACGAATTCCTCGACGGTCGCCTGGACGGGCGAGGCCACCCTATTCGCCTCCGGCGGCCCCGGACGCGCGGCCCAAGAGCTCGTTCAGCTTCGGCTCGATGGCGACGATGTCCTGCTCGTACTTCAGGAGCACGTTCAGGGTCTCGCGCACTAGGTCCGCCGACAGCGCCTGGGCGTGCAGCAGCACCAGCGCCCGCGCCCAGTCGACCGTCTCGGAGATCGACGGCACCTTGCGCAGCTCGATGTCGCGCAGCGACTGCACGAACGCCACCAGCTCGCGGGTGAGCCGCGCCTCGACGCCCGGCACGCGAGTGGCGACGATCTTCTCCTCCAGGTGCGCGTCCGGCAGTGGGATGTGCAGGTGCAGGCAGCGGCGCTTCAACGCGTCGCCGAGGTCGCGCACATTGTTCGAGGTCAGGAACACCAGCGGCACGACCTTGGCCTTGATGGTGCCGATCTCGGGGATCGTCACCTGGAAGGCCGAAAGTATCTCGAGCAGGAAGGCCTCGAACGCCTCGTCGCTCTTGTCGATCTCGTCGATCAGCAGCACCGCGCCGCCTTCGGTGCGCAGCGCCTTCAACAGCGGCCGCGGCTCCAGGAACCCTTCGGAGAAGAACATGTCGCCCATGCCGTGCAGGCGGTCCATCGCCGCCTCCATGGTGTGCGCGCCCTCCAGCGCCTCGCCCATCCGATCCTTGAGGATCTGGGTGTAGAGCAGCTGCTTGCCGTACTTCCACTCGTAGAGCGCTTTGGACTCGTCCAGGCCCTCGTAGCACTGCATCCGGATCAGCGGCAGATCGAGCAGCGCAGCCGTGGCGATGGCCAGTTCGGTCTTGCCGACGCCCGCGACACCCTCGACCAGGACGGGCTTGGAGAGGTGCTGGGCCATGAAGAGGGCGGTGGCGATGCGGCGCGAGGCGATATAGCCGACGCCGGCGAGGCCGGAGATGATCGCCTCGACCGAGGCGAGCGGGCTATCGGCGACGGGGGTCCTGGAGAGCTGAACGGTCAAAGGCCTTTGGCTTTCAAATGCTGGCGACCGTCTCACGCGGTCTCAATCAATTGTATGAATCTGGTTTGCCGGGGTTGGGCCGCGAAGGCAACTGCCGGATCGCCGCGCCGGCGGCGCGAAACGCGGCCCGGGCTTCCGCCAGGCGAGTCGGTGGGCCAAAAGGAGGCATGAAGGTCTATTTCCTCGGAATCGCCGGCGCCGGGATGAGCGCGCTGGCCTCGCTGATGGTCTCCGAGGGCCATGAGGTCTCGGGATCGGACGGCGCGGTCTATCCGCCGGTGAGCACCTATCTCGAACGGCTGGGCGCGCCCTTCCATCGCGGCTTCGACGCCGCCCACGTGCCGGCGGGGCTCGACCTGGCCATCGTCGGCTCCAGCGCGGCGCTGGATCTGCCGCACAATCCGGAGCTGGCCGCGCTGCAGGCGGCCCAGGTCCCCTGCCTCAGCTTCGCGGAATATCTCGGCGACTATTCGGCCGGGCGCGAGACCTGCGTGGTCGCCGGCAGCTTCGGCAAGTCGACCCTGACCGCCATGCTGGCGGTGCTGATGCGCGCCGCCGGCCGCGATCCCGGCTACTTCATCGGCGCGGTGCCGCTGGACCTCGCGACCACCGGCCACGCCGGGACCGATCCGAAGTTCCTGCTGGAAGGCGACGAATACATCGTCAGCCCGGAGGACCGGCGCTCGAAGTTCCTGTTCTACAAGGCGCGCGCGCTGTTGCTGAGCTCGCTGGTCCACGACCATTTCAACGCCTTCCCGACGATCGCGTCCTACGAGGCGCCGTTCGCCGAGCTGGTGGAGCGGCTGTCGGCGGATGGCCTGCTGGTCGCGGCGCGCGATTACGAGGCGCTGCAGCGGCTCACCGCCGCCCGCGAGGTGGTCTGGTACGGGATCGGCGAGGGGGCCGGCTACTCGGCCATCGACATCGAGATCGGCGAGATCACCCGCTTTGCGCTGAAGACGCCCGCCGGCGAGACCTGGCCGCTGGAGACCGAGCTGCTCGGCCTGCACAATATCGAGAACATCGTCGGCGCGGCGGCGCTGCTGATCGAATGGCGCGCGCTGACCCCCGCCGAGCTGGCGCCGGGCGTGCGCCAATACCGCGGCGTGGCGCGGCGGCTGGACAAGAAGACGCTGGCGTCCCGCGTGCCGGCCTATGAGGGCTTCGGATCGTCGTACGAAAAAGCGCGCTCGGCGATCGAGGCGATCCGGCTGCACTTTCCGGAGCGGCCGCTGGTGGTGGTGTTCGAGCCGCACACCTTCAGCTGGCGCGGCGAGGCGGCGCTGGCCTGGTACGACACCGTGTTCGAGGATGTGGCGCGGGTGCTGGTGCTACCGCCACCCGAGCAAGGCGCGGCGACCCACCGCCAGCTCAGCCTGGCCGAGATCGTGGCCCGGATCGCGGACGCCGGCGTCGCGGCCGAGGCGGCGGCGGACGGCGCGGCCGTGCTGGCGAGCCTGGCGCGGACGCTGGGCGGCGACGAGGTGATCCTGCTGCTCTCGTCCGGCCCGCTCGACGGCCTGGCCGCCAGCCTGCCGGCCTGGCTCGATCAGAACTTCGAGCCCGGCGGGCGGTAACAGCCGGCGCGCTCGACGTCGTCCAGCGGCCGCGAGACCAGATAGGCCGCGTAGGACGCCAGGCCGCCGGGCCCCTCGCCGCGATCGATCTCGGGGAGCGCCGTCACGCTACCGAAGCAGAGCTTGAGCGCGAGTTCGCCCGTGCCACGTCCCGGCACCACCACCAACCCGGGCTTGCTGAAATCGGCGCGCTCGGCCGGGGTCTCGTAGGTCGCCCGCTCGCGCTCGTAGATCTCGACCGCGGGGGCGTGGATGCGCGGGGACGAGGCCAGCTGGGCGGCGATGCCATAGGTCGGCGCCCCGACCCACGCGGCGCCCGACTGCGCCCGGGCGCGCTCGACCGCCACGAAGAATCCCGGCCAGTCGCGGAACGTCCGGGCCGGATCGCGCATCGGCAGGCCGCCGTCCGAGGGCAGGACGATGAAGACCAGGGCCGCGGCCGAGATCGCAAATCCCACCCAGGGCGCGGCAGTGCGCAGGCCGCCCAGCCAACCCGTCGCACGCTCCGCCGCGGCGGCCGCGGCGATCACCGCCAGCGGGTAGATCGGCGCCGGCCACTGGCCCTGCACCGCGTCATGCAGGCTGTGGATGATCAGATAGGCCACGAACGGCGCGCCGATGATCAGCAGCGGCCAGGCGATGCGCCGCCGCACCGCCAGTCCGACGAAGATCGCGATCAACGGGTTCAGCAGCATGAACTGGTCGCCGACCAGCTTAGCCAGGTAGCCGGGCTCGAAGCCGGAGCCGCGCACGCGGCCGAACTGTTTGGAGAACGTCAGCCAGCCGTGGGCGGCGTTCCAGAGCACATTCGGCGCGAAGACGGCGGCCGCCACGACGGCCGCCAGCCAGGGCCACGGCGTGCGCAGCGACTTGCGCCCCTCGGCGGTCATCAGCAGCCAGATCAGCACCCCCGGCGCGAGGAACAGCGCGGAATACTTCGACAGGCAGGCGAGGCCCGCCGCCGCGCCCGCCGCCAGCCACCAGGCCCCGTGGCCCCGCACCGCGCGGAAGGCGGCGCTGAGCGCGAGCGTCCAGAAGAGCGCGTTGGGCACGTCCGGCACGGCCATCGCGCCGCCCAGGCCGATCAGCAGCGTGGCGTTCAGCCAGACGCCGGCGCGCGCGGCGATGCGGTCGCTGAACCCGGCCTGGCGCGCCAGGTCGAAGACCGCCAGGCTGGTCAGGGCGGTCCCGAGCGACGGCAGCAGCCGCACGCCGACGGCGTTGTCGCCGACGAGATGGCGGCCGATCCAGATCCACCAGGCGATCATCGGCGGATGGTCGAAATAGCCGAGCGCCGGCCGCAGCGACCAGAGCCGGTAGTAGGCCTCGTCCTCGGTCAGCGGCGCGAGCGCGCTGAAGACCAGCCGCACCACCAGCGTCGCCGCCACCACCGCGGCCAGGCCGGCCACCGGGCTGAGCGCGAGGCGGGCGGCGCGGCTACCAGACGCCGAGGTAAGTGCTGACATAGTTCCACATCGCGCCGCAGGCCGCGCCGGCCAGCCCGGCCAATTGCCAGGCGACGCCGTGCGCATGCAGCTCGGCCCCCACCGCGACGTTGGCGGCCAGGCCGACGGCGCAGAGGGCGCAGAAGCGCAGGTAGCCGCCCGCCAGCCGCCAGCCCTTCAGCCGGCGGTCGCGATAGGTCACCGTGTTGTTGACGAAGTAGTTCGAGGTCATGGCGGTCAGGGCCGCCAGAGCCTGCCCGTAGGCGAAGGGCAGGCCAAGGCCGCGCGAGCCCCACAGCACCGCCATGTGCACCAGGACGCCGCTCAGCCCCACCAGGCCGAAGAACACCATGCGCGGCGAGATCAGGTCGCCCGACAGCTTCGCCGCCACCAGGCCCAGATATTCCAGCGCCACGCGGCCATCCAGCTTGCTCTCGCCGGCTTCGCGGGCCTGGAAGGCGTAGGGCAGCTCCTTCACCCGCAGCGGCGCCGGTTGCGAGGCGATGATGTCGAACAGGATCTTGAACCCCGACGGCTCCAGCCGCCCTGCTACCCGGTCGACCACCTCGCGGCGGAGCATGAAGAAGCCGCTGACCGGGTCGGAGACGTCGGTCTTCAGCGCCCGGCGGCCGAGCGCCGTGGCGAGCTGGCTGCCGGCCTTGCGGATCGGCGAAAAGCCCTGCGCCAGCCCGCCGGCTTCCAGGTAGCGGCTGCCGACGACGAGGTCGACGTCGCCGCCGCGCAGCACCGCCAGCATCCGCGGCAGCAGGGTCTCGTCGTGCTGCATGTCGGCGTCGATCACCGCGACGAACGGCGCGGCGCTGGCCAGCACGCCCTCGACCACCGCCCCGGCGAGGCCGCGCCGCCCGACCCGCCGCAGGCAGCGCACCCGCCCATCGCGGGCGGCGATCTGCTTGACCAGTTCGGCGGTGCCGTCGGGCGAGTTGTCGTCGACGAAGATCACTTCCCAGGCGACGCCGGCCAGCGCGGCGTCGAGCTTCGCCACCAGCCGCGCGACGTTGGCGCGCTCGTTGAAGGTCGGCGCGACCACCGTCAGCTCCAGGCCGGCGCTCGCGGCTGCGTCGCTAGGGGCGGGCCGGTCGTCGGCGAGGGTGGCGGAATCTGTCACCCACCCTTCATAGCCGCTCCGGGCCGCCGGTCGAGGCGCGATATCGTCGCCGCGGGCGGCGGGACTCAGCGAACCGGCTCGGGCGCCGGCAGGCCGTCCCCTTCCCGCTCTTCCGGCTCGAGGCGGTGACGGATGCTGTCGAGGTAGATGTAGATGACCGGCGTAGTGAACAGCGTCAGGATCTGGGAGACGAGCAGACCGCCGATGATCGCCGCGCCGAGCGGCTGGCGGAATTCTGAACCCGTGCCAGTGCCCAGCACCATCGGCACGCCGCCCAGCAGGGCGCAGGCGGTGGTCATCAGGATTGGCCGCAGCCGCTGGTGCGAGGCCTCGCGCACGGCGTCGCGCGCCTCCATGTGGTGCTCGCGCTCCAGCCTCAGCGCCACGTCGACGATCATGATGCCGTTCTTCTTCACGATCCCGATCAGGAGGATGATGGCGATGATGCCGATCACGTTCAGGTCCTGACCGACCGCCACCAGCGCCAGCAGCGCGCCCACCCCCGCCGAGGGCAGCGTCGAGAGGATGGTGATCGGGTGGATGTAGCTTTCGTAGAGGATGCCCAGGATGATGTAGACCGCCAGCAGCGCCGCGGCGATCAGCACCGGCTCGCTGGACAGCGACTGCTGGAACGCCTCGGCCGTGCCCTGGAACGATCCGGTGAGGCTCGCTGGCGCATGCAGCTGGTCACGCGCCTGCTGCACCAGCTGGGTCGCCTGGCCGAGCGAGACGCCGGGCGCCAGGTTGAACGAGATGGTGGTGGCCGGGAATTCGCTCTGGTGGCTGATGGTGAGGCTGCTGGTGGCGTTCGGATCCACCTTGACGAACAGCGACAGCGGCACCGTCTTGCCGGTCAGCGGCGAGAGCAGGCGGATCGAGTTGAACATGTCCGGCGTCGCCTGCAGGCCCGGCGGGCCCTCCAGCACGACGTGGTAGCTGTTGAGCTGGGTGAAATACTGGGCGACCTGCCGCTGGCCGACGACGTTGTAGATCGCCGCGTCGATATCGGCTGGGGCGATGCCGAACCTCGCCGCCGCGTCGCGGTCGATGGTCAGGTTGACCGCCGCGCCCTGCGACTGCTGGTCGGAGCTGACGTCGGCGAGCTGGTGCAGCTTCTGCATCGCCGTCACCAGCTGCGGACCCCACGCGTCGAGTTCGTCCAAGTCGGGATCGCTGATCGTGTACTGATACTGGGCCTGGCCGGCGCGGGCGCCGACGCGGATGTCCTGCGCGGCCTGCAGCAGCGCGCGCACGCCGACCAGCTTGCCGAGCTGAGGCCGCAGATCGTTGATGATCTGGGTGGCGCTACGCGGGCGGCCTTCGTCCTTAGGCTTCAGGCTGATGTTGATGTTCGCCTGGTTGGCGCCGCCGCTGCCCAGGAAGAAGCCGACGCCGGCGACGTTCGGGTTCGCGCAGATCACCTTGGCCACCTGCTCGATCTTGCCGGACATCTTGGCGAACGACGCGTCCTGCGAGGTCAGCACCACGCCCTGGATGAAGCCCGTGTCCTGCTGCGGGAAGAAGCCGGTGGGCACGGTCGCGTAGAGGAACACCGCGAAGGCCATGGTGAGCAGGAAGACCGCGAAGGTGATCCGCATGTGCCGCAGCACCACGTCGAGGGCGCGGGCGTAGCCGCGCTCCAGGTTGGTGAAGCCGCGCTCGAGCGCCTTGGTGAACGGGTTGGACGGCGGCTTGGGCTGGCGCAGGAAGTGGCCGGCCAGCATCGGCGTCAGCGTCAGCGACATGGCGATGGAGACGAGCACGGCGGCGCTGAGGGTGAGCGCGAACTCCTGCATCAGCCGGCCGACCACCCCGCCCATGAACACCAGCGGGGTGAAGACGGCGATCAGCGAGATCGAGATAGTGAGGATGGTGAAGGCGATCTCGCCCGAGCCCTTCAGGGCGGCGTCGAACGGCCGCTCGCCCTCCTCGATCCGTTTCCAGATCACCTCCACCATGACGATGGCGTCGTCGACCACGAAGCCGACGGCGATGGTCATCGCCATCAGCGACAGGTTGTCGAGGCTGAAGTTCAGCGCCAGCATCACCGCGCAGGTCGAGAGCAGGCAGACCGGGATGATGGCGCTGGGGATCAGCGTCGCGCGGACATCGCGCAGGAACAGGAAGATCACCACCACGACGAGGCCGATGGTGATCAGCAGCGTCATCTCCACGTCCTGCACCGACGCGCGGATGGTCTGGGTGCGGTCGGCGAGGACCGATATGTTGACCGAGGGCGGGATGTCAGCCTCCAGGCCGGGCAGCGCCTTGTCGATGCGGTTGACGGTCTGGATAACGTTCGCGCCGGGCTGCTTGAACACGATCAGCAGCACCGCCTGGCCGGGAACCAGGTTCGGGTCCTTGTTGGCCGCCCCCGGATACATCCATGCGCCCACCTGGTCGTTCTCGACGCTCTGCTGCACCGTGCCGATGGCGTTCAGGGTGATCGCCGCGCCGTTCTTGTAGCCGACGACGAGATGGTTCCACGGCGTGGCGTTGAGGATCTGGTCGTTGGCGTAGACGTTGTAGTTCTTCAACGGCCCGTTGATGTTGCCCTTCGGGTTGTTGACCGTCTCGCTGGTGAGCGTCGTGGCGATGGTCTGGAGCTGCAGGCCGAGCGCAGCGACCTTGCGCGGATCGACCTGGATGCGCACCGCCGGCTTCTGCTGGCCGCCGACCGAGACCTGGCCGACCCCGTCGATGCGGGAGATCTGCTGGCTGAGGATGTTCTCGGCGTAGTCGTCCACGGTCGCCAGCGGCAGGGTGGCGGAGCTCAGGCCGATGATCAGCACCGGCGCATCGGCCGGATTGACCTTCCGGATGGTCGGCGCCGAGGGCAGGTTGGTTGGCAGCTGGCCGCTGGCGGCGTTGATCGCCGCCTGGACGTCCTGAGCGGCCGAATCGATGTTGCGCGACAGCTCGAACTGGATGGTGATGCTGCTCGAGCCGAGAGAGCTGACCGAGGTCATCTCGGTGACGCCCGGGATCTGCGAGAACTGGCGCTCCAGCGGCTGGGCGATGTTCGACGCGGTGGTCTCGGGGCTCGCGCCCGGCAGGCTGGCGCTGACCTGAATGGTGGGAAAATCCACCTCCGGCAGCGCCGCCACCGGCAGGTTCATGAAGGCGACGATGCCGAACACCAGGAAGGCCGCGGCGATCAGCGACGTCGCGATCGGGCGTCGGATGAAAGGCGCGGAGATGTTCACGCCGCGGGCTTCTTCGGGGCGCCCTGCGGCGCCGCGGCGCACTGGGCCGCGACGCAAACGGTCAGGCCCGACTTCAGCGTCATCTGGCCGTCGGTGACCACCAGTTGGCCGGCCTTCAGGCCGCTCTGGATGACGCTGTTCCCGCCCTCGCTGGCGATGACGGTCACCGGCTGGGCGATGGCCTTCCTGCCGGGGCCGACGACGTAGACATAGGCGCCCTTCGGCCCCTGGTTGACCGCGATGCTGGGCACGGTGATGGCGTTCGGCAGCACCTGCAGGGTCAGCTTCACGTTGACGAACTGCCCCGGCCAGAGCTGGCGCGTGGCGTTCGCGAAGCGCGCCTTCATCTCGACCGTGCCGGTGTTCTGGTCGACGTGGTTGTCGGCGATCAGGAGCTCGCCCGAGCCGAGGTCGGCGCCGGTTTCCTGGCTCAGGGCCTGCGCGGTCAGCGGCGTGGTGAAGCCGTGAGAGACCTGCACCAGCCGCTGGAAGTCACCCTGGTCGATGGTGAAGGTGACCGCGATCGGCTCGACCTGGTTGACGCTGATGATGCCGGTGGTGAGGGCGGTGGTGACGATATTGCCCGGGTCGACCAGGCGCACACCGACCCGGCCGGCCACTGGCGACGGGATGCGGCAGAAGTTGACGTTGACCTGGGCCGCCTTGACCGACCCCTCGTCGGCGACGACCGTGCCCTGGTCCTGATTGACCGTCGCCAGCTGGTCTTCATAGGTCTGGCGCGCGATCGAGTTCTGACCGACCAGGGTCTTGTAGCGCGCCAGGTCGACCTGGGCGCCGGCGAGCAGCGCCTGGTCGCGTTTCAGCGCGCCCTCGGCCTGGGTCAGCGCGGCCTGGTAGGGGCCGCAATCGATGGCGACCAGCAGGTCGCCGGCCTTCACGTCGACGCCTTCCGGCGCCACGTAAGTCAACCGCCCGCTGATCTGCGGATTGATCAGCACGCCCTGCCAGGCCTGGGCCGCGCCCAGCGCGGTGATCGAGGTGGGCACGTCCTGCATCGTCACCTTGGCGACGGTCACGGCGACCGGCGGCGGCCCTTTCGGCTTGGGCGCCTGATGGCCGAACACCAGCCAAAGGATGAGCGCGATCAGCAGGATACCGAGAGCGATGAAGCCCCACCGGAACCGTCGGCGCTCCTGCATTCAGACCAATCCTCTACTTCCGCGTCCGCGTCGGCGCGTCGGACCGCGACCCACTATTACGGATCAGCCGCCCTAGAATGTCAGACCCGAGACGCAGAGCATTTTTCCGCCACGCCGCGAAATTCCCGCGAGGCGCCCGACGTTTGGCGCAGGATCGCGCCGGGGGCAAGACGGCGCCGGCCGCTAGCGCCCAGCCGATCGTTCGGCGAGACCTTTGACGCTCTGGTCGCGAACCTTTGGCACGATAAGCACGTGCTCTGGCGTCGCGACGATGATGAAGCCGGAGACGCCGCAGGCCGCCACCTCGGGCCCCTCCGAGAAGACCAGGCTGTCGCTGACATCTTCCAGGACCGTCGGGCCGCGCGTCGCATTGCCGTCGGCGTCGCGCGCCTGCGCCTCCCACACCGCCGACCACGAACCGATGTCGCTCCAGGCGAAGCCCGCCTCGACGACCGCGGCGTTGCCGGTGCGCTCCATCACCGCGTGGTCGATGGCGATCGAGGGCGAGGCGGCGAAGGCCTCCGGATCGAGCCGCAGGAAGTCCGCGTCGGTCCGCGCCTTCGCCAGCGCCAGGCGCACGGCGGCCAGCACCGCCGGCTCGTGCGCGGCGAACTCCTCCACCAGGCTGGCGGCGCGCATCAGGAAGATGCCGGAGTTCCACAGGCAGCCGCTGGCGACCAGGCCCTCCGCGTCGGCCGCCGACGGCTTCTCCCGGAACCGCGCTACCGCCCGCACGTCGGCGTCGATCGCCGCGCCGGGCTCGATGTAGCCGTAGCCGGTAGCCGCGAAGCTCGGCTTGACGCCGAACAGCACCACCCTGCCGGCCGCCGCCGCCGCCACGCCCCGCGCCACCGTGGCGCGGAAGACCGCGGCGTCCGGGATCGCGGCGTCGGCGTGCACTGAGAGGATCAGCGCGTCGGGATCGGCCTCGGCGGCCAGCAGCGCGCCGGCGGCCAGCGCCGGCCCGGTGTTGCGCCCCACCGGCTCCAGCACGATCCGCCCGGCCGCCAGGCCCGCGGCGCGCAGCTGCTCGGCGATCAGGAACCGCTGGCCCACGCCGCCGATGATGATCGGCGCGCCGAACAGGGCCGGATCGACCAGCCGGCG
>Ga0302325_10015658_pt1 | contig 16120 bp, 14 predicted proteins | sample Palsa_T0_2_FD_201948 | JGI IMG/M metagenome (GOLD analysis project Ga0302325, IMG submission 201948) | Peat permafrost microbial communities from Stordalen Mire near Abisko, Sweden - Palsa_T0_2 | ecosystem: Environmental > Terrestrial > Soil > Palsa > Peat permafrost | place: Sweden: Abisko... | reverse complement strand
ATCTCCGCTGGTGATGAGGAGATCGGCGACGTGATCGCGGACGCGATCGACAAGGTCGGCAAGGACGGCGTCGTCAACGTCGAAGAGGGTCAGACGTTCGGCATGGACCTCGAGTTCACCGAGGGCATGCAGTTCGACAAGGGCTACATCTCGCCCTACATGGTCACCGACCAGGATCGTATGGAGGCCACCCTCGAGGATCCCTACATCCTGATCGCCAATCAGAAGATCGGGTCGGTCCGTGATCTGCTGCCGATCCTGGAGCAGACGATCCAGTCGGGCAAGCCGCTGCTGATCATCGCCGAGGACGTCGAGGGCGAGTCGCTCGCGACGCTGGTGGTGAACAAGCTCCGCGGTACGTTCACCGGCGTAGCCGTCAAGGCGCCGGGCTTCGGCGATCGCCGCAAGCGCATGCTCGAGGACATCGCTGTCCTCACCGGCGGCGAGGTGATCACCGAGGAGATGGGCCTGAAGCTCGAGAACACTTCGCTCTCGCAGCTCGGGCGCGCCCGCCGCGTCGTCGTCGCGAAGGACAACACGACGATCGTCGACGGCAACGGCGACAGCGATGCGATCAAGGGTCGCATCAACCAGATCAAGACCGAGATCGAAGGCACCGACTCGGACTTCGACCGCGAGAAGCTCCAAGAGCGGCTGGCCAAGCTCTCGGGCGGCGTGGCCGTGGTCAAGGTCGGCGCAGCCACCGAGACCGAGATGCGGGAGAAGAAGCACCGCGTCGAGGATGCGCTGCAGGCAACCCGTGCGGCGCTCGAAGAGGGCATCGTTCCGGGTGGCGGCGTCGCGCTGTTGACGGCCGCTCACGCAATCAAGGTCGACAACATCGAGCTCGACGACGAGAAGACGGGCGCCAGGATCGTTCTGCGGGCGCTCGAGGAGCCGCTGCGGCAGATCGCCGAGAACGCGGGTCTGGAAGGCTCGGTTGTCGTCAACGACGTCCGCAAGGCGAAGAAGGGCCACGGCCTGAACGCCGCCACGGGCGAGATCGTCGACCTCGTCGCCGCCGGGATCATCGATCCGGCAATGGTGACGCGCTCGGCGCTCCAGAACGCCGCGTCGATCGCCAAGAACATCCTCACCACCGAGGCGATCGTCGCTGAGATCCCTGACAAGGACGGCGGCGGCATGCCGGGCGGCGGCGGTATGCCCGACATGGGCGGGATGATGTAGCCAGCAGCGTTCTTTCGAGAACGCGAACGGACAGGGCCCGGCACGCGCGTGCCGGGCCCTTCCGCGTTGTGGGGCCGATCCGTCCGGGAAGGATCGCGCGCTTGCGGGCGTCGTTAACCTCACACGAACAGAATTGAACGACGATGACTGAGGACGAGGTCAATCGACCAGCGATGGGCAAGCGCGAGATCGCAGAGCTTGCGATGCTCGCCGACGGCTCGCTTCCGCCCGACCGGCGGGCCGAAGTCGAAGCTCGGATCGCCGCTGCCCCGGGAGGAAGCGCATTGCTCGAGAACGAGCGGCTGGCCGTGGACGCGCTGCGCGGCGCGGCGACGGTTCGTGCGCCGGCGTCCCTGCGCGAACGGATCGCCGCCGAGCAGGCACGAGCCGGTCGAGCGCCGCGCCGGCGCCGGGCACAGCTCGGCGGCGCGCTCGTGGGCGCCGTCGCGGTGCTTGCCCTGGCGCTCGTGCTGATATTGCCGGGGGGTGCGCCTGGCGCGCCGTCCGTCAGCCAGGCGGCTTCGCTCGCGTCACGCGGTGCGACCTCGCCGGCGCCGCCGGCTCAGGCCACGCGTCGCTCCACGCTCGCGCGCGACGTCGACGAGGTCTACTTCCCCAACTGGGCCGGGATCGGCTTCACGGCGAGCGGCGAGCGGGTCGACCGGCTCGACGGCCGCCTGCTGGACACGATCTACTACACGGCCCGCGGCGGCGCGCAGCTCGCGTACACGATCGTCGGGGGTTCGGCGCTGGCCCAGCCGGGCGGCGCCGCGCTCAGCCGGCTGAACCACATCGAGCTGCGCTCGATCGCGCTGGGCGACCGCGTCGTTGTCACCTGGCGTCGAGGCGGCCACACCTGCATCCTCTCGGGCGCCCACGTGTCCGACTCGGTTCTGCTCCACCTGGCGGCCGGGAAGCCCTCGGTCTGAGGCCTCAGCTGCTGCGCTCGATCGAGCCGGCGATGCGCTGGCGGGCGCGATGCAGCCGCGTCGTGATCGTCGCCTCGCGGACTCGTAACGCGCGCGCCGCCTCTCTGTAGGAGAGGCCGGCGATGTCGATCGCCACCAGCGCGTCGCGGAAGTCATCGGGGAGCTCGGCGATCGCGGCGAACAGCTCAGCGCTTTCGATCCTCGCCTCGGGCGTGGCAGCAGTCGGGTCGGCGACGAAGTCGAGGTCGTCGGGCAGCGGTGTGGTGCGCGGACGACGGGCGGCGGTGCGGCGCTGGCTGATGAAGGTGTTGCGTAGCACGCGCAACAGGTAGCCGAGGTCGTCCTCGGAGCGAAGCAGGCGTGGCTTGCGCAGGACCTGCGCAAAGGTCTCCTGAACCAGATCCTCGGCGTCCTCGCGCGAGCCACACAGGCCCCATGCGGCGCGGTACAGCCGGTCCACGTGGTCGCCGAGCGCACCGGGATCAAGTTGGCGTTCGGACATCCCCTGTCCGGCCCCGGCCCAGCGATCCCCGCTCTCGCTCGCCTTAGCTCTAGTCCATTACCTGCGACAGCGGTCGTGGGCCCGGCCCGATGTACTTCGCGGTCGGCCGGATCAGGCGGCCCTCGCGCTTCTGCTCGAGGATGTGTGCCGACCACCCGGCCGTGCGCGCGCACGTGAACATCGGCGTGAACAGCTGCGGCGGCACCTCGGCGAAGTCGAGCACGACGGCGGACCAGAACTCGACGTTGGTGGCGAGGACCCGGTCCGGCTTGCGTGCGTGGAGCTCGGCGAGCGCCGCGGCCTCGAGTGCCTCGGCGACCTCGACCCGCGGCGCGCCGAGACGGCGTGCGGTGCGTCGCAGCACGCGCGCACGGGGATCCTCGGCCCGGTAGATGCGGTGCCCGAAGCCCATCAGGCGCTCCCCGCGGTCGAGCAGAGCCTTGACGTAGCGTTCGGCGTCGCCCTCGCCCTCGACCTCATCGAGCATCTTCAGCACGCGCGACGGCGCGCCGCCGTGCAGCGGGCCCGACAGCGCACCGACGGCCGCCGACAGCGCCGCGGCCACATCGGCTCCGGTCGAGGCGACGACGCGTGCGGTGAAGGTCGATGCGTTCATTCCGTGCTCGGCCGCGGAGATCCAGTACGCGTCGATTGCCTCCACGTGCCTTGGGTCGGCCTCGCCCCGCCAGCGGATCAGGAACCGCTCGGCGATCTGCGTGGCCTTGTCGATCTCGCGCTGGGGCACCGGCGGCTTCCCGATGCCGCGTGCCGACTGGGCGACGAACGAGAGCGCCATCACCGACGCGCGCGCCAGATCGTCGCGCGCCTCCTCGTCGGAGATGTCGATCAGCTGGCCGAAGCCCCACTGCGGCGCCAGCATCGCGAGCGCCGACTGCACGTCGACGCGATGATCCCCCGAGAGCACGCCAAGCGGGTGTGGCTCGGCGGGTGGGAGCCCCGGCAGCAGGTGGCCGTCGACGAGCAGCCCCCATACCTGACCGAACGGGACCGTGCCCACGATGTCCTCGATATCGACCCCGCGATAGCGAAGAGCTCCTCCCTCCCGGTCAGGCTCCGCGATCTCGGTGGCGAAGGCGACCACGCCCTCGAGGCCGGACTGAACTTCGGTCGTAACGCTCATGTGGCCTCCGCAAGAACTGGTCGCTTCATGACAGTGGTGGCGAGCACAGGGTGTCAGGTCCCGTCACCTCGAGGCACCGAGCACCACATTGCCGGCGTCGTCGACCGCAAGGCAGAGCGATACCTCGGGGCAAGCCACGGCCTCGAGCAGCCGGCGGCCATCCGGGCGCGTGAGGCTCCAGGCGTGGGCGCCGCCGGTCGGGTCGGTCGAGGTCAAGAGCTGCCCGAACCAGCCGACGGCGACGCACAGCGACGCGGACGCGCACGACACGGCGGTCGGCCCGAGCCGGATACCCCGCACTAGCATGGGGCGGTAGACGTGGGTGATCCGCCAGGCGCGCTTGCCGCCCGTCGGGTCGGTCGAGGTGAGGACGTTCCCCGACCAGTCGAAGGCGACGCAGAGCGAGACCGATGGGCAGGACACGCTCGACAGATAACCGAGCTCGCCGTCGATGTTGACGATCTTCCAGGCGCGCTTGCCGCCGGTCGGGTCGGTCGAGGTGATCACGTTGCCGAACACGTCGACCGCGACGCACAGGGAGATCGACGGGCACGACAAGCTGTGGGGGCTCGTGATGCGGACGCCCCCGGGCAAGACGTTGGCGATCTTCCAAGCGCGTCTGCCGCCGGTCGGGTCGGTCGAGGTCAGGATGTCTCCGTTCCCTGCGACCGCCACGCACAGGGAAGTCGACGGGCAAGACACGTCGGCCTCGACGGTGGGGTTCTTCGTGTCTACGTCCCCGGTCAGCGTCCAGGCGGGCTTGCCGCCGGTGGGGTCGGTCGAGGTCGAGATGTCGCCCGCGTCATTGATCGCTACGCACAGCGTCGGCGACGGACAGGAGACGCCGCCTGGGGTATCCGCTTGGCCCCCTGGCTCGACCCCTGCGGCGGCTGTCCAGGCGCCGGGACCGCCGGTCGCGTCGGTCGAGCTGAGGATGTTGCCCGCGGTGTCGAGCGCCACGCAAGTGGTGCTCGATGGGCATGACATGGCCGTGAGGCTGTTGTTGACGGCGACGAACGTGGATCTCCAGGCCTTGTTGTGGCCCAGCGGGTGGGTCGAGCTCTCGATGTCGCCGTCGGCATCGACGAGGACGCACAGCGATCGCGACGCGCAGGAGACGAACGTCGGACCGAACAGTCCGATTGCTGGATTGCTCCAGGTCGCCGCACCACCGGTCGGGCGGGTCGAGACGTCCAGTCCCCCCCGGTCGTCGACCGCGACGCAGAGCGAGGGGGACGGGCATGACACGCTCGTCAGCCCGCCGAGCGCGCCCAGCCTCGCGACGTGCCAGGCGCGGGCGTTCCCGGTCGGCCGGGTCGACGTCAGCAGCTCGTCCTCGAGCGCGAGCGACAGGCGTGTGCCCGCGACCACGCAGAGCGCCGGCGAGGCGCACGACACGGCCGCCAGGGGGCCGGCAACGACGCGAACCGAGCGCCACGTGCCCGGACCTGCCGTCGGCTCCGCAGAGGTGACGATGTGTCCCGAGCCGTCCACGGCAACGCACAGGGCCTGTGCCGGGCACGAGACCCCCGCCAGCGCCCGGCCGGCGTCGACCCGGGCGATGCTCCAGTCGCCGCCGCCCCCGGTCGGGTCAGTTGATGTGAGCAGCTGCCCCGAGCCGCCGACCGCGACGCACAGAGACTGCGACGTGCACGAGACTGCGGTGAGGTTGGCGCCGGGGTCGATGTCGGTAAGCGTCCAGGCGCTCGCGCCGCCGGTCGGGTCCGTCGACGTGATCACGTCGCCGGCGTCGTCAACTGCGACACACAATGACGGTGAGGGACAGGAGATGGCGGTGAAGCCGGCGCCCTCGTCTACCCCGCGGGCGACGGTCCAGGCGCTCGCGCCGCCGGTCGGGTCGGTCGAGGTGGCCACGTTGCCGTACTCGTCGACCGCGACGCACAGCGACCGCGAGGGACACGAGATTCCGGTGGACTCGATGCCGGTGACGTAGGGCGGCTGGTTGTCGATCAGCTGCGGAGTGGACCACGCGAGCGGGGCGGTGGCCGCGGTCCCGGCGGGCCCCGTCGTCGCCAGCGCGATCGCCGCCAGCCCGAGCGCCGCCAGCGCTCCGACTGCGTACCTTCGACGATTTGGCGCGCCGCCCACCGCACGGCGATCATGTCACCTTTCGATCCGCTCCACCGCAGCCGCGAAGGCTGACTCGCGCGTACGCTTCCGTGGCCGTGTCCGACCTCCTGTTCCGCCCAGCCTCCGAGCTTGCAGCCCTCCTCCGCGCCGGAGAATTGAGCGCGCATGAGCTGGTGGCGGCGTCGCTGGCGCGGATCGACGAGCTGGATCCGGAGATCAACGCCTTCACGCACGTCGCGCACGACTCGGCGCTGGCCGCCGCCGCGCGGATCGGCCCCGACGATCCGCGTCGGTTCGCCGGCGTTCCGATCGCGATCAAGGACAACCGGCCCGTGGCGGGCATGCCACTGACGATGTGCAGCGACCTGTTCGGCGATTTCGTCGCGGGGCATGACGCATTCTGCGTCCGGCGCCTGCGCGCGGCCGGCTTCGTGATCGTGGGCAAGACCGCGCTGCCTGAGATGGGCATCCTCCCGACCACCGAATCTCGCCGTTTCGGGCCGACGCGCAACCCGTGGGCGCCGGAACGCACGCCGGGAGGCTCGAGCGGCGGCTCAGGGGCGGCCGTGGCCGCGGGAATGGTTCCGGTCGGCCACGGGAACGACGGCGGCGGATCCACCCGGATCCCCGCCGCCTGCTGCGGGCTGGTCGGGCTGAAGCCGGCACGCGGCCGCGTCTCGGCCGGCCCGGACTCGGGCCAGAGCTTTCTCGTCGGCGACGGGGTGCTCACCCGCACGGTCGCGGACACCGCCGCGCTGCTCGACGTGATGGCGGGCTACGAGCCCGGCGACGCGAACTGGGCGCCGCCCCCAGCCGCTCCCTTCGCCGAGCTCGCCGCGCGGCCCCCTGAGCGGATGCGGATCGGGCTCGCACTCAATATGCCGCTCGAAGGCGCGACGCTGGACCCGGTGTGCGAGAGCGCCGCGCGCGACGCGGCGTCACTGCTCGAGTCGCTCGGCAACGAGGTGGAGGAGATCATCCCGCCGTGGTCGGGGCTCGACCTGCTGCCCGACTTCACCCGGGCATTCGGGCCGGCGGTGTCGATGACCACCTTGGCCGGCGGCCGCCTGGCCGGGCGAGAGCCGACCGAGGACGACGTCGAGCCGCTCACGTGGGCTCTATGGGAGCGCGCCCGCGCCGAGGATACGCTCAGCCTGCTCGCGGCGCAGAACCGGCTCGAATCGGTCGCCAGGTCGCTCGTGGCCTTTTTCGCGCCCTACGACGCGGTGCTCACGCCGGCCCTCGCGCAGCGCCCGCTGCCGATCGGGGAGGTCCACGGCCGCGGCCCGGATCCTTGGGAGCACTATCAGCGCTCGGGCGCCTTCACGCCGTACACCGCGATCGTCAACGTGACCGGGCAGCCGGCGATCTCGCTGCCCCTGTTCCATGGCGAGGACGGCCTGCCGACCGGGATCCAGCTGATCGGGCCACCCGCGCGAGAGGACATCGTCCTGCAGCTCGCCACCGAGCTCGAGCAGGCGTGTCCGTGGGCGGGGCGGCGTCCAGCGGGCGTGTAGGGTCGGAGGGCGGTGGGCCGCCCCTGGCGGCGTCCAGCGGGCGTGTAGGGTCGGAGGGCGGTGGGCCGCCCCCGGCGGCGTCCAGCGGGCGTGTAGGGTCGGAGGGCGGTGGGCCGCCCCCGGCGGCGTCCAGCGGGCGTGTAGGGTCGGAGGGCGGTGGGCCGCCCCTGGCGGCGTCCAGCGGGCGTGTAGGGTCGGAGGGCGGTGGGCCGCCCCCGGCGGGCTCAGGAGTGCTTGCGCCGGGCGTGCTTGCGCCGGGCGTGCTTACGCCGGGGGTGCTTACGCCGGGGGTGCTTACGCCGGGGGTGCTTGCGGCCCGGCTTGTGCGTGCGCTGGCGGCGCGCGGATGTCGGGTGCTTCGCCGTGGGCGGTGCGGTGCCGGTCGCCGGGCCGGTCACGTGATCGACCCAGTTCTGCGCGAGCGTGACTGCGTAGGCGGGCCAGAACGCCGCCGTGGGCGGCGCGCCAGGCACGCACTGACCGCCGCTGTTGCCCGGGTTGTCGAACCAGAGGAAGCCGTCCGCGTCTGGGTAGCCGGTTGGCACCGCGACCTGGTGGCTCACGCTCAGCGGGCCGAGTCCTCGCCCGGACGGGTTGCACAGGACCTCGTTGCCCTGCGTGGCCCGGTTCGCGGGCACGAGCGGTCCTCTGCCGTTCTCGCCGGTGTTGACGATGAAGTGCGCGCCGCCGAGCAGGCGGGAGATCTCGTCTCCGTATCGCAGCTCGCTCGTCGTCCAGTCGAAGTGGGTGGCGTTCAGGAAGAACCCCTGGGCCTGGGCGATACCGGCGCCCCTCAGGAGCTGCGCGGTCCGGGTGGCCGATAGCGCGTCGGCCGCTCCCGCGTCGATGTAGACGAGCACGTGCGGGTCTCGCTCGAGCGCGGAGACCGCGTAGCTGAGCTCGGCGAGGCGGATCGACAGCTCGGACGGGCTCAGGCAGGGCGTGGTGATGAGCGAGTCGATCTCGAGGAAGTAGATGACGTGGAAGTTCCCGATCCCAGCCGCCGTCTGGTCCATGTAGCTGTCGTACTGTGCCTCGAACGCAGGCGTTTCGGTTGACCCGCACGCATCGTGCACGAGGTTGTAGCTGGAGAGCATCACCGTCGTCCCGGGCTGGGTCACCTGCGTCGTCTCCAGATAGTGGGAGACCTGCCCCTCGACGTTGGGGCCCATGTTCCACATCCAGAAGCGCCGGGCGCTCGGCTCGTTGGCGATCCGGCCGAGCATGGATGCCCAGGCGGGGTTGCTCTGCGCATACTGTTGCTGGGCCAGTGCCGCCGGCGAAGCCGGATTGACGTACAGCTTCGCTCCGGCCAGGAGGTTGCCGTTGCTCGGTGCGGCCACGCCGAGTGGGTTGGCCGTGTCGCGCGGCTGCAGGGGATCGTCGTGGAGGATGGTGATCGTGGAGTTGGTGTTCGCGCCGAGCGGCGCGGGCGAGGCCCCATACAGGTAGACCACGGCGTGCACCGGCGTGGCGTTCATCCCCTGGTCGATGATCTGCACCCTGAACGTGTAGGTCAGCTCGAGCGGTGACATCGTGATCATCGTGTTGGGGATCGCGTCGAAGTCGATCCCGTCGCGGGCGTCCTGTTGGTGGACCCCGTAGCCGACGTGCTCGGTCCCGAGCAGGTCGCCGGTCCGGACGATCGTGATCGTCAGGTAACCCTGGTCCTCGTGGGCCGTGTAGGACGACTGGTCCAATGACACGTTGCCCAGGATCAGGTCCCGCGGGGTCGCGGCCGCCGCCACCCCGGCGCTGCCGGCCAGCATCAGCGCCAACAGCAGCACCGTCGCCCAGCCAACCGCACACAATCGCAATAACCGCCTCATGCTGCCCAGAACCTCCACACGTCGATGTAGGGCCTTCTCGGCCCTTCCGTTATCCCTAGCATCGGCAGGACGACGGTCGCTTTGATCGATAGACCCCCGGCGTGAACGAATGTTCAGGTGCGGTTCACGGGCCGGCGACGGCGGCGTACAGCTTCTCGGGTTCTAGGAGAACGAGGTGAGGAAGGTGCGCTGCGTGGCGCGTGACTTGGTGAGCTGGTTCTCGGCCAGTCCGATCTCCTCGACGAGCCCATGGCGGACCTTGAGTATCGCGCTGGCGGACCCGGCGGGGGCGAAGTACCAGTCGTTGAGGCCGATGCGGAACACCTTGCCGACCTTCAGCGCCTTCGAGGCGCCAGCGATGGTCGCCCCAGGCCGGATTCCCTTGACCACGTACCCGAGATCTTCCCGGTCGCGGCCGGGCACCGCGCGACGTGGGGCACGGGCACAAGCACCCCAGCACTCGCTGCCGCAAAACCCACTCCGGCCACGTTCACCGCCGCCACCGCGCAACTCAGCGTGTTCCCCTCATCGATCTTCTGCACCGTGTAGGACGAGCCGGTCGCGCCCGAGATCGGGGTGCCGTCACGGCTCCACTGATAGACATAAGCGGTGGGAGCGTTCGCCCACGTCCCCGGCGAGCACACCAGCGTGCCGCCCGCCTTGGCCGTCCCCGCTATCGCTGGCGGCGCCGAGCTCTGCGGGCGCGTCTCCACCGTCCCGTGTGAGGGCCCGCTCACCACTTGGTCGATGAGCGGATCGCCGCTCGGACCTGAAGCGCCCGAGAGCAGCCCCGGCGCGGGGACCGTGAGGGTCTGGCCCGCCGCGACCGTGTAGCTCTCCGGCGCCGCGGTGAGGGGTCCGAGTAGGCGATCGTGACCTGGCCGTTGCCGGCCTGGACACCGGTCGTAAAGGTCGCGACGGCTCCCGGCGCAGCGTAGCTCGAGCCCCCGCCGGCGCCAGCGCCGCCACCACTGGCGGAGCAGGAATCGCCGGCGCCGCTGCCCCCGCCGCCACCGCCGACCTCCCCGCCGCCTCCGCCGCCGCCACTCGCGGTGAAGGCGGCCGGAGCCTGGGCGGCTGCGCCCGCTCCGCCGGTCGAGCCAGACGCCGGCGAGCCGGACGTGCCTGCGAGCGTTCCGCCCTCGCAAGTGCTTGTTCCGCTGCCGAGCGCACCGGCCAAGCCGCCGGTTCCGCTCGCCCCGCCCGGCTGGCCTCCACCCCCGCCGCCCAACACCCTGCCGTCGTTGCCTGAATCTCCCGCCGTGCCGGCCGATCCGGTCTCGCCGCCCGCGCCGCCCGCACCGCCGATAGCGGTTTCGTAGTCGGCTCCAGGCCCGCCGCCGCCGCCACCACCACCCGCCAGCAACTCAATGGTCGAGCCGAACGCAACCGAGCTGAAGCCGCCCCCGCCGCCCCCGCCAACGCTGCTGCCAGCCGCCCCGCCACCGTTGAATCCCCCGACGCCATCGCTGTTCCCAATCAAGCCGCCGCCGCCGATCAAGAGCGTCACCGCAGGCACCGACCCCAGCCCGAGCGTGGCCTGTACCTCCGCGCCGCCCCCACCCAGAGCCGGCGTGCCGCCACCAGGTGCTGTCCCGTTTCCTCCCGCCGCCCCATCCACGGTGAACGTCGCCGACGTGACCCCCGCCGGCACGGTCCACGTCTGCGCCGCCCCCGTCTCCGCGAACGTCACCGTGCACAAGCCCCCCGAGCAGGCCGGCGCGCCGGGCGCCGCGTGCGCCGAGACCGCAAGCAGGACCGCCGCGAGCAATCCCGCGAGCAGACCGCCGAAACCGGTAAGAGCACCCCGACGCCCCATCCAGCCGAGCTCCCTACCAGCCCACTGGGCAAGACCCGCGATCTGAGGTCAGCCGAAGTACTTGCGAGGATGGCCGCCGGGTGGGCCGCCGCCGGCGCTCGTGCCGCCGGTCGCCTGAGATGCGACCGGCGTGGCCGTGATTGTGAGCGAACGCGCGGTCAGGACGTCCTCGGCGTCTGTGTACATCACCTGGATCGCGTCGCCGACCTGAAGGCCGTCGATCAGGCCTGTATACGTGCCGGTGGAGAACGTGAGGTCTTGGCCGTTCGCAGTTTCGAGCGTGAATGAGGACCCGTCGGCTGCGACGGACGCGATGGTGCCGCTGGTCGTGATCGCGCCGACGTAGGCGATCGCGCTTGCGATCATGCTGCCGACGCCGGTCCCTTCGTAGGTGATGTGTAGGTCGTCGCCGACCGTGGCGCCGTCGATGATGCCGGCGTTCGGGCCGATCTGGAAGGTGAGGCTGTGACCGTATGTGGTCTGGTCCTTGAGCACGGACGGGAGCACGTGGTACCGCTTGAACGCTCGGTCAGACGCATCGGGCGCGCCGTCCGCAAGCCAGCCGGCGCCGCCCTTGGATTGGAGTGGATTGCCGCTGCCACCGTCTGAGGTGCCAAAGAAGCGCCCGTCGATGTTGATGAAGATGTGCACCCCTGGGTCGTCGTAGAGGGTCACCTCGTCAGGCGCCGTGCCCGGTCCGCGAGCGATCAACTTCTCCTGGAGCAGCTGCCTGATCATGCCCGCTTCGCTAGGCACCGGACTACCCGCCGGCCACAGCCCGGCGCCGGCGAGGACTGCGGCGACCGAGCCCGAGCAGTCATAGCCGACACGGCGGCCGTTGTAGCCCGGGCCTTTGATTCCCTTGCTGGCCACCCCTGCCTCGGCGTGGCCGCCACCCCACACGTACGGGTAGTCGTCCTCGGTGACGGCGTTGGCGGCCTCATTCAGCGCGTTGATCACGCCTGTCCGCCTCCCCGCGGTCTGGAGTGTGAAGTCAGACGACTGGATCGCGGTGACGGTCCCTGTGGCGGTCCTGGGCTGCGACGCGAGCGCGCCGGATGGCAGGACGAGCGCACAAACGAAGACAACCGTGGCGAAGAGGTGGCGACGCATGAACACCTCTTATCGGCCGCGGAAGCGACGAAGCAGAGTTTGCCTACACGGCCCTAGCCAGTCCCCAGCACAGCGCGCATCGACTTCGGCACCACCCCCAGGCGCTCGGCGTCGGCGGTACCGTGTCGCGAGGTCATCGGGACCTCGAACAGCTCGGCCTCGTCCCAGGTCGCGAATGCCGCCGGTCCGGTCAGCAGCTCGACGGTCTGCAGTACGCGGCGCGTCACCGCAGTCGGAACCTTCACGATCGGGCGACGCCGGCCGAACGATCGCAGGGCGGTCTCGATGATGTCCTGGTAGGTGAGCGTCTCGGGCCCCGCCAGCTCGAATCGGGCCCCGAGGGCGTCGTTCCGCGGCAGCGCGGCCATCACGCAGTCGGCAACGTCCTCGGCCCAGATCGGCTGATACGCCGCCTTTCCCGATCCCGAGATCGGGACCACGGGCAGCAGCGTCATCCGCTCGAGCAGCCGCAGGAACGGGTCCCCTGGGGAGTACGTGATCGAAGGCGCGAACACCATCGGCTCGAGCGAGGACTCCATCACGGCACGCTCGGCGAGCGCCTTGGCGCGCATCAGCCGAGCGCGGCTACGGGTCGAGGCCCCGAGCGCGGAGAAGAACACGAATCGCCGCACCCCGGCGAGCTCGGCCGCCCGAACCAGCCGCCACGTAGCGACACCGTTGAGCTCCTCGATCGACCCTCCGGGCTGATCGCGGATCGTCGCGGCGAGATGGACCACGGTGTCGACGCCGCGCAGCGCGTGGCGGAACGACAGATGGTCTGCGAGGTCGCCGAGGGCGATCTGGACGCGGACACGCTCGGCGCCCAAACGCCTTGGGTCGCGGACCAGGCAGCGCACCGGCATGCCGGCTGCCGTGAGGCGTCGCAGCAGTGGCAGGCCGATGGTTCCGGTCGCGCCGGTCAGCAGAAGCACGGCGAGGGAGGCTAGCGGCGCGGGCGTGCCGGGGGCGGGGGAGGTCGCCGATCCGGGGCGGCCGAGGTCGCCGTTCCTTAGAATGCCGTGACCGTCCGCAGCCGGGCGGCGTTTCAGTCAACGTCGAAGAGGAAACCAGACGCCTATGGCCTACGTGATCGCCGAGCCCTGCATCGGCACGAAAGACAATTCGTGCGTGGAGGTCTGCCCGGTCGACTGCATCCATCCCACGCCCGACGAGCCTGACTACGACAAGGTCGAGATGCTCTACATCGATCCCGAGGAGTGCATCGACTGCGACGCGTGCGTGGAGGCCTGCCCCGTAGACGCCTGCTTCGCCGAGGACCAGCTGCCCGAGGAGTGGCAGAAGTACACGCAGCTGAACGCGGACTACTACGACAAGGGCTGACCAGGTCGCGTCACGCTACGCCGTGAAATTCGCCTCCGGCGAATTTCACGCCATCGGCAGCGACATGCCGACCGGCTTCGGCGCGGCGGCTGGCGCCGGCTCCTGCATGACCGGAAGCTCGATCGGGGACAGCGCGATCAGCCCGCGTGCGCCCTGGCGAATTGCCTGGGCGGCCGGATCATCGGGGTCTGAGAAGACGAGTGGCACGCCCACGTCGGACTGCGCGCGCAGCGGCATCGTCAGCGGCACCGTCGCGAGCAGCGGGACGTCGAGCTCGTCGGCGAGGAGCTGGCCGCCGCCTTCGCCGAAGATCTCGAATCGCTCGCCGGACGGCGTCACGAAGCTCGACATGTTCTCGATCACCCCGACGACCTCGAGCTTCACCTTGGCGGCCATCTCCGCTGCCCGCCGGGCAACCTTCTGGGCGACCGGCTGGGGCGTCGTGACCAGCACGAACTCAGCCTGCGGCAACAGCTGCGCGAGCGTCATCGATACGTCGCCGGTGCCGGGCGGGAGGTCGATCAGCAGATAGTCGAGTTCTCCCCATTCGACGTCCTCGAGAAACTGCTGGAGCGCCTTGTGGAGCATCGGCCCCCGCCACACGACGGCGGCATCCTGCTCGATGAAGAAGCCGATCGACATCACGCGGATGCCCTCGTGCGTTCTCAGCGGTATCAGCTTGTGCTGCTCGTTCACCCGAGGACGCTCGCCGTTCAGGCCGAGCATCCGGGGCTGGGAGTAGCCCCACACGTCGGCGTCGAGGACACCGACGAGCTTGCCCTCGGCGGCCAATGCTGCCGCCAGGTTGGCGGTCACGCTGGACTTGCCGACGCCACCCTTGCCAGACCCGATGCAGATCACGTTGGCCACCTGCGCGAGCGCCCCCTCGGGCAGCGTTCCACGGCCGAGCCTGCGGCCGAGGTCCGACTTCTCGTTGTCGGAGAGCACGTCGAAGGACACATTGACGCCCTCGACGCCGTCGAGCGCACGGATCGCCTGCGACACGCCGGTCTGGAAGTGGCTGCGGATCGGGCATCCGGCGGTCGTCAGCGAGACGGTCACGTCGACGACGCCGTTCGCGCCGATCACGATCGACCTGACCATCTGCAGCTCGACGATGTCGCGGTGCAGCTCGGGATCGATCACCGCGCGGAGCGCCTCGGTTACCTGTTCCTGGGTCGGTGGCATAAGCCTATTGTCGCAAACGGGGCGCGTGTGGCGGTAGGGGACGCCTTAAAGACCGACGGGGCGCCACTTGCGTGACGCCCCGGCGGTTGAGGGAGGAGAGGGTGCTACGTTCACCGGCGGAATATGGGCCGGCGAACCTCTCCCGCTGTCGGCGCTCTCCTGTGGTCGCCGGGCGGGGGAAGTTTGTGCCTAGGAGACGGAGCTGATCAGCTCCTGTGCCTCGCCGACGAGCTTCTCGACGCGCGTGGTCAGAGTCTCTGACTGCTTCTCCAGGTCCTTGCGAACCGTGCGCACCTCGCGCTCGAGCCGCCGACGGTTCTGCTTCACCGTCCGCTCGACGCTCTTGCGCCGCTGGCGCAGGTCGCGCTCGAAGCGCGTGCGGGTCTTGCGGACCTGACGCTCGAAGCGGTTGCGCGCGGTGGCGCCGCGACGCTCATAGCGCTTGAGCTCGCGCTCGACACTCTCGCGGGTGCGGTACTTGGTGGTCAGATTGCGAACCGTCGAGGCGACGTTGTCGCGAACGATCAGTCCGGCGCCCACAGGCACCAGCACCGCCCGCTCGGCGATCTGCTGGACCTGGTCCACGCGCGTCGTGGGCTGGGTCGACGTCGTCGTGGAGGCGGTGGTCGGCTTGCGAGTAGTCGTGCCGGCCTTACGCGCAGTGCTCGTTCGGGGGCCCGTCTTGTTGGTGGTGCTTGTTGGCATTCTTCGCTGTCTCCGCTTCCCGTGTGGGGACTAAGGATATTACTTCTAAGCCATGTTCGGGTGAGAATCATCACCGAACATGTGTTTGTACCCCGGGCATGAGTCTGCGTTACATGGCGGATTCAATTAGTCGTCGCAACGCTCGAGCGAGAAGGCGTTGCGATGGGCTGGTGGTTCAGGTTTGGGGGCGTGCTGGCCGCCCGGTGATGCGGTCGCCGGGCCGGCCGCCGGCGGGGCGTCTGGAGCATCGTCAGCCGTGCTGGGGTGCGATCGCTCGTGGGCTGTCGAGCGAGGACGCCGCGGTCGAGGTGGGAGTGTCGGCGGCGGTTGGCCTCCGGTGGCTTCGCGAGGGTGGCGGGCTCTGCGACCTGATCATCGGTCTTGAGAGCCCCGCGATCGCCGAGGCTGTTACGACGCTCCCCGAGCAGCTGCGCCGGTCGCTGACGTGGGACAAGGGCACACCCCCGCCGAAGCGCTGAACAAGCGCCTCTCAACGACGGCCTGAACCGGCCCCCGCCCCCGATCTCGAACGGGCTTGCTGCGAACTGAACAATTGGAGGTTGTCGCGAAACCTCGCGCGCGTGCTCCGGCCCCAGATCTCGATGGGGCGTGCTGCGAAATGAACAACTGGAGGCTGTCGCAACCACCGGGCGGAAGCTCAGCCCGTTATCACGAAGTGATAACGGGCTGCGGTGGCCGGAGGACGGGAACCTGCGCTAGACCGCCGAGGGTGCGTACTTAAACGACGACTGAGCGT
>Ga0302325_10015655_pt1 | contig 16121 bp, 12 predicted proteins | sample Palsa_T0_2_FD_201948 | JGI IMG/M metagenome (GOLD analysis project Ga0302325, IMG submission 201948) | Peat permafrost microbial communities from Stordalen Mire near Abisko, Sweden - Palsa_T0_2 | ecosystem: Environmental > Terrestrial > Soil > Palsa > Peat permafrost | place: Sweden: Abisko... | reverse complement strand
GGGGGCGGATCTCGGCAGGAAGACGTTCCCGTTTTCGAAAAAAGTCGTTTGCATGTGCAGTCGCACAAGCTTGTCCGTGTTGGGCGGCGGCCTGTAGCCGTGAATGCCGAAATGCCGCTCGCGCTCCAGGTCCTGGATCAGCTGCGTGCCTGAAGCCTTGTCTTCGATCACGATCGTGTCGACCTTGAAGCGGCTGGCGAGATCGAGCGCGGCACGCCTGAGGTCGGGATAGTTTAGCCGCTGCCGGAAAACGTCCAGCAAATAGAAATTCTCATCATTGACGCCCCAGGTCGTGCAGACGCTGAAATCATTCAACTCGGCAGCCTTGTTTGCGGTGTCCCAGCTTTGGATCACCCGCCCAAATCGCCCAGGCTCCTCACCCGGGACGTAATATTTGAGCCATGTCAGCTTGACCATGAAGCCCGCCACGGGCGTGGGCGCCTGCTGATATTGGCTCTCGAAGTTGTATTCGCCGATCGTCTTACGAATCCCGGCCAGCGTTTCGCGTGATTCGCGCTCGGCATGGAGCGCCTCGCCGGCCCTTCGCCGAAACACCCGTGACCCGAAAGGGGTTCTGAATAGAATGTTCTCATCGGCAGTGGCGATCGCCGGAAACGAGAGCATCTCCCAAGGCGCGCCCTGCTCGAGCACATGACCGACGAGGTCGTCCTGGTGAAGCCGCTGCATGACGATAATGATGCAGCCCTTTTCCTTGTCGTTCAGGCGGCTCAGTAGCGAGTTGTCGAACCAATCATTGGTGCCCTTGCGCAGGGTATCGGAAAGCGCCTCATCAGGCTTCTGGGGGTCGTCGATGATGATGATATCGGCGCCCCTGCCCGTGAGCACGCCGCCCACCGAGGTCGACATGCGACCGCCGCCGGCGGTCGTCTCAAAGTCGGCGACCGCCTTGCGCTCGGACGCGAGCCGCGTCGGGAACAGCGCCTTATAGAATTCGCTGTTCATAAGGTTGCGGGTATCGCGCGCGTGCTTGTCGGCCAAATCCTGGCCGTAGCTGACGCAGATCACCTTCCTTTCGGGATGTAGGCCAAGATACCAGGCGACGAAGGCCACCGTGGTCAGATGGGATTTGAGCGATCGGGGTGGCAGGTTAACGATCAGCCGCCTGATGTCGCCCTGAAAGCAAGATTCGAGCTTTGAGGCCATCAGGTCCAGCTGGGTGCCGCTCACAAATCTGGTCTCGGGGTTCAGTTCGCGAAACGCGCGTTCCGCGAAACTCATGAAATCCGATTGAAGAATGAGACGATATTCGTCCGTTGTCAGATGCATCATGTTTCTTCTCCTGGTCCGGCGGACCTCGCCGTCGGGTTTGATGGATTGTCGGCTTCGGCTGGTTCGGAACCCGGCCCAGCGTTCGCCGTCGCTGGGCCGCCATCGGGACTTTCTGACGCGGAAGCCGGGGGCGCCTCGCCCGATATTTTGTCGACACGTTCCTGGTCGAAAGCAGCACGCATGCGCGCGAGGATGCCCTCCACGGTCGCGGCATCTTGGGGGCGCTGCAGCGCCTCGTCGTTGGACGCGCCCGCGCTTTTGGCGGCTCGGGCCCGCTCCTCCGAAAAGACCACCAAGGCTGACTTGTGCTCGCCCGCTACGGCGTTGTTGACGACCCGTTTGACCATGGCTTCGCGCTTGGTGATTTTCTTGCGCCTACCGTCTTCCGTGACCGTGATTCGCGCGTTCAGTTCGTCATTCAGAACCGTCGAAGTGTTCTTCGCACCCCGCGGCCGACCTTTTGGGTTGCCGCATTGGCCGGGCTTGAATCGCGTTTCCGTCGGCGGTTTGCCGCGGCCGATCGCGTAAGGCTTTTGGGGCTCTTTGGTTTTCTTCGGGTCTGCAGGATCCGCCGAATCCCCGGCGGTCCCAGATTCGTTCGCCTTTCGAGACTCGTCGATCTCGTCACTCATCGACCTCTCCGTTTGCAAAATCGTCGAAGCGTTTGCCGCTCGCATCATGGATCGCAGCATCGCCGGTAAGCTGCTGCCACCGTCGGATCGCAACATCGACATAGAGCGGATCGAGTTCGATGCCGCGGCAGACGCGCCCAACGCGCTCAGCGGCGATCAGGGTGCTGCCGCTGCCGAGAAACGGATCGAGCACAATGTCGCCGCGCGCCGTGCAATCGAGCATGGCATCAGCCACCATCTGGACCGGTTTCACGGTCGGATGAAGCGCTGCGAGATAGCCCTCCTCGCCCGAGCGCCCGAAGGCGCTGGGGCTTGGGTAATTCCAGACGTTTGAGCGATTGCGCCCAAACCTACCCAATTGGACATTATTTCTATGAGGTCCGGCGCCATGCTTGAACACGAGCACCAGTTCGTGCTGGCTGCGGTAAAGCGAGCCCATGCCGCCATTGGTCTTCGTCCACACGCAGATATTTTTGAGTTCGTACTGGGCTTCCTCGCCGGCGGCGAGCAACGGGTGCGCGTGACGCCAGTCCATGCACACATAAAGAAGCGACCCGTCGCGCGTATTGTCCTTCAACCGCGCGATTGTCGTCCCAAGAAATCCCCGAAACTCCACGTCGCTCATCTCGCCGGACGCCATCGCGAATTCGCGATGCTGTGTCTTGCCTTTGCCCGAAACGTGCCCTCTTACCTTCACATTGTAGGGCGGATCCGTGAAAACCATGTCCGCGGGCTCGCCGCGCATCACCGCATCGTAAGAAGCCTGGACGAGGGCGTCGGCGCATCCAACGATGTGGCGGCCGAGCCGCCAGACATCGCCGGATTGCGAAACCTGGGGCAGATTTGGCGCGATGTCGATTTCGTCGGCAGCGTCTTCCTGGTCGGACGCGCCCTCAATGATCAGATCGATCTCGGGAATCTCGAAACCCGTTATCGTGGCGTCAAAATCCGCATCAATCGTCATGAGATGCTGGAGTTCGATTGCAAGGATCGATTTGTCCCACCCAGCTTTTGCAGCTAATTCATTGTCAGCAATGCAAAAGGCGCGAATCTGGTCAGGCGTCAGGTGTTCGATCCGAATCACCGGCACCGTCGTCATCTTTTCGAGCTTGGCCCCTTCCCAACGGCCATGTCCCGCCCAGATCATGCCGTTGGCGCCGGCAAGGATCGGATTCAGGAAGCCGAATTTTCGGATGCTCGCCGCGATCTGACGAATCTGGCGGCGCGTATGGGTCCGCGCGTTGATTGGATTGGCTTTCAGGCTGTCGATGGAGACGTATTCGACCGAAAGCTGCCACCGGTTCGGTTCCAACATCTGATGCTCCTGACGCTTGCCCCGAATCGGGGGCATGTGGTCAAAAGCTTCTTAGGTGCTCACATCACGTTAGCCCGGCTAACGTGCGATTTTTCGTCGAATTTGCGACACGACGTTGCCAAAACGTCCAAACGAAATTTTTCGAACGCGATCTTTGAAGTGGTACACGTATTGCGATTTTCGAATATCGCCTGGAATATTGATCTCCTTAGGGTCCAGGCCGTGGCCTTCCAAAGTTGAGCGAAAATGCGGCCAGAGTTCTTTGACCGACATCGCTCGAAGTTCCGGCTTCAAAATCAATTCCTCAATGATCGCCCTGATGGTTTCGTCGTTCTCGCCTGCTTTAGCGCGCGGCTTCTGTGCGCGTAGCTTCTGGTTCTCTCTAGTTTTGAGTCCCAATTGCATGATCGGTTCCGCAAGCACGCGAGCTATGAAATCCCAAGCTTCACTCTTGTTCTTCGAGGAAGGTGGATCTGCAATGATGAGCCAGCGCAACGCGCAATAGGCTCTGCAGAATGCGAAATTGTAGCGCAGCGATGCCTCGCCTGTCAGGGCCCACATATCGAATGGCTGCTGCGGATCGAAATGACTGAACCGCAGTCCAGCCAGTTCGGCGTCAGTTGCGCCGAGTTTTTTCAGCCTCAGAGTTATTTCGTGCCGCGCTAAATGCTCTTCCGGCGAATTCACGACTTTACCATCTTTAACGCGACCGTTTCTGATATCCCGCTCCTCGATAAATTATCGCCGGTCGCCAAGTCCGCAAAACTGCCATAAGCAGACATTGAGGGATGCATCCGCTGAGTCTCGTTCGGGTCGCCAGTACGCTACGGCCCGGAGCCGCGGTTTGCAGAATTCATGACCGGGACGGTTCCTCCGGAATCGGTTGAACCCAAAGGGCCAAAGCAACGCGGGTGGCGCGAGAGGGGCTGCATCTGGTAGGCAGACGACGAATCACTCCAGTGGCAATTTGTCCGATTCCAGCAGGCTGCAATACCTGAGACTGGGGATTCATCCAGTGAGTCCAAGGCGTTGGCCAACATGGTTGCGAGTCCCAATTCGGGGGCATTTACTCCGCGCCCCGCTGGCGAAACGTGACACCGACACGCGCGACATCCCTGGACGGATGAAGCCAGCGTACCCAAATCATCGGTGCGTTGGAGAATGGTGTCATGGCAACCCGAAACTGGAACAAGGAGCGCGCGGCGGAACGGATTCAAGCGCGGATAGCGGAGATGCCGATCCGCGATATTGAGATCAAAGAATATGTCCGCGATATCGATCTGACCAACCTGCCGCGGACTACCGCCTATCGCGTCGATGGCGTGCATATCTATGCCGACATCCTCAATCTGGACGACATGCTGCATGTCACCGATGTTGAGGGCGAGACCTGTCACCGTCGGACCTTGCGCTTCCTCAACCTGCATTACCGCGCGGTCTATCGGATCCTGCAGGAGGTCGATGCCATCTTTGTCGACTTTCACAACCAGCGCCTGCATGCCGTCGTCGCCAAGCCGTATGACGACGAGGAAGCGCGGGTCGACCGTGCCGTTGCCATCGCGCAGCTGATCATCGATGTGCTGGAAGAAACCGGCGAAGATGCCGATCATCCCGCAGCCGAGGTGCGTGTAGGCATCGACACCGGCGAAGCGCTCGCGGTCAACAACGGACGCCATGGGCATCGCGAACCGCTGTTCCTCGGCGAGCCGGCCAATCACGCGGCCAAACGCGCCGGCGGCGGTGATGCGACCGGAATCTATCTCACCAATCGCGCCCGCGCCGCGATCGGATTGGACGACGTCGACAGTGAGGACACCACTGCCCTCACCGACGAAGAGATCGACGCGAGCGAAGAAGCGGCCGATCTCGATGTCACCGCTGCGGACATTATCCAAGACTGGAAAGACGACCTGGAGAGCAACCCGATTGGCGTCTTCAATTTCACGGCGCACACCCCGCCCTTCAGCACCATGGATTTTGAGTCATTGTCGGTGCGAAATTCGCGGCGGCAGGATGCCGCCAGCGTCTATGCCGATATCGACGGCTTTACCGCCTATGTGACGGCGAACATCACAGACGACGAGAACGCCAAACATGTCGTGCGGGCGCTGCATGTGCTGCGCAGCGAACTCGACGCGGTGCTGCACAACGATTTCGCGGGCCGCAAAGTTCGCTTCATCGGCGACTGCGTCCATGGCCTCACCGTCGAAGGCACGGCGCAGACGACCGACGCCGAAGAGACCATCAGCAATTTGACGCTCTGCGCCGGCGCCATGCGCAGCAGCTTTATGCTGGCCCAAGACAGGCTGAAGGCCAGCGGTACGAATGCCATGTCGCTGGGATTGCAAATTGGATTCGAATACGGACCGATGACGGCGACCCGCCTGGGCATGAAGGGTCAGCTGGTCCGCTGTTCGGTCAGCCGCGGCGTCATCGCCGCCGAAGACGAGCAGCACCGCTGCAAAGGCGATGAATCTGCCATCGGTCCGATCGCCTATGATGCCGCCAGCGATGCAGTGCGTACGCTGTTTGGCAAGACGCGCAAGCGGGCCAAGCTCACCTACGACACCGCGCTTGCCGAACTGGATCAAAAAGCCGACAAGGCGGCGCGCGCCACCAAGGCGTTTGCGGCGGCGGGACTTCTCAAGCCGGCGTCAGCTGCAACACAACCGCTTAGCTTCCCCAACCGACCCACCGGACCCGCCAAGCCCGGAGGATTTGCTTGACCTGGTATATCGAGAACCCGGCGCGGTTTCGCAGCGAGCGCTTTGCTATCGAAGCGCTCGCACGCGATGCTGACTGGCTGAATCCGGGCTCTTGGACGATTGACAGCGCCGTCCGCGCGGTGTTCGAGGCGGAAATCGTGGTGGGAGGCCAGCGTTTTCCGATCAGCTTGCGCTATCCTGCGCATTTTCCACATTCCCCGCCGCTGGTGCTGCCGCGCGGCGACCAAAGCCGCTGGTCGCATCATCAATACGGCGCGGGCGGCGAACTGTGCCTTGAATACGGTCCCGACAACTGGCATCCCGATCTCACCGGGGCCGACATGCTGGCGAGTGCGGAACGACTGCTCGACGGAGAGCGACCGCAGGATGGTAGTGAGGGTATCGTCGCCTCGCGCCACGCCACCACAACGGGACAAAATCTGAGCGGCGACCGCTTGCGCTTTGTCACGACAAGGTTCACGGCCGCTGCATTTGCCGATTTGCCGCCCGGTCAATGGCGCAAAGGCATGATGTTGATGCGGCTCGTCGGCAGTCCGCGATCGCACGCTCTCTATATGATCAAGACGCTCGACGCGGCCAACGGCGACGCAGAACGCGATCCCGATGTTGCGCTGACGTTGGACGATGATGGCTTTGTACTGCCGCTGGCGCTGGTCCGCTTGCTGGCAGAACCGAAATGGCCGCCAAAAGGAACGCGCTCGGCGTTCCTCGAAGGTTTGGCCTTGCACGGGATCGTTCTCTCTGACGATATCCGCTATGCCGTGGTGACGCGGAACAATACCTTGCGCGCCTATTGGTTGAAGACCGAAGCCGACGAGATTTCGTCCATCGCGGTGGTGCCGGCAGAAGCGCAGGCGCAGCGTCTCGACGCCGACCACGCAGTTCTCGCCGAACGGCGTGTCGGAATCGTTGGTTGCGGGTCGTTGGGCAGCAAGATAGCGGCCATGCTCGCGCGCGCCGGTGTGGGCAAGTTTCTGCTCATCGACGACGATCTCATGGCACGTGGCAATCTGGTGCGTCACGATCTCGATAGCCGCGACGTCGGCCTGCACAAGGCGGCCGGCGTTGCGCGCCGTCTCCAGCTCATCAATCCGGCGATCGATTGCGACGTGCGCGAGTACCGCCTTGGCGGACAGCAATCGAGCGGCAGTCTGGAAGGCCTCTTACTGAGTCTGGCGCAATGCGATGTGCTGATCGATGCGTCCGCCGATCCAAAGGTGTTTAATTACATGGCGTCGGCAGTTGCTATCGGCAGCAAGCCGCTGGTGTGGGCGGAAGTGTTCGGGGGCGGCTTTGGCGGATTGATCGCACGCCATCGTCCGGGTCGCGAGCCCATTCCGGCCGCCATGCGCGGCATGATCGAAACGTGGTGCGCGGCGCAAGGAAAGCCGATCCCGCGCACGGCTCCGGGTTACGAACAGCAGCGCGACGACACTCCGCTCATTGCCGATGATGCCGACGTCACGGCCATCGCGGCACCGGGAGCACGTCTCGCCATCGACACCCTGATCGGACGAGAGCCGTCGTGGTTTCCGCTGTCGGTTTATCTGATCGGATTGCGCGCGGAATGGATATTCGAGGCGCCGTTCGAGACCCGGCCGATTGACGTCGGATCGCCGCTCCCGGCCGCGCCCGAAGAAGACTTCGGTGAGGACGCTAAGGCCGAAGAGTGCGCCCAGTTGCGGTCGATGCTCGAGAATTTTGTCCGTGCAGCTGCTGCTTCCGACACGGCTTCTTAAGCGGCTGAAGCGCCGGCTCAAAAAAGCGGGACGCCGTGAGATTGGCGGGATCCTGATGGGCGAACATGTCGAGGGCGAAAACTTCCGGCTATTGGACTTCACCGCGCAGATGTCGGGCGGCACGCAAGTCTGCTTCATCCGCCGACCGGAAGAGCACCGCGCGGAGCTTGCTGAGTTTTTCGCCAAGACCGGAAAGGATTTTGCGCGCTATAATTATCTGGGTGAGTGGCATTCCCATCCGAGCTTTGCGCCCGTCCCCAGCCCCACCGATAGTGAGACCATGCAAGAGATTGCGGGCGACCCCGCGGTCGGTGCGAACTTTGTCGTGCTGCTGGTCGTTAGGCTGGAGGGCAAGAATAATCTCGCGCTGTCTGCGAGCCTTTATCGCAAAGACTTTGCGCCCGTTGATATGCCGGTTACCGTCGAAGCGGAAACGCCGAAAGGATTCAGGACTTGGTTTTCGGCGCTGCATCGTCGATGAAGAGGCGCACGCCGAGCTTCTCCACGATCTTGCGGATTTCGTCGCACACCGGCGCGAGCCGCGCGGTCAAGGTTGTGGCATCGCCGTCGTCATAGGGAAGCAAGGTCAAACCCTGGAGGTCCGACGGCAATTTGAGATCCTTGATGCGCGGATGGACCAGAAGCGCGCGCGCTCGAGTCAACTGCCCCATGAAGAGACCGAGCTCGAAGAGGACGTTGTCGCGCAAGGTGGGCTGGCGGCCCCCGCGCGATTCTATGATGTCGTCAGCTTGGGCAATGGCGATGGCGAAATCAGATTCCGCCACCGCCTGCTCCAGCGCTTCGAGAGTGTAGCCGCCGGCGAAGAAGACGCCGTCCTTCCATACTCGGCTGAACACCACCGGATCGAGTTGGGTGCGGATGTTCTCCGCCAGCGCGATGGCTTCGGTGGAAGAAATGACGAAAAGCTTGGGCGCGGCATTCGGTTTGGGAATGTGGCGGTTGCGGTCGTAGAGCCTCCTCGCGATCGTTTGCGCCACGGGTTTCCAGATGCGCGGATGGCTCTCGCCGATTTCATGAAAGACCGGGCCGTCTAGCTTCAGCGTGACGACGGTTTGCAGCGCGACGACAGTGGCTGAGCGCGTCTCTTCCGGATTGATGGCAGCCATCTCGCCGACATGATCGCCAGCGCGCCGGGTCGCGATCTGGTTGCCGTTGACGACGATGGCGACCGACCCGGCCAGGAGCAGGAAGACGTCGGTGCTTTCCTGACCTTGCTCGATCAGTTTGTCGGCCTTGGCGAATTCGACGAGCGTGCCTTTGCCGGCGAGCGCTTCGGCGAATGCGCGATCGTGGCCGACGAAGTCCTGTTTCATCAGCGTGTCGATCAGCAGGCCGCAACCTGCACCTTGAAACCGCTCTTTCATCCGGTGCTCCCGATTTGGGGCTATGATATCGCACTTGCATTCAAAAGCGGCTCTCTTTTTCTCTAGGCGTCGCTGGGGACCGCGACTGTTCGCTGCGAAATGCGCCTTGCAAAGCGTAGCGTGCTCTCATCGATCGCGCAGACCAGACGCAGGCACGAGAGCCGATTGCAAGTGGGTGTCCCTGTCGACAGAAACTGTTCAACACAAGGTGGACCTCTTAAAAACCGCCGTGTGAAAGGACCACTTTTTGTCCGCTTTGGGTCAAAAATCGGACCTTCAATTTTCTGCGAAACGTGATCCGAATCCGATCAAGTTTGCACGATCTTCGTCAGAAGATTGCTCACATTCCGCTGGACTGCCGCCGCACAGGAAGCATGGATGGGCCAGCAAAAGATTGAATTCCATTGGGCGGCCGCACAGCAAATCTGGGGCAATTGTGGGGTCGCCGCCCCAATTCCGGCCTCCCATGCCTCGCGCGCACCGTGCGTCGAGGCTCGTCGCAGTGACAGCGCTGATGCTGTCGCAAATCGACGGAGAATGTCATGAGCAAATCAAACCAGCAGGCGAAGCCGATTGGCGCCGCGCCGAAGGCAAGCGCAACGACTAAGCGTGCATCAAGCACCGCAACAAAAACAAAGAAAGCACGAGCAGCTGCACCAACTTCACAGACCGCTGCGACGAGCGCGACGTCAAACCGAATTGTGCGAACGAACAAATCGAGGTCCGCAAGAACCAAGGCTGTGCCTCAGGTGCGCGATACGAGCAAGCTCGCAACGGTCATCGCGATGCTACGCCGCAAGGAGGGCGCAACGATTGAGCAGTTGGTGAAGGCGACCGATTGGCAAGCGCATTCCGTGCGTGGGGCGATCTCGGGAGCTATCAAGAAGAAACTCAGCCTCAACGTCACATCGATCAAGACCGACGACAGCCGCGTGTATCAAATCGCGGGGTGAGTTGGTGGCGCGCAACAAACCCGGACCGGCGACCTCAACGGGTCGCCGGTCCAAGCGTGTCCACAACGCGCAATCCGATTCTGCAATTCAGGATTCGGTCGGACGTGACATTGCGGCCCTGGAGCTCAAAGGCGTCGATGCGCTTCGCGTCGATTGGTCCAAGCGCTTTCGGCGACCGGCACCGCCAATCCAATCATCCGATACACTACGTCACTTGTTCGCCTGGCGGCTGCAGGCCGAAGCGTTCGGCGATCTTGATGCCGAGACCAAATCTGCATTGAAACGTGCCCAATCTGCCATCGCCAAGGGTATGCCGGTGACCCCCAATGCCTCCAATTCACTGCAGACCGGAACGGTGTTGGTTCGCGAGTGGCGCGGGGTCACTCACCGTGTTCTCGTCGTTGATGACGGGTTCGAACATGAGGGCAAGCGGTACACCAGCTTGACCGAGGCCGCGCGCGCGATCAGCGGCACACATTGGTCGGGCCCACGCTTCTTCGGAATCGAGGCCAACCCGAAGCGCAATTCTTCAGCTGAGTTCTCGGGAAAGGCCAAGCCATGACCAGGCACGCGATTCGCTGTGCGATCTATACCCGCAAGTCGACCGAAGAGGGTCTCGATCAAGCCTTCAACTCATTGGACGCCCAGCGCGAGGCCTGCCAGGCCTATGTGCTCAGCCAAGCCGGAGAGGGATGGATGGCTGTTCGCGATCACTTCGATGACGGAGGGTTCTCGGGCGGCAACATGGAGCGGCCAGCGCTCCAGAAACTGATGGCAGACATCGACCGAGGGCTGATCGATGTCGTGGTGGTCTACAAGATCGACCGGCTGACCCGCTCGCTTGCCGACTTTGCCAAGATCGTGGAGCGCCTTGAGAAACGCAACGCGTCGTTTGTTTCGGTCACCCAAGCGTTCAACACAACCACGTCGATGGGGCGTCTTACACTGAACGTTCTTTTGAGCTTCGCCCAGTTCGAGCGTGAGGTCACAGCCGAACGCATCCGCGACAAGTTCAGTGCCTCACGCCGCAAGGGCATTTTCATGGGCGGCTGTCCTCCCCTCGGCTACGACGCGCGAGACCGGAAACTCGTGATCAACCAGACCGAAGCGGAGACGGTCCGGTTCATCTTCAAGCGCTATCTCGAATTGGGATCGGTCGCGGCGCTCCGCGCCGAACTGGACGCCAAGAACACCACGACAAAGGCCTGGGTCTCGACACGTGGCAAGGCAATGGGTGGCGGGCGCTGGTACATTGGACCGCTGCGCCACATCCTGCATAACCGAGTCTATATCGGCGCCGCGGTACACAAGGGCACGGCTTACCCCGGTGAGCACGAAGCCATCACTACAAAAGACCTGTTCGACGCGGTCCAGACCAAGCTAGAGAACAACCGGTCTTCGCACCATCGCAAGCGGACCGCTGGGCGAATGGGCCTTTTGACCGGTCTTCTGTTCGATGCCCGCGGCAATGCCATGAGCCCGAGCAAGAGCCGCAGACCCGACGGGCGCACCTATCTCTATTATGTGAGTCAGGCACGCATTCAACGCCGTGAACCGGACGCGATGCGCCCGACACCGGCGCCTGCGATCGAAGGAATCGTGCGGGACCGCGTGAGTTGCATCGCGCGCCTCGAAGAGGGCCGCGATGGGGAAATATCCAACCTATCTGCAAGGTCCGGGGCCAAACCCGAATCAACTTGGTCGCGCGAACTGGTGCGCGAGCTAGTCACTCGAGTAGAAATTGGCGCGGACTATGTCGCAATCAACTTCAAGCCGCAGGTCGTGGCGGAACGGCTTGGCGTCCGGCCAAAACGTGTCGTTGATGTTCTAAAGACGCGACTTCCGGAGGGTGACCGACTCGAAGAAATCGGCGGCGACCTCACGCTGACGATTCCTATCCGCATTCCGCTTCGCGGCGGCGCGAAGCGTGTCGAGGGTTGGGATCAATCGAACTGGGCGACTCCAACCGAACGCCATGATGCGTCATTGATCACCGCGCTCGCGCACGCCCACGAATGGCGTGAATGGATCGAAGTCGGAGAAATTCTGACGCTTGAAGACCTCGCCGCTCGCACAAAACGCGATCGCAGTTACGTGCGCCGTGTGCTGAAGCTCGCCTTCCTTGCACCCGACATTCAGCGCGCAATCCTGACGGGTCGTCAGCCCAAGGCGCTCACCCTCGCCGCACTTGGCGACACCGATCTGCGGTTTGCCTGGAGTGAACAACGCACTCTGCTCTCAATCGCGGCCACCTGACTCCACTTTCGGGGAAAGTGGAGTGTGATCAAATGCGCGCAGAGACTGGGGGTGGAATTCGCCTCTTTCTCGTCGAGCTGAGCGCGAACCTGATGCGAGTGGACCCCACTTTATGTCGCGCAAACGGCCACACGCCGGGCGTTCCGCGAGGGCGCGCAGATGTGAGCAAAGTCCGCAGAAATGAGTGGCGCACCCGGAGAGATTCGAACTCCCGACCCCCAGATTCGTAGTCTGGTGCTCTATCCAGCTGAGCTACGGGTGCGCGCGAGGGCTGCGGAAACTAGTGGGCGAGACACGAGATGGCAAGCGCGGATGGCAGGCTTGTGAGGCTGCCGGATTCGCAGGCAAGGTCTTCGCACATGGCCATCGGCTCAAGGCGAGGGGCATGGTCCTGTCCTGTGGCTGCCGATCCGGCCAAGCCCCGGAGGTACAAACACATTTTCCCCCAAAAAGCCGCACGATCTGCCCTTGTCCCCGCCGTGTTGCGTAGTTAAGACTGCAAACCGGTCGCCGTGCGGCTCCTCGGGCAGAGGCCGCCGGATGTGGTGCGTCGGCGTGCTTTCACGCCGGGTGGGCGGGCACTGATCCGCCGAAGCGGAGATCTTCGAATGATGCGAATTTCGGCAGCGACATCGCGGCGCTCTTATGCCCTTACGGGCCTGGCCCTCATTACGGGGCTTGGATTGGCCGGTTGCGGCAGCATCGACGACGCCCTGTTCGGAGGACCGAACTCCGGAGCCCCTGCCCAGAACGAGGCACCTGCAGCATCGTCGGATCAGCCTTCCATGTCGTCGAGCATGCCGGGCACGTTGCCGGCCGCGACGTCGTCCGAAGGCGCGACCGGCGTTCCCACGACGAACGGCAGCCTGACGCCGGTTCAGATCGAATCCGGCTCCGATACCGGCACGTCGGTGAATCACACGATCCAGAACCTGCGCGAAGAGCTTTCGGGCCTGCAGGAGAAAGTCGTGCAGGCTTCGCAGCAGTTGGGCGATCTCAGAAATGCGGCCGCGCAATCGGCCACCGCCTATCACGAGGCGAAAGCGCAGATCACGACCCGGCTTGAAATGGGAACGACGCGCGGCAATCCCGAACTGGTCGCGCAGTGGAACATCGCCCAGAGCGGGCTCGACGCACTGACCACCAACATCAACTCGCTAAACTCGGTGGGCAGCGAGATTGCCAATGATGCGTCGCGTGCCCATTTCGTGCAGGACACGATCCAGGCGACGTTCAATGTCTCGGGTGCGGTCGACGAAGATCATCGCCAGCTTTCCGTTTTGCAGGACGAGTCGGGCCAGACGATCGTGCTGATCGATCGGCTGCTCACGGAAGCGTCGGCGGACATCCAGCGGCAGACGGCCTATGTCGCCAACGAACGCGCCAACCTCACCACGCTTGCCAGCGCCATCAAGAACGGCGAGTTCTACGGTACCGAGCTGGGAACGCCGATGATGGCGTCCGTGGGCGGCCCGGTGAGCTATGCGGCGCCCACCGGCGCGCCGCTCGTGACGATCAAGTTCGATCACGCGAACGTCGCCTATCAACAGATTCTCTACACGGCACTTGCGCAGGCGCTCCAATCGCGGCCGACGTCCTCCTTCGCGATCGTGGCGGTCTCGCCCACGCGCGGCTCGGCGCCCGCCGTCCAGCTGGCCCAGACGGAATCGCAACGTCATGCGCAGGAAGTGATGCGCTCCATGACGGATATGGGTGTGCCCGCCGCGCGGCTGTCGATTTCCTCGGCGACAGATCCGACGGCCATGTCGAGCGAAGTGCGGGTTTACGTCCGCTAGGCCGTTACCCCACGCCGTTCTTGCGCATCCAGGCGAGAAGCTCTTTCCAGCCTTCCTTGGCGTCGGCCGCGTTGTAGGACGCACGGTAGTCGGCGAAGAAGCCGTGTTGCGCGTCCATGAAGACGTGCAGATCGCAACCGAGCTTGCCCGCTTGCGCCAGCGCCGCACGCATCGCTTCGACATCCGAAACCGGAATGTTGTGATCGAGCCCGCCATAGAGACCCAGCACCGGTGCGTGCAGATCGTTCACGAGATCGAGCGGATAAAACGGCCGCAACGGGCTTGGCGTCGCGGGCCCGCGCAATTGTCCGTAGCACGCAACGCCGGCTTTGAGCGCCGGATTGTGCGTCGCATAAAGCCACACGATGCGCCCGCCCCAGCAGAAGCCCGTAATGCCGAGCCTGGCGGTGTTTGCGCCGTCGCCGCTTGCGAACGCCACCGTCGAATCGAGATCGGACATCACTTCCTTGTCCGGAACCTTGGAGACGATATCCGTGAACAAGCCCTGCAGATGATCCATGTCGTATTTGCCGGGATCGCCGTAGCGCGCATAGAGCGAAGGCGCGATCGCGTAATAGCCGAGCTTTGCGAAGCGCCGACAGATATCCCTGATATGCTCGTGCACGCCGAATACTTCCTGCACGACGAGGATGGTCGGAAGCTTCGTCTTGTTCGACGGCTTCGCGCGATAGGCGGGAATTTTGCCGTCCGACACCGGCACGCTCACTTCGCCGGCATCAAGACCGACGCTGTCGGTGATGATCGCATCGGCGCGCACGGGACCCGCGGCCAAGGTGAAGCCCGCGACCAGCGACGTGGCCGCAAAGGCGCGCCGCGTGATCGCATTTGTCGAATTGTCGCCCTGTTCGAACTTGTCCATGGTGTCCTCCCTATCGCTTTTCGAAACTGTCCCGGTAACTGCGCATATGCGCGAGCGTCTGCGCCTCGAAGACTCCCCGCGCGATGGCGCGCGCCAGGCAATCGGCGGCCATCATTCCAACCCTCATGCTCTCGCGCGCCCGCAACCCCGCAAGCGGCTTTCGCCCCGTGGAAATGGCAAACACGAGATCGCCGTCGAAGGGCGTATGGACGGGCCGCAACGCGCGCGCGAAACCGTCCGCGGCCATGATCGCGATGCGTTTCAATTCGATGGGCGAAAAGGCGGCATCTGTCGCGACGATGGCAATGGTGGTGTTGCCGCCTGCGCGCGCAGCACCCTTCATATCGGGCGGCAGATCGAGATCGAGTTGCGGCAATGGCCCCTTAAGCACACGCCCGCCGAACTCGCCGTTCTGTTCGAAGGGAAATGCCCAGAAGATATCGGTGCCCGGAATGAGCGGCGAACCGACCGAATTCACCGCAACAATGGCGCCGACTGTGATCCCGTCTTCGGTGACGGACGACGCGCTTCCAAGGCCGCCTTTGTAAGCGCCGGCGGTTGAGCCGAGACCGGCACCGGCATTGCCGAGTTGGAAATCGAGGCCCGCATTTTCCGCAGCCTGCCGGCCCAGCGCGCGATAGGGCGGCATCTCGCCCCAGTCCTTGTCGCCGCCATTGGCAAGATCGAACAGGATCGCGCCCGACACGATCGGCACGCGCGGCGCACCGGGCGCGATCTCGAAACCGCGACCGCGCTCGCGCAGCAAGGACTGCACGCCGGAGGGCGCATCCAGGCCGAACGCCGATCCGCCCGAAAGCGCAATGGCATCGACGCCGCCGACAAGCGACACCGGATCGAGGCCCTCGACATCGCGCGTTCCGGGCGCGCCGCCGCGCACATCGGCAGTCGCTGTCGCGGGCTCATCGCACAGAAGAACGGTGACGCCCGTGCGCACGCGCGAGTCTTCGGCATTGCCGATCTTGAGCCCTGCCACGTCGGTGATGAGATTGCGCTTGCCCGGACGGATCATGACCGAGGCTACCGCGTTGCGCGTGCGCCCGAAAGCCTAGCGGCGCGCCACGCAGAACAGCCGCCGGAACGGATAGAGCGTGGCGCCGCTCTCGCGCCGTGGATAGGCGGCGGCAACGC
>Ga0302325_10015654_pt1 | contig 16122 bp, 12 predicted proteins | sample Palsa_T0_2_FD_201948 | JGI IMG/M metagenome (GOLD analysis project Ga0302325, IMG submission 201948) | Peat permafrost microbial communities from Stordalen Mire near Abisko, Sweden - Palsa_T0_2 | ecosystem: Environmental > Terrestrial > Soil > Palsa > Peat permafrost | place: Sweden: Abisko... | reverse complement strand
GGGAACAACGCCGGTACCTACGCCGACGCCGACACCCACGCCCGCACCGGCGCCGCCACCCAAGAAGAAGAAGAAAAAAAAGAAGTCAGCCAGCGTCAGGCCGGTAGAAAAGAAAGCGGCGAAGAAAGTTGCCGCCAGGAAGAGTGCAAATAAGGCCGGCAAGAAGGGTTCAGGGAAGAAGAAGGGCAAGAACAAGAAGAAGTGATTGCCCGTGCGTCCCACGCTGAGCAACCGAAGCCGCCCGGCGTGGGACTTTCAGTTCCTCGGCGGGGGTGAACCGCGGATGCACTGCGCGAATTGACAGAGGCCGAATTTGATGAGTCCCAGTGGTAGGAAAGCCCTAGGGTTGGTTGCTATTGTCGCCATCCTTCTCACCGTGCTCGTTGCATGGCACTACACGCATCGACCGCCGAACCCGCTGATTCCTGCCCCAACACAAAATGTGGCGGATTTCGATCAGTTTCAGCGGGATCTCGCCGCCCGGGTCCTCACCCAGTTCGGCGGCGGTGGCAACGACTTCAGCGTGATTGTGGCCACAACCGCGTACCCGCTGGGTACGCTGCTGCGAGCTGCCGGCTCGGTTCCCGCTGACCTGGAGGATTGTGTCCCCGCAACTGCTCCAAAGCCGTTCGGGGCGCAGCACCTCTTCCCTTCGTATACGATGTCGAGCGACACTGCGCTGACGGCAAACCTGGGATCTGGAGTTCTGCAGGGACTCAATAGCGCAGGCGTGAATCTGAAGCAGTCGGAAGATGTTCAATACACGATCGCGGACGCAGAAATTCAGATCATGGACGACAAGTCGGTGGAGCAGGTGACCGGACAGGGCGATTGCGGCAAGTACATCTCCAGTCATCCCGGAATGCGGCTGATCCGGGGCACTGTGCTGGGGAAGATGACATTCACGGTGAAAGTCGACAACCCCGCCACGGCCAAAGCTCAGTTGACAAAGCTCGGCGGGTTCAGCGTGACCGACGATCCGGGTTCGTCGACGCTCAATGTTGCCGATAACGAGAGTCAGCCGATTGTTGAGCTGCTTTCGGAGTTTGGCGCAGGACCCTCCGCGCCGGGCGCCGGACCGACTCCCAAGCCGGTGGAAGCGGCGCCCTCGCAAGGACCGCCTCTCGGAAATTCTCCCAATCGAGCTCCGGCATCCGCAGAACATGGGACATCGCCGGCGCCTGAATCCCCGGAAGCGCCGGCGGCGCCGCATATGTTTGTGCAAATGGACGCCAAGGACAGCCCTTCATCGGGAGTGAAGGTCATTCAGCTTCTTCATGCCGGATGGCCATCCGCAAATGTCGAAAAAAAGGTGCAACTGATCCCGACCCAAAAGATGCCGGATACGGCGCAGGTCAGATATTTCAACGAGTCGGACGCGGCGATGGCGAATCGATGCCTTGCTATCTTGCAGAAGGCGTATCCGGATGCGCGTGTGGTGAGAATCGGCTTGCCTTCGCCAAAGGGACAGCTTGAGGTTTGGCTGCCGAAGATAAAGTCATGAGGAGAGAGCGATCATCTGGGAAGTTATTCGCCGTCAGGCGGGACTTGCTCGAGCAGGCGCTTCCAGGTCTTCTGGTTTTTGCGGAAACCGCGCTTGAGGTCTTCGAGCAGGCGCTCGAAGTCGGCGTTGGTGCGCAGGTTGTTCCACGCAGGGTTGATCTGAAACCAGGGATAGTTTTCATTACCCAGATAGATGGCTCGGCGCAGCCAGTGCAGCGCCTCGCTGGAATCACCCTCGACGGCGAAGTAGCTGGCCAGGCGATAGGCCATTTCGCTATCCGCCTCGGCCGCTGCGAGGGTGTCGTCCTTGAGCAGTGCGGCGGCGCGCTCGCGCTGGCCGGCCTGGACGTAACAGAGCGCCAGCGTGGGCACGGCGATGCGCAGCGAGTCATCATCGCGGACCACGGCTTCTAGGATCTCAATGGCCGCGCTCAAGTTGCCGAGGCGCATCTGCTGGTAGCCGGCCGAGGTGCGCAGCAGCGGGTGGCGCGGCTCGAGAGCCAGGCCTTTTTCGAGTTCGTCCCCGGCCAGCTCGATCTGGTTTTGATAGTGGTAGACGCGGGCGCGGTGGTTATAGAGGATGGGCGCGCTGGCCGGGTTGAGTTTCAGCGCGCGGCTGAACTGGTGCAGCGCTTCGTCGTACATGCCGTCGCCGCGCAACGCCAGGCCGGCAACCATGTGCACGTTCCAGTCGTTTGCCGCACCGGCGAGCAGGTTGGCGATGCCATGGCGGGCAGACTCTTTTTCGCCGCGCGAGAGCAGCATGTAGATGCGGTAGAGATTCGCCTCCGTTGAGGCCGGATCGAGCTTGAGCGCCTCGTCGAAGGCGCGTCGAGCATGCATCACGTGGATCTGCCCGCCAAAGCCGTGGCGCACATATTGCAACTCGGCAATGCCCAGTCCGCACCAGCCTGCGGCGAACTCCGGATCGGTGGCCGTGACACTTGAGAACAGCGTATGGGCGCGGTCCAGATCGGCACGCGAGCCGGTGCGCACCATGAACGAGCTAAGCAGGGCACGCGCTTGCAGATACGCTTCGCTCACGCGACCGGGGAGTGATCCATATGAATTGTCCCGCGAGCCATTGCGGGGCGCATCAATCTGATCGCCTGCGGAAAGTCCGTGCAGCGCGGCAAAAACTTCGTTGGAGATTTCTGTCTGCACGGCTATCAGATCGAGCGAGGCCACGCGGATTGCCCCGCCGGATCGCACGCTTTGCGACGCCACATCGAGAAGCTGCCAGTTCAGGTCGAATCCTTCTTCGGAGCGGAGGAAATTGCCGGCGAGCACGAACGAAACCAGCAACTTCTGGCCCACCGAGAGCGGGTCCATCTTGGCGATAGGCAGCGGCATCAAGGTGCTGGAGGGACGAACCACGAGCGCGGGAATGCGCGCCAGGCGGGCAGCAATGGCGTCGGCCAAGGCAAAGCCATAGAGCGGAGCCACCTCTGTCGCACCCAGGTTTGTAAAGGGCAGGACGACGAGCGAATTTTGCGGCGCGCGGTCGACGGCCGACTCGCGAAACCGCTCCGCCAGCATGGAGAGGAAGCCTGTGTTGCGCTTCTCCGCTTCGGGGCCGGTGGTGGGCAGGTTGGCAGCCGCATCGCCGGGAATAATGCCGGTCTCGATCTGCAGCGCCTTCATGATGGTTTTCAGCGCCTCGCGCACCTCGGCAGCAGAGGCGTAGCGAGCACCGGGATTTTTTTCGAGACAACTGGCGATCACGCTCTTCAGCTCCGGCGAGATTCCGGGGACGATGTGGCTCAGGTCCTCTGGATCGGAGAACTGGATGGCGCGGATGGCCTGAAAGTCTTCCGCTTCGGGACGCCCGAAAGGGTGGCGTCCGCTGGTGAGTTCATAGAGGATGACGCCCAGCGCCCACACATCCGACTGCACGCTGGACTGGCCGGTGACGAACTGCTCCGGGGCCATATAGCGGATGGTGCCGCCGCGAGCCGTATACGTCGCGGCAACCGAAGCGTCCTTGGCCAGGGCAGGCTTGGACGGGTCGAAGCTTGCATCTTCAGGGCGCAGACGGCGGGCAAGGCCGAAGTCGAGAATTTTGACGAGGCCGCCGTCGGTGAGCATCACGTTCTGCGGCTTCAGGTCGCGATGGAAGATTCCCAGTGCGTGTGCGGCCTGCAGGCCGTCGGCAATCTGGATGCCGACTGAAAGCACCAGTTGCAGGCTGGCAGGGCCGCGGGCGATGAGCCGGTCGAGCGACTGGCCGGGGACGTACTGCATCACGATGAAGCCCTCGTCGCCGCTTTCGCCGACTTCGTAAATCGCGCAGACGTTGGGATGCTCGATGGCCGAGGCCAGGCGTGCCTCACGCAGGACGGTGGAGCGCAACTGCGCGGCGGAGAGCAGCCCGGTACGCAGAATTTTGAGCACCACGGGGCGCTGCAGCAGGGTGTCGGTGGCCAGATAAACGACGCCACTGCCGCCGGCTCCGAGCTTGCGGAGAATCTCGTAATGTTCGATGGTTCTTCGCTTCATCTGCTTCAAGTGTACGGGCATTGACGTCGGGAAAGTCTCAAGAGACGATGAATTGCGGTTAAGTTTCTCGGATTGAACCGCTTACGAATTGGCTTTGGAGCCGGAAAAGGGCTGCGGATTGGGGCTTTGCAAGGGCCTTGCCGCGATCTGATACCTTCTTACTGAGAATGAGGGATTGGGGCAGATTAGCAGCCAAGGGATGGTGGTGGTGGAGTGGGCTGGCGCTCTGCGCAGTGGCCATTGCTGCAGCCAGCCTGCGCGCGCAGCAGACCCCACCGCGGCAGCCGGTTCCCGATACGCAGCCTGGGCAGAGCGAACAGGTCCACACAGGTACAACCAGTGGCCTGGATTCCGAGGCGCGTCTCGAAGCCCTGCTAGGCGATCATCAGTTCTTTCACATCGAATCGGAATTTTCGCAGATGCCGCCGGAGCAAGCGCAGTTTTATCGGGGCGTTTTGGCTAATCGCGACAACGATCCGAAGACCTCAATTCAATTGCTGGAACCGCTGGTGGATAAGGTAGCCGCAAGCGGGAATGCGGCGGAGGAGAAGATTCTGCGCAAAACTCTGGCCGAGGATTACCTGCGCGCGGGCGATACGGCCAAAGCCGCTAAGGCGTATGAAACTTTGGAGAGCCGGCTGCAAGGGCATTTAACTCCTGAGGAGCAGGATGAGATTGAGCTGCCTCTGAAGCTTGCGCCGCTGGCCGCGGCCAACCCGCCCATGACAGTCGAGGCGTACGAGCCTTTTTTGTTGCAAATCTCGCGGAACCCGCTCGGCCTTACCGAGCTTCCTGTCTACGTGGACGCCCGCCCGCATAGCTGGATGATGGACCCGACAGCGCCGTTTAATCTCATCTCCCGCTCGGAGGCAAAAGAGGCGGGGCTCAAGGTTTCAGACGAATTTGCAGTCATTCATACGCTGACTGGACGCCCGATGCAGGTGCATATGACGGTGATTCCGCGCTTCACCATCGGCGGCCGCATCACCTTCCGCAACATGACGGCGTTTGTCTTTGAAGACGCTGACTATTCTTTTCCCCGGTCACACTTTCAGGTTGAAGGCGAGCTGGGTTATGCGGCGCTCTCCGCACTGGGCAGCCTTACCATCACATCCGACTCGACCATCGAGGTGCGGCCCTTCAAGCCTCCACTCGCCACGGAAAAAGAAGATCCGCCCATGCCGGGCGCGCGCTTCTTTCTTGACGGAGATCAGATGATTGTTGCGCTCGGACCCAAGGGACTCGAACGCATGTACGCAGTCGACGCCGGCGGACAACATACGTACCTGACATCGCGTTACTACGACGAGCATTCCGAGAACTTTGCCGGCAAAAAGATGGAGTTGTTTTCCATTCCCGGCGCGCAGAACAAGCCCCCGCAGCCGGCGTTTGTGGCGGAAACGGTTTCGTTGACGGTGGGGCCGGCGACGGTGGAGGCGCATTACATCCAGGTGGTTACTGAGCCGGTCGGGTTAGCCGCTCTGGACGATCTGTATGGCGTGCTGGGAATCGACTTTCTTGATCAACTCAAGGCTTATACGTTTGACTATCGGACGATGAGGTTCGGAGTCAGGACGGAATAGTGATGTGATTTTCAGTGCCCGAGGCGCGAACGGCTTTCGTCGACCGGCTCAGGCGGCATGCTGGCGAGGCGCTTCTGGCTGCGACGGCCGAGCAAAAGCATGGAAACCCCGAAGACCAGCAGCACCAGTCCCCACCAGAAATTGGCGTTGATGCCGAGGCTGGCGTTGTAAATGGCGCTTCCGCGCGTGGCCAGGCCGTAGGCTGTCAGGATCATGCCGACCAGCGCGAACATCAAGCCCATGGGGATGCGTAAATCGAGACTCATGCTTCTCCTCCTGACCTGCAGCTGTCGCCGCAGACAAAGACTGCGTCATTGAATCAGTAAAAGAAAATATTCAGGCCGATGGCCATGAGCAGTACGGCAATGGCCAGGGCTTCGGGGCTCTTCCACCACACATTATGCGCCTTGGGCGGCTTGGGCGTAAGCGAATGGACGAGCCCCACCAACTCCGACTCGGGCCTGGCCTTGGTTGAAAGGCTAACCACGACGGTGACGATGAAATTCGCGCTGAAGGCGAAAATGGCGGTCCAGAAGTTCTGCGCCATGTCGCTGGGATAGTGGTGGATCACAGCGAGCCATCCGCCGTGAATGCCGGGGCGTGCTTCAATGGGCAGTGTTAGCCCGTGGTGGAGCATGGCCGTCGCGGTGCCGGCGATGAGCCCGGCGAATGCGCCGTGTCCTGTCGCGCGCTTCCAGAACATGCCTAGCAGGAAGGTCGCGAACAGTGGAGCGTTGACGAAGCTGAAGACGAGTTGCAGCGTGTCCATGATGTTGTTGAAGTTGATGGCCGCATAGGCGGTTGCAATGGAAAGCATGATGCCGCCCACAGTGGCCCATCTGCCTACTGCCATATAGTGCCGGTCGCTGCCGCCCTTGTGAATATAGGACTGATAAAGGTCGTAGGTAAAAACTGTATTGAACGCAGTCACGTTGCCGGCCATGCCGCTCATGAAACTGGCCAGGAGGGCCGTGAGGCCCAGGCCGAGAATGCCGGTGGGAAAAAAGTGCAGCAGCATGTTGGGCGTGGCCATGTCGTAGTCCAGTAGCGGCTGACCGCTGGCGGTGTACATGGGCTTGCCGGTCACTGGGTTGATCTTGGCTGGGACCAGGCCGCAGCCTTCTTCAACGTTTTGCGGGACGACGTTAGTGTCGCGAACGATCATGCCGTTGACGTTGTGGACCACGGTGGTGGTGTGCGGAGTGGGCAGACCGATGGCCAGCAAGCCGGGCAAGATCACCAGGAACGGAAAAAAGATCTTGGGCACAGCGGCAATCAGCGGCACACGGCGCGCCGACTCCATGTTCTTTGAAGCCATGGCCGTCTGGATCACAAGGAAGTCCGTGCACCAGTATCCGGAGCCGAGGACGAATCCAAGGCCCATGCCTAGGCCGATGATCTCGATTCCCATAGGGTTGGTGCTTGCGTGGGCCACGCCCTTCCACTCATGCATATATTGCAGCGGAACTGAAGCTTTCAAGCCGCTCCATCCGCCAATGTTGCGCAGGCCCAGCAGTACCAGAGGAAGGAAGCCGGCAATGATGAGAAAAAACTGAAGGACCTCATTGTAAATTGCGCTGGTGAGTCCGCCAAGAAAAATGTACGCGAGCACAATCACGGCCGAAAGCACGATGGAGAAGGTGAAGATGCCTTGCTCCGGCCAGCCCATGGCGTAGAACAGCCCGTCGAATACGTGCAGCGCCTGAATGAGGCGGGCCATGGCGTACATGGAGATGCCGGAACTGAAGACGGTCATCACGGCGAAGGAACAGGCATTCAGCGCGCGAGTTTTTTCGTCGAAGCGCATGCGCAGAAATTCGGGCACCGAGCGGGCCTTCGAGCCGTAGTAAAACGGCATCATGAAGATGCCGACGAAGATCATGGCGGGGATGGCGCCGATGCCGTAGAAGTGCGCTGTCTCCAAGCCGTACTTGGCGCCGGACGCACCCATGCCGATGACTTCCTGCGCGCCGAGGTTGGCGCTGATGAAGGCCAGGCCGCAGATCCAAGCGGGCAGAGCGCGGCCGGCCTGGAAGAAGTCCTTGCTGGTCTTCATGTAGCGCTTGAGAGCAAAGCCGATGCCCAGCACGAACACGAAGTAAAGCAGCATGATCAGCCAATCGACGGAGGTGAGGTTCAACACGAGCGGCTCCTTGGGGCAAAAGCGTTTGCTGAAAATGGAGAACAGGCAGCGCTGAAATCAGGTCCACACCACTCTACTGACGAGGGCGGAGGTACGTCCAGCGAATATTGAAAAGGTTTTCATGCAGAGCCCGGTCCGAAGATTTCCTGTTGCTTTCGCCTGCATTCTTACCTATGCTCGATGAATGGAATTACTCACCCACGACGAGCTCGCGCGGCTAACCCCGCCGGAGCGCATTGCGTTAATCTCGCAGCTTTGGGATAGCCTGGAAGACGACCACCTTCCCCTAACAGCCCCGCAGCGGGAGGAGCTTGACCGCCGCCTTGAAACGCTTGACCAAGACCGGCGCAGGGGTATCACCTGGTCGGCTTTGAAGGCCGAGCTTGAGCAGCGTTGCCCGTAGGGTATCCCGTTATTTTCACCTTGGCCGCTCGCGCCGAGATGATCGACGCGCAGGACTGGTACGAGAACGAGGCTCCCGGCTTGGGCCGACGTTTCCGCGCGGTGGTTGACGCTGTCATTGAGCGCATGAGCACCAATCCCCGCCAATTTCCGGTTGTCTACAAGAACATCCGCCGCGCCCTGCTCCGGCGCTTCCCTTATGCTCTGATGTTCGTCATCGAATCCGACGAAACGCTGGCTGTTATCGCCTGTTTCCACGGCAGCCGCGATCCTGTGCACTGGCAAAAGCGGGCGTGAACCGACCTTTACACAGCTGCCTTATTGGGTTATCTACCAGCTCACATTAAATGCGATTGAGATTTCTCGCATCTTCCACGGTGCGCAAGACTGGCCATAGCACCATTGTTAGTCGGACGCTGTTCAGTGTCTCGCACCGTTTCTTCATTTACACTGGGAAGGTATGATTCCCACTCTCGCCTGGACCCCGGAAGGCGTCCGTTTCATTGATCAGACGAAGCTCCCGCTTGAGGAGAGCTATGTGCTTGCCACCACATATGAACAGGTGGCAGATGTGATTGTCTCCATGGTGGTGCGCGGCGCGCCGGCTATCGGCGTCTCCGCGGCGTACGGCATCGCGCTGGGAGTGCAGCAGACGAAAGCCGGCACGCCCGAGGAATTTGCGCCGGAGTTTCAGCGAATCTGCGCGCGGCTGGCTGCGACACGGCCCACGGCGGTGAATCTGTTCTGGGCCATCGACCGCATGAAGCGGTTGTTTGCGGCCCTGGGGGCAGCAGGCTCATCGATGGCGGAGGCCAAGGAACAAATCCTGGCCGAAGCCGACGCGATGTATGAAGAAGACATTGCTGCCTGCAAGGCGATGGGAGCCTTCGGTGGCGCGCTGATGCCCGAGGAGGGCGGCGTACTTACCCATTGCAACGCCGGCGCGCTGGCCACGTGCGGCTATGGAACTGCGCTTGGCGTTATCCGCTCGGCCTTGGAGCAGGGCAAGCGCATTCACGTGTACGCGGACGAGACGCGGCCGTTTCTGCAGGGCGCACGGCTCACTGCTTGGGAGTTGATGGCCGACGGCATTCCGACTACTGTCATCTGCGACAACATGGCCGCTAGCCTGATGCGCGCCGGCCGTATTCAGGCCGTGGTCGTTGGTGCAGACCGCATCGCCGCCAATGGCGATTTTGCCAACAAGATCGGCACTTACAATGTAGCCATCCTCGCCAAGGAGCACGGCATTCCTTTCTATTGCGCGGCGCCATGGTCCACCATCGATCTGGCTTGCCCGAACGGCGACGCAATTCCCATCGAGGAGCGCTCGCCCATTGAAGTCACGCACCACGGAGGGAAGCAACTCACCCCCCACGGGGTGGGTATCTACAACCCGGCGTTCGACGTGACTCCGGCGAAGTATGTGACTGCTATCTTCACCGAACGCGGGGTTCTGCGCGCGCCGTATTCGGAATCGCTGCGGGAGATGGAATTGGCGGCAAAATAGCGCAGAACAACTACAGTAGAGATGTGGTGCTTCCCCACCCTCACCCATTTCGCCTACGGCAACGCTCGCTCTTGCGCGGAATTGTCCTTTCGCTCGGCGCGCTGACGGCGAGTATGCGCCTGGCCGGATTTCCAGACACTCGTCATCTACACACGTCGGGCTGGCAGCTTCTGCCGGTACTGGCCGCTGCATGGGGCATGGTGGAAACGGCGCGCTGCCTGGGCCGGAGATGGAGCCTGCACCACGCCGGCGTGCTCATTCTGCTCTGGTCAGAGCTGATGATCCTGGCCATGGTTGTCTTTCTCTGGGTGTATCCGGTTTAGGAGGCTGCGGAAAAAAGGCCTGGTTGGATTGAAATGCGCGGAGGGCACCCCGCAGGGGCTAAAGCCCACGTTGATATTGCGGCACCTGTGGCACGACTAAAGTCATGCCCCCTTACAAGACCTTCGAGAATCTCGATTGAAATAAGTTTTCCCGCATCCGATTTAATGCTATAGACAAACTTCCTCGAAGCGCTTTTTTATCGCATCGCAAGTGTGGCATTAATTTGCATGCTACATGTAAGATTGTCCGAAACCCTGCGATGACGAGGCTGCGCGCTGCGCAGGCCAATCGATCGAGGGAATATAACTGGAGGAAGATATGGTGAAAGGTTTTCGGGATTTTATTCTGCGTGGAAATGTTCTTGATCTGGCTGTGGCCGTAATCATGGGCGGCGCATTCGGCACGGTTGTCACATCCCTGGTCAAGGATGTGCTCACCCCATTCATCGGCAACCTGGTTGGCAAACCCGACTTCGGCGCCATTTCTTTTGAACACATCATGGTCGGCAATTTTCTGAACGCTACCATTGCGTTCCTGTTGGTGGCGATCTCGGTCTACTTTTTCATCATAGTGCCTGCCAATGCGTTGATGGCTCGATTCAAGAAGCCGATTCCCGACGCACCGCCGGCGACCAAGACCTGCCCGGAATGCCTGAGCGACATTCCAATCGCGGCGAAGCGGTGTGCCCACTGCGCCCAACCGGTGGTGGCGGCCTGATTCATGATCGCGCAGTTGTCAAGGCATGGAGTTGAAAGGGCGTGAGTTTAGTCGGCAAGGGAGTGGAATATCTTGAAAGTACATTCCTTCAGGGGTTAAACAGGCTGCGAAAAGTGCCTGGATGGGCTTTGATGCGCGGAGAGCATTCCGCAGGGGCTAAAGCCCAAATCCTCTTTTGGCCGTGCGGTTGGCACGGCTGAAGCCATGCCTTTTCAAAACTTGGGCGAGTTGGCAAAACATTGAATGCCGATTCGGCATTCAATCCAGCTCGCGGAGCGGCTTTGAAACAGCATAGGTGCCCGCAAAGATCGTGGCCGCAGCTGCAGCCATGGCTGCCAACGCGTGCGGCGTTGGAATGTGGCGCGACAACTCGCCCGCGAGCAGCGAACCCAGCGGCGGCAATCCCAGGAAACAGGTGGCGTAAATGCTCATGACGCGCCCGCGCATCTGGTCAGTGGCCAGGTGCTGGATGGCAACGTTGAACGAGGAGATCATCAGGATCGCGCTGTACCCCTCGAAGAGCAGGAGGCACTGCGACAAGGCGAAGCTTTGCGAATAACTGAACGCGATAATTGCGGAGAAGAAAACCACTCCAGCGCTTGTAACCACCCTGCCGCGATGGCGCAGCGTGCCCTTGGCAGCTACGGTGATGGCGCCCAATACAGCACCCAGCCCGGAAGCCGCCATGAGCCAGCCCAGGCCGGTTTCTCCTGTGTGCAGTCGCATGCGCGCGAAATATGGAATGAAGGTAATGAAGGGAATACCGAAGAAACTGGCCCAGCCGGTCATCCACACCAGCACCCGCATCTGCGGGTTGCCGCGCACATACGCGAATCCTTCTCGCAGGCTCAAAAACAAGCCGGGGTAATGGGATGGTTCCTGTTCGGGATACTCGATGCGCGTGAGCGCCCACAGCACCGCGAGGAAGCTGACGCCGTTCAGGAAGAAGTTTCCCGCCACGCCTACCAGCGCCATTGCGTATCCGCCCAGCGTGGGACCGAGGATGCGCGACATGTTGAACTGCGCGGAGTTGAGCGCGATGGCGTTGGTGAGGTCCTCGCGGGGAACGAGCCGCGGCACCAGGGCCTGGTAGCTAGGCGCATTCATGGCCATGGCCATGCCGTTGAGGAACGACAGCAGCACAACCTCCCACACCGTAATGATTTTGAGCCAGGCCAATGCGGCCAACGCGAAGGCCAGCAGCATCATTACCGACTGCGTGACCAGCAGCAGCCTGCGTTTGTTGACGCGGTCGGCCACCACGCCTCCAAAGAGCGTAAAAATCAGGAACGGGATGGAGCCGGCAAAGCCCACTACGCCAAGCCAGAATGCAGAACCGGTGAGCGACAGCACCAGCCAGCCCTGTGCTACATTCTGCATCCAGGTGCCAATGTTGGAGAGAAAATTCCCGCTCCAGAAGAGGCGGAAGTTGGGGTTGCGCAGTGCGCGGACAATCTGCGGCAGGCGGCTGTCCTGCTGGTCGGGAAACGCCTGCGTGGCCGCGGCGGCCTCTTCGACCGCCAGGCTCAGTGGTTCCCGATTCGACTCGCGGTCCGCGCTCAGACGATGTGCCCCCTGCCCTCTAGTGTAAGCTTTTGCTTAATCCCTGCTTCCCCGTTGGCTTAGGTTCGCGCTCCAAATTACGGGAAACTCGATCACTCCTTTTAAAGGGAACCTCGCGAATGATTCTTCGCACTTTGCCCGCGTTTTTAGTGCTCCCGGCTCTTGCATCAGCGCTGCTACAGGCCCAATCGGCGCCCACGAACGTCTTTGGCTACACCGACTTTGCAGCGGAGTCAAAAATCGAGGAGCAGTTTCTGGCGGTTCCCGATCCCAAACTAGCCGGCCAGCACCTGAAGACGCTTACCGCGGAGCCTCATCTGGCTGCTACGCCGGAAGATCACAAGACCGCTGAATATGTTGCCGAGAAGTTTCGCGCCGCCGGCCTGGATACGGAGATTGTGCCATATCGCGTGCTATTGAATTGGCCCAAGGTGGTGCGCATGGAGGCCTACGACCCCGGAGGCAAACTGCTCATCAGCGGGCCTACGCGCGAACATGTGGAGGGCGATCTTGGCCAGGACGATCCGCGCGTGGTGATGCCCTTCAATGGGTCATCTGGCTCCGGAGATGTGACCGGCGAAGTGGTCTACGCCAACTACGGACGCCTGGAAGACTTCGATCAGCTCGCCGCAATGCACGTCGACCTGCACGGCAAAATTGTGCTGGTGCGCTACGGTGGAAACTTTCGCGGGGTGAAGGTCTACATTGCTCAGCAGCGCGGCGCTGCGGGTGTGCTCATCTACTCCGATCCTCAGGACGACGGCTACTATAAGGGAGACCCATGGCCCCTGGGTCCGTGGCGTCCGGACACAGGTGTGCAGCGCGGGTCGGTTCAGTTCCTGTTCAAATATCCCGGCGACCCGGAGACGCCAGGGGTGGCATCGACGCCCGACCTTCCCGACTCGGCGCGCATCTCGCCCGAGGGCAATCAGCCGCGCATCATTTCCATCCCCATCAGCTATCACGATGCTTCGCCCATCCTGCAGGCGCTCGAAGGCCCGGGTGTGCCGCAGGGATGGCAGGGCGCGCTGCCCTTCCGCTATCACCTCGGGCCGGGCGGGGTGAAAGTCCATCTCGTTTCGGAGCAGGATTATCAGCGGCGCATCATCTGGGATGTGATAGGCAAAGTGAGGGGCACCGAGTATCCAGAAGACTGGGTCGTCGCCGGCAACCACCGCGATGCATGGGTCTATGGGGCAGTCGATCCGAGCAGCGGCACGGCTGCCATGCTGGAAGCAGTGCATGGCATTGGGGCGCTGCTCAAGCAGGGTTGGCGGCCCAAGCGGACAGTCGTTTTCTGCAGTTGGGACGCCGAAGAAGAAGGCCTGATCGGCTCGACGGAGTGGGTTGAGCAGCACGCCAAAACGCTGGAACGCGCCGTGGCCTACTTCAACGTGGACGTAGCCGTGGCCGGTCCGGATTTCTCCGCGTCCGCGGTGCCGTCGCTCAAGCAGTTCGTGCGCGAACTGACCCGCTCCGTTCCCAGCCCGCTGGGCGCAACGGTCTACGACCAATGGAAAAATGCCAAGCTGGAAGGCAATGAGCATCGCGGATCCAATGCGCCACCGGAAAATGAAGAAGTGCATGTCGGCGACCTGGGTTCCGGTTCCGACTTCACACCTTTTCTGCAGCACATCGGTGTGCCGTCTACCGACATCGGTTCCAGCGGCCCGTACGGGGTGTATCACTCAACCTTTGACGACTACGCCTGGTATGTGCAGAATGCCGATCCGCACTTCGTGTATCTGCAGGAGATGGCGCGCGTGTTTGGTCTGGAAGCTTTGCGGATGGCCGACACAGACGTGCTCCCCTACGACTACGTAACCTACGCCCGCGCCATCGATTCTTACATTATTGCGGCTCGGCGCAAGGCGTCGGACGATGGCATGGCCTCTCTCGATTTTGCTGCGGCGGAAATGGCCGCCGGCCGCTTTGTGGCTGCTGCACAAAGAGCGCACGACCTGCAGACATCCGGAAAAGGCGACCCGGCTAAGCTGAACACGGCCCTGCGCGAGACCGAGGCCGATCTTGTCTCCGATGCCGGACTACCCAATCGACCGTGGTACCGGCACACAATTTATGCGCCGGGCGAATTCACCGGTTATGCTGCAGTGGTCATTCCCGGCGTGAACGAGGCCATTGAGGCCAAAGATGCGAGCCGTGCAGCGCAGCAGTTGACGGTGCTGACGCAGTCGCTGGATCACGCTACGCACACGCTGGACGCAGCACAGTAAGTCCAAACACATGACTTCCGAATTTTCCGTCCGTGACGGCAATTGGCCGATCCAGCGCGGGTTACTTTGCGACGTAAGTGTAGTCCAGATAACTCCAGGTCCCGCCGCTCTCTGAACGAAGCCGAACATAGACGGTAATTCCGGTTGTTGGCAGCTTGTTCGCGGTGACGGAAGTGGCAGTGATGGATCCCGAGTTATAAACGTCGCTTGAGCCCACCCCGGTTGTGCCTAGCTGGAGTTGGTAAATTGTGGCCGTCGCGCCCGGCGCCCACTTGAACGTAACGCTGGCGCCGGCGAGCGTGCTGCCGGGCAGAGGAGAAATCATTGTGGCGAAAATGGGATTCGCTGCGGTATAGGTCGAGTCCGAGTGAACCAAGGTTCCGTTGAAATTCGTAGAGAGCCGCGCATAAATTGTTTCGCCGTTAACCGGCATCGCGCTGAACGTGAGAGAAGTGGCTGTCGTTGCGCCTGAATCCCAGAGGTTGTATGAACCGGGCCCCGTGCTTCCCAGAAGAAGGGTGTAATTCGTGGCTCCGCCAGCGGGGGGCCAGGTGAACGCCACGCTGGCGCCTGCAAGTGTACTTCCAGGGGCAGGCGAAGCGATCACAGAAGCTGCAGCGGCAGAATAAGTCTGGTCAATATACTCCAGCGTTCCATTGAAGCTTGTGAACAGCCGCGCATAAATCGTCTCGCCATTCACCGGCAGCCCTTTTACTGCGACGCTGGTTACCGTGTTTGCGACCGACTTGTACAAATTGTTCGACCCCGCACCCGTGCTCCCGAGCCAAAGCTTGTAGCCGCTGGCGCCTGGGACGGCCGTCCACGTGAACGTGATGCCTGTACCGGACAGGGAAGTGGCTGGCATGGGAGAGGTAAGCGCTGCCAAGACTACAGCGTTGCCGCTTGCCATCATAGATTGCTGGGCTCCCGTCAGATTCAGCGTGTTGTCAGTGAGCGTGATGTTTTCGCTCAACAGGCCACCATGCTGTGGCGCGAAGTCTGCCAGAACATCGCACTCCTGGCCAACGCTCAGGGTAGTTGTGCCGGTGCATTCGTTCGCGTCACCGCTCCCCTGGGAAAAATCGGCTGGATAGTTGATGGCGGCCAGCGTCAGCGGCTTGTTGCCGATATTCAAAATCTGAACCGTCTGCGCGCCGTCAGCGGTATCGGTTGTCCCGACATTCGTTGGGTACGGATAGTTCAACGCAGGAGGCTGCGAGCGCTGCAACTCCACCAGGCGGTTGTTGAATGTGTCCACGATAAATACATCGCCTGCACTGTCGACGGCGACGCTGTTTGGCCCCCCAAGCGCCTTGTTGTTGACCAGCGGATCGATGGCAACCGGCGCACCGCCGCCTGCCGGCACCTCCACAACGCGGCCACGATCTGTATCCGCGATGAACAGATTGCCGACCGCATCTACACCGACTCCGTAGGTGTTCCAGAGCGACAGGCCGTTCACCGTGGGGTCAATGACGATTGCTGCGCCGCCGCCGGCGGGCAGTTCCACTACGCGCCTGCCCATCGTATCCGCGATAAATAAATCGCCTGCGCCATCCAGCGCCACGCCTTGAGGATTCTCCAACCCCGCGCCATTCACGAGAGGGTCGATGGCGATAGCTGCGCCGCCGCCTGCCGGCACCT
>Ga0302325_10015649_pt1 | contig 16125 bp, 13 predicted proteins | sample Palsa_T0_2_FD_201948 | JGI IMG/M metagenome (GOLD analysis project Ga0302325, IMG submission 201948) | Peat permafrost microbial communities from Stordalen Mire near Abisko, Sweden - Palsa_T0_2 | ecosystem: Environmental > Terrestrial > Soil > Palsa > Peat permafrost | place: Sweden: Abisko... | reverse complement strand
CTTCCATTGCCGCGCGCATGATCGAGGTGCCTTCCGGCACCGAGACCTGCTTGCCGTCGATTGAGAGCGTGACCGATTTCTCTGCCTTGGAGCGCGGCGTGCCGTAGTCGATCTCGCGGATCAGAGTGTGGACGGGCGTTTCTTGGAGCGACATGGCACGTTTCCTATTCAGCGGCTTGCAGGCGCGACGGCGCGCCGAAATCTTCGGGGAAATGCGTGAGCGCGCTCATCACCGGATACGGCGTGAAGCCGCCAAGCGCGCACAGCGACCCGAACTTCAGGGTATGACAGAGGTCTTCCAGCAGCGCGGTGTTTGCCGCGCGATTTTCGTTGCGGATGATGTGGTCGATAACCTCCATGCCGCGGGTCGAGCCGACCCGGCACGGCGTGCACTTGCCGCAGGATTCGATGGCGCAGAATTCCATGGCGAAGCGCGCCTGTTTGGCCATGTCCACGGTGTCGTCGAACACCACGATACCGCCGTGGCCGATCAGGCCCTCGCGCGCGGCGAACGCCTCGTAGTCGAAGGGCGTATCGAACAGCGCGCGGGGAAAATACGCGCCGAGCGGGCCGCCGACCTGAACCGCGCGCACCGGACGGCCGGTGCGCGTGCCGCCGCCGACATCGTCGATCAGCTCGCCAAGCGTGATGCCGAACGCGGTTTCGAACAGGCCGCCGTGCTTGACGTTGCCGGCAAGCTGGATCGGCATCGTGCCGCGTGATTTGCCCATGCCGTAATCGCGGTAGAAAGCGGAGCCCTTCTCCATGATGATCGGCACCGATGCGAACGACAAGACGTTGTTGATGACCGTCGGCTGGCCGAACAGTCCCTTGTGGGCCGGCAGCGGCGGCTTGGCGCGGACAAGCCCGCGCTTTCCTTCGAGACTGTCGAGCAGCGACGTCTCCTCGCCGCAAACGTAGGCGCCGGCGCCGACGCGAACCTCCATGTCGAAGGCGAAGCTGGAGCCGGTAACCCGGGCGCCCAGATAGCCGCCGCGCCGGGCCGCGGGGATCGCCGCTTCCATCGTCGCCACCGCATGCGGATATTCCGAGCGGATGTAAACGTAGCCCTTGGTCGCGCCAACGGTGATGCCGGCAATGGTCATCGCTTCGATCAGCACGAAGGGATCGCCTTCCATGATCATGCGGTCGGCGAAAGTGCCGCTGTCGCCCTCGTCGGCGTTGCAGACGACGTATTTCTGCGGCGCCTTGGTTTGCGCCACGGTGCGCCATTTGATGCCGGTCGGAAATCCGGCGCCGCCGCGGCCGCGCAGGCCCGATTGCACGACTTCTTCAACGGTCGCCTCGGCGCCGAGCGAAAGCGCCCGTTCGAGGCCCTGGTAGCCGCCGTGGCCGCGGTAGTCCTCCAGCGAGCGCGGGTCGACTACGCCGCAGCGGGCGAAAGTGAGTCGCGTCTGCCGTTTCAGCCAGGGAATCTCTTCGGTCGGACCCCGTCGCAGCGGGTGCGTGCCGTTGCCGAGGATGGCGGTGAGTAGGCTTTCGGCGTCGCCCGGTGCGACCGGGCCGTAAGCGACCCGGCCCGCCGGCGTTTCCACTTCGACCATCGGTTCGAGCCAATAGAGCCCGCGGGATCCGTTGCGCACGATGTCGACCGCGACTTTGTGCCGCGCGGCCGCCGTCCGGATGCCGGTGGCAACCTCCTCGGCGCCGACCGCCAGCGCGCCTGCGTCAATCGGTATGTATAGTCGCAGCGTCATTGCTGCGCCTCCGCCAGCAAGCTATCCAGCCGATCCTGATCGAGCCTGCCGACCACCCGTCCATCCAGCATGGCCGAGGGCGCGATCGCGCACAGCCCGAGGCAATAGACCGGCTCAAGAGTAACGCTGCCGTCGGGTGCGGTCGTTCCCATCGCCATCCCGAGCCGGGCCTCGGCCTGCGCGGCCAAGGGATCGCCGCCGGCGGCCTGGCAGGCCTCGGCGCGGCACAGTTTGAGCACGTGCCGACCGGCCGGCGCGCGGCGGAAGTCGTGATAGAAGGTAACGACGCCGTGCACCTCGGCGCGGGTGATGTTCAGAGTCTCGGCAATGAGCGGCTCGGCGGCCTCATCGATATAGCCGAATTCCTCCTGAAGCGCGTGAAGGATAGGCAGCAGCGGGCCCTCGCGATTTAGGTGTTCCCGAATGCGCAGAAGCGCCAGTTCCTTGTCCCAGGAAGCTTGGGTTTGCGTGCGACTTCCTGGCTGCATCGTGGACATTGAGGGTACGTTTCCGCCCTATGCGGCGTTCCCGCATATCTTTGTAGGTAAGTATGCATTTTATAGTAATTACAAAAGGCTGTCGCATAAAATGGAATTTCGCCGCAGTCCATTTTGTGTTGCAACAGCGGCGTCACCAATCTTAACCTAGTCTAGGTCATGGGCGTCGGCCCATCGATCCGGCGCGGTTCGGTTAATGGCAAAATGAGCGATCTCGCCTCGATCAGCGAAATAGCGCACCGGCTGACCTATCCCAATTCGCGGCCATGCGACGCGGCGACGCTGATCCTGGTTGATCGCAGCGGAAATGAGCCGAAGGTGCTGCTCGGAAGGCGGCATCTGGCACACGCTTTCATGCCCGGCCATTTCGTCTTTCCGGGCGGAAGGATCGAAGCGGCCGATCGCGACGCTCCTGTGGCGGCCGGTCTGCACCCGGCCGTCGAAGGCCGCCTCATCGCTGGCGTGGCGCGGGCCGGCGCGACGACCGCGCGTGCATTCGCTCTGGCCGCGATTCGCGAGACCTTTGAGGAAACGGGCATCGTCGTCGGGCGCAAGTGTGCAGGGGATTCGCCGGCCACGCGCGGCCCGTGGACGAGTTTTTTGGCAACCGGCTTTCTTCCCGATTTGTCGGGACTACGCTTCATCGCCCGGGCGATCACGCCGCCGCGCGCCAAGCGGCGCTTCGACGCCCGTTTCCTCGCCGTAGATGCCGGCGCCATCGCCCACCAGGCGGCCGGTGTTATCCACCTGGACGCCGAACTCACCGAAATCGTGTGGGTCGGGCTTGCCGAGGCGATAAAGCTGCCGCTGCCCGATATCACCGAAATCGTGCTTGCGGACCTTGCGCAAAGCATTGCCGCCGGCTTTGCGCAGGACGCTCCCGTTCCGTTCTATCGGATGCAGGGCCGAGCTTACGCTCGCGGGCTGCTTTAGCGCGCCGGTGGCGCTATGCTGCGGCCACCCTTAGGGGAGGATCGAGTGCAGAACCTTGCCGTCCGTCGGGCCTCGCCGGCCCCCGCCGAACCCGCGTTCGGCGCCTCGTTTGCCCGTGATGCCGAAGCCGCCGGCAAATACTTCGCCGAAGTCGAAGCGCTTTTGCAGGGGCAAAAGAGCGCGGGCGGGAGTGAAATGCAGGCCGACAGGACGGCGCTCAAAGCCCGTGCCCGCGATTTGAAGGAGCAATTTTTCCGGCGGCATGCGGTGGCCGTCTATGACGAGGTGACAGGTCATTGCACGCTTACTTTGCGCGTGTCCGAACTGCTTGCGGCCGCGTCCGCGTGCTATCCAGCGCTGCTGCCGACGCGCGCGCAAATCGACGCGGAGCGGGCGCTCTTGCAGCAGACCGCCAAGGAAGGGCGCGAGCTGGATCAGGGACTGTTCATTGCGCACGTTCTGGCGGACGAGCGCTGCGGCATGCATCTGATCCATGCGATGCTTAAGCCAAAACGCGAAGCGCTGGAACGGCTCGCCGAATTCCGCCGCGGCGGTCTTGTCGATCTTGGGGAAGCCAAGGTCGAACGCAAGGGCAAAGTCGGCCAGGTGACGCTGACCAATGCCAAATTCCTCAACGCCGAAGACGACCGCGCCACAGCGGCGCTCGAAACCGCGGTCGATCTCGTGCTGCTGGACGACGCGATCGAGGTCGGCGTACTGCGCGGCGGCGTCGTGCAGCATCCGAAATATTCCGGCCGCCGCATCTTCAACGCCGGCATCAATCTCACGCACCTTTATTACGGCCAGATTTCATTCGTCGATTTCTTTATCGAGCGCGAGCTGGGATTGCTGCACAAGATCTATCGCGGTCATTGGCGTTCGGAATCTTACGACGAACAGTTCGAGGATTACGTCGAGAAGCCATGGGTGGCGGCGGTCGAAGCCTTCGCCATCGGTGGCGGCTGCCAACTCCTTTGCGTCTTCGATCGCGTGCTCGCCGAGCCGGGCTCCTATTTCAATCTTCCGGCGAGCAAAGAGGGGTTCATCCCCGGCGCGGCCAACCTGCGATTCCCGCGGTTGGTGGGCATCAAGCTCGCGCGCGAAGGCATCTTCTTCGAACGCACCTTCCAGGCAGACACACCGGAAGGGCGGATGATCTGCGACGAAGTCGTTCCCGCCGCCGAGATGGACAAAGCGATCGAGAGCAACGCCCTGCAACTTGTTCGCGCCGGAATGACGAGCGCGGTCTCTAACCGCAAGGCGCTCCGCGTCGCGCAGGAACCCTTGTCGGTTTTTCGGCGCTACATGGCAACTTATGCGAGGCAGCAGAGCCTGTGCCTCTACGATCCGAAGCTCATCGAGAATCTGGAAAACAGCTGGAATCCCGGCCGCCGGCACATGTGACCTGGATCGACGATGGATGCTTCCGAAACCGCGGCCGCTTCGACGCCCGAACTGAGCTCGGTCACGCGTGTGACCGTCGAGCCGAAGGACACCGTCGGGGCACTCGTCCCCGGCATGCCGTATGTGGCAGCGACGCCTTATCTCGTCACCGTTGCCGAAGTCGCTTGTGGCCGTTTGGTGCAAGGTCTTTTGCAGCCGGGGCAGATCACGGTCGGAAGCCGCGTCGTCATCGACCATCTCGGGCCGAGCAAAGTGGGCGCCGAACTGGTGCTCAAGACCGCGCTGGTGCAACGCGAGAAGAATCGTTTCAAATTCTCGGTCCGCATCGAAGACGGCGACCGTACCGTCGCGATGATGGAGCACGAGCGCGCCGCCGTCTCGCTTGAGAAAATCATGAAGGCGCTGGGCTAGGCATCAAGCCGTCGCGGGAGGCAGTGAGCGAATGCGGACGATCGCAGAAATGCTGCGGTGGCGCGCACGCCGCCATCCCTCGCTGGAGGCGGTTTGGTTTGACGGCAAATCACAGACCTTCGCCGAACTCGACGAGTCGAGCTCGCAACTCGCAGCGGGCCTGATCGAGAAGCTTGGACTAAAGCCGGGCGATCGCGTCAGCATTCTTGACAAGAACAGCGCCGCTTATCTCGAATTGTTCTTCGCGCTCGATAAGGCCGGCCTGGTCGCTGCACCGATCAATTGGCGGCTCACGCCGCACGAGGTCAAGCAGATCATCGACGACATCAAACCGAAGCTCATCGTCACCGGACCGGAGTTCAAGGCGCCCGGCGCTGCCGCGGGCGTACCGACCATGACATTCGACGATTTACCGCGTGGCGGCACCGATCCGATGCGCGACGTCGACGGTGCCGTGAGCTGTCAATTCTGCACCTCGGGCACGACCGGCCTTCCCAAGGGCGCGATGCTGACCGGGTGGAATTTGCTCAATGTCGGTTCTTGCGGCGCGCTTGAGAACAACGAGATGCGCGAAGGCGGACGTTCGCTGGTCTGTTTGCCGCTGTTTCATATCGGCGGCACCATCTGGGCGATCTGGGTGCTGCAAACGGGATCGACCGTCGTCATCGTGCGCGACCCCGTGCCGGAAGTGCTGCTCACGACCATGGTGGAGCAGCGGATCGAGAGCGCTCTCCTGGTGCCGACGCTGATGTTGCTCATGACCGAGTTGCCTGGCGCGCGCACCGCCGACTTTTCCTCGCTCAAGCTCATCAGCTATGGCACGGCGCCGATCTCGCCCGATTTGCTGCGCCGCTCGATCCAGACTTTCAAATGCCGCTTCTTGCAGGTTTACGGCCTGACCGAGACGACCGGCCCGTTCACCGCGCTCTCCCACGAGCAGCATGTCGGCGAACGGCTCCTGTCCTGCGGCCGGCCGATGCTCGGCGGCCGCGTGCGCATTGTGGATTCCAACGGCAACGACCTGCCGCCCCATGAAGTCGGCGAGATCCTCTATCAGGGCGAAAATTTGATGGCCGGCTATTGGGCGCGCGCCGACGCGACGGCGCAGGCCATCCGCGGCGGCTGGTTTCATACCGGCGACGCCGGTTACGTGGACGAAGAGGGCTTCATCTTCCTCAAGGACCGCATCAAGGACATGATCGTCACCGGCAGCGAGAACGTCTATCCGGCCGAGATCGAGGCCGTGCTGATGGGCCATCCCGAAGTGCTGGAATGCGCCGTGATCGGTGTGCCGGACGCGAAATGGGGCGAGACGGTCAAAGCGGTGGTGGTCCGCCGCGGGGGGACCGGCTTGAGCGAAACTTCGCTGATCGAATGGAGCCGCGGCAAGCTCGCCGGGTTCAAACGGCCGCACTCGGTCGACTTTGTCGATGCGTTGCCGCGCAACGCCAGCGGCAAGCTTCTTAAGCGCACGCTGCGCGAGCCCTATTGGGCGGGCTATACGCGCCGGGTCAATTAGCGGGCCAGGTGGCCGCGGGGGAAAGCCGCGGAAGGCTGCCAAAGTGGCCTCGGCCTCCGGCCAAAATTACTCTATAATCGCTCCAGACCCGACGGGGTAAAGTAAGCCGTCTCACACAGCGAAGGGATGACGGCATGCCGGTGACCTACGAGGCGTGGCTCGTCTTGCTCTCGATCGTCATGGCGATCCAGGGCGCCTATGTGGGCTTGAGCCTCGCCGCACAGATTGCCGAAGCGACCGGTGTGCGCAGGCGTCTACTGCTCGCCGGCGCTACTGTCTCGCTCGCGGTCGCCATCTGGACCATGCACTTTATAGGCATGCTGGCGGTGCGGCTGCCGTTCCAGGTCGATTACCTAGTTTTTCCGACATTGTTATCCTTTCTGGTCTGCGCGATCGTGGTCGGAGCGGCGGTCTATGCCACCAGCTCCGGTCCGCTGACGCTGCTGCGCCTGACACTTTCGTCCTGCCTGATGGGCGGCGGCATATTCGCCATGCACTACATCGGCATGAGTGCGCTCGAGGCGAGCACGTACATGATCCACGATCCGGTTTACGTCGTAGCTAGCATGGCTATTGCCATCGCCGCATCCGGGCTGGCGCTGTGGCTGGCGACCGGGCGGGGAGGGCGCCCGCCCCTGATCCTTTCAGCAGCGGCTTTCGGCGTCGCCGTTTCGGGCATGCACTATACGGCGATGGGCGGCGTCTCACTCTATCCCTACGTCACGGGTTCACCGGGAGCGCCGGCCCTGTCGACCGACCTGCTTGCCATCGTTGTCGTGGTCGTGGCGTTTTGCATTTCCGGAATATTTCTCTTGCTGCTCTTGCCCGATTCCGCGCGCTCGCTGTCGCAACCGCTCGCGGCCGCAGGCGACGAATTCCGACCGAACGCCGGCTACGAAATGCTAGCGATGCATTCAGTGGTGCCGGTCGCGGGCGACACCGGCGCTGACAATCCAGAGTTCGGTCGCGGAACCTATTCGCCGCTCGGCGGTGCCGGCGCGCCGCCCCGGCGCTTTGCGCGGCATCTGCCGATCGAACGCGACGGCGGTACGCACTTTCTCGCCGTGGAGGAGGTGGTCGCCGTTCACGCCAACGCCCATTACACCTATGTCTTCGACGGCAACGACAAGTTGTTTTGTCCGCTCGCCATCGGTGACGTCGAGTCGCGGCTCGACAATAGTCACTTCGTGCGCGTTCACCGCAGCCACATCGTCAATATCGACCGCGTCGTCGGCTACAAGCGGTCCGGCGACAACGAGTTGGTCGAGATGGCCGCCCCGCATCATTACCTGGTGCCCGTGAGCCGCAGCCGTATCGGCTCGCTCAAATCGCGGGTCGCTACGCTCAACGGCGCCGATCCGGCATTCGCGCCGCGCCGGCGACAACATTTCGCATCGCAATAGGGCCGGGACCTTTAAGGCCATTTCCTTTCATTGCGTCAGGGACGCTGACGCAATTCGTGCAAGGGTTTCGCCATTCGTGCGGCGACCGGCCCATTCGTGCATCGGCGAGTTGCTGGTGCACCGGCTCTTGCCGCTGCAATGCACAACTCGGCAGGTTTTGATAATCGAAGCTAGCGGTATTGCGCGCATTCGCATCGGCCTTTGGTGATGACCTTGGGCCAACGGACTGCGCCAGGGAGGATGCCCAATGATACCAGGCGCTTTCGCCTATCATCGTCCTACATCCGTCAAGGAAGCCGTCGGTCTGCTTGTCCAATTGGGCGACGACAGCCGCGCGCTTGCCGGGGGCCACAGCCTCATTCCGATGATGAAGCTGCGACTGGCGACGCCCGCACATCTTGTCGATCTGGCCGGCATTGCCGAGCTCAAAGGCGCGCGCACCGACGGCAACGACATCGTCATCGGTGCCATGACGACGCAGCACGAATTGATCGCCTCCGACCTATTGGCCGCGAAGATTCCGATCCTGCGTGAAACGTCCGAGCAGATCGCCGATCCGCAGGTGCGCTACCTCGGCACGCTCGGCGGCAATGTCGCCAACGGCGATCCTGGCAACGACATGCCGGCGGTGATGATGTGCCTAGGCGCGACCTATCACGTCATGGGCAAAAGCGGCGAACGCCGCATCGCCGCCCGCGATTTCTATCAGGGCGCCTATTTCACGGCGTTGGAGGTGGGCGATGTGCTCACCGTTGTTCGTATTCCAGTGCCGGCGGCCGGCCACGGTTACGCCTACGAAAAACTCAAGCGCAAGATCGGCGATTACGCCACCGCAGCCGCCGCCGTCGTGCTCACCATGACCGGCGGCAAAGTCGGCACCTGCTCGATCGGCCTGACCAACGTCGCCGAGACGCCGCTGTGGGCGCAGGAAGCGGCCAAGATCCTGGTCGGCTCCACGCTCGATGCGGCGACGGTGAAAAAAGCCGTGGCCGCCGCCGAGGCGATCACCGCGCCCGCCGCCGACGCCCGCGGACCAGCGCAGTACCGCACGAAGATGGCGGGTGTGATGCTCACGCGCGCGCTCGCCCGCGCCAAAACCCGCGCTCGCGGCTGACGGGAAGGAGCAAAGGCCATGGCCAAATCCCAAGTCTCCATGAAGGTGAACGGCAAGACCATCGAAGCTTTGGTCGAGCCGCGCATGCTTCTCATCCACTTCCTGCGCGATCAGCAGAACATCACAGGCCCGCACATCGGCTGCGAAACCAGCCATTGCGGCGCCTGCACGGTCGATCTCGACGGCAAGTCGGTGAAGTCCTGCACCGTATTCGCGGTGCAAGCGAACGGCTCCGACATCCGCACCATCGAGGGCATGGCGAACGCCGACGGTACATTGCACGCGCTGCAAGAAGGCTTCCGCGAAATGCATGGACTGCAATGCGGGTTCTGCACGCCGGGAATGATCGTGCGCGCCTACCGGCTTCTTCAGGAGAACAAGAGTCCCTCCGAGGAGGAGATCCGCATGGGCATCTCCGGCAACCTTTGTCGTTGCACCGGCTATCAGAACATCGTCAAAGCCATTCAATTCGCCGCCGCCAAGCTCAACGGCGTGCCGTTCCAGGAGGCCGCAGAATGAACGACATGACCCCCACCTCGGCCGAACGCGCCGCCAAGCTCGAAGGCATGGGCTGTAAGCGTAAGCGCGTCGAGGACATCCGCTTCGTCCAGGGTAAAGGCAACTACGTCGACGATTTGAAGCTGCCGGGCATGCTCTATGGCGACTTCAACCGCTCGCCGCACGCCCACGCCCGCATCAAAAAGATCGATACGACCAAGGCCGCCGCAGTACCCGGCGTCGTCGCGGTGATTACCGCCGAGACGCTCAAGACCGTGAACCTCGCCTGGATGCCGACGCTCGCCGGCGACGTGCAGATGGTGCTGGCCGACGGCAAGGTTCTCTTTCAGAACCAGGAAGTCGCCTTCGTGATCGCGGATAGCCGCGATGCCGCGGCCGACGGCGCCGATCTGGTCGAGGTGGAATACGAGCCGCTGCCGGTCAACGTCAATCCGCTCAAGGCCATGGCGCAGGGCGCGCCCATGATCCGCGAGGATCTCAAGGACAAGACCGACGGCGCCCACGGTAAGCGCAAGCATTACAATCACATCTTTGCCTGGCAGGCCGGCGACAAGGCAGCGACCGACGCGGCATTTGCGAAAGCCGATGTGACGATCAGGGAATTGATCGTCTATCCGCGCTGCCACCCGTGTCCGCTCGAGACCTGCCAGTGTGTCGCCTCGTTCGACAAGATCAAAGGCGAACTGACTTTGTGGGGCACTTTCCAGGCGCCGCATGTCATCCGTACCGTCGGCTCGCTGATCTCAAAAATTCCCGAGCACAAGATCCATGTTATCGCTCCCGACATCGGCGGCGGCTTCGGCAACAAGGTCGGCGCCTATCCGGGCTACATCTGCTCGATCGTCGCCTCGATCGTGACCGGCGTTCCGGTGAAATGGGTCGAGGACCGCATCGAGAACCTCTCGACGACGGCGTTCGCCCGCGACTTCCACATGGATATGGAAATCGCCGCGACCAAGGACGGCAAAGTGACGGCCATGCGCTGCTACACCATCGCCGACCACGGCGCGTTCGACGCCTGCGCCAATGCCACCAAATGGCCGGCGGGGCTGTTCAGCATCATCAGCGGTGCCTACGATTTTCCAACCGCCCACGTGCTGGTCGACGGCGTCTATACCAACAAGGCGCCGGGCGGCGTCGCCTATCGCTGCTCGTTCCGCGTCACCGAAGCCGCTTATGCCATCGAGCGTGCCATGGACATCATGGCGCAAAAACTCGGCATGGACCCCGCCGAGTTCCGCATCAAGAACCTGATCCGGCGTGAGCAATTCCCCTACACGTCCGCCTTCGGCTGGCAATACGATTCCGGCGACTATCACACCGCCATGAACAAGGCGATGGAGGCGGTCAACTACAAGAAGCTGCGCGCCGAGCAAAAAGCCAAGCGCGAAGCCTTCAAGCGCGGCGAAACCCGCGAGCTGATGGGCATCGGCGTCGTCTTCTTCACCGAGATCGTCGGCGCCGGACCCTCGCGGGCCTGCGACATCCTTGGCATCGCCATGTTCGACTCCGCCGAAATCCGCATCCATCCGACCGGCAGCGGCATTTGCCGGCTCGGCACAAAATCGCAAGGCCAGGGTCACGAGACGACCTACGCCCAGATCATCGCCACGGAGCTGGGGCTGCCGGCCGACAACATCGCCGTCGAGGAGGGCAACACCGACACCGCGCCCTATGGGCTCGGTACTTACGGCTCGCGCTCGACGCCGGTCTCCGGTGCCGCAACCGCGATGGCTTGCCGCAAGATCAAGGCCAAGGCGCAGATGATCGCTGCCTATATGCTCGAAGTGCACGACGACGATCTCGAATGGGACGTCGATCGCTTCCAGGTGAAAGGCAATCCCGAGCGGTTCAAGACCATGACCGAGCTTGCCTGGGCCGCCTACCACGAGGTGCCGCCCGGCATGGAGCCAGGGCTCGAGGCGATCAACTATTACGACCCGCCGAATTTCACCTTTCCGTTCGGCGCCTACATCTGCGTGGTCGACGTCGATTTCGATACCGGCACCACCAAAGTCCGCCGCTTCTACGCGCTCGACGATTGCGGCACGCGCATCAATCCGATGATCATCGAGGGCCAGATCCACGGCGGCCTGACCGAAGCCTTCGCCATCGCCATGGGCCAGGAGATCCACTACGACGACGAGGGTAACGTCACCACGGCGTCGTTCATGGATTACTTCCTGCCGACCGCGGTGGAAACGCCGCACTGGGAGACCGACTGGACCCCAATGTCGGCGGCGTGCCGTGCTTCTCGAACGCGGTCAACGACGCGTTCGCGTTCCTCGGCTCGACCCACATCCAGATGCCGCACGACCATTGGCGCACCTGGACGGCCGCGGAAAAACTCGGGCTGCACGCGTAAAAAGCCCGACGGGATATTATATGCGTGGGGACGTCACCCTGAGGTGCTCGGCGCGTAGCGCCGAGCCTCGAAGGGCGAGAGCCCGGGCCGTGCGTCCTTCGAGGCTCGCTTCGCTCGCACCTCAGGATGACGGTGATGGGCGAAGTGGATGCCGCAAATGACTCTCAAGCGCGAAGAGATTTCCGATCGCCTTGCCGCCGTCGGCTACGTTGCCGACCACGACATCGCGACCGCGCTATGGCTAATGGAATTCCTCAAACGGCCGCTACTGCTCGAAGGCGAGGCCGGCGTCGGCAAGACCGAGGTCGGCAAGGCGCTCGCCGCCGTGCACGGGGCTGAGCTCATTCGCCTGCAATGCTACGAGGGTCTCGATCAGAACGCCGCGCTCTATGAGTGGAATTATCAGCGCCAACTTCTCGCCATCAAGACCCGCGAAGGCGTCGGCGAGAATGCCGACGCAATCGAGGAGCACATTTTCTCCGAGCGGTATCTGCTCGAACGGCCGCTGCTCGCCGCCATCCGCCGCGACAAGCCGCCGGTACTGCTGATCGACGAGGTGGACCGCGCCGACGAGGAATTCGAAGCCTTTTTGCTCGAACTTCTGTCCGATTTTCAGGTCAGCATTCCGGAGCTGGGCACGATCAAGGCCACGTCGATCCCGCGCGTCGTGCTCACCTCCAACGGCACGCGCGAATTATCCGACGCGCTGCGTCGCCGCTGTCTCTACCATTACATCGACTTTCCCGAGATCGACCGCGAGGCAAAGATCATCCTGACGCGAACGCCAGGCATCGACACCACGCTGGCGCTCCAGATCGCGCGCATGGTCGCGGCGGTGCGCAAGGAGGATTTGCGCAAGGTCCCAGGCGTGGCGGAGACGCTCGATTGGGCGGCGACGCTCGCCGGGCTGGAAATACACGATCTGCGGCAGGAGCCGGAGGCGGTCTACGAGACGATGATTTGTTTGCTCAAAACCCATGAGGATCGCGCGCGACTCACGCGCGAGGTGAGCGGGCGCCTGCTGGGCAAGGTGGCGTGATGGGATGTGGACAACGATCCGCTCATTCCCGCGACAGCGGGAATCCAGCACTGGGTCCCCGCCTTCGCGGGGACGAGTGGAGTGAATTGTCTGGCGCGCGCCGTCGCCTCGCGGGTTTCGCGCGCACCTTGCGTGACAACGGCTTCAAGGTCGGGCTGGCCGAAACAGGCGATGCACTTGGGATCCTTGCGTCGCCCGCCGCGATGCAGCCGTCATCGCTCAAGCCGGCGCTGCGCGCGCTGTTCTGCGCGACGCATTCCGACTGGGAGCGCTTCGACGAGATTTTTGCCGCCTTTTGGCGCGGCGACGGCATGCGGCAGCGGCAAATCCTCGCGGGCTCGCCAGGGGCGAGCGCCGCGCCGGCGCGGCGGCTCGCCGAAGCGTCTGTGCCGCAAGAGGCGCTCGGATTGCCCGACCGCGTCGAGCGGCGCAGCGACGGCGATGGCGACAACGCTGCCGACGGCCGCGGTCGCCGCGAAGGCGCCTCGCGCACCGAATCGCTGTCGGCCGTCGACCTCCGCCATATCGTCGATCCCGACGAGGTCGCGGCTACCCACGCGCTTGCGGCGCGGCTTGCCCGCACCATGCGCGCGCGGCTCGTTCGGCGCGAGCAGGTGCGCCGCCGCGGCCGGCGCCTCGACTTGCGCCGCACCATCCATCGCAATGTTTCGCACGGCGGGACGCTGATCGAGCTGGCCTGGCGCCGCCGCAAGATCAAGCCACTGCGGCTCGTCGTGTTGCTCGACACATCCGGTTCAATGAGCCTCTATACCGCGTTTTTCGTGCGCTTCCTGCACGGCGTGGTCGACAGCTTCCGCGAAGCCGAGGCCTTCGTCTTCCATACGCGCCTCGCCCATGTCTCGCCCTCGCTGCGCGATCGCGATGTGACCCGGGCGGTCGATAAGCTGGCGCTCATGGCGCAAGGCATCGGCGGCGGCACGCGGATCGGCGAAAGCCTCGCCACCTTCAATCGCTGGCATGCGCGGCGCGTCATCAACTCGCGCACTGCGGTGATGATCGTCTCGGACGGTTACGACACCGGCACGCCTGCGCAACTCGGCGAAGAGATGCGGCGTTTGCGCCGGCGCTGCCGCAAGATCATCTGGCTCAACCCGCTGATCGGCTGGCGCGATTATTCTCCGCAGGCGCGCGGTATGCAGGCGGCGCTGCCTTATGTAGATCTTTTTGCCCCCGCGCATAATCTCGAAAGCCTTGCGGCACTTGAACCCTATCTCGCCAGGATGTGAGCATGGATCGCTCGACCGACATTCTCGAAATCATTGCGACCCGGAAATCGGCCGGTGAACCGTTCGCGCTGGCGACGGTGGTGCGCACGGTGGCGGCGACCGCGGCGAAGGCGGGAGCTAAAGCAGTGATCCTGCCGGACGGCACCATTTCGGAAGGCTGGATCGGTGGCGGTTGCGCCCGCGCCGCCGTGCTCAAGGCCGCCAAGGATGCGCTGGGCGACGGCCGCTCGCGGCTCGTGTCGGTGCAGCCGCCCGATCTCTTGGCGGGTCACGGCGTGGTGGCCGGCGACGAGCAGGAAGGCGTGCGCTTCGCCAAGAATATGTGCCCCAGCGAGGGTACGATGGACATCTTCATCGAGCCGGTGCTGCCGCGGCCGCAAGTAGTCATCTGCGGATCGAGCCCGGTCGCTGTCGCTATTGCGGACCTGGCCAGGCGGATCGGATTTTCCATCACCGTCTGCGCGCAGGCCGCCGAGCAATCTGCGTTCGGCGAGGTCGACCGGCGCATCGAAGGTTACGCGATGCCGGTCGAGGAAGTGAGCGCGCGCTATGTCATTGTCTCGACGCAGGGACGCGGTGACGAAGCCGCGCTTTCGGCAGCGCTCGCCGTGGATGTCGATTATGTCGCTTTCGTCGGCAGCCGCAAGAAGGCCGAAGCGCTGAAGGCGACGCTGGCCCGGCGCGGCGTCTCCGCCGAGCGTCTGGCCAAGCTCAAGGCTCCGGCCGGGCTCGATCTCGGCGCGATCACGCCGGACGAAATCGCCCTATCGATCGTCGCCGAGATTGTGGCGGCGAGGCGTAGCAAGAGTTCCCGCGGCGCGGCGCAGCCTTCGCCATGATCTGATTATCGGATCGAGCGGTGAGCGAGACGCTCTCCAAACCTCATCGATCTTAGAATATTTCGCGCGCGATAAACGGCGCGCTAGCAAGAATTTGTTTTTGTTGCTTCGGTGGCTTGACTAGTTCGTTCGATTCTCCCCACCGTGCTGCCGACCGTTGGCGATAGGTACCAGCGCGCCGACATTTTGCTTGCAATCGGGAGATCGAGTCCATGTCTGCGTCCTCGTCAGCACAGCATCCGGAAACGCTCGCGCTTCACGCCGGGTGGCGTTCCGATCCGACGACCGGCGCCGTTGCGGTGCCGATCTATCAAACGACATCGTATCAGTTCCGTGACACCGAGCACGCCGCGAATTTGTTTGCGCTCAAGGAGCTCGGTAACATCTATACTCGCATCATGAATCCGACGAACGACGTGCTGGAGAAGCGCGTGGCGGCGCTGGAAGGCGGCGTCGGCGCGTTGGCGCTGGCGTCGGGGCAGGCCGCTTCCGCCTTCGCCATCCAGAACCTCGCCCGCGCCGGCGACAACATCGTCAGCTCGACCGATCTTTACGGCGGCACCTGGAACCTGTTCGCGCACACCTTGAAGGATCAAGGCATCGAAGTGCGCTTCGTCGACCCGGTCGATCCCAATAACTTCCGCCGCGCGACCGACGATCGCACGCGTGCCTATTACGCCGAGTCGCTGCCGAATCCGAAGCTGACGGTGTTCCCCGTCGCCGAAGTCGCCGCGATCGGGCGGCCGCTCGGCATTCCGCTGATCGTCGATAATACGGCGTCGCCGATCCTGTTGCGGCCGTTCGACCACGGCGCGGCAATCATCGTTTATTCCACGACCAAATATCTCGGCGGCCACGGCAATTCGATCGGCGGCCTGCTGGTCGATGGCGGAAATTTCGACTGGGCCGCGCACCCGCAGCGCCAGCCGGCGCTCAACACGCCGGATCCGAGCTATCACGGCGCAGTCTGGACCGAGGCGGTGAAGCCGCTCGGCCCCATCGCCTACATCATCAAGGCCCGCGTCACCCTCCTTCGCGATCTCGGTTCGGCGTTGTCCCCGTTCAATGCGTTCCTGGTTCTGCAAGGATTAGAGACGCTGGCGCTGCGCATTGCCAA